>Ga0137442_1000006_pt1 | contig 181838 bp, 164 predicted proteins | sample EasRivERMGT266_2_FD_102329 | JGI IMG/M metagenome (GOLD analysis project Ga0137442, IMG submission 102329) | Soil microbial communities from meander-bound floodplain in the East River, Colorado, USA - East River MetaG ERMGT266_2 | ecosystem: Environmental > Terrestrial > Soil > Floodplain ... | reverse complement strand
TACCGGGCCACCTGGGCCACGATGCGCGACGGCATGCCGCAGGGCGAGTTTTCCGGTAATTGCGCCACGGCGTTTCGCAATCTCGGCGTGCAGGGCGGGGTCTTTTGCAGCTTTGGCAAGTACACGGCGTTTCCGCACGGCAGCAGCACGCCGCAAACGTTGTCAGAGGGCGATGTGGTTTTGATGGACGGCGGTTGCAGCGTCGAAGGCTATCAGTCGGACATCACGCGCACGTTCGTCCTGGGCAAACCGACCCAACGGCAGCGTGACATCTGGGATCTCGAGCGCAAATCGCAGGATGCGGGCTTTGCCGCGGCAAAAGTCGGCGCGCCTTGCGAAGCGGTGGACGCCGCCGCGCGCAAAGTCATCATCGACGCCGGCTTTGGCCCGGACTATAAAACGCCTGGCCTGCCACATCGCACCGGCCACGGCATCGGACTCGACGGCCATGAATGGACCAACTTTGTGCGCGGGAACAAGACTCCGATTCAACCCGGTATGTGCTTCAGCGACGAACCCACGGTTGTCATTTACGGTGAGTTCGGAATTCGCCTGGAAGACTGCTTGTACATTACGCCGGACGGCCCGAAGTTTTTCACGAATCAAAGTCCATCGATTGATAAGCCGTTCGGGTGAGCACACAGACGATAGCGCTGCTTGTCCACAGATTACGCAGATTACGCAGAAGAAGGCTTCGAAGTTGTTTGATTCTTATCTGTCGAATCTGCGTAGTCTGTGGAGGATTTCTAGACAAGATTGAGAGGAACCTCGATGAAACTGTTTCGCATAATCTGCCTGTTAATGACGACGACCGCTCTGCTGTCTTCATCGCTCATGGCGGGTGCAATCTTTGCCCGTGCCCACCACACCGACGAAGATTTCAGCGTGAAGGAATACAATGACTTCCATCGAGTACTGCATCCGCTTCAACATGAGGCATTGCCGCGGAAGGACTTCCAGCGCATTCGTTCAAGTGCAGGCGAGTTGGTGAAGCGTGGCGAAGCGATCGTTAAGTTGGGTGTACCGGCAGGAACCGCCGCCAGGAATGTGGAAGAGTTTCGGCAGGAGCTGACGAAGTTTAGTGACGCGCTCGTTAAATTCAGTGAGCACGCTAAGGGCGGCACCGGCGAGCAAGTGGAAGGATCCTTCAGCGCTGTGCACGATTCATTTGAAATGCTGGCTGGAATGCTGCCGCGAAAGTAACGCACTCAAAAAAGGAGCGCACAAGTGGCCGAAGCAAAGACCAAGCCCACTAAACAGAGCGTCGACAGCTTTATCAAGAAGATCCCCGATCCACAGACCCGCGAGGATTGCTTCACGATCGCCAGGCTGATGAAAGAAGCCACGCGCGCCGAGCCGTGCATGTGGGGCAGCAGCATCGTGGGCTTTGGCATAACGCGGTACAAGTATGCCAGCGGCCGCGAAGGCGATTGGCCGTTGATAGGCTTCTCGCCCCGCAAACAGAATCTCACGCTCTACATCATGACCGGCTTTGACAGCCACACCGAACTCTTGAAAAAGCTAGGCAAGCACAGCAGCGGCGGGTCCTGCTTGTATATCAAACGTCTCTCCGACATCGACGTGCCCACGCTGAAAAAGCTGATTCGAGAGTCAGTCAAACAAAAGAAGCGGCGCCGCGAAACAAGTTAGTGCAAGAGTGCCGGGCGTCACGCCCGCAATCGCGCGCAAGACAAGCGGTCCCAGACTTGAACTGACTCACGACGCCGCCATTGACAAGCCGCGCGGATGGGCTTAAGAAGTTGTCACTCATTTCTTGCGTGAGCGATCTGGGAAGTGGTTTCGAACACACCACCAGAATTCGTGACCACGCTGCACGAAACCGGCGGCGTCACCCGTACCGTCGAGGCTCGCGCGCGCCGAAGTAGAAGGTCGGCAACTGCTCGCCGGTAGCGAGTCGCGTAGGAGCTTGGCCGGACGAGGCTTGCTCCTTGCTCGTTGATCTCCTCGAACGGCCGTTTGAGTGACCCGTCGAGTCTGCTTTGTTTGGCGGAAAATTATTGAAATTAAGCTTTACCCGATATATTGGTGTCGCTGAATTGACCGTGCTTGCACCGACGCGAATCAACACGTTGGTCTCACAACTCCCGAGGAGGTCGCATGCCTAAGCAACTCACCAAAAGAAAAAAGAGCACTGCAAAAACATCTACCAAACCTTTAGTGAAGCAGACCCTGAAGCAGCGTAAGTCGAAAGAGGGGATGATTCTTGAAAGACTGGCGATGTCAGAGTCGGAATACCCTAATGTTTACTGGATAGGACGCAAGGCGATGCGTCTCACTTTTCTTTCGCAGCAGCTACGGGCCTTGAATTTGGTTTGGGCCCTAAATAAGACTGGCAAGCTTGGTCCGAAAAAGAAGGTGACGGTTGTGGGCGCTGGTTTGGCAGGATTAACGGCGGCCTTCGCGGCCTGTCAATTGGGGGCCTCCGTGACTCTAATCGAGGGCAAACAGATGCCTTTTCACTTACAGCTTGGCTGCGAGTTACGCTTTGTTCACCCGCATATTCTCGATTGGCCGCAAAAGGACTCGGAAAATCCGTTGACCGATTTACCTTGCTTAAACTGGGGGGCCGACATGGCCTCAGGGGTGTGCAAGACCGTTCTAAAGCAATGGGGCGTTGTCGAGAAGACTGTTCAAACCTACTACGGATATGAGGTTCGCCGGATCAGTTTGACGTCCGAGGGCCGCCCGCTTGTTTTTGCTGAAGGCACCGTCCTGGGAGGGAACGCATCGGATGACCTAAAGAGCAGAAGCGAGGAGACAAAAAGTAAAACGGAGGAACAGAAAGGAAAGGTTGAAGAGGAACGACGAGGTAATTACGAAAGGGTTTGCGACTGTCTAATCCTCGCAGTCGGATTCGGTTTGGAGAAACCGCTTCCTTCCATACCTTTTCTTTCTTATTGGGAGAACGACAATTTTGGTCGCCCTTTAATTACTGGTCCTATTCCCCGTCGTTACCTGGTGACCGGTTGTGGTGACGGAGGACTTATCGATGCGATCAGGTTGAGTCTTAACGTCCTTAACCACGCTGATTTTTTCTACAAATTGTCTACTCTGGAAGGACTCGATGACATAAAGGCCCGGTTGCTTGATATTGACAAGAGAGTGACCCAAAGAATAAGAGCGGATCCAAGAGTACAGAAACGGCTGGAAGCTGCAAGAAAGGTCGCGGGTGGAAAATTTGATGAAGCCAGAACTAAGAAACGCATTGAGATCGATCGTCAGGGAGAGCTGCTCGAGGACGAATATCGGGCTCTGAAGGTCCCCGAGCAACTCAAGGAATTAATAACCAAGCGGCTCCGTCTTGATAGTGTCGTCTATCTCAACAGCCCCAGCACGTCGCCATTAAGCCTGGCAGCGTCTATCTTGAACCGTTTTGTGGTGTTCCTTCTGCGCAAGTATGGTTTTTTGCGATACAGGGCCGGCGAACTTCAAGTGGCTGCAACGATTCCCGGACAACCACTGCGGGTCTCTTTCAACCACGAACAATTTCCAGTGGAGGAGCTGGAAGTTCATGAAATCGTGGTAAGACACGGTCCTGTTCCAGCGATTGATCGTGTGTTTCCCAAACACATAGTTGACGCGGCACGGGTCGGCTCGGATGATCTTGAAGATCCCACACGCGAGCCGCAGTACAAAAAGGATAAGAAGTTCCTTGCCACGCCGCTTCTCGCTGAACAGAAGGAGACGGTTTACAGGGATCACGCCCTGACGATTACCCCGAGAGCCGCCGGGACATTATTCACCTCTTCATACGACCGCTTCGGTGTCGAAGCGTCTCAAGGAAAGGTGAGATATTTTCTCAGGCCACTTGGAGTGCCGGTAACCGCTCCATTTCGGAAAACCGACTTCCTGGGGGTTCAGGTGCATTTGGATGAGCCAGTGAAATCTCGATCTATAGCTTCCAGGGCTGTAACTTCCAATCGTCTTTTGCACCTGGTTTGCGGTGCCAGCATTAAGAATATCGGGAACCAAAGGGGGGCGCGCGCCACTCAGGGCCTTCCCGCCGACACCGGCGGTACACTCGGTTGCTTTGTTCGCCTCAAGAGAGACGATAGAATCGCCCTCTTAACGACGGCAAGTGCCTTGGGAGGCCCTCACCTCAATTTGGCAGACCGAATTGTACGTACCCAGGAATCCAATTTAAAGAAGACGAAGGTGATAGCAACTATTACCGATTTCCGGTTGCCGAAAGCCAGCAGTCCGCAGGCGAGTCTCGCCGACGGCACCGTAGAACTTAACCAGTTCGAAGCCGCCATCGCGACGATTACCCCAGAAGTCAAACCGCAAGTCGATCTCCGTAAGATGTATGCCGGCGCCCCCGAACTTAGATACATTCCCAAGCCTTTTCCGCCTGGTGACGAGATATTTGAACTCGTGGGAACGGACGTATTCAAAGTTAGCGCCGAGGGCCTGGTGCGGGGAAAGATTCAAATCGTCCTGGCAAAAGTAGAGATTCGCGGATGGGGAGAACAGTACTGGTATGATGACCTTTTCATCATAAGCAATTCCGGCTCGAAGACATTTGCTTCACCCGGCGACGGCGGCGCCCTCGTTATTAGGACCGACGGCACGATTTTGGGTCTTATCATTGGTGGTGAGGATAGAATCGCCTACGCTTGCCCAATAGAACCGGTGCTTAAAGCATTTGATTGCGTACCGGTCCTGAAGGACTCGGATCTTAGCTAAGACCACGATGCGTAGATCGGTAGCGAGGCCGATTGATATGACAATCGCTCATCAAGCAGAAAATCATGCCTTACTTCAGCCGCAACGTGATGGATCCGTTCGAGGCTGGTGGGTTCTCGCTTGATTACGACGAACAGGACGTCAGGCTCAACGGCGAGGTTTCCCGCGCGAACTACGAGACGCGCGCGGAGGCCGAAGAGCAACGCAACAAAGAACTCGAGTATCACAAAGGCCAGAGCGGCAACATCTACTCATTCGAACTCGTCTTCGAAGGGAAGCCGAAAGGCGAAGAGACCAGCAAACCGAAGTTGATTTATCGCGATAAGGAGCAACAAAACTACGGCGAACCGAAGTAGCCTGGCGATTCACGCAAAGGCGCAGAGCTCGCAAAGAGAGCCCTCCCTGACGGTTGGGTTACTGCCCCGAATGAGCCCGCAAGTGTCTTAATCGATCAATTAAGCGTATACTCATCACATGGAAAATGAATCACCAACCAGCATCGTGGGTCAGTTCTTCGTCACGCCCGACGGACAGAGAGTGGTAGTGGAACGCGTGGGTGTCGAAGCTGACTCGTCCAAACGGGCAATAGTTCGGCGGGTAGAGGGGCCGAAAGCCGGCACTCGTTCCAGTTGCTACGTTACCAGTCTTAAGCCGCTGGGTTTTGAAATTAACCTCGAGTAGCGCGTTCCTGGCCCAGCCAATTCAAAGTCGCGCGTAGTTTAGATTTGTAACGCAAGCCGTAAGGGCGCCACGCCTCGGCGGGTGATCTCGGGCACTTGCAGCGAACAGTCTGCGCTAGATAAAATCAAGACATTACAAATCCCGCCGGTTCGCCGCTCGCCGCGATCTGATATATCCTCAAAGCAAAAAAGGCCCCGGGTAACTTTGCCCGAAGTGAAAAGGGATCGGTTTGCTTAACTTTGCCATTCAAACTGCCCGCGTCGCGGGAAGCCTCCTGGCTGAACGGTTCGGGCGCGTGCTGCGCGTAACCAATAAGAGTGAGCTGGATCTGGTTACTGAGTCCGACCTCGCTTCGGAGAGACTGATCATCGATCGCATTCAAACCTATCATCCCCGCCACGCGATTCTTGCCGAGGAATCAGGCGCAAGTTCGCCCGCGTCTCCGGGAGCGCAAAGCGAATGGCGTTGGATAGTTGATCCGCTCGATGGCACGACCAACTACGCGCATGGCTATCCATGCTTCTGCGTTTCGATTGGACTCGAGCATAAGGGGCGGATGGAACTCGGCGTGATCTACGATCCTATGCGCGATGAAATGTTCACTGCGGAACGAGGTGAAGGCGCATCACTTAACGGCCGGCGGATTAGCGTTTCACCAACCAACAATCTGACCGGAGCGTTATTGTGCACTGGCTTTCCCTATGACGTGCGTGAGCGCAGCGAGTTCGCGCGCCACTTTGCAAATTTCATCATGAACGCGCAGGCCGTGCGTCGTGATGGGGCGGCGGCCCTTGATCTGGCTTATGTCGCGTGTGGCCGCTTCGATGGATTTTGGGAGGAGGGCCTGAAGCCCTGGGACGTGGCGGCCGGCTCGCTGATGGTTGAAGAGGCGGGTGGGCGCGTTTCAAACTTTAGCGGCGGTCCTTTGAGCATCTATGATCCGCCGATCCTGGCAAGCAATGGATTAGTCCATGAGCAGATGATGCGAGTACTGGCAGTTTGAGATTTTTTGAATTTAAAATATCAAATTTGAAGTTTCAGATCTCACAACACCGATCGAACAATTTCAGCCAGTCTCTCTGATTCGCGGCGCGCGCACTCGCGCACGTCTTCGTTCTCGCGCTGCTCGATCACAAAAAGTGGGTGGTAGATAACTTCCACCCCGCCGCCCACACGCGGAAAACGAAAGCCGATGGGCCAGATCCGCTCTGCACCGCGAATCGTGACCGGAAGAATCGGCACTCCTGCTTCCATGGCCATACGCACGGCGCCCGCTTTGAATTTTCTCATTGACCCGTCAGGATTACCGCGGCCACCTTCGGGAAACAACACGACGGCCCCGCCTTCACGCACCCACTGCAAAGAAAGCCGGATGGGCGCCGGATCATTTCCTTCAAGATTCAACGGCCATGCGCCAAACATACGAATCATGGGCCCAACCAACGGCCAATTGAACGCGGCGTCCCAGGCCAGAAAGCGAACCGGCCGTTTGATCACACTCCCGATCCAGAATGGATCGATGTAGGTCTGATGATTACCGGCGATGATCAGGCCGCCCTCGTTCGGAATGTGCTCTGTGTTGCGCCAACGAACCCGCCACAACAGCCGGCTAAACGCCCTAATCGCTGGACGACAAGCGTCCAACGCCCACTTGGGAAGCGTTCTGGGATAACGGCGCGCTGCTCCATTGCGCCGGCTCGGTTGTTCAATGCTGGTCGTCAGGCTCACAACAAGCTCTTCATCTAAGCTGGGCCGGCGATTCGAGATGCGCATGAGACGAATCCGACTCAGTCCGATGTCGCCCAAGAGTCAGGAAACTCTGACGCGCTGGCGCGATCGTCATTCCACCGTTCACATTGGAAGCATTCAAACCCACGGTACTCAATTGCTTCTTGTTTCGTCAAACCGATTTGATTCTTTGCGCCACAGTCTGGGAACACACAGCGCCGCGCGATTTCAACCAGCAGAGTCGTGCGCGGGAAATGAAGTCTTTGTTTCTGTTTCGTTTTGGTCATGAGACCAATTAAGGTCCATTCTTAGAGACCTAAGCCGAGCCTCCCAGCGGCCATTCGGTTCCCACAAATTCCAGATGCAGACGGGCGATGCCATCGGCGCCCAGGCGACGGATTCGAACTACGCCGAGCACCGAGGTCCGATATTGTTCGCTGCTAATTTTTACAAACCGGCCTGGCGAAAGATTCAGCGTGGTAAAAACGGAGGCCCCGTGTTGACTGATATTCTCGGTTACCGTTTTCTCACTCTCCGAAAGACTTCCGTCCTTTCCGAACACTTCGATCAATACTTCAATAGGAATATTGTGGCGCGTTTCCCTTAGTTTGTCAGTTGCCGCAACTTCAGCGATTGACTCGCCGGATTCTTCCTTCACGGCCCAAAGACCAGCTTCGGCACTGGATCGCGCGATTTCGTAGCGCCGCGCGGGATCGGCCTCGAAACTTCGCGGAGGACGTTTGCCGACAAAAGCCACGCCGATTTCCACCAGCGCCCCTTTCTCACTGCCTGGATCCAGCAGCCTCACGTTTCGCACCAGCGACCACACGCGATACTGATCTTCAATGTGATCGAAACAGCGGAGCTGTCGCGGCATTGGTAAAGTCAATTGCAGCAAGCGGCCCGCTTCCGTCGGCCGCTTTAGTCTCAGTCGCGCCCCGAACGGGGTCACATCAACCAGGCGCGACATCTCCACCCACTCGTGATCCAGACTCTCACGACAGTACACCCGCACCGGCAACGCCAGCGCAAACCGCTCGCGCAGTCGCCGCGATTTCCCCCCATCTTTTGTCGACCATTGTGCCAATAAATTAGCTTTCCCAAAACGGCCTGTCCGGTGTTTTCCGGCGCGAGAAATCGCCGCGCTAAAGGCCCTGATTTTATTAGCGTTTATGCGCTTTTTAGCCTTTGCGAAGTGGCTCGTTTCGAGGTAAAATGAACGTCCGATTTAACTGCATGAATTATTGTTGCCCCGAACCTCGAAAAGCCACCAAAGCATTCGAAATTTCGTGCCGGATAAACCCGGTAGAAGGACGCTGCCGTATTCATTTGACGTGGCGCGGGCAGCGCGGATTGTAACGGAAAGGTCTGATTAATGGAAACCACTGAACGACAGCACATAAGTATCGAAGACGAGATGCGGCGGTCCTATCTTGACTATGCCATGTCGGTGATCATCGGTCGCGCTCTTCCCGATGTGCGTGACGGTCTGAAGCCCGTCCATCGCCGAGTGCTTTGGGCGATGAATGAACTCGGCAATGCCTACAACAAGGCTTACAAGAAGAGCGCGCGCGTAGTCGGCGACGTGATCGGTAAGTATCACCCGCATGGCGACACCGCCGTGTACGATACGATCGTCCGCATGGCCCAGGATTTTTCGATGCGCTATCCGCTGATCGACGGACAGGGCAACTTTGGTTCGGTCGATGGCGATGCGCCCGCGGCCATGCGTTATACCGAAGTGCGCATGGCGCGGCTGGCGAACGAAATACTCGCCGATATCGAAAAAGAGACGGTGACTTTTCAACCGAACTATGACGAGTCGCTAAGCGAGCCGACGGTCCTTCCCGCGCGCATCCCTAATCTTCTGATCAATGGTTCTGACGGCATCGCGGTAGGCATGGCGACAAAGATCCCGCCGCACAACCTCACGGAGATTGTGGAAGCCACGATCGCGTTGTTGCGCAAACCCGACGCCCCGATCGAAGACCTGCTCAAGATCGTCAAAGCTCCGGACTTTCCCACGGGCGGCTTCATTTGTGGCCGCGAGGAGATTCGCAACTCTTATCTCACCGGTCGCGGCATTTTGCAGATGCGCGCTCGGGCCTCGATCGATCGCATTGGCCGCGGCACACAGGAGCGCGACGCGGTAATCATTACTGAAATTCCCTTCCAGGTGAACAAAGCGCGTCTGATTGAGCGCATTGCCGATCTGGCAAATGAAAAGAAGCTGGAAGGCATCGCCGAGGTTCGCGACGAATCAGATCGGCAGGGCATGCGTGTTGTGGTCGAACTGAAGCGCGACGCCGTGCCTCAGGTGGTACTCAACAAGCTGTTCAAACTCACGCCGATGCAATCGTCGTTCGGCGTAATCAATCTGGCGATCGTCAACGGCCAGCCGCGCGTTTTGAATCTGAAGCAGATGCTCGAGTGCTTCGTCGATTTTCGGCGCGAAGTCGTGCGCCGGCGCACCGAATACGAATTGCGCAAGGCGAAAGCTCGGGCCCACATCCTCGAGGGACTGACCAAAGCGATCGACGCGCTCGATCACATCGTGACGCTGATTCGCAACTCGCGTTCGGTTGACGAAGCGCGACAGTGGCTGACGGGCGAACTGAAAACGACGAGCGAGGTGAAGACGTGGAAAGGCGTACCCTCCGGCGAGCCCCTCAACAAGTACCTGCCAAAACTGAAGAAGGCCATGGAACGTCTGGCATTTTCTGAGATTCAGGCGCAGGCCATTCTGGATTTGCAACTGCGGCGGCTGTCGGCGCTCGAGCGACAAAAGATCATCGACGAGTACGAGTCGATCATTAAGCTAATTGCCGAACTGGAAGAGATTCTGGCGAATGAACAATCCCTGCGGCGCGTGATTGTCGAAGAACTCGAACAGGTCAAGAAAGATTTCGGCGACGCTCGCCGGACAGAGATTACCGACGCCGGAATCGACTATTCCATCGAAGACCTGATTGCCGACGAAGATGTCGCGATTACCATTACCAAGAGCGGATACATCAAGCGCACGCCGATAACGACATATTCCCGTCAGGGACGCGGTGGCAAGGGGCGCTTTGGGGCGATGGCCAAGAACGACGATTATGTCGAGCATCTGTTCATCGCTTCGACGCATGCGTACCTGATGATCTTCACCGACGATGGGCTGGTTTATAAGATTAAGGTGCATGAAGTGCCGGACGCGGCCGCTTCGGCACGCGGCAAGGCGATCGTCAACCTGATCCAGATCTCTTCCGACCGCAAACTTGCCGGCGTGGTGCCGGTGCGCGAATTCTCGGAAGGCCGTTACGTTCTCATGGTCACAAAGAAGGGCGTGATTAAGAAGACGGCGCTTTCAGATTTTCAGAACATCCGCTCGAACGGCATCATCGCCATCAATATCGACGAAGGCGACGAGTTGCTGGACGTCGTGACGACTGACGGAAGCAAGCGGATTTTCATCGCCACGCACAACGGCTTTGCGATTCGCTTTGACGAAAAGAACGCGCGGCCGATGGGTCGTGCTACTCGCGGCACGCGCGGCATCGATTTACGTAAAGACGATTTCGTGGTTTCGCTCTGCCCGGTGTCGGCGGACGACTCAGAGAAAATGCTCTCGGTTTCCGAACAGGGCTATGGCAAGCAGACTCCGATCTCGACTTATCGTCTGCAGTCGCGCGGCGGCAAGGGCGTCATCAACATGAAGACCACCCCGAAAACCGGTAAGGTCGTGGCTGTCTTTCCGGTCGACGCGGACTCAGAGATCATGATCATTACTCAGCAGGCCAAGCTGATTCGCCTCGAAGCCGGGGCCATTCGCAAGACCGGCCGCAGCGCCCAGGGCGTTCGTTTGATCAAGACCGACGAAGGCGACATGGTGACCAGCGCCTCGCTGGTCGATCCGGCCACTGAAGATGACACGGAGGAGGTTGTTAGTTAAGCGGCGAAAATGTTGAAAGTAGTTGGCAATCCTGACCGGGACACGCCAAGACCCGTGACAACAAATGAGTTGATTGATCGGGGACTCATAGTTGTCGAATAATTTCGCGGCCCGTGATGACAGTGGTTTATCGCGGTAAGAACGACAATACATTCTCCCAGTCTTCTGCTTCGGTATTTGCCCAGACTCGCAGTAATCCTTCGATCGCTTCGCGATAAGACAGTTCCTGGGAAATGAGGATCACGCCGGAGCTGGTGTGCTCCTGAATGAACTGAGAAAACGCCTCCGGCAAAGTGCTGACATCGTGCGAGACCAGCACTCTTCCATTTGAAGCCGCAACCTCAAGCACCGCGCGATCATTCAGCCCAGCGAGTCCAGCCTCATGAGCTGTTGCGAAGTCAACAGATGGCTCGCGTCGTTTCAGGCCTTTGATGATTGGCACACGAAGATCAGCGTCGGCTTGAAAACGGATTCTCAAGAGAGGGCCTCTTGCATCTCCTCAAGCTTACGATAGAGAAGAGGATGGGATTCTCGGGCCTTCGTGCGCAAAGCATCGAACTTGACGCGATTACTCATCAGATGCCGGTCTACTTCCTGTCGGTGGGAAAGATAATAAGTGATCGCGCCATATACTTGCTCAAGTGAAAGGCTGTCGAAATTTTCAGCGATGCCTTCCGGAGACAGGCCACTCAGATAATCATAGACAATCGAATCAAGCGAGACACGGGTACCCGTGATTCGATAAGCATCGCCGACGACGCTGACGTAATCATTGTTCATTGCCCCAGCCTCCAGGTTGATTCTAGTCATTGGTCGCAACAATCATCAAGGGCTGAGGTCAGGATTTGGGCGCGTCTTCGCCTTCAACCCAAACCTCGCCGTCTTCAAAAAACTCCTTCTTCCAAATGGGCACGGTGCGTTTGAGTTCGCGGATGGCCCATTCGCAGGCTTCGAAAGCTGCGCGGCGGTGTGGCGCGCTGACCGCAATGACCACGCTGGTCTCGCCAATCTCCACGCGTCCAGTGCGATGAACGATACCAATGTGGGCGATCGTGAATTTCTCGCGCGCCTGTTGGCCGAGGCGTTCCATCTCGCGCATCGCCATCGGCGCGTAAGCTTCGTAAACCAGATAGAGTGTGCGGCGGCCGCGGGTCCACTCGCGCGCGTAACCATCGAGCGTAACCGTGGCGCCACACTCCGGCATTACCACGCGACGGGCGATCTCGCCGACATCGATTGGATCTGTGGTTAGCTCAAAGAAGTCTCGGGCGGCGCTCGATGCGGACGAGACGTCCTCGCTCCCGGCATTCGACGCGTCATTGTTTTCAGGTTTCTTTTCTCCGTGACTCTGTGTCTCTGTGGCCAAATCGTTCTGTCCGCCCCCGCTGACAGGTGGGAACACAGCCAGTTCGTCACCATCGTTAATCTCCTTATCCGGCCGGGCATACTCCTGATTTACGGCAAACAGCAAAGACTTTCCGAAGCGTCGCAAGGCGGGATAGGCGTTGAGCAATTGCTCAAACGCATTCGCCGAAGTATGAGGCGGATTCAGTTTCAGATCGGCTTCATCGGCGCCCGTCACGTCGCGTGCGGCGCCAAAGAAGAGAACGCGAACTGAGATTGTTTGCTTGTCAGTCATCAAGATAAGGAGTATTGCGCAGGCTCTCTCTCGTTGTGGGGTCGCAATTCCTCAGAACGAAGCACGCTCCCTCAAACAAGGTCAAAAATCGCAAATCGGCAATGTCTCTATTCGATCTCGATCTTCTTTCCACCATGCCCGTTGCCTTTGGCAATTGAGTGAAGTCGCGCCCGCTCTTCGTAACCTTTTACCACCCGCGCCAATACGTCACGCAGCCGGTCAAGCCGCTCTGAGGTGGAACGCAACTCCAACAACTCCTGCTTCTGCTCGACTTCTATTTCCATCGCGGCGGCAACCAGGAACGAGAGCTTTTGCGGTTCAATATCGCTGATGTCGGGGAGGTTGCCGCGCTCGTCGTTAATAACTCGGATCGCATTGGCCACACGCATGAACATCGCCGCAACTTCGCGGGCTTTGGGTGTCAGAGCAGCATCGTCTTCTTCATCGTCCTCGAAATAGTTGGCACGGACCACCAGATAAGAATCGCCGCGCTCGACGTACGACTCGACCTGATAACGAACTACGCCGACGGCCAAAACATTCGATCGCCCGTCAGGCAAGGCTTGCGTTTCGGTCACTTCCGCGACACAACCGATGTGGCCGGCGGGCGGCACGTCTTTGTCCGAAGAGCCGGTATCAAAATAAGAGAGACCGAAGAGATTGTCGCCGGCGCGAATGTCGGACAGCATCTTCCGGTAACGCGGTTCGAAAATATGCAAAGGCACCGGCATGCCGGGAAACAGCACCACCGGTAAAGGAAAGATTGGCAACTCGCGCAGGCCACGCACTTTGTCCAAAGCTTCACTCATAGTCCGAAAAACCGATGCGCCTCACTCAATTATTCAGGAAAGATTTGGCGAGGCATTATCGCAGACGACGTGGCAGAAGTCAGCAAAACCATCTCGGAATGCTATTGAGGAAAGCGGCTTGCCTTTGCAGACGGTTGAATCGAATAGCAGTACGTGCAAGTCGGGTTCGGTTTTTGACGGGGTCGCCGCTCGCGCGAAGGTTGGAGTGCAAGCCAACCCGTTTCGGCGCGAGAGGCACTTCTGTGCAATCCGCTTCGTCGTCGCGAACCTCGTAGATCTCGCCGTGCTTTGCCTAATAAGTCGGAAATCTGAGGTACTTTTTGGGGCAAGAAAGGAAAACGCGGGATGCGCGGTGAAACCAAAACTAACGGCTGAGCTTCACCGGGTCTTTGACGAGGCAATAACAAGGGCCAGCAAGCTATGCTGACCTTGGCCCCGCAAGTCGCCGAATCTCACTTCCCGTTTGGTTATTGATGCTGAGTCCCAGGCGGTGCCTTGCCCTTCGACGGCAAACTCTGGGCCAACCTGGAAGAAGGGCGGTTGAGCCGCTCTTCAAATGTCGGGCACTAGAAACTCAGCCGCGTTTAGCAGTAGCAAATGCCACGAAGCCAGCGAGTAGCAATCCACCACCACCGGCGGCTATCAAAGCCGGAAGTATCACAGTCGGCATCGGACCTACTTGTAGTAGACCGGGGTGCACAATGTAACCCGCGACGATGCCGCCAATGATTCCAGCTAAGTGGATTGGGAAAATCTTCATGAAGGGCGGGGGATCGGGTAACCAGAAACGCATCATAACCGCGCTGGTGACGCCTCCACCGGTTAACGCCCAAAGCAAAATCAGTGTAGCCATGTTTCCCTCCTGGGAATTTGAAGGAAGCTGTAGGAACAGCGATGCTTATATCACCTTGGGTGTGTTCTTGCAAGAGTCTAACCACCTGGCTACTTTTTTCGGGAAGGTCCGCATCGCCGCATCGTCGGCACCGTCGGATACTAAGTTGCCAGTGTATACCTGGTTGCCAGTTTGGCGACATTCACCACAGGAGGACTCTCTGGAGAGGGTTGGTTCTCATTTTTGTGGGGAATTCTGCCACTCTGCCGTAACTCTGAGTTACGACGGACTCTGCAATCGAGTGCTGCGGCAAAAATTGAATACTCAGTATTCACTTTCCGAGCATTTCGCTCGAGGCGACTCCTCTGAGCAGGTGGGTCGGTTAAGTCTAATTATTTATCGACTTACTTCCCGATAGTGGGAACCCATCGTTCGTGGCATGGATGTTGTATAGTAACCATCCCGAACGCAGAAAACTTCAGGTAAGAGATTGAGTAAGGAGCACTAAGATGATTAGCATGATTTCAGCCAGCACCGCGACCCCGCAAAACCGGATCAGCACCACAGAGTTGGTCGCATCGATGATGCACAAGCTCTCGCCAGAGCTGATTAACACGATTTGCACACTCGGCGTTGAGAACCGTTACTCGGCCATGGACAACTACTCGGACTTCCTGACTGGCGCGCCGATGAACCCGACCAGTTCGACTACCGAACTGGGCGTGAACGCGACCCGCAAGTGCATCGAAGAGTGGGGCGGCGACCCGTCGCAAATTGGTTTGCTTATTGCGGCCACCAACACGCCCGATCAGATGCTCCCGTGCCTCGCTTCTGAAGTAATGGCCAGAACACATGGACTGCTGCCGCGCTCCCTGAGCACCGTTAGCATGCAGTCTCAAGGCTGCTCAGTGATGCTGAAGTCCGTTGAAGTCGCTCAATGGTATCTGGCAGCTAACCCTGGAAAGATGGCGGTGGTGCTGATGTCTGAAGCGCACACGCCTTTTGTTGCTCCTCTGGTTCGTGACGAGTACTTCGGCTTCCGCGAAATCGCGCGGATGCGCAAGAACGACAAGCTTACTGATGCCGAATTCGAGCAACAGCGTACTGAGACCACGCTGGTTATCCAGTCGATGCTCTTCGGTGATGGCGCGGTAGCGCTGCTTCTCGGCTCTGACCAGGATGGCAAGCCTACTTTCGGACCAATCTCGCACCTGACAAATGATTCGCCGGACGATGTGAACCTGTTATCGATGGTCAGCAACAGCACGCACCCGGCGCTGAATGGCAAACCGCAGTACTTCATGCGCCCCGCCGTTCCGGCTCGCGGCGCCCACTACGCGGTTACGACGGTAAACGACGTGCTGCAGGATCCGATGTCGCCGGTTTCCGACCTAAGCCAGGTTGACGACTGCTTGATTCACACTGGCAGCAAAAAGATTCTCGATGGCGTCTGCTCCCAGCTCCACCTCGATACCGATTCGACGAAAGTGGAAAAGTCTTACGACGTGCTGGAAAACTACGGCAACCTATCCAGTGCTTCAACCGGATTCATGCTGGCGGGAAAGAAAGAATGGGCCGGCCCGGCAATGGTTGTAGGCTTCGGCGTTGGTTTCACTGCCAGCGCGGGCCTGATGAGCGTGAACTAGGTGAGCCAAACAAAACTACCCCAAAAGGGAACTGAAGGAGAAAGGAAAAGGCCATGACAAACTCAACAACAGCGTCAACGCACAGGATGGTGGGAGGTTATGCGCGTCCCGCTTCGAGACGCTCCGATGAAGCTCCGATGGTGATAACGCGACTGTCTGGCTGGATAGATGTTGGCGAGATCAAGTCGGAAAGCCCTGCATGGATTATTCCCACCCGAACCCAGGCGCCGGCACGATAAGACCTGACTCAGTAATGGTGACTCCCCCAGCGAGACATCTGCCGGAACTCAGGAAGCCAAGGGTTCGAGCCGATCGCAGTATGAGCCAGGCGTGAGAGCAGTATGGATTTTGACAATATTGGGGAAATAATAGCTACACGAAGGCTTTACTTTGTTGATGAAAACAATAATGAGAGAGCCGTAAGCGTGTTCGTGGGAAAGCCTGAAGAGGCGGAAGACTCAATGGGCTATCATTGCGCATTTCAGGTTATCGGGATCGGAAGCCAGGCAACTCAGCTAGCTCGCGGCTACGATTCCATTCAAGCTCTGCAATCCGCTTTTATCTTGATCGCCGCAAGTTTGAATCATCTCAATAACGATATCGGTGGTAGGTTGACCTGGGAAGGCGGGGGTAAAGGCGAGTTGGGTTTTCCCTGATTTTGTTGCCGGGGGCAATCAGCTCACAATCGGGACTCCTGAGCCATTACAAACTCGCGCAATCGTCCCCGTCACCTGTTCGAAATCAAAGGGCTTACCGATTATCCCGGCAACCAAATCGAGCTCTCCCGAAGGTGGCTGTGCAGTTGCGCCATAACCTGTTACCAGGACAACGGGCAGCCCGGGGCGTTGTGCGCGAATCGCGCGTGCGGTCTCCCAACCGTCCATCTCAGGCATCGCCAGATCGGTAAACACCAAATCAAAATCAATGCTGGCCACTTTCTCAACTGCCTCGCGGCCTCCGTCAACCGTGACGACTCTGTGATCCAAATCCACCAGCATCTCAGCTAGTGTCTCCCTCACGAACTGTTCATCGTCCACGACCAGCACTGAAAGTGAGGCCATCTGCGCATCGGGCCGATTCTCTGGCTGCCTGGGCTCAGTCGATTCAGCCTGCGGAAGATCAATGTAAAAGGTCGTACCTTTCCCGAGTTTTGACTCGACCGAAATCAGCCCCTGGTGGCGTTCGATGATTCCATAACTAACCGCCAGCCCCAGCCCGGTCCCAAGCACACCCTTGGTGGTATAGAACGGTTCGAACACACGCTCGCGCACTTCTTCCTTCATGCCGGTTCCCGTATCCGCGAATCGCAGTCGCAGTCGCTCGCCGTTGCGCTCACAACAAATCGTGAGACTACCGCCCTGAGGCATCGCGTCAACAGCGTTTACGATCAAGTTAACGAACACCTCACGCAGCTCAGAAGCGTTGCCCAGAGTAAGCAAACCCTCTTCGGCATTCAGCGTCACGTCAACATTAAGACCCACCACCCGGGCTTCGTTCTGCCAGCGAGTGCGCGTGATCTCGATCGCGTCGCGCAAGAGGCCGCCAACGTCCAGCAACTCGAGTTCTGCAGCCAGCGATTTGCGCGCGAACGTCTGAATGCGCCTCACTGTCGCTGCCGCATCTTCGGCCGCAGTGACGATAATGCCGAGACTGCGAATCAACTCTTCATCCTTCACCCGACGAAGAATCAGTTGCGCGCGGCCCAGAATGGCTGCCAGCGAATTGTTGAAATCATGCGCGACACCTGAAGCCAGTTGGCCCAACGCCCGCAGTTTGTCAGCCCGAGCGGCACGATCCCTCTCCTCCTTCTGCTCTGTAATGTCGTGCGCGATGCCCAGTACGCCGGTCGTCTGGCCATCGACGATGATGGGTGCGCTGTTCACTGTCGCATACCGAACGCTGCCATCCCGCGCAATGTACCGTGATTCAAAACTCTGGGCCTCGCCCAGCAGCGCAGCGGCAAATCGTTCCCGCCGCATCTCGCGATCGTCTTCGTGCGTGCGTTCAAGAAAATGGTGGCCAATGATCTGGTTCAGTTGATAGCCGGTCATATCCAGCATGGCCTGGTTGCACCACTTGTAGTTGCCTTCGCGATCCAGCGCATATATCGCTTCGCGCGCGCTCTCCATGATGTTCTTCAAGAGCGATTGCCGCTCGCGCGCTACGGCTTCAACTTTGCGCAACTCAGACAGATCGCGCGCCGTGCAAACTGCGCCGACCGTTTGACCGCGCTCGTCAAGGACCGGTTCGACCGTTACCAGTACCGGGCGGTTCATATGATTAGGCACGATTTCCTCGTTGATACTCTCGGATTGGCGCAGCGCTTGTTCCACGATGCAGGCCGCACCATCAGAACTGGTGCGCAAGATATCGCAACACTGCCGACCAAGCAGCGATTCCGGACGAGCCTTGTCCATTGCCGCGCCGGCCCGGTTGACGCGCACCAGCTTTCCGGTCTGGTCAAAGATGAAGATGCCGTCGGACATAGCGTCAAAGGTCGATTCCCACTCCTTCTTGGCGCGGGCCACCATTTCAAAGAGTTCCGCCTGCGCAATGCCGGTGGCCAGTTGCGCCGCGACCGATTCGACCAGCAGTACTTCATCCTCAGTCCAGCGACGGATGGATTCCGTCTGATGAATCGAAATCACGCCGCGAAACTCTCCATTGACGGTGAGCGGGTAATCGATCTGCGATTGCACTCCCGTGCATGCGGCCCGAAGACGAATGCAATCAGTAAACTCCGGCGGGCCTTCCGCGTATTGTTGCGCATCGCGAATAACCAGAGGCGTTAAGGACTTCAGGAAATGGCCGCGCAGCAATTCGTCATAGTTGGCGTCAAAGTCGTTGACACTCTCACGACCCGTCGCCACGTATTCTCCCCTGGCGAACGACTGGTCACCGGTAGCCTCGTACAGCCGCACTTCCACCCGCGAAGCTGAAAGTGCCTGGCCCAATTCTCGCGTCGCTGTATTGAGCACGGAGGTTAGACTCAGCGAAGCGCGAATGGCGACACTCAGCTTGTTAACCAGCGCTTCGCGCATCGACGTGGCCGCCGCCTTTTGATAAAGGCGTGCCTGGCGAATGGCGATGCCTGTCTGATCCGCAGCCGCCTTCGCAACTTCAACGTCAGCCTCGCTCCAATGACGAAGCTCCCGCGTAGTTGACAGCGCCAAGGCGCCGAGGAGTTCAGTGCCCACCGTGACGCCGACGTACATGATGGATTTGACTTCGAACCGCTTGAGTATCCCCTGATAGAGATCTTGAATTCTTTCATCATTGGCGACGTCATCAAAAGCCAGGACGCCATGCTTTTCCATCGCGGCGTTCAGCGCCTGAACCTGCGGCAAATCAAAATCGCTGCCGGCCGGCACTACGTCCGCCACATGGTATTCCGCCGCGTTGGTTACGCGTCCAGCCTTTTCATCCTTCATGAAAAGCGAACAGCGATCAACTTCGAGGTGTACGCCCAACTCGCGCACGGCCGTCTCAAACACCTCTGAAACATCCAGCGTGCGGCGCACGGCTTGTGAAATACGGTTGGTCAGCGCAGCGCGTTCGGCCTGCTGGGCCAGAGCCTCTTCGGCAAGTTTCCGCTCAGTGATATCGCGATCGGCGCCGCGATAACCGACCAGGTTCCCCGCGGGGTCGAATACCGGCAGACCGTTCGACTCAAGATAGCGATATCCTTTCTGTTTGTGTTTCCATCTCAGCACCAAACCGGTCCAGCCGCGCTGTTCGCTGATCCATTGCGGCAGGAGTCTTTCTACTTCTTTACGATCTTGCGGGTGTAGAAACTCAAACACGTTAACGCCCAGAACTTCTTCCGCCGTGTAACCGAGAATGTGCTCGACCGCTGGATTCGTGTAGGTATGGTTACCCTCAAGATCAATCGCCCAAATCCACTCGTTGGTTGTCTCCACGATCGAGCGGAACTTTTCTTCGCTGTCCTTGAGCGCTTCTTCCGCGCCTTTGCGCGAAGTGATGTCTCGAGCGATGCCCTGAACACCCACCGGGCGGCCGCCGGCATAAATAAGCCTGGTGCTGACTTCGAGGGCCACGCGGCGATGGTCCTTGGCAATTATTTCCAGTTCATAGACTGTCGAAACCTTGCTCTCGGCTTTGCGCGCGAGCATCTGCCGGGCCGTATCCACGAAATCAGGCGCCAGGACGTTGGCGATATTCATCTGCAGGGCTTCTTCGCGACTGTAGCCCGTCACGCGTTCGCCTGACTTGTTCAGCGACGTGAAGTTTCCGGTCAAGTCGTGGGTGTAGATGATGTCATTGGCATTCTCAAACAGCTCGCGGTAACGCTCTTCGCTTTCCCGCACTGCAAGCGCGGCCCGCTTTTGTTCGGTGATGTCGTTAGCCATCACCATGTATGCCGGCCGTCCGGCAAAATCCAGCTTCTGCCAGTTCACCTCGACGTCGATTAGAGAACCGTCCTTCGTTCGGTGTTTCCAGCTTCCGGCCGCGAGGTAACGTTGCGGGTGTTCTGCTAAATAAGAAAGCAAAGTTGGAACTTCCTCGGGGGGCCGAATGTCCAGCGCCGTCATCTTGAGGAACTCTTCGGGTGTGTACCCATAGTGATTAACCGCGGCTTCATTGACGGCGAGAAACTCGAGGGTGTCCTCGGCGCACACATACATAGGACATGGGTTGGAGTCGAACAGAAGGCGATACTCTTCATTCTGTTTCTGCAATGCCGCTTCCGCGCACTGACGCTCGGTCACGTCGCGCGCGACTGCGGTAAAAACCCGCTTGCCGTCCGTGAACACCTGACCAAACGAAATCTCAAGCGGAATCTCACGTCCGTCTTTATGAAGTCCGGGAACACTGACGGCCTTCCACGCAACTTGCTGCCGCGACGCGTCGAGCGTACGGTCCGCCATTGCCGGGCCGTAAAGATGGCCTGAGTAATCCGGAACCAGTTTGGTCAGCGAAGCACCTACTAATTCAGATGACTGGTAACCGAAGATCTTTTCTGCGGCCCGGTTGGCAAAAAGAATATTGGTAGACTCGTCAATCGTCATGATTGCGTCTGAGGCAGTCTCTGCCACCACACGATAGCGGGCTTCACTTTCGCGCATTGCTTTTTCGGCGAGTTGTTGATCGGTAACGTCACGAACCACTCCGCGCACTCCGAGGAACGCACCATGAGAATCCCGCTCGAAGCTGACTATGCCTTCCAGGCAACGCAACTCGCCCAACGCATTATTCAAACAATCAGTAAAGCGAATCGGTTCGAGGGACTTAATACTCTGCATCTCGGCGATGTCGCGGGCGGCAGTTTCCTCGCCAATCAATACGCTGAGAGGCTGACCAACCAATTCGAACACGGGCCGGCCAAAGAACCGCGCCCCCGCGTCGTTGATGGTGGTAATCCGCCCATCCATGTCCCGCGTGTAGATAATGTCGGCAGCTTGCTCAACAATGTCGCGATAACGACGCTCCACGCGATGGCGCTCTGCAAGACGCGCTACTTTGACCAGCAACTCCTCATGACGGAACGGAATTTCCAGATAGTCATCCGCGCCCGCGGCGAACCCTTCCAAGAGGGCCGCATCTTCTTTACGGATGGCGCTAACCAGGAGGACGGGAGTAGAGGAAGTGCGCGGATCCTTCTTAAGCCTGCGGCACAACTCCATCCCGTTCATCTCTGGCATGACAACGTCGCAGATGATGATGTCTGTTCTAACGGTCGAGGTGATCTCGAGAGCCTTATGGGCGCTTTGGGCCGCGAACACCTTATAGCCTTCCGGCTCGAGCAAATCCCTTAAGAGATCGAGAGCCATCTCGTCATCGTTGACGATGAGAACTGTCGCGGGATTTTCGAGATATCTATTCATCAGGAGGTCGACTAGCCTGCCGAATGGAGTTTCGGACTAAGTGGAGAATTCTGAGGATCTGCGAACCCGGAGAGCGCGCATGAGCAGCGAAACAAGGACAAAGCAAAGCCCGGGCGGAGGCTACCGCCCTGGACCTAACGCAGTATAGCAGAGGCCAAACACGTTTGTCACTATCGGAAAGCTGGGGAAATTCAGGGGTTTTTTGGGTTTTGGGTGGGTGCAGCCCCGGGAGTCTTGGCAAAATAGCCCGGGCGGTAGTTGAGCCGGAGGCTCTCTTTGCGAAGCTCCGGGTTCACAATTTCGATCGCCACGCGCCGGTAAGAGCCATCGCGCTTCTTATTCGAAGAAGAATAAGCTATCAGGTATTGCTCGCGAAGCTCTCGCTCAATCTGCGCGAAGGCGTCGCGCAATTCACGTTCGTTTCGAGGGAAGTAAGCTCGTCCACCGGTGCTCTCCGTAAGTTTCTTTAGGGCGCCCTCATTGATTCCAAACTGGTATCTATCACCAATTCCGATCGCGTAGATCAGGGCATCCGCTTTTAGAGCGCGGTTGATCGCGTCTTGCATGTGCACCTGGCTAATCGTGTCCTCGCCGTCGGTAAGCAGAATGATCGCCCGCCGCTGATGCTCGGCTGAGTTTGCCAGTAATTCATTTGAGGTCGCCCAAATCGCATCCCAGATAGCTGTCGAACCTGCCAGCATCTGCTGAGTGCCGGAGATTGGCGGCGTGCCGCCCACGACGACACCCCCTCCGATATAGCCTGAAGGCGGCACAAACTCGACTTGATCGATCGCGCGGCGCAAACGCGCCAGATTTCCCGTCAGTCCCTGTTCGAGCGTGACTTCGCCGGTAAAGGAAACCACTGCCGCTTCATCCTTGTTCGCGCGCAAGACCGACTCGAGGAACGATCGCGCCGCCGCCTTCTCTTCCGGCAAAGTGCGTTCTTCTGATTGGCTGCAATCGATTAGAATCGCCAGCGACAATGGCAGCGCTATGTTTTGCTGAAAAGTGAAAATCTCCTGCGGCACGCCGTCTTCGAGCACGCGCACGTCCTCGCGTTTGAGACTACTGATAAAACGTTTCTGTTTGTCGGCCGCGGTAAATAATATGTTGGTCAGGTTCGTCTCGACTCGAACTACCTCATCCGAAACCAGCGTGACGTCCTCTTCCTTCCTGGGCGGAGTGGGAGTGGCCTGGGGGATTTCGCCAACGCGCCGCGGGCGGCTGGCGTCGGGTGACTCTGGCGGGTTCCGCGCAAGTGACAGACCTGCAAAACCAAACGCAATCGCGGTCGCTACCAGCAGGGCGCTCAGCGCCGCCCATCGTCGAACAAATAACACCCTGACTCCAATCATTTGGGGTTCACACTATCAGAAACAGCTTTGTAACCACGCTTGGTCCGCAGTTTCAGATTGTCGTGCCCGCCCGTAAACTTCACTTCGACACGACGATAGCTGCCATCGTACCGATCGTTAGTGGGCTTGTAAGTAATCAGGTACTGCGACCGCAACTCCCTGGCAATTCTGGAAAATGACCGCTCCAGGGCCAGCATATCGCCCGTGAAGAACGCGATGCCGCCCGTCTCTTCGCAAAGTCGCTCGAGTCCTTTGTCGCCATGGTCCTTGACCGTGCCGGCATCTACGCCGGGCACCGCGCCTGACAGACCTGCTTTGGTTGAGATTGCGAAAATAGTTGTTTCAGTTCGCTGCGCGATGTCGATCGCGTCACTAATATCTGCGCGGCTGTACGTATCGTCGCCGTCGGTAATGACTACCAGCGAGCGACGTCCCTGTGCTGAACGCATCTTCTCGTCGCAGAATTGCCAGATAGCGTCGTAAAGCGCGGTCTGCTTCCCGGTCGCCTTGACTGCAAAGACTGCGCGGTCCAGCAATTCCAAACGATCCGTAAAGTCTTGCCGCAGAATAATCTGGTCGTCGAAGGTGGCAAACAGCACGCGATCCTTTCGCGGCCGCACCACGGTTTGAATGAAGTTCATTGCCGATTCCTGCTCGAACTTCAACTTTCCGGCCGTCGACGGCGACGTGTCCATCAGCACACCCACATAGAGCGGCAAGTTATTATTCTCTTCGCTGGTGAACGAGTCGATCTGCTGCGGCACCTTGTCTTCCATGATCAGAAAGTCGCTCTGGGCGAGTCCGGAAACCAATTGGCCTTTCTTGTCCGTGACTGTGATCGGCAGGCGAACGCGGCGAACGTTAATCACCTCTTTCTCCTGCCCTTGATCGGTCGTGGCCGGCTGTGCAGGCTTCTGCGGATTCGGCTGCTGCGCGAACACGGGCAGACCAACCGAAAGAACCAGAGACAAAATCAGGAGATGGGCGAAAACCTTTTTCATGGTATTTGGAATCGGGAACTGAGGCTTGCTCGCGAACCGCCGTTTCGATGCGGTTGAGACTTAGGTCAGTTGCCCCTTTCAACTCATATGGCGACCCAATATTGGGCGTTCAGTATAGCAACCCTCTGCGGGGCAATGCATCCCGCTCGGGCGAGGCGAGTTCACAGCTTGTCGATTTTCGCTGCCAGCACGAAATCGCTTTCCGTGAGCCCGTCTATCTTGTGCGTCCAGATCGTCACCTCAGCTTTTCCCCAGCCAAAGCAGATGTCGGGATGGTGGCCTTGTGTTTCCGCCAACTCGCCAATTCGGTTGACGAACTGAAGACTTTCGCGAAAGTCCTTGAACCGATATGTCTTTTGCAAATGATGTTCGTTGACGACTTGCCAGGCTTCCAGTTGACTTAAGAAGCCCTGGATTTCAGCGCCCTTCAGCGGCGGCACGCCACCCCGGCATGGCACGCATTGGCGTTCGGATAACTCTGCCATCGTTCCTCCTTGCGGCAATCGCAGATGCTCGTATCCTGAGTTAGGCAGATTATCACATTGAGAGCCGAGACCAACTTAGCCGCCGGCGGCCTGGCTATGGCTGGGGAATGGTTGTGAGCGGCAGGCGGCCAATCGCGCGCTCGCCGATGCTGCCAAAGTACAGATTGCCTTTGTGCTCGATTACGTTCGCGATCTGGGTGAAGCACTGCGGAGAGGGATCCTGGAGGTTCCGCACGACGCGGCCGTTTCGATCCAGAGCCAGGGCGAACCCGTAACGCTTGATGTTCGGTTGCAGGAAGCTGGGCAGGCGCAGGACGACCTTTTTCAAGAAAGGATGTGGCTGCAGGGCATCGAGCGCGGCGTCGCGCCGGTTCACAAGCGCGAGCCAGAAAGTGTCCCGGCCATTCGAAGAGATGCCATCAGGAAAGCCGGGAAGGTTGTCGATGAAGACATCCGACTGACCCTGCTTTGACCCGGTCAGCCAAACGCGACGCACGCGGTAACTGCCGGTGTCGCTCACCAGAACAAAGGACTGGTCCGGGCTCACCGCGACGCCATTGGCGAAATAGAGATCGCGCAACAGGACGCGCGTCTGTTTCGTCCTTGTGTCATAAGCCATGAAGCGGCCGTTTGGTTGATGCTCAAGCAGATCGGCTTTGAGTTCGGTGAGCGGAAACCTGGAGGACGCATCCGTGAAATAGATCGTGCCGTCCGCGGCTACATCGAGGTCGTTGGTGCAGCGAAACGGACCTCCATCTGCCTGGGTAGTCAAGACCGAGATGCTTCCGTCGCGGGCAATCGATAGCAGCCCCTTGATCGCGTCAGCAACAATCAGGTTTCCATCGCGATCAAAAACCAATCCCAGGGGCCGCCCTCCGGTACTGGCAAAAACTTCGGGGCGCGTGCCGTCTGCCTGGAACCGAAAGATGCGACCATCGGCAGTTCCTGAATAGATTCTATCCTGGCTGTCGATGGCGACGTCTTCCGGCGCGAAACCATCGAGCGATAACCGCTCAGTCTTTGCGAGCTCAGAATTCTGCGCATATACACCCGTCAGTTCCGGTGCCGCGGGCGGTGTCCACGCGGCGGGATTGATCGCAACGGGCCACAGAAGCAGATAGCCAACAGTCAGCGCAATTATTGCTATTAACGATCGGAAGATTGTGCGTTTCATGGTTGGAAAATGGCGCGTTGTACCAGTGGAGTTTGGATCCTGGCTGTCCCTTTCTCATTAGCACCGTGGCTTTAGCCCGGTGATTGGTGGTTGGGCTCGGAAGGGAAACCGTTTGAAACGGTTTCCAGTTATGTCGGGTGCTAAATTCACCGGGCTAAAGCCACGGTGCTAATTATCTCTCGCCACGGGCGGCTTCGACCTGGCTTTCGAGTTCAACTGCCAGCTTGTTCATGCCGGGCTGGCCCGCAGACTCCATCCAGCGCAGGGCTTCGTCCAAAACTCTTCGTTGATGCTCGGGCCAATTCGCCTTACCCGCAACGCTGCCAAACTCTCCCCGATAAAAGCCGGCCCGCGGCGGGTGCACGCGTTCGATCCCGGCGCGCTCAACAGAGAGCATCATCGTGGGAATCCCTTTTTGCTCAATGGCCCGCGCCGCCAGTGCCACAGATTGATGACAAAGCCGCGACGCTGGAATTAACAGGGCCGCCTGAACTTCGTAATGCTTCAGGCGGTCGACAAGTTTGGGCAGCGTCACATCGACAAACGTCGCCGCATCCGGAATGAATCCGCAAAAGCTCCAGAACGCCGAATTCAACTGACCGATCACGCGATTCGCTTCGAACTCAAACAAGCGCGCGAGCGGGATCTGAACATTCACATCCTGCTGAATAAAAGCCGTGTCGTAGCCGCGGGCTGAAAAGCGCAAGTCACTCGGATCGATTTCGGCGGGGATTTCGCGGAAAGTGTAATCGCCATCCGGCGCGCTGGTGTCGAAAGGATCTGTTCCGTCGATGTATGCGCCCGCGGAACTGATCAGCGCCAAATTCAACATTGGCAGAGCGCGGCGCACTGGCTGAAACGGTGCGCGCGCGTTTTCGACAAAGGGATAGCCGTCCAGACTCTCCGGGCCGGACCGGTGCTTTGATTTCCACGCGAGGTATTGGTCTCGCCAGCGATCAAGTTGTTCGATAATTTCCACTAATTAGTCTTCCTTAAGAAATTGAAAACAAGCCCTCCTTTACGGTCGGGCTACCGACCCGAAGTGCTCACGCAGGCTTTACCGTCGGGCTACTGACCCGGCTGTCGATTTAGGACGAGCGATTATCAAAAACGCCACCAAACCCGCCACGATGGCTACACCCATGGCGGCGACAGAGTAGCCGTGCAAGGCGTCGAATGCGACCCGTCGCGGGTCAGTGCCGGCGATTTGATCGATAGGCGCTTGCATCGCCGTACGCAGCGCCAGCATTCGCGCTGAAATTATCCAGTGGCTGACGCCGGTCATAATAGCCATAATCGCCAGCGAAATCATCTCGGCGAATCGCACGAACCGGCTTTCTTTCCTACTCAGGAAGTATCCGGTCACGATCAGAAAAAGACTGATTTCAACCCCCCCTCGGTTAATCATCGCCAGTATTCGCGTGACCATCATGCCGGCAAGTTCGTTCGCGTTGGGAAGTTGAGCGCCGCGCAACACACCAAAGACTGTAGGCGCGACCGCCGCGCCAAAGAACACCGCGGCGCCCAGCCAGACCCCCAGCAGCAATAACCTCAAGTATCCAACGACAGTTTTCAATCGATACCTTCTAAGCTATTCCAATACGCAAGCTAACAGCTTGCGCTACCCGCTATTCAACCGCCGAGACTCCGGGCCGCAGACAGATTATCGGCGGCACGATTTCCGGCTGCTCGATCTCGCGGGGATCGGGAACACTCAAGAGCCATGCGAGCGCCCGATCGAGCTGGGTCTGATACTCTTCCAGATCGAGCGACATGAAGACCGGCTGGTTCAGGCGCGCGAACTTTTCTTTGGCCATCACGTACATTCGGCGCGCGGCGCCGGGCCGGCCAATCTGGAGATGATGAAACGCAACCGCCGACTGGATCATTGCCTGGAGAAAGAGCTTTTCGTCAGGCGCAACCGGACCCATCCAACGTTCTTCCCAGGCGTCGTGCGCAGCGTGATACTCACCGGCGTTGTACAAATCGATGCCGGCGATGTACTCGACGGGATACGCGACAATATGTTCGTCGGCGTAGTGCGGCGCTGCGGTTTGCATTGATTACATTGTAGCCGATGAAGCGATGCGGGGCAGCACGAGGATGGATAGAAGGCACAATGGCGGCAAACTTCACTTAGCCTTTGGGTAGTAGCCTTCGCGTGCCCGCACGCGAAACTGTGGTTGGGCAGGAGTCGTGATTGCGATGCGGCGAAATCCGCTCCCGGCATTCTTGTTGTCCGAATAGTATTGAATCAGATATTGCGAGCGAAGCTCTGAGGCGATACGGCGAAAGATGTCGTTAAGTTCGTTGTCACTCTTCGGGATGAAAGCAGCGCCGCCCGTCGCCTGCGCGATTCGTTCCATGCCTAGTTCTGACCGCGCTGTGCGCACGTTCAGGTGCATGGTCGCGCCGCTGGGATTGATCGAATAGAAAGTGATTTCCGCGCGTTGCACTTCACGCAATACTTCCGTCTGTCCCCGCTCAATGAATTGCAGTTGTGCGTCCATTGACGATAGCTGCAGATTTCCTTTCCTGCTTTGAACGGTAAAAGTATCGTTGATTCTGGCGGTATCGTCGCCGTCCGAGATGACGACAATCACGCGGCGCCGCCCGTTCGTCGAAGCTTTATCGAGGTATTTTTCGGCGGCGAGAACAGAATCAAAGAAAGCCGTGAAGCTCTTGGCCGGAGTCACAGTCAACAGTTTTTGGGCGGCCACGTCAGCACTGCTGAGTGGCTGAATAAGTCGAGGTGTCTGGTCGATCGCAAAAACTGTAGCCCGATCCCCAGGCTTCAAGACTTGCTCTAGGAAATCCGCGGCCGCTTTCTGCTCGAAAACGAAACGAGCATCAACGCTGGCCGAAACGTCTATCAAGAGGGCGATGTCAACGGGCACTTGTTCAGGGTCGCCCAACTGGGCGATCTTCTGGGCGCGTCCGTCCTCCTCGATATGAAAGTCGGTTTGCTTCAGACCCAGCACCGGCTGGCCCTGGGTATTAGTCACCGAAACCGGCGCGACGACCAGGTTCGAAGAGACCTTGATTACCTCGTACTCGGGTTCAGGTGTAGGAACCGGCGTGGGCGTGGGCTTTGGCTTATAACGGGGCGGCGCGGGCGGTGGCGGCAATTGCTTGAGTTTTTGCGCGCGTGCCGGCGCGCTCAAAAAAACCGTCACGAAGAAAAACAAAGCCAGCGCGGTAAGAAACAGCGCCGGCACAAAGTATTTCCTTCTTTCAATCGAGAACATCCAACCAACTCCTCATGCCGCCAGCGAGCATCGTTTGCTGGCAATACCTATTCATTTGACGCCATCTGACGGCATGAACGTTGGCACGTGTACCGCAACTTGTAAAGTTGCGTTGCTGCGAAGAACAAGTTGATAACTGTTCTACTGTCCGCTTCCGGGATTCATGGTCGGCGCGGGCTGTGTCAGGCCTTTATTGACCAGCACCTTAACCTCGACGCGACGATTCTGTGCGCGGCCATCGCGGCTCTTATTGTCGGCAATCGGATTGGATTCACCAAATCCGTATGGCTGAACGATACGGCGCAGTGGAATCCGGTGTTGCTCAACCAGGTAGCGAATGACTGCATCAGCTCGTCTTTGGCTCAACGCCCGATTGCGCTCTGTGTTGCCCGTGGAATCGGCGAAACCCGTAACCTCAAGCACATAGCCTTTGGCGTTGAGGGCTTTCGTGGCGATGGCGTCGAGCTTGGCTTTTCCGGCACCCGTAATCACGGAACTGCCGACGCGGAAGTTCACCGCGGCCGTTTCCTGCGGCACATAATCATCAAGAGCCGAGATGCGATCGTTGGTCGCATTGACGCCGGAAACTGCCGCATCGGCGGTCGCCTGCGCTGCTTTGGCGCCACCGCGGGCGGCGTTCGAAACGGCTGCCAGCTCGTCGAGTTGACCGGATAGCTTCTGAGCATTCTGCTCAACTTCGCCGAGCCGCGTTTCCGAGTTGGTGGCGCGCTCTTCCAACGGCGTGGCGCGCGATTCCACGGTCCTCGCGGTGCGGAAATCGGATTCGTTGAATCTTACTTTGTCTGCGATCAGCTCGCCCGATGATCCACCGTGTCCTTCCACTTCCAGGTTGAGGCCTCGAAGAATGTTGGTCTGTGCATAATTCGTACCGCCGCGCAGGAACCCGCCGTTGGTCTTGACCGAGGTTCTGTCGGTCAGCCGAACCACGGTGTCGTTGCCCGTCAGGTCGCGGACAGTGAACGTGTCAGCGTCGCGTTTGACGACGACGCCTTTGATCTTCATCTTTTCACCGCTGGCAACACTGCGAGCTCTGGTGGTGCTGTTTTGATTTGAATCTTGTCCGAAGGCCAAGGGGGAAAGAGTGAGCGCTAACCCGAAGGCAAGCGTCAGGGATCGAAACGTTCTCAAGCTACTGATCATATTTTTGAACTCCTTAGTTAAATGGTTAGGACGCAAACAGGCGCGCCCCGGTTTACGTGAGTTGAGATAGCTTACTCACGCCTTGCGTTGTCTGCTGATACGGGCAGACCGGACTAAGTAAAGAACAATGCTGATGATCTAAACAGGACTCAGCAACGATGCGATGTTACCGGACTATTGAATCAAGTCAAGACTGATCGGAGGGAAAATACGTCTGCGCAGTAGTTACTAGCGATTCATTATTCCTTCGCTATGGGATTGCAATAGTTCGGTATCCAACGACGGTATCTAGTTTGATACTCGTTGGCCAGTGAGTTGGTTTTGCAGCACACGACTCTTCAGTCGCCCCCTTGGGAAAAAACTTGGGAACGATCAGAGAAAGCAACAGCGGCAACAGTAGTTGCCAATGCCAGTAGATTTGGCCTGCGTTTCCTGACGGGGTTGGTGGTCGCCGATCTAAATCGCGAACTGGCCGCCTTCCAGGCGCTCCTTAATATAAGCGAGAAACTTCTCCGCGTCTGATCCATCAATGATGCGATGATCAAAGCTGAGCGCGAAATACGCCATCTGGCGAATCGCGATGTAGTCTTCACCGTCCGCCGAAGTCAGGACCCTGGCCCGCTTCTCGATCTTGCCGACGCCGAGAATCGCAACTTGCGGTTGGTTGATGATCGGCATGCCGAACAAGCCACCGAAGACACCGGGATTGGTGATGGTGAAGGTGCCCCCGGCTACTTCATCAGGTTTCAGTTGTTTTGTGCGCGCCCGATCCGCGAGGTCGTCCGCTGCGCGGGCCAGGCCTGAGATCGAAAGATCGTCAGCGCGCTTGATCACCGGCACGATCAATCCCCAGTCGAGGGCTACTGCCATCCCGAGGTTGATGTCTCGCTTGTAAATGATCTGATCGCCGCTGACCTGGGCGTTGAAGGTTGGGAACTTGCGAATCGCATCGGTCACCGCCTTGAAGATAAACGGCATGAAGGTGAGTTTGGTGCCGGTGCGCGCCAGGAAAGCCTCGCGGTTTTCATCGCGCAGCTTGGCGACCTTCGTCATATCAATTTCATAGACGGTCGTGACATGTGCAGAGGTCCGGCGCGAGAGCACCATGTGTTCGGCGATCTTCTTGCGCATCACGGTCATTTGCTCGACGCGGTCGCCTTCGGCGGGTTTCGTCGCCGGAAGTGGCTGGGTGGCGGGCGCGGCCCGTGGCGCTGGTTGCGGACTTGCGGTGGCTGGCGCCGCGGTGGCTGGTTGAGCAGGCGATCCAGACTCGATAAAGCTCAGGATGTCGTTCTTCGTTACCCGGCCGCTCATCCCCGTGCCTTCGAGCTGCTTGATGTCGATGCCGTGTTCTTCCGCGATCTTGCGGACCAGCGGACTGGACTTTGTGCGGCGCAATTCTTCGGCGCCGTCGCCGCTTCGTTGCGGCGCCGGCCCACCCACAGTACCGGTCGACGTTGCCTCGCTCTTCTTCACCAAAGTCTTGACTTCAGTTTTGTGGAGAGGGGGCGGCGGAGGCGGCGCAGCTTTGGGTGCAGGCTCAGAAGTGATCACCGGCTTCAGCCGCTCTACCGTGGCCGGGCTTTCGGTTTTCGCAGGCTCGGGCGACGCGGTCTCAGCGGAAGCAGCATGGGTTTCCGCCGGCGCAGTGGCTACCTCTTTCGCCTGGTTTTCGGTTTCGGCTTTAGGTGGTGGTCCGGCCCCATTGCCGTCGAGCACGGCCACGACCGTATTCACCTCTACGGTTTCACCTTCCTTGAATCTGACTTCAGTCAGCGTGCCGGCAGCCGGCGAAGGAATCTCAGCGTCGACTTTGTCGGTCGAGATTTCGAAAAGCGGTTCGTCGCGATCGACGTGATCGCCGACGCTCTTCAGCCATTTGGTGATTGTTCCTTCCGCGATGGACTCGCCCATCTGCGGCATTACTACTTCTGTTGCCATGATGACTCCAATTTAATAAGCAGCTAATTTCCTCGCCGCATCCAAAACATCTTTCACCTGCGGCAGGTAATAATCCTCCAGCGGCGGCGAATAAGGTACCGGCGTGTCGAGCGAAGCCACGCGCACTACCGGCGCATCCAGCCATTCAAAAGCTTCCTGAGAAATGATGGCCGCGATTTCTCCTCCAATCCCGCCCGTCAACGACGCCTCGTGCAGGATGATCGCGCGGCTGGTCTTCTTAACGCTTCCGAGAATCGCTTCCTTATCCAACGGCGCCAGCGTGCGCAGATCGATCACTTCGACATCCAGCCCTTCTTTCTCTAATTCTTCCGCGGCATCAAGCGCCGTCAGGACCTGCGCGCCGAAAGTAATGATCGAAAGATCGCGGCCTTCGCGTCTGGTGCGCGCCTTACCAATCTCGACAATGTAATCGTCCTCGGGAAGTTCCTCGCGCAGACGCGGCAAGCGATAAAGCTTTTTATGCTCGAAATAGAGCACGGGATCGGGATCGCGAATGGCCGCCTTGATCAGGCCCTTCGCGTCGTACGCAGTCGAAGGCTCGACGATCTTTATTCCGGCCGTGTTGGTAAAGAACGATTCCGGGTTAAGCGAATGAAAAGGCCCTGACCGCACACCAGAGCCGCACGGCCCGCGAAACACCGCGGGAATGTTTGCGCCCCAGCGATAGCGACACTTGGCCGCGTAGTTGGTCAGCATGTCAAAACCGCAACTAATGAAATCGATGAACTGAAATTCAGCCACGGGACGCAGGCCCATCAGCGCGGCGCCACAGGCAGCCCCGACTATTGCCGCTTCGGCGATGGGCGTATCGATCACGCGTTCCGGGCCGAACTGATCGATGATGCCTTCGGTAACTTTGAAGGCGCCGCCGTAGGTGCCGACGTCCTCTCCGATCAGAAAGACGGTCGGGTCGCGCTCCATCTCTTCCCAGATCCCGGCGCGAATGGCTTCGACCATCGTGGCCAGGCCGCCACGCGGTGGCCGTTCGAGTTTGCGTTCTTTTTTTAGTGCAGTAGACATTAGTTGGATATTTTTACGGGCTGCTTTTCCGGCGGCAGATTCAGTTTGTCCGCCACGTCCGGCAGCATTTTTGTTAGTTGGCTTCGATCTTTTTCCCCGGCATCGATGAAGGTCCAGTTCGTGCCATTGTCCGCGGAAATGCCGATCATGCTGCTCTCGGTTTGAAAAATGCCGTCCTGCGCTTTCACTTTCAAAGTAGTCGGAAGTACCGCATAGACCGACCCGGCGATGTGTACGATCTGCGTTGCGGCCCCGGCAGTCGACGAGAGAACTACGACTCCTTCCGCCTCCATCTCTTTCATTCCCTTTGCCAGCGCCGCAACCATTTTGTCGCGACCGCCGGCAGCCTCGACAGCCTTCGGGTAGGTCAGATCAATCATTCGGGCAAAGTCGCGGCGCCGAAACGCGTCGTTAACTTCCTGAGCCTGGGCCACGAGATTGGGGTAATTCTCCGGCTGTCCTGATGACTGTACCGCCGGCGATTGCCCAGCTGCCGGCGATTGTCCCGTTCCTGTTGGCGCCGGCGCATCTCTTGATTCTTTTTGGCTACAGGCGATCGGGAGCGACAGCAAAATGATGCACACCAGTCTTCTACTTGAGCCGCGACGCGGTGGCCTTTCGAGCTTGCGGTCTTTCTTGAGTGCCGTAGACATTCTCTGATTGGTGCAGGTGGACCGGACTTTCAAGCGAAATTACTTCAGATGCTTGGTGGCGATATATGGACTCTGTGGGTTCACTAGCAAACGCTGTCGTTTCGGATCGATTACCACATCCATATCTTCCATTGGAATCGAGCCAAGTAACACTTCAACATCCCCTGGCAGGACTGCTGCCCGGACCGTGGTAGAGCGGTTTTCGAATCGAACTTCGACCGGACCAACAACCTCGGCCCTGATTTCAGTCTCGTTTGCCAATCTGAACACCTGCGTCTCTATTACCGCCAAGTCTAATTGGTCCTTGATGCGCTCGCTTATCACCAGCATGTAGGCGCCGCTATCGACCAGCGCGCTGATCGTTATTCGCTTAATCTTGTCTTCCGTCAGGAAACCATGACGATGAAGCACAACGTCATCGCCACTTATCAGCTCGATGTCGGCATAAACTAATCCCATTTGGTTTCCTCCGGCGAGCGAGTCAACGTCTGGACGAGCAATCGTTGGGGACAGATCCTTATTTGCAGGCAAAAGCATAGTCTAACTTTCCAGCACCTTCGGGCGAAAAACCGGTGGCACGATCGAGTTGTCAAATACTCCATAAGCCGCGCCTTCCGGCTCAGGCATGGGCGAGCTTTCCGCCCACTCGCTGTCTTCCTCAATCTCTCGCATTACATCAGCGGTAATCTCTTCCAGCTTTTCTTTCGTCGCGACTTTCTGGTCGAGAAGAAATCTTTCGAATCTGTCGATAGGATCGTTGTGCTTCTCCCAGTACTCGATCTCGCCGGCCGGAACATAACGCTGATCGTCGTGTTCGGCGTGACCTTTGCGACGATAGGTCTTGGCTTCAATTAGCACTGCGCCGCGGCCTTTCCTGGCGTAGTCAATCGCCTGCCTGGTGACTTCATAGCAGGCAATCACGTCGTTGCCGTCGACGATGTAGCCGGGAATGCCAAACGCGGCCGCGCGTTCAGCCAGATTGCGCACCGCCGTCTGGACGCTGGTCGGCGTCGAGTACGCGTAGTGATTGTATTCGGCAATCACGATCAGCGGCAGGCGCTGCACCGCGGCAAAGTTCATTCCTTCATAGAACGCGCCGGTGCTGGCGCCTCCGTCGCCGATATAGGCGAGCCCGACGAGGTCTTTCTTCTGCATCCGCGCGCCCAGCAGTATTCCGGTCATCACCGGAATCATGTCGCCGAGATGCGAGATCGGACCGAGGAACCCTCTGTCGAGATAGCCGAAGTGAACGTTGAGATCTTTTCCGCCGGAAGGTCCCCATGCCTTGGCCATGTACTGCGCCAGAATTTCGCGCGGGCGAATTCCTTTCACAAAGACCGCGCCGAGATCGCGAATGATGGGCGTAATGAAATCGTCGGGACGCAGGGCATAAGCCGAACCGACAGCAGTCGCTTCCTGGCCTAATGATCGATAGACGCCGCCAACTACTTTTGTTTGTCGATATAGATTGACGATGCGTTCCTCGACCAGGCGCGTTAACTTCAGATAGCGATAAAGCTCGAGCATCTGCGGATGCGTGAGCGTCGTGTCGGTGATGCACGAACGCGGCTTGCCTTCTGGAGGCTTACGCGGCGCATACTTCGTGCTGATGCGCATTTGAAAAGCGGGACGGCGACGATGACCGGTTTTTCTATTTTCGCTCTTGGGTGTTTTATCACTCATTTGTTTATAGGACCTATTCGACCTATAGGGACCTATTCTTTAATTAGATATGAATCGTCTTGCCGTGCACGCCTTCGGCGGCTTCCATCACAGCTTCCGAAACTGTCGGATGCGCGTGCATCGTGTTACCCAACTCTTCGGCGGTCGACTCCAGTTGCATCGCCACACACGCTTCGGCAATTAGTTCGGTCGCATGCGGGCCGATTATGTGCACGCCCAGAATCTCGTCGTATTTACCCTCGCTGACTATCTTAACAAAGCCTTCTTCTTCGCCCAGGATGCGCGCCTTGCCTGAAGCGCTGAACGGAAACTTGCCGACTTTAACGTCATAGCCGGCTTCGCGGGCTTTCGCTTCAGTCAGGCCAACTGAGGCAACTTCCGGATCGCAGTAGGTGCAATTAGGTACCAGCCGCAGATTGATCGGTCGTGGATTCTTCCCGGCGAAATGCTCGACCGCCACGATGCCCTCCTTTGACGCGAGGTGCGCCAGCAGAGGCGTCGGCACAACGTCGCCGATTGCATAGACACCCTTCTCAGCCGTTTGCTGAAATTCGTCGACCTGAATAAAACCCTTCTCGACTTTGATCTTCGTTCCTTCCAGGCCAAGTCCCTGCGTAAAAGGCATGCGACCAACAGCTACCAGAAGCATCTCGGCTGCCAGTTTTAGGGCCTCGCCTTTTGAAGTCTTGCCGGTGACGACGACGCCTTTGTCGGACTTTTCAATTCTCTCTAGTTTGGTGTCCAGTTGCGACTTGATGCCGCGCTTGCGAAACGACTTGGCGAGTTCGGCGGAAACTTCTTCGTCCTCAAGCGGGACTAGTCTCGGCAGCAGCTCGACAATCGTGGTTTCCGCGCCGAAACGCGAATAGACGGAAGCGAACTCAACCCCGACTGCGCCGGCTCCCATGACGATCAAAGACTTCGGAACTTCGGTCAGCTCCAGGATGTGATCGCTGTTGACGACCTGCTTTCCGTCCGTGTCAAAACCCGGGATCGGACGTACGGCAGAACCGGTGGCGATGATGATGCTCTTCGTCTCGATGATTTCCAGCTTGCCATCTTCGCCGGTGACTTCGACTTTACCGGGCAGGGCGAGCTTCCCCGTGCCTTTGAACACAGTGCATTTGTTCTTCTTCATCAGGAACTCGATGCCTTTCGAGTTCTTCATCACGACTCTGTCTTTGCGTTTCTGCACGTCGGCAAACGCGAGCTGAATGCCCGACGCCTGCACCCCGAAAGCGGCGGCGTGCTGCATCTGTTCGTACACATGTGCTGACATGAGAAGCTGCTTGGTCGGGATGCAGCCGCGCAGTGTGCATGTGCCGCCGAGGCGTTTGTCTTTCTCGACAATCGCTACTTTCAAGCCCAATTGTCCGGCGCGGATAGCAGCCACGTACCCGCCGGGGCCGCTGCCGATGACAGTCACATCAAATTGTTCGTTAGCCAATTCTGGAATCTCCTGAAGAAGGAATACTTGCGCAACCCCCGACTTGTCGGGGTTGCGAGCGTAGGCGCAAGTTAACAGCTTACGCTACAGCTCAATTGATAGAGCAATTTCCGGCGCCGACTTTGGCGCAACATTATAGTAGGTTCAACGCATTGAGACCAATTGAGGGTGGGGAGCGATTCTGACTTGAACGGCGTTTGTTTGTCCGGGACGGACTTACATCTTGAAGAGGCTCTGATAATCCCTGGTCAACTTGTCGAGTTTGGCTTTGAACGCGTCGTTGCGCATCGAGGTGCCCATGTACTTCACCTGGAGATTGGCAATCTTCTTCGCGTCCTCAACCAGGCTGGCTTCCATCATCTTCTTTGTCTCGTCGCCGACCTGGTAACCGCGGATGGTCTTAAGCTGCTCCATCTTGCCGGTCATCTCGGTCTTCTTCGAGTCAAAGTACTTCTGCGCGTCATCGACGCCGTCCGCCGGGTTCGAAGCCGCATCGACCCGCTTCACCAATTCGTTGGTGAAGGAATCGAAATCGCCGAGGATCGTTTTCACCTCGGCATCTTTCTTGCAGCCGGTCACGAGCAGGCAGCTAAAAGTAATCAGAAGAGCGAGAGCTTTGGTGCGCATCAGGGAAAGCCTCCACAAGTTGGTTTTGAAGCGCTATCATCTAACCGACCGCGCCGGACAAAGTCAAGAAAGCAGTGGGCAGTGGGCAGGAAGGGCGGGGCACTAGCCCGACCGTGAGGGAGGGCTCCTCCTGTCAGTACCACCTGCGGTAGCGGGTGGGTAATAGCGAACGAAAGAGACTAAACGACATGAAACATTCCGAAGGCTTTCTCAAACTAGTTAACGACGCCAAGGGCCGGATCAAAGAAGTTACCGTCGCCAACACTCGCGATCGCATCTCCGTTAACCAGGACGCGCGCCTGATCGACGTGCGCGAAGACGATGAATGGCGCGCGGGCCACGCCGCCGGCGCCGAACACCTGGGTAAGGGCATCATCGAACGTGACATCGAGGCAACCGTGCCGGACAAAGCGGCCGAGGTGATTCTTTATTGTGGCGGCGGATATCGTTCGGCGCTGGCGGCTGATGTTTTGCAGCAGATGGGCTACACGAATGTCTGGTCGATGGCCGGTGGCTGGAAGGCCTGGAAGGAATCAGGCGCGCCGGTAGAAGGCGAATGAAATCAATCTCTACTTCTTTAACACGAAATCCTTCGGCACTAACTCAACAGCGATAGCGTCGCCGTCGATTTTAGCCTTCACGTCTTTCGGATCGCTCGCCGGCCGAAGAGTGACCACTACATTCTCGGGAGTTTTGCGCGCCCCGCAGGTGACTTCTGCCGCACTTTGAGTGTAGGCCGTGAACTCAACTCTCCCTAACGCGGTGGCTCTTATCTTGTATGTGCGGTCGGCCGCTTGAACGAAAAAATACGCCGTGCCTTTACTGTCACACTCCAGCTTGAGAAAGATACCCTGAATGCGCTGTTCGCCGGCTCCAACCGGACGCAACGCCTCTTGAAGATAATCAGACTCCGACATGTCCGGCCGCCCAGGTTCTTGTTTCGTTCCACTTGTTGAAGTGTCTTCTCGCTGTTGCAGGCGTGGTTCGCTGCTGGCACTACCTATTTCGGACCTATATCGGGCAATCTGCTCTTCGTATCGCTTGATTGAATCCAGCAACATCTTTGCCTGTGATTGCAGTTGCCGGTCTTTCCCTCCTGTCAGCGGCCCGAGCGCCTGCCGGGCGAGATCAAATCTCTCTTGACGCATATAGATTTGCGCCAACATTAAGTCGATATCCTGCCGCCCAGGCGACAGTGCCAGAGCGCGTTTCAGCAAGTTGATCGAGTCATCCAGCTGTTCACCGCTGATCATGTTGACAAACGCCAGCAACCGATACGATTCCGGAAAGGTCGGACTTAATTCGATCGCTCTCTTCAATTCCGCGCGCATTGTCGACGTCACGTCCGGCGGGTAGCTCCTGACAAAGTTGTTCTCGTCCATACCTTCACGACTGAGTGCGTAAGCGTAATAGTAGTGCGCCAGGTAATTACTCGAATCGCCCTTAACGGCTTCCTGCAAATCCTTTTTCGCTTCAGTGAACTTGCCCTGTCTGGCGCGCAGGATTCCGAGTGACGCCCGGGCCGACGTCAGCGTGGGATCGAGCGTCAGGGCTTGCTGCAAACGGACTTCCGCGTCCTTCAAACGGTTGGTATGGAGCAGGAGGTCGCCCAGATATCCTTCGGCTTCGGCTTCCGTCAGCAGCGCCGTTTTCAGTTCATTATCAAACTCCAGCTTGTGCTCGAAAGTTGCGACCTGCATCTTGAAGGTGTGCCCTTCGATGTACTTCTTTAGTTCCTTCTCTAAAGTCTCGATTTCCATTTGAAACGCCTGTTTGAAGGCTGCATCAATCGCTACGTTAGCGTTGATCTGCTGTAGAAACTTGCCGAGTTGAGAAACGCGCTGGCTGTTGTTGCCCAGGATCAAATAGTGAACGAGTGCCCACGATTCGGCATAAAACACACCACGTTTACCTCTTTCGTTGTAGTAAGGCGAGTAGTGATCGACAGCGAACAGCGTGCGCAAGGGGAGCAGCTTTTCCTGGCGCAGCGTCTCGAGGTGATAGGGAATCAGGTCGCCCAAATGCGCCTTTCGATCTTCTTCGATATCAAAACTGCTGTAGTACTCGGCCAGTCCTTCGTTGAACCACGAAGGCACGTTGCCGGAAGTGTTATCCACGAGCAGATGCACGTACTCGTGATAGATAACGCTGTACGGATTTTGCGCGCTCAACTCGGTGGTCAGCGTGATGTAGTTTACGTCTTCGCCTTTCTGGAAATAGCCGGCGTTGTTCCCGAGGTTAAAAGGCTTGTACGAGCTCATACTTTTGAAGACGACTACCGTGGTCGGCACGGGCGAGTTGAATTTAGCGTTGCTGAAAAGGCGCATGAAGACATCGCGAAACTGCTCGAGCCTCGTGGCTACCTTCCGGATGTCCTTCTCGCTGGCATTGCCGACCAACAGAAAGTTTTTCGAGCGCACACTGGTCCAGTTGTCTTTGGCAGAGACGGTCGAGAACGTCGCCAGACAAACCAGCATACCGGCGGTAATAGCCAAGAAGCGTCTGCGGGAATTGAACGCATCTCGAATAATCATGGCGGGACCTCCATCAGACCGAAGAACCTGTTTTGGGAACGGAAGCTTTCACAGCACGATGACTACGGTAGAGAACGGATTCGTGAATATTGGAACTTCTGCCCGCATGTGTCAAACAAATGGGAAGTTTGCCGCAGTTGGCCGGATAGATGTAGGTTGTTCCGGTTGCCGGTGGCGGACTCCATGCGTGATATAATCCGCGCCCGCCATAGGCCCGGGGTACCAGTTCGACGTAACCGAACCCTGGGCTGTGGCGTCATAACAATCATATCAGTCCGTTTTCTTTCAAAACCGAAACCGGGTTTAGAGTTCAGCCTTCAGCCTGTCGGCTTGGCTGGTCCAAACTGAAGTTTGAACTCTGAACTTACCAAACAAGCTAAGGCTTGAACTCTAAGCGAATTCGGAAGTTGCCACATCACAGGAGAAACACCATGAGAAAAGTCTACCCGCTCGTCACGCTGCTGTTCATTTTCGTGTTTAGCTCGCTAGCTCTTGGCCGTGAAGCCAGGCTGGTGCGCTATCCCAGCTACAACAATGGCCGCATCGCCTTTACCTATCTCGGAGACATCTGGACGGCCGATGAGAATGGCCAGAACATCCAGCGCCTGACGGTGAACAAAGCGCGCGATGCGTATCCGCGTTTCTCGCCGGACGGAAAATGGATCGCCTTCTCCAGCGATCGCAACGGCAACCTCGACGTCTTCATCATTCCTGCGGGTGGCGGCACGGCGAAGCAACTAACTTATCACTCGGCCGACGACACGGTCTTTGGCTGGACGCCCGATGGGCGCGGCGTTCTCTTTGGCAGCAATCGCGGAGAAGATTTCACCGCGCAGGTTTACGTGGTGAGCGTCGACGGCGGCATGCCCTGGAAAGCCGGACCCGACATGGGAATCCAGGCCAGCTACTCTCCTGACGGCAAACGCATCGCGTACACCCCGAAGGGTCAGGTTTATTGGCGCAAGTATTATCGCGGCTCGATGCAGTCGGACGTTTGGATCCAGGATGTGGCCGCGAAAAAGTTTACGCAGTTGACGGATTTTGACGGCCTGGATTCGTGGCCGATGTGGGCCAGCGGCGGTGACATTTATTTTGTCAGCGATCGCGAAGGCAAGGGCCTGACGAACATCTGGAGCATCTCTGAAAACGGCGGTAAGGCCGAACGCGTGACTTCATTCAAGAGCGGCGACGTCCGCTTTCCATCGATCAGCGCCGACGGCCGGGTGATTGTCTTCGAGCACGACTTTGGCATCTGGAAACTCGACACGGGCAGTAAGAAAGTTACGCCGATTCGGCTCGACATCGACGCCGAAACTCAGGACAACGCGAACGAGACCCGTACCATTAATTCCGAAGCCGATGATTATGATCTGGCGCCGAATTCGCGCCGCATCGTCATTTCGACGCACGGTGAGATTTTCACGGCGCCGGTAGACGAAGGCGACCTCCGCCAGATTACCGACGGCCCGGCGCGCGATCGTGGCGTTAGCTACTCACCTGACGGCAAGTGGCTGGCCTTCGTTTCGGATCGCAGTGGTCGCGAAGAACTTTACGTCGTGGCCGTCGATGGCACGGGTGAAGCACAGAAGCTGACCGACATCGACACGCTCAAGCTGGGCTACAACTGGTCGCCCGATTCCAAAGAGATTGCCTTCAGCTCTTCCGACAGCAAATTGCGAAAGCTCGCCGTCGCGACCAAACAGGTCACGGAACTCGACTCTTCCAAGTACGGCAACGTCTCAACTCCCGAATGGTCGCCGGATGGAAAGTGGCTGGCGTATTCCAAGTCAGACGTCGCGCGCACTTCAGACATTTATTTGATCGCCACGGCGGGCGACGACAAAGCGCCCCACAAGGTCACTTTTGATTCATATGACGAACGAACACCACGGTTTGCACCCGATGGCCGCAAGCTGTTCTTTATACGTTCCGACTCGACGGGAGGTGGCGGCGGAGGTACTCCTTCCATTCAGATCTATTCAGTCGGGCTGGAACGTCTCGATCGCGATCCGGATGATCCCGAAGAACGATCTGAAGCCGAAGCTGCGCAAGCGGCGGCGGCGGCAGAAGGCGGCGAAGGTGGTGGCGCGGCTCGCCGCCCACCAGTTCGTCCGGCGCCCAGGGAAATCAAAGTCGACTGGGCAGGGATGAAACGTCGCACGCGGCAAATCACCCGCATGCCGTTTCCGGTTTCCAGTTACACGATTGCGCCCGACAGCCGCACGATTATCTTCGTGACCAGCGAGCCTTCGGCGACAGCTTCAGTACCGGTCGTCTATTCGATTCAGGATGATGGGCGCCGGCTGAGCCGGGTCGCCTCAGGTAGCCCGCCCCCGGCAGAAGGTGGCCAGGGCGGTGGCGGCGGTGGTTTTGGCGGCGGCATTTCCGATCTGAATATCTCGCGCGACGGCCGGACCCTGTTCTACCGCGAGCGTGACGGGATTTACTCGACGGGTCTGGGTGGCGGAGGGGCGGCCGCAGCCGGTGCACCTCGGACCGGAGGCGCGGAAGGCGCCCGGCGTCGCATCAACTTCAACGTCAGAGTGAAGATCGATCGACCCGCAGAGTGGGCCGAGATGTTCGGCGACGCCTGGCGCACGATGAAGTATCGCTTCTACGATCCCGCGATGCACGGAATGGATTGGGACGGGATGAAAGCGAAGTACGAACCGCTGGTTCGCGACGTTGGCGATCGCCAGGAGCTTCTGAACATCATCAACGAAATGATCGGCGAGTTGAACGCGTCGCACACCGGCGCCGCACCGGCTCCGGGCGGCCGCGCCGGCGGAGTGTCGACCGGATACCTGGGTATCGACCTGGCACCGGATACGGCCGCGGGCCGTTATCGCGTGACTCATATTTACGAAGGCGGCCCGGCTGACAAGGACTGGGTGAAGGTCAGCGTCGGCGATTACCTGATCGCGATTGGCGGCAAGCAGGTGAAGGCCGGAGACGAGTATTGGCAACTGCTTAACGATCGTCTCAATCGCAAAGTCGAAGTCACCTTTAACAACAAGGCGTCCGAGGAAGGAGCATGGCGGGCGCGCATCGAGACGATTAACTCCGGCGCGTTCGGCGCGCTTCGCTACGACCGCTGGGTGAAAGACCGGCGCCAGAAAGTTGATGAACTGTCCAACGGGCGGATCGGCTATGTTCATATTCAGGCGATGAACCAACCGTCGTTGCGTAAGTTCGAAAAAGAGATTCGCGAGTTCCGGCACAAGGACGCGCTCGTCATCGACCAGCGCTGGAATGGCGGCGGCAACATCGAGCAGGAGTTGCTCGCGATCCTGGTGCAGCGCGAATATCAAATCTGGCAACCACGCGGTACCGAGGCTAGTGGCCGACCTTTCGCAGGCTACTTTGGCCCGAAAGTCGTCCTGCAGAATTGGCGTTCAGCCTCCAACGCGGAGATGTTTCCGGCCGGGTTCCGCGCGCTGGGTTTGGGCAAAGTGATCGGCACGCCCACGATGGGCGCGGTGATCGGGACGGGCAGTTACTCTCTGATTGACGGCTCGACGGTGCGCACGCCCGGCGTTGGTGTTTACCTCGCCGATCCCAAGCGAACGAACATGGAAAACTATGGCGTGCAGCCGGACATTCGCGTGGACAACTCGCCGGAGGACAACCTGGCCGGCCGCGATCGACAACTCGAAACTGCCGTGGAAGAGCTGCTCAAGCAGTTGGGCAGCGTCAAGCGAAACATCGCCACCAAGGAACAGCAATAATTGCGCTTTCATCGGACGGCAATCCAAAGAGGCGGGACTCGGTTCCGCCTCTAGCCTTTTAAGGATTGTTGTTTGAAGATAGCTGAACGAGGAAGACGAACCAAACATATCGCATGATTCAATCACGCACTCTCCTCAGACTCTTCCTGCTTCTGGTCCTTATGGCCGCGACTGCCCAAGCTCAACAGCCCTTTGTCACCGATGACGCCGACACAACTCCAAAAAAGCGTTTCCATTTCGAGTTCAGCAACGAGTTTGATGTGCTCCAACGTTCTGCTTTTCCCAGCCTCAAACAAAATACGGCGGACTTCGAGTTGGATTACGGGCTGTTCGAGTGTGTCGAGATTGGAATCGAATCCCCACACCTCATCATCTTTAACGACGCCGGCACAGGGCCGAAGAGGGTCTCGGGAATTGGCGACACGAACGTTTCGCTGAAGTACAACTTTCTTAAAGAACGTGAGAATTCGCGGAGGCCGGCGCTGGCAATCGCTTTCAATCTTGAGCTGCCAACCGGCGACACCGAACGACAACTCGGATCCGGCCTGGCAGACTTTTACCTGAACGGCATCCTGCAAAAATCCGTAGGCAAGAAGACTAAACTGAGACTGAACGGCGGAATTCTCTTTTCGGGCAATGAGACGACCGGCGTGATTGGAATCAAAAGCCGGGGAACGGTCTTCACGGGTGGCGGATCATTGGTTAGGGAGTTTACGCCGAAGCTGCAACTGGGCGTGGAGCTGACCGGCGCGGTGGCCAGCAACTTTCAACTCGGCAAAGGACAACTCCAAACCATGTTAGGTGGAAACTACCAGGTAAGGGACAATTTCTCTTTCGACTTCGGAATAATTGGGGGCAAGTACACCGCCAGCCCACGCGTTGGAGTACAGCTCGGAGTTTCCATCGACTTCTGAAACCCGACTTGTTGTTGTTGCTCGCCGGTTCTGAAGCAAAAAGCGTTACATTGACAGCCAGTGCGATCGTTGTAGAATGCAGCCTATTGAGGTGAGGCTGAACGCCTCCCTCCGCGCGCCTTAACTGGCTGCGCAGGAAAGCGGCGACGGGGTGAGGACGTCGCCGCTTTCGTTTGTTCCCAGGCCACTCCCGATGGTCGCCCCGAGATCCAGCGTTTTTGGTATAGTGTCGTGACATGGCCATCCCACAGACCTTCGACGAGGCGTCGCAGGTTTCGACCTGCCCATATTTTTCGTAAGCGTGTATTATGCATTTGCTAGCTACTTGTCGCGGTCGGGAGCTGACCTCATCTAATGAATCCGCTCGAAACCTACCTTCAAAGCCTATTCGTCATTCATAGTTCCGGCTCGGCAGTGAAAGAGACTTCCTACTACGGAACTCTTGAGAATCTATTGAACGAAGTAGGCAAGACGCTCAAGCCGAAAGTTCGCTGCATCATTAATCTTCAAAATCAGGGCGCAGGTCTGCCCGACGGCGGTTTCTACACAGCCGATCAATTTCAGAAACGCACGAAGGTCGATCCACTCGAAGGTCAACTTCCCGCTCGCGGTTGCTTTGAGGTCAAGTCACCCGGCGAAGACGTGGTAGCTGTCGCTAAGGGTGTGCAGGTGCTTCGTTATCTCAAGCGCTATCGACAGGTACTGGTCACGAACTATCGAGACTTTATCCTTGTCGCTCTCGATCGCGACGGGAATCTGGAGATACGCGAGCGCTTCACTCTGGCCGCAACCGAAGCCGAATTCTGGGCACTGGCCGCGCATCCGCAGACGGCGGCGAATAAACTATTAGGAGAGAGGTTTGTCGAATATCTCAAGCGCGTAATGCTGCACGCCGCGCCGCTGGCGCTGCCGAAAGATGTCGCCTGGTTCCTCGCCTCATACGCGCGCGATGCCAAGGCGCGCATTGAGTCCAGCAATCTGCCCGCGCTGATTACGGTGCGGTCGGCGTTGGAAGAAGCGCTCGGCTTAAAGTTCGAAGGCGAGAAGGGTGAGCACTTCTTTCGTTCGACGCTGGTGCAGACACTCTTTTATGGAGTCTTCTCATCATGGGTGCTGTGGAGCAAGAGCAATCCTCCGACAAACAGACAGGCCCGCTTCAACTGGCACGAGGCCGCATGGTCCCTGCACGTGCCGATGATCAAGGCCCTGTTCGATCAGATCGCGACCCCTACACAACTTCGCGATCTCAACATCGTCGAATTGCTCGACTGGACGACTGCTGTTCTCAACCGAGTCGACCGCCAAGCGTTCTTCGATAACTTTGAAGAAGACCACGCGGTCCAGTATTTCTACGAACCATTCTTGCAAGCATTTGATCCCGAGCTACGCAAAGAGCTGGGCGTCTGGTTTACGCCGATTGAGATCGTCAAGTACATGGTCGCGCGCGTTGACACGGTGCTGCGCGAAGAACTGGAGATTCCCGATGGTCTTGCCGACCCGCGCGTTTTCGTGCTCGATCCGTGTTGCGGCACCGGCGCTTATCTGGTCGAAGTACTGCACAAGATTCATGAAACGCTGAAAGCAAAAGGCGAAGATGCGCTTGCGGCTAACGATCTAAAGCGGGCTGCGATGGATCGAGTATTCGGTTTCGAGATTTTGCCCGCGCCGTTTGTCGTCTCGCATTTGCAGTTGGGCCTGCTGTTGCAAAACCTCGGCGCGCCACTCACTGACGCCCTCAACGAACGCGTGGGCGTTTATCTGACTAACGCGCTCACTGGTTGGGAGCCACCTTCCGAAGAGGTCAAGGCGCGACTGGCGCAACTCGCGTTCTCATTCGCGGAGTTGAGAGAGGAATACGACGCTGCGGAGAGAGTTAAGCAAGAGGTGCCTATTCTCGTCATCCTCGGCAATCCGCCCTATAACGCGTTCTCAGGTACGAGCCCCGAAGAGGAACAGGGTCTGGTTGATCCGTACAAGGAAGGATTGATTAAGGAATGGGGCATAAAGAAATTCAACCTTGACGATCTATACGTTCGCTTCTTCCGGCTGGCTGAACGTCGCATCGCAAAGAAAGAAGGTGTGATTTGCTACATTTCGAATTTCTCTTACTTGCGCGATCCGTCCTTCGTAGTGATGCGCCAAAGGCTCCTCACCGAGTTCGATAAGTTATGGTTCGACTCATTGAATGGAGACAGTCGCGGAACCGGTAAGCTGACGCCCGAGGGCAATCCAGACCCCAGCGTGTTTTCGACCGAGTACAATCGCGAAGGCATACGCGTTGGGACTGCGGTCGGATTGATGGTGCGAAAGGAAAGGCGCGAGGCAAGTCCTACAGTCCGGTTCCGCCAGTTCTGGGGAGCGACAAAGCGCGCCGACCTGTTAGCTAGTTCGCAGCGAGATCATGATGTCAATTCAAACTATGACGTCATACTGCCAAGCAAAAGCAATCGGCTCTCATTTGCCGTCACTGGAACATCCAATGACTACCTAGCATGGCCGACAGTTGAAGATTTGTCACTTTTACCACCAATGGCTGGCTTTTTAGAAGCACGGAGGGGAAGCCTAATTGATATTGACAAGGATTCGCTTGAGACCAGAATGAAGATGTTTTATGACGAGAGCGTTGATTGGGAAACGCTTGATAAACTCAACACAAGCCTGACGAAGGACTTTTCAGATTACAAATCAAGAACCGTTCGACCCAAAATTCAAATAGTCGAATCGTATGACCGATCAAGACTTCGTCGTTACACTGTCCGGCCCTTCGATAATCAATGGTGTTATCACAGCAGCGCACCCTCGTTGTGGAATCGTGCTCGCCCTGACCTCTACGCTCAATGCTGGCCAGGCAATAGATTCCTAGTCACACGTTTGAAGACAGAGAAAGAAGCTAAAGGCAGCCCGTTATATTTTTCATCTTGTTTGGTTGACTACCAAACGATCGCACGCAATGTCTCTACTATTCCTTTACGACTTCGCGCCAATGAATCCAAAAACGCTCCGACTCAGAGCCACTTCTTTGCCGAATCGGAATCGCCGACCGACTCCACTATTGCGAATCTCGCAACCAAAGCCCGCGCTTATCTCACCTCAATTGGAATCGACAATCCAGACGCTGACGAAGAAACGCCAACAACCATCTGGATGCACGCGCTAGCTATCGGTTATTCGCCTGCCTATCTCAACGAAAATGCTGACGGTATTCGTGGCGACTGGCCGCGCATTCCGCTGCCCTCAACGAAGGAAGCGCTGCTCCATTCCGCCGAACTTGGTGGAAAGATCGCGGCGCTGCTCGACACCGAACAAGGCGTTGACGGTGTGACGACAGGCGCAATCACCGACCCGCTGAAATCCATCGCCGTTGTTTCAAATGCCGGTGGAGGTGCGCTCGATCCGAAGGAAGATTTGAAAGTCACTGCGGGTTGGGGCCACGCGGGCAAAGGCGGCGTCACAATGCCAGGCAAAGGTAGAATCATCGAACGCGACTACACGCCAGCCGAACGCGCATCAATCGAACGGGGCGCGGCCCTCCTCGGTCTTTCCATTGAAGAAGCGTTCGCGCATCTGGGCGAGCGCACTGGCGATGTCTATCTCAACGACGTTGCGTACTGGAAGAACATTCCCGCGCGCGTGTGGGATTACACCATTGGCGGCTACCAGGTGATCAAGAAATGGCTCAGCTATCGCGAGCTTGAATTGCTCTCGCGTCCACTCACACCCGAAGAAGCGCGCGAAGTAATGAACATGGCCCGTCGCATCGCCGCGATTGTGCTACTCGAACCAGCCCTCGACGCGAACTATCAAGCCGTGAAGGCCGACACCTTTGCCTGGGCCACTACCCCTCAAAGCTAGGAGAATTCACCGTGGCAAAACATGCGTCCCTAGTCTGTCAGCACCTCGAAAACATCTCGCGCGGCGCACTTGAAAAATATCAGGACGTGATCCGGCAGTATGTTAGAAATCGGCAGGGCGTCTATGCTCTGTATCGGCGCGATAAACTCTATTACGTAGGCCTGGCGCGCAATCTTCGCATGAGGCTGGCGCATCATCTGCGCGATCGGCACGGCGAATCGTGGGATCGGTTCAGCGTGTATCTCACCATCGGTGATAGCCACTTGCGCGAACTTGAGTCGCTAATCCTTCGCATCGTCAAACCGAAAGGAAACAAGCAGAAAGGAAAATTCCTGAAGTCTGAGGACCTCAAGCGGAGATTTGGTAAGGACGTAAGGGTACGTCATCGTCGAGAGTACGACGAGATTATCGGAAGAGTCGGCTTAGCAACTCGGCCGAGATCGAAAGAGATAAGTACGAGTGGAAGGCTGCCTGTATTAGCCAAATACATTAAAGGTCCAATGAGCTTGCGCGCGCGATACAAGCGACAAGTGTTTAAGGCGCGAGTCAGGTCTGACGGCACCATCAGATTTGACGGGAAGATTTACTCTTCACCTTCAGTTGCTGGCGCGTCCATCTGTAAGCACGCGTGTAACGGCTGGAAATTTTGGCAATATGAGCGCGCGCCCGGCGATTGGGTGCTGCTTGAGAAGCTGCGCAAATGACGGCGCGCTACGCGAGATCGATTCGGAGGGCGACAAAAACTTCTATGAAAGCAAATGCGCCACGCTCGACCGCCAGATCGACAGTCTGGTCTATGAACTCTACGACCTGACGCCGGACGAAATCGCCATCGTCGAGGGCACGGGGCACTAGCCCGACCGTGAGGGAGGGCTCAAGTGGGCAGCGGACTGAGGACCGGCAGGACCGGGGTCAGGCCTGATGCGATCTTGCGATTCTTTCAGCCGACTGGAAGATTGGCCCGGATGCGCCGCAGCAATCACAATCGGAACGCAAATCGGTAAACCTTGAAGGGTAAATTTGTAAGTAGCGCCAGCAACGATCGTCACAAGGGCGAATGATAATGATTCGTTGACTGCGGGCACGTCCGTCAACGATAATGAGCGCATACCGCCCAGTAGTAGCCTTTTGGGGCGAACCTGGTACGAAGCCGCCGCAAGGCGGCTTCTGTGTTTCCCCACTGATGAAAGTCAACGTCTATATCGACGGCTTCAATCTTTATTACGGCGCAGTCAAGGGTACGCCGTATCGTTGGTTGAACCTGGCGGAAATGTGCCGCATGTTACTTCCGCGCGACCAGATTCTACAGATCAAGTATTTTACGGCGCTGGTGAACGCACGCGCGTCCAATCCCGATCAGCGTTCGCGACAAGAAACGCTTCTGCGCGCATTGGCTACGATTCCCAATCTCTCGATCATCTACGGCTTCTTTCTCACGCACGAAATCATGATGCCGTTAGCGCCACCAGCCAGGGGTTACCAGAAAGTGATTAAGACGGAAGAAAAAGGTTCGGATGTAAATCTAGCGACGCATTTGTTAATCGACGGGTTCGATGATGCTTACGAATTGGCGGTGGTTGTTTCGAAAACGATTCGGATTTGCTCGAGCCCATAAAGGTCGTGACCCAGCGATTAGGTAAACCAGTTGGAATCCTGAATCCGCACCGAGTGCCAAGCGCCGCGTTGCTGCCGCATGCCACATTTGTAAAACAGATTCGACGCGGAGTGCTCGCGCGAAGTCAGTTTGCTAATGTGCTAGAGGATAGTCGCGGGAGCTTTTCAAAACCCGCTGGTTGGTGAAGACAGCAATGGGTCAGGCGATTTTGAGATGCCTGATTTCAATCGACGTTGTGGTCACGGTTTACACTTATTACTTTTGAGGGAGCAGAATCATGAAGATCAGCTACGATGCCGAAGTTGATGCCCTGAGCATCACGTTTCGCGAGGCCACGGTAACGACGAAACATCTCGCGGAGGGAATCGCTGCCGACTATGACAGCGCAGGTCATCTGGCGGGCATTGAGATACTCGACGCAATCAAACGCTTTGGCGACCGCGAGACGATGAGCAAGTTTGTGCTTGAGGGTATTGACCCTGCTGCGTCCGTGGTCCGCGAAACGCCCGCGTAATACCGTAAGTGATGTCCGCTCGCTCCCAACACGAGAGTGTCCTAGCTAACTCATCCGTTAGAATAGCTGCGCAGGAGATCGTAATCGTGATGAACACTCAGGAACTAAGTCAGGAAGAGATTCGGAGTATCGGGCTGGAAGTATTAGCGCGCGAACTGGGCCCCACTGGCTTGATCCGCTTTTTGCAGATGTATGAGCACGGCGATGGCGACTACACTCAAGAACGGGAGGATATCCTGCCTCGACAAACCGCCGCACAGATCACCGAAGAGATTCGCCGGAGGCGTGGGGAGTAACGGTGCCTTATGAAAGGCAGACTATGAAGCTCAAGGTTGACCATGAAGCGGACGCTCTTTACCTGAGACTGGACGACTCGAGAATTGTGGAGTCCGAGGAGGTCTCTCCTGGCGTAGTGTTGGATTACAACGAGCAGGAGCAAGTGGTCGGCGTAGAGATCCTCGGCATTTCCAAACGTGCGCCCACCCTCAACACGCGCGAATTACAATTCCAGACAGTCTAGGTGCGCTTAACCTGGACTTACTATGAAAGCAAATGCGCCACGTTCGACCGCCAGATCGACAGTCTCGTTTATGAACTCTACGAACTGACGCCAGACGAGATTGCTATCGTCGAAGGATCGGCGAAGTAGCCATAGAGTTGCTTACGACGACGCCAGCCCTTTTTCCAGCTTTTCGAACCGCGCCATCATGTTTTCATAAATTTGGTCGGTCTTCTCATGCAGGTGGGCAATTTCGAGTTCCGCTTTGATATTTACTTCGTATTCAATATCGGACCGCACTCGGTCTTTTTCAGCCTGCCGGTTCTGACTGATAAGCACGAAGCACGACAGGAATATGGCTTCGAGTGACACTATCATTGTGAGCAGACCGAAGGGATAGGGATCGAAAGCGGCCAGGCCAAGTGCAAAGGTGTTAAGACCGATCCAGATAATAAACCATCCGCCATTGATCATCAGGAAGGGCATGCTGCCGCTGAACCAGGCAATCCAGTCGGCAATCTTCTGTAACGGGGTGGAATGCACCTGGATCTCTTCGTTTAGGTTGCGCGAGACGCGGGTGCGGAGTAACTCATCAGCCTTGCGCGTCAGCCCGGTCAACGCTGCCAGCATGTGAAGCGCCGCTTCGGGTTTTCGCTGAAAGAGCATGACCAAATCATCTCGGTCAAGCACCAGCACTTCGCTCTCAGTAAGCGCCAGGGCCGTGGCCGTGCGCGGGCCCTCATCGAGCATCGCCAACTCACCAAACATATCGCCTGATGCCGCGGTCGTTAATACAATTTTCTGACCGGCGGTGTCCTTGATAAAGAGTTCGATTTCGCCATGACGGACGATGAAGAGTGAGTCGCCGGGGTCACCCGCCTGGAACAGCGTGTGGCCCCCAGGAACGTTCAACTCATCGACCACGTTTGCGAGCGCGACTCGGTCGTCTTCGTTAAGCAGTTCAAACATTTTGATGTTGGCGAGATATTTGGGATCACAAGGCATTGGCGGTTCCTCTCTCAGAAGCAGCCGGATGGTTCAAGAGCGGCGGCATTATAAGCTAAGTGAGGTTCAATGCTGGAAGAGCTGTTTCGCATGATGACGTGGGACGCGCGGATGGATCAGCTCCACCACGCGCTGGCGGCTTTGGAATCGTCGCTGACAAGCCCTGGCTAGGGAGATTTCTTCGTCGGATTGTTGGTCGGCTGCCGCGCGTTATTGTTCGCCGGCGTGCTCCCAGGTTTGACTACGGAACCTTGCCCGGCGGTCCGTCCTGATCGCGTGAGCGCGATGCGTTTATCGCTTCCACCGGGCTGATTGACGGTGACTTTGATCGCGCGGTATGTGCCGTCATGAGCTTTGTTCGACGGATCGTAACTGACGACGTACTGGGTCCGCAGGTCGCGCACGATTTCGTTGGCGATCTCAGGCAGTTCGGATATTGATTGAGGAAAGAAAGCGCGGCCACCTGTCTCGCTGGCCAGCCGATTGAGAAGACTAACCGCTTTCTCGCGCGGGCTCTTTCGAATCAGAACCTTTTCGACGTCCAACTCGCTTACGAATCCAATCACAAAGATCTGGACGTCCTGTTCACGCAAGCGCTGAAAGAGCTGTGCCTCGGGATAATAGCTGGATCGATCTTCTCCGTCAGTTATCACAATCAAAGCGCGGCGCCGGCGATCGTCATCACCGGACTTCTTGTACTCGGCGACATGCTCAGCCGCCAGGTATACGCCATCGATTACCGCGGTCTGTCCGCCTTCAATATACAAAGTATCGAGGCCATCCATCAGCGCGTCTTGATTGGCGGTGAAATCCTGCACCGTCTCGATCTTGTCGCTGCTGATAAAACGCTCGATGAAGGTTTCGTCGCCTTTCTTGTTACTGTTGATGATCGCCTTGGCAGCATTGATGACCTGTTCAAATGCCGGTCGCAGAGAGCCCGACGTGTCGACTGCCAATCCGTACATGACGGGGACTTCTTCCCGCGTAAACGAAAAAATCGGTTGCGGCACGCCGTCTTCCAGGATCCTGAACTCTTCCTTCTGCACGTTATTGATCGGATGGTTGTTGCGATCGATAACGCGTACCTGAAGGGTGACCAGTTCCGTGTTGAAGAACAGTCGGTCTCCTTCGGTGATTTCCGCCGTGGTCGGATCGGGCGTGGGCGTCGGCTTAGGTTTCAAAATCGGCGGCGGCGGCGGCGCGCCCAGTTGCGGCGCGATGCGGCGGCCCGGACCGGTTTGGGGAACGGGAGTCGGCGTGGCCGTAGCGGTCGCCGTCTGTCGCGGGCGCGAATCGACCGGTTGCTGCGTGTTCGCTTGCTGGGCGTTGGGCTGATGTGCTGGTTGATGGGCGCCGGCAATCAAGGTCGAAAGCGCCGCTGTGATACAGGCGAGGAGCACGAACACGCCTCGCCGGGTGACTGACAAATGGAAAGTGCGAAATCTCATTCTTACTAAACCTTCTATGAGTAAAAGCCTAATGTCAAACGATTTTCGAGACCGGGAGAGTGCGCGCGACCATCAAAGCGATTGCAGCGGCCGATTGAAGCGCATTCTAATGATGCGCCGAAGCGAGCCCCGCGTTGCCGGATGAGTGGTTTAGAATTCAAGTTTCAGCTTGTTAATTCGCAGAGCAGACAACCTGAAGGTTGAACTCTAAACGCGTTTCTCTAAACGTGTTCACTTGGGATTGGCAATCGCGTAGTAGCCTTCTTTGCTGCGCACGAACAGGCGCGGCAGGCCGCGCGGGGGAGCAACCTTGACTTTGATCTTGTGCCACTTGCCATCATTCGTGAAATTCGGTGGCCGGTAGCCGATCGAATACTGGTGACGAAGCTCTAGCGCGATTTGCTCAAAGATGTCGTCCATCTCGGCGTTAGAGCGCGGGTAGAAAGCTTTACCGCCGGACACGCCGGCCAGCTCGTCCATGATGCCTTGCCCTTCCATGCCGAGCGAACTGCCCACGTCACTACCGCCGAGGATTCCGACCGCATAAAGCACGACGTCCGATTCTTTCAAGACTCGCCGCAACTCATTAAATGTGTAGCGCGAGTTGTTGTCCTGTCCGTCGCTGATCAGCAGCAGAGCGCGTTTTGGATGAGTGCCGCGCTGCACGCGCTCGACGCCCAGATAGCAGGCATCGTAAAGCGCGGTATTGTTCTTGGTCTGCACGAAGGTCAACTTATCCAGGACTGCGTTGCCGTCGCGGGTCCTATCCATCAACAACTGCGCGCGCGAATTGAAGCCAATTAAGAAATATTCGTCCCGGTCGTGGCTGGTTTGGACGAAATGAGACAGCGCGTCGCGGGCCCGTCTCACCTTGTCGCCGCTCATCGAACCTGAAACGTCGAAGAGAATGCCTACGGACACCGGCGAATCATCATCACTGAAGAAGGTAATGTCCTGGGGCTGCTTTTCGTCGAAAATGCTGAAGGCCTTCTGTCCCAAACCCGAAACGAACCGGCCGTAGATATCGGTGACCGTCACCGTGAAAGTGATCAGGTCGGTGTTGGTGATGACCGGGGTCTTATCGTCGACTTCACCTTCCGGCAGCTCGATTTTGGTGGACGGCTTCTGCGGTGATTTCTGTGCCGAGGCATCCGGCGGAGTTTGGTTCGGGGCCGGCTCGACCTTTAAGAGTTCGTTTTTCTCCGGGGTTGGGGACGGTTTGGCCTCAGGTTTCTTTTGCGCGGTTGAGAGCCGCGGCACAGCCACAGCCGCAGCCAAAATCAGGCAGCCAACCAGCACGACTGATCCTGCATGGCGACGCGATTTCATTGGGATCCCCTGTCTGTTCCGAGGCGCCTGGCCTGAGCATTGCGGACTCGAGTGAACAAATAACTGTTTGCACAAGTGCAAAGACGAGCGTCGGAATAGATCAAACTCCGAAAAGGATTCGCCTTCACAGGTTCACCAGAGTCTGCGTCGAACTTTCGCAAAAGCAGCCGGGCGCAGTTTTCACTTTCAAAGAAAGAACGTTAAAGGGGAGACGCTGCGCCATGGCGAGCAGTCTGTGCTGATTGGCGCATTGTAGGACAGGCAAAGCACGGGAAGCAAGGAAACCCTGGCCTGGGGCAAATCAAGCTACCGCGGAGAGGAGTGCTCCTGACAACCAACCCGGTAGGCTTCGCGGAGAAGTTTCTTCAACTCCTTGTCGCGCAGGTCGTCAAGGCTGGCCAGGCGAAACCGGTGAATGTAATCACATGGCCCAACCGATTCAATTCGGTAAAAAAGCGGATGATCGGCGCGGCGCTTCAGCCACAGCGTGCAACTCAGCCAGCGCTGGCGGGGCGTGGCGCCGGCAAAACGCACTCGAACCTGGAAAGCGATCCCGGTCTTGACCGGCGACATGATGACCGGACCAAACTCGCTCAACAGATCGAGATAACGATCGAACAATTCTCGGATGATTGGATCTTTGTCTTTGAAGTAATACGAGAGTGGATAGCGGCGGCACGAATGCCACATGTTTCGGGTGACGAATATGTGTCGACACGCGGGACAAGTCCACAGCGGACGCTTTTTCTCTTTCCCAGTCTTGCGTTTGGATGTTGCCGTCACATTCACCGGCGCGCGAGGGCGGACTTGATTCTGCCGGCGCCTTTTGGCCCGATGCCATCAACCGTTTCCAGTCCGCCGCCCGCGACGAACTTTCGCAGATCGTCGAGCGAAGTAATCTTGAACTTTTGATTCAGCATTGCGGCCGTCTTCGGGCCCACACCGGGAAGGTCGAGAAGATCGAGAACGCTTTCCGGTGTTTCCGCCGTCAGTTTTTCCCAGGCCGCAAATGTTCCGCGATCGAGTAGCTCGGCAATTTTTCCCGCTAGCGCTTTGCCGACGCCGGGAATCTCCTGCAGTCCGGCAGCGCCCTCCGCGGCGGCAATCTGCTTCACCTGAGTAGGCCAGGTTTCGATCGCTTCGGCGGCCATGCGATACGAGCGGATGCGGAACGTGTCCTCGCCGCGGACCTCCATCAACGCAGCCATCGAACGGAAACGGCGAGCTATTTGTTCGTTGTCCATCCGAGACAGGATTAACAAGATTGACATGAAAAACAAGAAAGAACCTGCTGACTGTCTATCTTGTAGATTATGTAAATCCTGTCAAGGTTTTCGGTTTCCGCTTCACGAGCTTACTCGACATTATACTCGCCTGCTATTACTATGCGGGCATCCAATGGAACGGAAAAGCGCTCTAAAATCTTCTCCCGTTAGACTAACCGGTCGAGGTAAACAATGAAATTCAGAAAAGTCTTGTGTGCGCTGCTACTGGCGCTATTCAGTCTACAGACACTCAACTTTACCGCGCTCGCGGACGAAGGTATGTGGACGTTCAATAACGTTCCCCGGGCCGAGATCAAAAAGAAGTATGGCTTTGACGTGACCGACGAATGGCTGAAGAAGGTGCAACTCGCTTCGGTTAGATTCAACAGTGGCGGTTCGGGATCGTTCGTTTCCCCCAACGGTCTGGTGCTCACCAACTATCACATCGTCGAAGACTTTGTTAACGAGTTGAGCACGCCGCAAAAGGATTTGGCGAAAGAAGGCTTCGTCGCGCGCACGCGCGCCGAAGAGCTGAAAATTCCAAGCCTCGAACTCAACATCTTGATGGGCGTTGAGGATGTAACCGGCCGCGTGAACGCTGCGGTAAAACCGGATATGTCCGCGTCGGACGCCTTCTCTGCGCGCCGTGCCGTAGTCAGCGGTATCGAGGCCGAATCGCTGAAGAGCACCGGCATGCGCTCCGACGTCGTTACCCTCTATCAGGGCGGACAATACAATCTCTATCGCTATAAGAAATACACGGACGTTCGCCTCGTCTTCGTGCCGGAGTTTCAAGCGGCATTCTTCGGCGGCGACCCTGACAACTTCAACTTTCCCCGCTTCAACATAGACATGGCGCTGGTTCGCGTCTACGAGAACACCGAGCCCGTCAGGGTCGAGAACTATCTCAAGTGGTCTCAAAAAGGGACGAAGGAGAATGATCTGGTTTTTGTTGTGGGGCATCCCGGCTCGACCTCGCGCCTCAACACGGTTGCGCATCTTGAAGAACTACGCGATGTCAGCATTCCACTCCTGATTCGATTCCTCGAACGGCGGGAAGCGGTCTTGAAAAAGTATATGGCGATGGGTGATGAGCAGACGCGCCAGGGCCAGAACGAGCTGAATAGCATTCAGAACAGTCTCAAGGTTTATCGTGGTCAGATTGAGGGCTTGCAGGATAAGAAACTGATCGAGCAAAAGCGACGTAGTGAAGCAGCTCTACGCAAATCTATCGCAGACGATCCACGGCGGCAGAAAGAGTATGGCGACGCCTGGGATGCGATAGCGACCGCCCATAAGAGTCTGGCTTCGTTCGCCAAGGAGAGACGATTCGTAGATCTGGGCGCCGGCTTTGGCACCACGCTCTTTGGCATCGCACGCACGCTCGTTCGACTCGCAGCCGAAAACGAGAAACCGAACGCCCAGCGTCTTCCCGAATTCACGGACGCTCGGCGCGCCTCGCTTGAACTGGGCCTCTATTCGACGGCTCCCGTACACGAAGGCTTCGAGAAGATGAAACTTGCGGATTCGCTCGAGTTCATGGCTGAGGTTTTCGGCGCCAGCGACCCGCTGGTTAAGCGTGTGCTCAATGGCAAGACGCCCGAAGCGCGCGCTGCCGAGTTGATCGATGGAACAAAGCTTAAAGAGCCCGAGTTCCGCAAGCAGTTGGCGGCGGGCGGTCAAAAAGCGATCGAGGCTTCAGACGATCCTATGATCGTGCTGGCACGCGGCATCGATAAGGAAGCGCGCGACGTACGCAAGCGTTATGAGAATGAAGTGATCGGTGTCGAGCGCGTAAGTTACGGGAAGATTGCGCGTGCACTCTTTGAGACGGAAGGGACCAAGCTCTACCCCGATGCCACTTTCACTCTGCGACTTTCCTACGGCGCGGCCAAAGGCTATATGGAAAACGGTAAGAAAGTCGGACCGTTCACGACGCTCGGCGGCCTTTACGAACGTTCGATGAAGTTCGACCAGAAGTTTCCGTACAACTTACCTCCCCGCTGGTTGGAGAAGAAGTCTACTGTTGACCTGAAGACTCCCTTCAACTTCGTTTCGTCAAACGACATCATCGGCGGAAACTCGGGCTCGCCGACGATTAACAAGGAGGGCGAGCTTGTCGGGCTGATCTTCGACGGCAACATCCAATCGCTCGTCGGCAATTTCTACTACGACGAATCCGTCAACCGCGCAATTTCCGTAGACTCCCGCGGTATGCTCGAGGTCCTGCGCAAGGTCTTCAACGCAAATGAAATTGCGGATGAGTTGACGAAGGGTTAGTTGAGCCCGGACATAAGAGTAGGTTCGTTAAGGTGTCCTCACTTGCCTCTCGTTCCCCTTCGGTATAAGCTAAGGACTCAAAAATCCCCCATAATTCTCTCCCCCAAGGAATTCTGATGCGCGATCGAGTGCGCTGACTTGTCTGAGTTGGTTTTTGTCGAATTGAAAGGAAAAATACCATGAGAAGAATCATTCTAGCCCTGGCCATACTGCTCTTAACAGCCAGTTTCGCCGGCGCGGACACAATCTACTTGCGTGATGGCCGGACGATACGCGGCACGCTCCTGGGTTATGTCAACGGGCGTTTCGTCGTGCGGATCGAGCCCCGCTATACAACCCAGCCCAGAGCGACAACAGATCCCAACGTTGCCCGGAGCCGGGCCAACGAGGGCGAGATCCAGTACTTCCGTCCGGATGAAATCGAGCGCATCGAGATTGAAGGTCGCTCGCTCGACGAGTCGCGGTTTGAGACCAGCACCGTGCAGGTGGCGCTTGAGTCCAACTGGATCGACAGCGGTGTCGATCTACGACGCAACCAACGGGTCCAGGTTACTGCGTCGGGTACGATTCTGGTCGGGCGCTCGCGAATTACGCCCGATGGCCTGCGCACGACCGATCCCACTTCGCCCTTGCCGACCGCGGCCGAAGGCATGCTTATCGGCGCCGTTGGCGATGATCGTAACACGCCGGTATTAGAGCTGGGCAGCTCTAAGGAGTTTACTGCCGACCGCGACGGACGACTTTATCTAACCTCCAATCGCGGGTCTTACGTCGGCGCCCGCGGCAGTTTCAGCGTGAAGATTCTGTACGCCGCGCGCAATCCGAATGATCCCGGTGATAGCACGCGGCGACGCCCGGGCATCCGCTCGCGCACGTCGGGAACGGTCACAAATGAAGGCCGCGACCGGACGCGGGAAGTGACCATTAACGTGCCTGGCACGTCGCGCGGCACCGACACCGGCATCGATGTACGCGCCGGCGATCCAATATATCTCACCGCGAGCGGCGTGATTATCGCGGGCGCCCGCGTAGGTCAGGTAGGCCCTGACGGCCAGAGCGCCACCGGGTTTGGAGCTATGGTGAATGCCAGACCGGTGCCCAGCGCCGGCGTGGGAGCGCTCATCGCTTACATTCGTATGTCGAACGGCCAACTGAGCGCGGCATATCTGGTCGGTAGTCAACTGAGTTCCACTGTTCCCGTCGATGGTCGCCTGATACTCCTCGTCAACGATGACAACTACAGCGACAACAGCGGCAGCTTCAGCGTGAGGATTAGGTACTAAAGTTCGGTTCGGAACCGCTCGCGGTAGCGAGTGGGTTCGGCTACTAATTAACAATCAACCATGGACGCCGTTCGCAAATCGCGGGCGGCGTCTTGTTGTTGAAGCGCAGGCTGATCGTCTTGTTAAGAAATGCATCAGGCGATCAGCAGGCCATCAACGAATGTTTCGTCTTTGGCTTTCGACGCATAATGCTGGTGGGCGCGGCGTTGGCGTTGGCCGGATCTGCGATTCGCCTGGCTTACGATCCGGGGCCGATGAGATGTTCTGCGATGTTGGACTTCAGCGTGACTTGCGTGGCTTCAAGCCGGTGCCGACTACAGGTTCGGGGGCACGTAGGGGCCTTGGACTAAATGCTTGACTTTTTGCAGCGAAGAAGAATACAGTCCGGTTTTGTTCGTCGATTACTCGCTAAGAGCAGGTCCCTAGCCACTCTTGCAACTCTACCTGCAACCAGGATGATTAGAAATGGCCGACCTCACGGACATCTACAACTCAAGAAAAGACAACGGACAGACCAGGCAACCTCGGCATGCTGGCGCTTTAGATAAACTCAATTCAATCCTCCTCGCCGCACCCGCAGATCAACCTTATAGGTTCGACGGCGATAAGACGGAGCGATCTGTGATCGGTGAGTTTAGAAACCTTAAGGCCTATACTGATGGAAGTGCAGGCTATGTTGGAAAGATCACTGGTTCAGATGTCATCTATCGCCTAAGCGGGCTTACCAAGGTCGCGAAGAGCCCAGGAGTGATTTGGCGGTCACATATCAAGGCGGACGCGCCCGACCCTGACCTCTACCGTCTGATAGAAGAGGACTATAAACGGATCCGCGACTGGGTCGCGCTGGGGCGTTACTGCACCGGGTATGTTTGTAATGACCGCAACTTCAGCTGGTGGACGACGTTCCCAATTGATCCTCTGGCTGTTAATGAGAGCGCGCACCTGTTGGGCCTCACAAACAATTCGCTCCATCCGTATTCGATAGTGCTAAGATGTCCAGTCGCTAGTCTGACGCGATACAACAGCATCCGGGTTCCGACTGCGATCGACGCATATAGATCGCCGGTGTTTCACACGACCCGAGATTCAGACAAACCCAAGTCTGGAATTACGGTAAAACTAAGCAAACCAGGACCACTGTCCGAGGGCGTTGATGAGTTTGTACTTAAGAGCGTCGAAGTGGATAAGATCGACATCATGCCCGTATTCATCAGTGACAGACTTAATCCCTATTTCGATTCTGATGTCGACCCTGATCTTTGGACGTTACTCTATGATTATTATAAGAAGTTTTGAGTAGGGTAAGGATGCCTGAAAAGAAAACAAACTCGCGCGAGTCTCTGCTGAGAAAACCCACGACGTTTGAGTGGGCGGTGGAATTGCAAAGAGTCCTAAATGGCGAGAGGGAAGTGTCTCTATTGAAACTTCAGAGCGTCGGGGCCCATATCAACAAGATCTTGGTGCGGTCCGACGACGAGGCGCTCGCACGCGTTTGTTTCCATGATGCTCTAAAGCAGATTGTGCAGGCATGGCAACCAAATGAGCGGTTCTCAAAGGAGTATTTGGCTTGCATGCTTGATCTCATTGGCGCATACGGGCCATTAGAAGGCGCGGCAAAAGTTCTAGGGTTTTTGGGAAAGTGGGGCACATTCTCCGAAGCGATTGAATCCTCTGGGGGCTATGGGGCGGAGTCGGATTTGAACCTGAAAGCGTTAGTTGTTTTGGAGAGCTATTTCTCAGTCGCCCCCCATGAAGAGCAGGCGGATCAAACCCTTATTTTCCAAAGCTACGTTGGTGTCCTTCTTGAGTATCTAACGATGGCTAGATACGGGGGATATGTCGCCACCCGTCTTATCGAACTAGGAATAATTCAGTTCGCGGATCAAAGACTTGGGGAGCTAATCAGATTGGAGTCGGGGGCGATTTACGAGTTGCTTTCGCTCGTGTTTACTCCAACTAGACGATCGCGTCTTAGAGCAGATCTGGGCGCGTTGGCTTCTCACATAGCCAACAGCACGGAAGAAGCTAGGAGTCTTTTTGAAAGTGTTCTCCAAGTTTATGGAGCGCGCATGATCCATACGCCTTCTGGATCTGAAGTCATTCTAGACGATGAAGACAGGATCGAAGTGCCACCCCAAACGACTGGTTCGAGACAAGACTTGGGAGTTTCTGCGGAACCAGAAGCATCACAAGCACTTCAAACTACACGTCTCAATGCGCAAGTGAATCGGCTCCCAGCTCTTCTCAGCCAAGGAGACGTGGAAGCTCAGAAGGCTGTTTGGCTCATATTTGAACAATGCTTGATGGCTGGCTCTAATTGGATTGAATATTTCGCGGCCAAATTGAAACAAACCGGTGGGCAGTTAGAACATAACGAACGAGAAGTACAGATAGTGTCGGCGGGAGGCTCGCGTTTTGGCGACGCGCTGACAGAGGAGGCTTCGCTTCATTACCTTGTCTGGATTAGCAGGAGCACGAAGGCCCCGCCTAGGCGTAGGGCGATCCGCCAATTGAGCGCGGCCGCTGAGACCGGCTAGCATTCGAGGACGAGTGAGTTAACAATCATGCTCCGGCAAGCCCGCAGTTTCTAAATGAGTAATTTGAGAGAAAAATTAGAGGCATTTCTTTATGACCTCGACTTGCAGATTGACGACATCGAGAAAATCGGTGCGGGCAAACAGATACAAGTGTTCTTCGATACCGCTCACCTTGTTTCAGCGGTGCTTGGCTTACATGACTTTTACAACCAATTGGGCCGTTTTAAACGAGGTAAATTCGATAACCCCACTGCCTTGGTTACCTCCTTGGCTGCGAGTAATTGGCTTGGCGAAATTCGATTACTACCACCGCACCAAGCTGAGTTTTTGAGGAGATGGAAGCTTGACTTCGGAGTAGATTCGAGCAAGCGGCCCGAAATCTTAGCAAAGAAATTTCTAAGGGATGTAGGCTATACGGATAGCAACTGGACGATGAGAAAGTCTTTGAATGAGTTGTCGGATGATCAAATCCGTCGGATGATCATGAACCAAGTCGCGTCGGCCCCAACCTTCTTTAAAGCAGTTCAGAACATCGTTCCATGGCATAGGCGTATGGCGAAGATGCTTGAGGAAGAAGCGTTGAACTTCCAATCTACCACGGAGAATTACGAACGCATTATTAAGAGCCGTTGGCCGGAGGAGCTTACTGAAGTATTTAACCAGAAGCGGCGTGACATGACTATCAATAATGTAACTGACGCGCTCGCAATAGCCATTCTTGTTGAGAAAGTTAGGGGGTTCAATGCAAAAGAAACAAAGATTCTCCCTTTCATGTTTCCAAGCGATTTGCTCCTTGAGGCAGTTGGCGACAACAAGCTTGCACAAGAATTAACTTACGGACACACTCCTGAAGGACGCGCCATAACAGCTGTGAAGGACTGGAAGTATTTTGTCGTCAAAGCAAGCTTTAGCAGCACTCCTAATGGTCGCCACACTCGCGGTATTACTAAGGAAACAGAAGGGCAACTCCGAACACTGAGGAAAGAGATAGCAACGATGCTTACGGTCGATGATGAGATTTCAATCGACTCAGTTGCTCAAACGAAAGCCTTTGGAAAGCCTTTGAGTCAACTAATAGAAGAAATTGATCAGCTTGCATTTCTTGAAAACGTTTGGCTGAAAGCGGAAGCGCCAACGGATCTAAAGAGCGCAATCCATGAGGTGAGCGAAGCCAGAGAAGACTTTAGGCGAAATAAGAGAGTTCAGAGTCAAGCCTCACGAATCCTCGCGGAGAAACTCCAAGTGCTGAGCTCGAACGTAGGAGAAATTGAGTGGATTATGCGTCTGTGGGCGGACCTGGAAAACCAAGGCAAGAGGCTTCATGAGGAGAATTTTTCTAAGGATTTCCAGACTCGTGACTTTTTCCGAGACCGCGGCTTGCTTAGGTACTCTTTTCCTCAAAAATCGCGCTCCAAGATCGAGCATGTTCTTCGAGAGCTTGTGGGAACAGCCTTCAGAGAGGCCCGGAAACTTGTTGTTAACGCCTGCTTAAAAGGTATAAAGGATCCCACAGGTGAGCGAGACGGCCTAGTAACTGGGGCAGCAGTGCTCTTAACACTTGACATGAATGAGCCGCTCATTGAACTTCTTGAAAGAGTGGACCCCAATCTGCCGCACTTCTCCTTGAAAATTGTATATGTAGAACAGATTTTCCTTCAGCGTGAAAATCGCCAACGTGGTGAGAGACTTCTCGAAGAGTTAGGACAGGAATACAAAAGTGCCCCGCGGAAGGGGAAGAAAGCCGATCTTGCGATTGGACTAGCATATTTGATGTTTCGTCTATGGGTGGTGAAGGGTGGAAAAGTAAAATGGCGTCCCCTAGACGTCGCTGAAACCGCAGGAGAGCCCCCGCCGAGTGTGCAGAAATTCGTCGATGATGCTATTTATTACGCCAACCAGGCGTATATCGGCCTAAGGAAGTCACGCGATCTAAAGAAGAAGGCTTACGCTCTGAATCAATATCTCTATTATCTGGTAGAGGGCGGAGGTAATGATCGCATAAAAGATATGATCGAAGCTGCTCAGATCTTGTCGGGTTTCGCCGGCCAGTCACAAGTCTGGCAGTATCGGTTTGATGATACGCTGGCCAGGTTCTTTCATCGGATGGCTACCACGAAGACCAACGCGCAGGATTGGAACCAAGCCATGGAATCCGCTCACGATCACATTGAGAGCGCGTGTAAGAGAGCGTATGGTGATCGAACTCCTTTGGGCTATTTATCAAAGATCGATACCGCGATTCAAGCGGGCTTCGGAGCTTCCGTGAAGCCAAAACGACCGCCTCGTTTAATTAGGGTAAGCAATACAAAAGGAGTCCGATCTAAAGCTTCTTAGATTAGCCGTAGAAAGATAACCGAACCCATCCTCAGCTTATCCCAAGTTAATTTCCACTCGCTTTTTCCTCGCCGGGGCGCTATGGTTATTGGCACGCCCTGTCTGGACAGACCCCCATCTGATCAGATCTCCATCGACCAAAACTTTGCTCGCGAGGGACCACTAAGATGGCTAGAAAAGGCGGCACGCCCATTATTTTGGTAATCGAAGACTATTCCGACAGCCGCACACTGCTTTCATCTCTATTGCGAGGAAAAGGCTACAAGGTCGTCGAAGCCCGGGACGGCAGGGAAGGCTTGCTACAGGCAAACCGCGTCACGCCGGATCTGATCCTGATGGATCTCGCCATGCCGGAAATGGACGGTGTCGAAGCCACGCGCCGGCTGCGGCAACGGCACACCTTGTCCCGCACGCCTATCTTTGCCATCAGCGCCTATGTAACCGACGACGTCAAGCACGACGCCCTCGCGGCCGGCTGCGCCGAGGTGTTTCTCAAACCCCTGGATATCGAATCGTTGCTGGGAAAGATCAAAGCAACGCTCGGCTCATGAACCTGAACTACCACCCACATCTGCGGCAATGGGGGCGCAACCCTCAGTTACCGAGTTGGCGATCGATTACCAGACCGCGAATCAAACCTTCCAACTCTCCCTGGAGTCGCGCGAGATCATCGGTCAGCGTCTGCTTCTCTTTGTTAAGCTGTTCCAGCCGCGTTTCCTGCGTGTCAGCCTTTGCCACATAGCGAGAGATTAATTGCTTCGCCTCAGCAGTGGCCGTCAGCGCCTTGATGTTGTCACGCAGGCGCTCCTGGTCCTTCCCGATCTCCGTCACTTCTTCATCAATAGCCTCGACCCGGGCTTCCGCCGCGGCCATGCGGCTCTTAAGATCAATGATTTTTTCCAACACCGCCCGCGTATTCACGTCGAGGTAGTTGCGCGTAATGAACAGTTCGAGATCCTGGCGCGTGAAATTGAGCAGTGTGTAGGTATCCATTAACACGCGGCGCTCGGTCACCGGCAGCTCCACTTTCTGATGCGGCCCGAGGGGAACGCGGAAGCGATAATAGCGCGCGCTCTTACCATCAGGTTTCTGCGTCTCGCTACTCAGCGTCCAATCCTGACGCACCGGGTGCTCGATGAAGACTACGCGCGGTTTGTCAGTCTGGTTTGTCAGCGCATAGATCTTTTGCGTGGTCTGGTAATAGTGAGCCTGAAAGACACCGTTGATTGCGCGCACGAGAAACGTGGGTGCGCGGTCCTCCTTGATCCGCACGTTGACGAGTGTGCCCAGATCAAGTGCGAACGAAATCAAGCGCTGTTCGGCCGGCTTGAGACGCTCCATCAAGGCTTCACCGGCATAAGCGTCACCGTCGATGACGGTCAATGCGCCATCCTCGAGCGTGAGCGGCGAGGTGTTTTTCAAGAGCATTCCGCCGAATGGGCGGTCGCGGCGAACAGCTTCGTTGTAGATCGAGACCCGTTCACCGTCCATCCGTGTTTGCAGAATCGGAATCAGCGCCGAACGATCGCGCAGCACGGTGACCGGTTGATCAATACGGTACTCGAATAGATCACCGACCTCACTGCCGGTGGCTGCCGTCTCAACTCCGGAGTCGGGGCGCGTGATGGCGTCGCTGAGGCTGACTCCATCAAAAGAGCTGGCGGACATCAGACGGAGGCCGCTCACATTGCGGGCGCTCATTGAGAGCTGCAGATTATTTTGGAGCACTTGAGAGCCGGCAGTGACAGTCACCACTTCTGAGACACCGCCGACGTCAAGGGTAAGGTTTGCGCGTGCGGGCCCAAAACTTCCAACGACGACGTTCTGAATCAGGTACTGCTTGAAGCCTGGCGCATTGACCCGCACTGAATAATTTCCAGGCGACACCACCGGTGACTTGTAGATCCCGTCGCTCCCCGTCGAGGTGGTGTATGACTGATTAGTCATGGTGTTAGTGATCGTCACCGACGCCCCCGGTACCGTGGCTCCGTTCTGATCAGTCACTCGACCGGTGACAGTTCCGGCCGCGTCGGCGCCTTCATTCGCCTCATAAGTCTGCGGTGTGAGCTTAAGATCGTCGGGCATTCCGACTACCGGCCGATAACGGTAGAAGGGCTTTTGAATAGGCTGGATAAACGAGACCGGCGAGCCGGATACCAACGAGAGCGCTACGTTGTTCCAGTCCTCTTCGCTCACATTGTCGACAATGGCCCAACCCTGAAAGAAGGGTTTACCCTGCGAGTCGAGCACCACGCGGTAGGTAGTCTTCCAAATCGGCGCGGCGATCGTATAGCTGACCAACATCTCGCGCGGGCCGGAGCCATCCGAAGTTACGACGATCGTCTTGGCGTCGCGGCGACGGGCGGCGGCGCTGGCGCTGGCAAACTCACTAACGTCGCGTCGCGTGCCTTCGTCGATTAGTTTGATTGACCGGATCTCGGCCAGATTGAAGCTCATTAGTTCACCGCCTTCAGACGCAATCACCAGGGCGTGGGTCGTAAGGGGACCTCTGTCCCCGGCGGACTTGCGCTCTTCGACCGTCAAGATCGATCCGGTTGCGGTGCGGCCAGCGGTAGCAACAAATACGCGCGCGCCCTGGAGCTGACCGAGCACTCCCGCTAATCCGCCGCTGAGATCGTTGCCAGATCCGGCAACGATCGAGAAGGGAATGTCAGCCATGCGTGCCGAGGGCGGCGCGCTCGAGTTGTAACTAACAGCGCCGATGCGTCCCTGACCCAAGTCGAGCACGACCATCGATTTCAAAACATCGTCAACCTGTGACTGCTTGAATGACAGACTTACTTCGGCATGACCGGTGACGGTGCCGCGCCGTTCGATGTAGGCGACGCCGTTGCTGTAGAGAATCACGCGCCGGATCGGCAGGGTTTGGGTGTTCGACTTAATCGCTCCGGTTTGCGGCGCGACTGCGCGTGCGGCACGGCGCGTTTGCGCGAAAGAGTGGACTGACAGCAGAGAGACCAGGACTAAAAGGAGAGTGCGTTTCATGGGCTTTGCCTCCTAAGGCGGAAAAAGGGTGATTTGATTCCAGGGAGACCTACAGGAGGGGAGACGGTTGGTCGTACTTACGAAAAGCTGAATTGTTATCCGATTAATTGATGCGTCAGGTTACGGGTAGGTTGACCGCCGGCGTGAATGAGAACTGAATGGTTTGCGTTCGAAGCGCTATTCTTAGCGGCCTCGAGTGCGATCAGTCTCACGCAAAGGCGCAAAGCCCCGCAAAGTTCGCAACGCGACATTCCCAGCGGCTGAACCTGTTTCATGTACGTGTTTTGCGATACAATCCGCCGCCAATGAACTGCGCCCGCTGTCACAAAGAGATCCCCGACGACGCATCTTTCTGCTCGGCCTGCGGCTTCTCGTTTGATGACGCCACGCAGCGGCTGGAATCACCGAATACTCCGTCGAACAAATCCAGCGACAAGCGATCGGCCACTTCCTTCGATTCGATTGACGACGCGCGCTTCGTGCCCGGTACGATGCTGACAGAGCGTTATCGCATCGTGGGTTTGCTGGGCAAAGGCGGCATGGGCGAGGTCTATCGGGCCGACGATCTCAAACTGGGCCAACCGGTCGCGCTCAAGTTCCTTCCCGATCATCTTCTCAGCGACGGCGCGGCCCTGGCCCGCTTTCATCGCGAAGTGCGCGTGGCCAGACAAGTGAGCCACAAAAACGTCTGCCGCGTGTACGACATCGGCGAAGTGGATGGCCGCCACTTCCTCTCGATGGAATTCATCAAGGGCGAGGAATTGTCTTCGCTGTTGCGTCGCATTGGCCGTCTGCCTCAGGACAAGGCGATTCAACTTGCCCGCCAGATTTGTGCCGGACTCAGTGCCGCCCATGACGTGGGTGTGCTGCATCGCGATTTGAAACCGGCGAACGTGATGATCGACGAGCACGGCAACGCGCGCATTCTCGACTTTGGCCTGGCTGGTCTGGTCGAGGAATTTGGCGAAGATGAAGTACGGGCCGGCACTCCTGCCTACATGTCGCCGGAACAGATTGAGGGCAAGGAACAGACAGTCAGGAGCGATATCTTTTCACTGGGTCTGGTTCTTTATGAGCTCTTCACCGGCAAGAGGGCATTTGAAGCCACGACTCTCAACGAGTTAATCAAGTTACGGCGCAGCGACGCGACGCCAACTACGCCGACATCGATCGTAAAGGACCTCGATCCGCTAATCGAAAAGGTAATCGATCGTTGCCTCCAAAAGGATCCCGAACAAAGACCTTCGTCTGCTTTGCAAGTTGCGGCCGCATTGCCGGGAGGCGATCCACTGGCCGCTGCGCTCGCTGCCGGCGAGACGCCTTCGCCTGAGATGGTCGCCGCCGCGCCGAAGGAAGGCGCGCTGCGACCTTCGGTAGCCATCGCTTGTCTTTCCGCAGTCGTGCTTTGCCTGATTTTTCTAGTGACGTTTTCCAGCCGCACCAAGCTGGATCAAAACCTGCCATTGGAAAAGCCCCCTGAAGTACTCGCCGAACGTGCCCGTGAAATTATCAAAAGCCTGGGCTATTTAGATCGTCCCGTTGATGAAGCATATGGCTTCGACCTGAATGTAAGCTTGAGTCAATACGCTCAAGAGCTGGCTAAGGCCGGTTTCAAATGGGAACTGGTCAAAACGGGTCAGCCGCTTACCATCTATCATTGGTTTCGGCAAAGTCCGCGTTACCTGGTGCCCCACGGTTCAGTTTTCGTTTCTGCCTCAGACCCACCGACTGATGTCTCAGGGATGACGAACATCGCGCTTGACGTGCGCGGGCGACTGGTAAGGTTTGACCATCTGCCTCCTCAAGTCGAGGAAGGCAGTGGCACGGTCGTCTCGCTTGTGGATCATGCGCAGGATGCGCATGCCGCGACCGACTGGAATCCTTTGTTTACGGCTGCGGGCCTGAATTCCGCTGGCTTCAAGGGGGCGACGCCGAGGTGGGTCCCCGCGATGTTTGCTGACGAACGCGTGGCGTGGGAAGGACCTCATCCAGATCATCCGGAGATTCCCATTCGCATAGAAGCGGCGGCTTACAAGAACAGACCCGTTCATTTCGAGATCATCGCACCGTGGGACAAGCCGCTACGACAGGAAGAACAAAATCTTCCCTCGGCCCAGAGGACAGCAGGGATCCTCATCGTTGCTTTGTTCTTTGGTGTTCTGGTTGGCGCAGCGTTTCTCGGCCGCCGCAACCTCCAACTTGGCCGCAGCGACAAGAAGGGCGCGTTCAAGCTGGCTATTTTCATGTTCCTGACGTCAGTAGCCGGGGCGCTTATTGGTGCTCATCATGTTCCTGCTCCGGGAGGAGAGCTTGAACTCATCTTTACGCTCACCGCCTTAGCACTGTTCCCGGCCGCGTTTATATGGTTGATTTATATTGCGCTTGAGCCCCACCTGCGACGCCGCTCGCCGCGTTTGATCATATCGTGGAGCAGGCTGATGGCTGGTGGCTTCCGCGATCCGATGGTTGGCCGCGATTTGCTGATTGGAGGACTGCTCGGATTAGGCCATACGGCGGCGATCTATTTTGGCATGCTGCTGCCTCGGTGGTTCGGATTTGTTTCCTCTCCTGTCGCCAGCGCGAATCCAGCGACTCTTCAGGGGATGCGCGCGGTGCTGGCATACTTTCTGGGCAACATTGTAGTCCAAAACGTTTTCTTCGCGCTGGCGCTCCTTTTTCTGCTGCTACTGCTTCAGATCATTTTGCGAAGAGACAGGCTCGCCGCCGGCGCCCTGTGGATTGTCGCTTTTGCGCTTGAAGCGCTGGCCTTTGCCAGCGTCGGGCCGCGACTTTACTGGGTGGCTTCGATGCTAATCGCCACCCTGGTTGTGATTAGCGCGGCCCGCTTCGGCTTGCTGGCAACCATTGCGTCCAACCTCTTCTTTAATCTCAGCTTTTTCTTCCCGCTGACTTCAGATCTCTCAGCGTGGTACACCTCAGCCGCATTCTTTCCAGTGGTGATGATGCTTGCTCTGGCTATTTATGGCTTCTACGCCTCACTGGGCGGGCAGACGGTTTTCAAAGGCGGACTGCTGCGCGAGTGAGTTGAGAACTCAAGCTAAGAGTTCAGCGTTTCAGTGTTTTGCTATACAATCCACCGCCAATGAACTGTCCCTCTTGTCGTAAAGAAATCCCGAGCGATGTATCTTCATGTCCGGCGTGCGGATTCTCGTTTGATGACGCCACACAGAAGCTGGAATCACCGAACACTCCGTCGAATAAATCACGCGACAAGCGATCGTTCACCTCCTTCGATTCAATCGACGACGCGCGTTTCGTCCGGTCCTTTCCGTGAGGCGGGGCTGGACTTGAGCAACTTCCAGCCGGTTGCATCCACCTGGGTGCCCTTGCACGCTTACGACGCGCGCGCCGCCTGGGACGGCGCCGACCCCGCCCAACCCAACCACAAAATTGACGTCGAGGCAGCGGCGTTTCGCGGCAGACTTATTTATTTTGAAACCATCTACCCCTGGGATCAGCCTCGGCGTCAAGAGCAGCCGCCGGAGAGTGGAGGCGCCCGCGCCCTGATCTTCATTCTCATCGGGGTTATTCTCATCGCTATGGTAGGGAGCTTGGTGCTGGCGCGCAGAAATCTGCGACTGGGGCGCGGCGACCGCCGGGGCGCAACCCGCGTGGCGCTCGTATACTTCGCGGTGCGCATGCTCGTCTGGCTTTTCGTCGAGCATCACAACGGTTTGCCGGCGCGTGAGTTGGGACTGTTCTTCCTACATCTGTCAACGTCCCTGTTCAGTTCGGGTTTTCTGTGGTTGCTTTATGTCGCACTGGAGCCGTTTGTCCGGCGGCGCTGGCCCGGATGGATCATCTCCTGGAGCCGGTTGCTCACTGGGGACTATCGTGATCCACTCGTCGGGCGCGACATTCTTCTTGGCGCTGTCATCGGCGTCGGCATGACACTCAGCGGCCTACTTTCTAACGTCGTTCCGCGATGGATCGGACGACCCTCGTGGTTACCTATCAATCCCGGAAGCATCGCAATCGGCGGGCACCTCTTCTTTGAGAGGTTCGGAAGCCAACTCTCAGCCGCACTCTTTCAAGCTTTCATCGCCCTGTTCCTGTTGCTCCTGTTCGTCGTGGTCCTGCGTCGCGAGCGGCTGGCGCTGGTGGCGCTCTGGCTTCTCCTGACAATACTCACCACGCTGATATCACAGGCGAACTTGATGATGATTCCGTTCACCGCTCTGTGGGCTTTCCTACTAGTCTTCGCGCTCAAACGCTATGGCCTGCTGGTGGCGATCTCTGCGATCTTCTTCTCCCACCTCTTTGTCTTCTACCCCATGACAACCGAACTCACCGCCTGGTACGCAGCCGACTTCACAATCGCGCTGGTGATCTGCGTCGGGCTGGCCGTCTACGGTTTCTACACGAGTCTGGCGGGGCAGCCGTTGTTTGGCGGGAAATTATTGCAGGACTGAGGACCGCATACTCTGACTGGAGTTAAGCTACTTGGGAGCGCCGGGAAAAGCTAAACGGCCGAGCCGGGCAATCAAGTCGGCGAGGTATTGCCGCAATTCTTCAACTGAGACATCCGCCGTCGTGATGGCGTCCTCGCCGAGCTTCATTTGCCCGAGCACCCAGCCCAGTTGAGCGGGCGTCAGACCAGCGTCCTTTTGCGCGGCAGCAGCGATTGCATCTTCGAGTCCGTAACCGGCTTTCTCCAGGGCGCGAACGTCTACCAGATCGCGGATTTCTGAACGTGAGAGCAATGCGCAAAGCTTGTTCGCAAGGATTTCCTCGGGTGAATCAACGCGAATGCCCTTTACTAGGGCCTTCGCGTAAACGAGTTGCGGAACTCGTTCACGCACCAGATCAACTATCACTGCTTCCAAGCCCCGGCGCACCAGCAAGCGGCGAAAGTCCGGTGCGGTCTGAATTGATTCGAATGATGCGCCTGCTTCGCGGGTGATCTCGCCAACTAGAGCGACAGCATCATCAAGAGCATCGGCAAGCGTGAAGAGATCGAGGTCGTGAGTTTCGCGATGGCCGAGATAGAATCCAGAGAGAGCAGCCCCGCCCGTCAGGAAGAATCTATTCTCACGTTGGAAGAACGCGTCCAGGATCTCGTGTTGCAAGGGTGTGAGTCTGCTATTTACCAACAAGCCCCTCCCTCTGCCAGAGATCAAAAAGAAACCCCCAGAACGCGCGACGCCTGCCGAGATGCCGAGACACTTCCGGCAACTTACGCCAGACCTCTTCCGGCGTAGTGAACTTCCAGACGTCGGTATCACGCGCTTCGCGCATTAACTTGCCAAGCATCCGAGTCTGTTCCGGCAACGACGCCGCAGTTAGACGCCGCCTGAACTCGGCAACTGTCATCGGCTCGTCCCAAAGAAAATAGGGAACCGCTGATGGATCGTCGAGGTCTGTTGAAAGGGAAACACTCATAATGGCCCAAGAATATAGGTCAGTGGTGACGTTCGCAAGATTCGCTGACCTTAGAAGAATTCTGCGTGGTGGAGAGATGGCGGGTGGACGGTTATTCAGGGCGATCCGCTTCGCGCGGGCTTGCGAGCGCATTCTCGATCCGGCGGCATGATACACAAACATCCGGTTGGGCGTTAAGATTCCCCCGAAACTCCGCTCTTTAGATTTGGAGGTAAATCTGTGGAATCCACGTAACTACGGTGGCGTGACTACTTCCCGCGCACCGAGCCGCTGATCTTCTTGCGGGTGGTTTTGCCGGTGTGGAGAACGGGAATCGCCGTATCGACCTCTGAGTGAGGACGCGGGATTACGTGCGTGGCCACTACTTCGCCGACGCGCCGGCCGGCGGCCGCGCCGGATTCGACGGCAGCCTTAACGGCGCCGACTTCGCCGCGCACGATTGCGGTCACCAGGCCGGCGTCGATCTTTTCCCAGCCGACCAGCACCACGTTGGCAGATTTCACCGCGGCGTCTGCGGCTTCGATCATCGCCACCAGGCCGCGACACTCGATTAATCCCAGGGCTTCTCGTTCCATGTTGTTTCTTTTCGAAGAATAAGTATTAGTGGTGATTGTTCGTTGCTGGAAACTGATAGATATAAAAATCAAAGAGGCCGTTCCCAACCACAAATTGAGAGAGCCTAACGTTAGATAAGGCTTTTTCTGATCTTATCGATGACTTCAACATTTTGAAGAACGAATACTTAACTCCCAAGACTTCAATGATGTTGATATCCAAGCCACACTGTATTCGCGTCGGTACGCGCACGAGGTCATGAATCTTCTCATAGAGTTTCAGAGGGCCTTGTTTGTCGACTTCAGGCATCACCAGATCGAGCGTCCAAGAGGCGCTCTCAGCGGTCCGGTCCCGAACCCAATACGCGGCTACGACTCTCAGCCCAGCCTGTTTTACACGCCGCACCAATTCCTCGCCGCAAGTAATCTCCTGCGGTAAGAGATTTTCCCTTACCAGTACTTCTTCAACCACGGTAAAACTCCATTTCGAGAAGTTGTGATGGCGCGGTAGAGATCCTTAGCTCTCTTGGCGTCGATTGGATACTCATAACGCTTACCCTCGTTCCAATCCTTGACCGCGCGCCAATTTGATTCGAATTGTACCACTCTACGTATTTGCTCCTCCAACTCGTCGGTTAATTTGGCTTTGTTAACCAAGGACATCAGGTCATGCGTGTACAATTCATTTGCTTTGCGGGGCGGAAAATCCTCTGCTTTCGTTTCCTTGGCAATACAAGCTTTCAGAGCACACTCTACCGCATAACCAGCCAAGTAGTAAGCCCCCTCATAACACTTACGATCCAGAAGCACTTTTGCTTCTTTGATTCTAATCTCGGTCAGTTTGTGGAAGTCAGCGCGGTTCATTTCATTTACCCAAGTTTCAAAGTCTCAGTTCCTCAAAGAATGAACCGGCGCCGGAATCCGCCCCCCGCGGCGAATGAATTGCTCTGACGAAAAGCGATTCACCGCCATGATCGGTGCGCTCCCGAGTAAGCCACCGAATTCAACCATCTCGCCTACTTCGCGCCCCGGCACCGGAATGATGCGCACGGCGGTGGTCTTATTATTCATCACTCCGATCGCCATTTCGTCGGCGATGATCGCGGCGATAGTCTCAGCCGAAGTCGAGCCGGGCACGGCCACCATGTCGATTCCGACTGAGCAGACGCTGGTCCATGCTTCCAACTTATCGAACGAGAGAGCGCCGGCACGCACCGCTTCGATCATGCCCGCGTCTTCCGACACCGGTATGAACGCGCCGCTCATTCCGCCGACCGAGTTGCTGGCCATCGCCCCGCCCTTCTTGACCGCATCCGTCAACATCGCCAGCGCCGCGGTCGTGCCATGCGTGCCGGCCCGCTCAAAGCCCATCGCTTCGATGATGTTGGCGACTGAATCGCCGGGCACGGGCGTGGGCGCCAGCGACAGATCGATGATGCCGAAAGGAATTCCCAGACGCCGCGCGGCTTCGCGCCCGACCAGTTCGCCGGCGCGCGCAAGTTTGAAGGAAAGTTTCTTGATGATCTCCGCGAGTTCGTGCAGCGGAAGATCTTTCGGCGCATGCTGGACCGCATGATTAACCACCCCGGGCCCGGACACACCGACATTAAGGACTGCTTCGGGTTCGCCGATGCCGTGGAACGCGCCCGCCATAAACGGATTGTCCTCGACGGCGTTGGCAAAGCAAACGAACTTGGCGCAGGCGAGTCCCGAACGCTCGCGCGTGCGTTCGGCCGCGTCTTTGATCAAGTGCCCGACGCGCGCGACGGCGTCCATGTTAATGCCGGCGCGCGTGGTCGCAACGTTTACCGAAGAGCAAAGCCGTTCTGTCGACGCGAGCGTTTCCGGAATCGAGTCGAGAAATTCGCTTTCGTTACGGGTGAATCCCTTGTGCACCAGGGCCGAGTAGCCGCCAATAAAATCCACTCCCACCGAGGCGGCCGCTTCATCAATAGCCCGGCCCAGATCGACGGGATTACCCCTCGCCCCCTCAGTAAGAATTGAAACGGGAGTCACCGCGATGCGCTTGTTGGCGACGCGAATCCCGATCTCATTCCCGATCTCGTCAACCGTACTGACAAGCTGTCCGGCCGTCCGTTCGATCTTCTCGCGCACTCGTTCGGAGGTGCTACGGATGGAATCGGTGGCGCAATCACGCAGGCTTAAACCGAGCGTAACCGTGCGAATGTCGAGATGCTCCATCTCGGTCATGCGTACGGTTTCAAAGATTTCGGTTTGCGTATACCCCATAAAAGCCAACTTTAGGTACTACCAATCAGGTGAAAGAAATTGACGTCAACGAGCGAATAGACTCGCGAGTTGGCTTAAACGGAATTGCTTAAGACACCCGTTGAATCTTGGACTACCTATTATGTTAAGAACTGCCAACCGCGCACTGGGATAGTCGATTGTCGCAATTTCATCTCGACTCTCTTGTTGTGCGACCGTTAGGTCACCATTCGATCACCGTGGCTTGCTCATTCTTTCGTTCCACCGCTGCACTAAGTAGGCATGTAACCAGCGAGGTTGAAAGCGATATCGAGGCGTTCTGAGTGTCGCGGCATCTAGATATGCAACGCCGGATCTGTTCAGAACTTCTTGAATAGATAGAGTACCTATTTGGGTCTTATTTTGGTGGCCGGAAAACACCGGAATCGAAGCTTCAAAAGGCACGTCAAAGTATCCATTGTTTTTTACCGCGTCATCCACATAGTGGACGGCAATATCTTCAAGGAGATTTACATAGACTGGGTTTCCAGTCTGAGGTCGGTGGTGGCTTTGGCTGTTGTAAAAGAGAATATTGTCAAACAGCTGATCCCTCAGTTTTCGTCCACCCTCTTTCTTTTTCATCAACACATATTCAGTAACGAAGTCTGCATATGCCAGCTGGCTGATCGTGTAAGACAACCAGCCCTCAGAAGGAATCAAGTTTATGAATACGCTTTGGCTTTCGGCGGGTGAAGCAGGCGTATCCAGGTCCCTATCTTTGCGCCTATCTATAGCGCCTGAGTACAAGACTTTAAGATCGCCCTGCGAGAGGTATTTCGGTAACTTCAAGGTGAAATAACTTATTTTTGGATCGGGAGTTCTGGTTCGCTCTGTAAAATAATAGAAAAACCCCTCTGGTCTCCCGACAACCAAAATCTGCTTTGGAAGGGAAGACCTTGGTTGGGATTGGACGTCGGTTTCTATAACCTGCAAAAGGTATTTGGAGAGATCGGGATGAAGTTCATCCAAATCGTCAAGAATCGCCAAGCTCTTGCAAGCACCTGCGCGGCAGCACCTCGCATTGGTAAGGATTTCAATTAACGAGAATTGTTTTTGATCCGCTAATCCGGGTAGTTTATTGACAGTGTCTCCAACTTTAAGATCTTCCTTCGGCACCGAATAGTGTGCAGATTTTCCCTTCGTGAATTCGTCACTCAATTTGACGTAGCAGCTATTGGGACCGCGAAGCGATTGGGTCAGGGTGGATTTGCCGGCTCCAGCAGGTCCCATTAGATATCCCAAGTCAGGACTCGAGCCATCATTCTTTCCCGGGGGCGAACTGACATAATGATCAAGAAATTCTTTGTTGGCCTCAGCGTAAAAGGCGAGCGTACTGGCTTGGTGAGCGTTCAGTGAAGAGGAGATTTTGTATTCAGACTCTTGACTAATGATTTCAAGCTTTTCGATTTGCGCCTTGTCAACAAGGCGGGGCGGGCTTACTTTTTTGCGGGTAAGCCAATCAGAAACGAAGGGTGAGATAAATGCTGCAAGAAGGGCTGCTCCAGCGCCAATTACAGCAATTGTGATGCCTGCATTCCAATTAATTTTCTTCATTTTGTGAGTCCACCTTAAAGGGAGATACTCTGCCACTGCGCAGCCTAGAAAAAGGCTGGAACCATTCTGCGCATCTTAGCCCATCACTTTGTTGAGCACCAGCAGGATGACGAAGACTATGAATAGCCCCAGCGCCACCAGCACAAAGCGCAGGCTGGGATCGTAAGTGGCTTCCTCAATCATAGCTGTCGAAACGTGATGGATCTTTTCCACGCGCTTCACATTATCTTCAAGCGCGCCGCGCGCGACACTGGAGGCCACGCTGGAAGCCCGGTGCAATCTTTCGCGGGTCCTCTCGCGAGTGCCGGGCCTGGATCCGGGTGGAGTTGGCTGGCCGGTTTTGTCTCTTCGGCCTACCGGATCCGCTTTATGGTCTTCCGGCTCAAGTGGTGATCCCGCTGGTTGTGCCGTGTTGGCTTCAACCGGTTCGGTCGATGACACCACGGCCGGGCCTGGTGTTTCGGCAACGGCCGGTTGTTCCGCGTCTGGCGAAGCGTTTGCGGGTGCGAGCGGTTTGCCGCACTCGGGGCAGAACATCGCCGGTTCGCGAATCGATACGCCGCATGACACACAACGATGTGAGATTTCAGGCTGCATCAAGACATTTTCAATTTCCGATTTTCAATTGCCAATTTGAAGTTGGTGCACTTGAGTCTTGGGCTCAAGGCTTGTCGTCGTGCTCGCTACCAACATGAATCGACGTATCACTCAAGGTACCGACAAGGAAAGAAAATCGCAAATCGGCAATCGGAAATCGGAAATCGGAAATGATCAGATCCGATGCATGGCATTAAAGAGGTCTTCGCGCTGGGCATAAATGTGCACGCCAAGTTCTTCACCTTCAGAACGGAATCGTTCCTTTAACTCGGTTACTGACAACCTCGAGCCCGAGATGTGGGCGATGATCACCATCGCGAACTTTCCCTGCACGACCGTTTGGTTTATGTCGACGATACTGCAACCGGCTTCGGCCAGAATCTGTGACACGCCGGCGACGATGCCCGGATGATCCATGCCGAAGACCGAAATGACCAGACGATCGGCGGACCCTTCGCGAGTGGCGGCCTCGCCAAATGACGAGCCTGCGGGACTCGAGATCGAAGTTGGCGCGGCCCCATTTTTGGCCAGCGCCGGCTCGACTACCTGATAGATGTCGGTGACCAATTGTTCGACCGCGGTCTCGTCCGTGGACGAACCCAGGCGCTCGTAGATTGCGCGAGTGATGCGATAGATCAGCTCTTCGTTAGCCATTTTCGATTGCCAATTGCCGATTGCCGATTTGAAATGTCGAGCTCGCGGTTGATCTAACTGAGGCTAAGTGGAGACGAATAAACTGCTGATACATTTCAGTTATGACTTTGTTCAGGTCGCTGGTCGAATTAGAAATCGGAAATTGGCAATCGAAAATCGGAAATGTTTTACTTCTGTCCGTTATCGCGGCCCAGACTGCGGGCGGCTTCGCGTAATTCTTCCGACGTGGTTTCGGCAATGTCGACGCGATCGACGATGCCCACGACCGCGGCTTCGATAGACATGTCCTGATTGCCAATCGCCGTGCGCGCCGCCTTGCCAAAGGCGCACATCACTGTCTCGCCCGGGCCCGCCCCCAGACGATCGGCGACCACGACGACACTCTTCGTGGGTTCCTTATCCAGGTCGTATGGATGCACAACCAGAAAACGGACGCCCTCGAGATCGGGCGTCTTCTTGGTTGACCAGACTGTGCCGACGACTTTGCCTAAAAACATGGTATTTAGTTCTTAGAGCTTAGTTCTTAGTTTCCTCTCTTATTGACGAGCTAAACCCTGAACAGGAATTTTACTAAGCTCTAAGCACTAAGTACGAAGCTCAGGCTTTAGCAAATACCTCCGCCGGATCGCCCATGTCTCGGGCTGAAGGCGTGACGATTGTGCGCGGGCCGACGTAAATCTTCTCACCTTTTTGAATCGCTCGACGTACATCGTCCTCGCTGACAAACTCAGCCGCTTTGCGGTCGTTTACCGAGGAAGCTGTTGCGGACGCAGGCGAGGCGCCACCATTTCCAGCGGATCTCGTCGAATAATCATTTCGCGGTGCATTGGCAGGAATAGGGGCAGACACAGGCGGAGCCGGAGGCGCGGATTCGGGTTGTCGATTAGCCAAAAAGCGGTCGACGATCGCAGTTATCTCTTCGCGGCTGACCTTCGGGGCGCCGGTGCTGGTCGCGGTAGGCGCCACGCTTCGGGTTCTGCTCGGGGCCGCTGGTTGTTGTTGCGGCATCCCAACAGTTTGGGCCGCGACTGCTGGTCGCTTGCTTTGGACCGGGCGCGTTTCAAAGGCGACGCGTTTGATATCCATCAGGTGCAAAGGCGAGACGTTGTCGGAAGTGACATTGCCGCCCCACGAACCACAGCCCAGAGTCATCGATGGCGGCAGCGCCGTCGAAAATCCAATCGCCCCATGTGTAGTCGGAGTGTTGACCGTTACCCGAGAAGCGGGCATCTCGCTGCCGTAACGCACGGCGGCTTCGCGCGAGCGGGTGTGTATGCCGGCCGTGTGCCCCATGCCTCCGTAGTGGAGTACTTCGTTGCATCGTGCCGCGCCACGCTCGAGTCCGTCCTCGACATAGAACGCCAGGATTGGCGAGAGCTTTTCCATCGAGAGCGGATAATCGCGGCCCACACCACCAACGTCCACCATCAGGCAGCGAGTTCCCGGCGGCACGCTGATGCCCGCCATATTCGCGATTACCTCGACTGATTTGCCGACTATGGCCGGATTCAAAGATCTCTGCGGAGTGGCGACAACTTTCGCGAGCAGGTCGGCTTCGGACTGGCTCAAGAAGTAAGCGCCCTGTAGCTTGAACTGTTCGCGCACGGCCATCTCAATGGGCGCGTCCACCACCACTGCCTGCTCGGAAGCGCAGATCGTTCCATTGTCAAAGCACTTGCCCGTCAGAATGTCCTGCACCGCCTTCGGCACGTCAGCCGAGCGTTCCACCAGCACCGGCACGTTGCCGGGTCCAACGCCGAACGCAGGCTTGCCCGATGAATAGGCTGCACGCACCAGGCCGATGCCGCCGGTGGCCAGGATCACCGCGGTCATCTTGTGCTTCATCAGCGCTTCGGTGCCTTCGATCGTGGCAGTCGTCATGCAACCGATGGCCTCGGCCGGCAGTCCGGCTTTCACTCCCGCGTCGCGCATCACTTTTGCTGTTTCGTTTATGCAGCGCGCCGCCGAGGGATGTGGCGAGAGCACGATTGCATTGCGCGATTTGATCGCGATCAGAATTTTGAAGATTGCCGTGGAGGTTGGATTGGTAGACGGAATGATGCCGGCGACCACGCCGCGCGGGCTGGCGATTTCAACTATGTCTTTGGTTTCGGAAACGACGCCGACTGTGCGCAGGTTCTTGAAATAGTTCCAAACGTCTTCGGCGGCAAAGCGGTTCTTCTCGTGTTTGTCGGCCGGAATGCCGTAGCCGGTTTCTTCTACGGCTAGCGCCGCCACGCGCGGAGATTCGCGTAACGCTGCTTTGGCCATCGCTTCACAGACGCGATCGATTGCCGCCTGATCGAAGCGGGCCACCTCTGCCTGTGCGCGATGCGCGGCTTCGACAAGGTCACGCGCCTGCTGCACGGAAATCAAATCTTTGTCGGCCGACATAACAAACTCCATTGCCGATTGCCAATTGCCAATTTGGATCTTCCTGGTCCCGATTCCTGGCTAATCACTCGCGTATAGATAGCGTTAGTTCCAATCGGCAATCGGCAATCGGCAATCGGCAATCAAAAATCGGAAATGCAACTATTTGGCTCTTTCTCTGGAGCTCTCACGCGCGTTCAACGAGCGGCCGGCTTCGCCCTGACCCAACTGTCCACGTGCTCCGCCTGGCAACTGGGATTGTTCGTCCGGGCTTAATCCGGTGCGGCCACCTACCGGCAGGACCCGCTCGACTTCCGCATGTGGGCGCGGAATAACATGTACGCTAATCAATTCGCCGACGCGACGCGCAGCCGCGGCGCCCGCGTCCGTTGCCGCCTTCACCGCCCCGACGTCTCCGCGCACAAACACGGTCACATATCCGGCGCCGATATATTCCTTGCCCAACAGTTGCACGTTGGCTGCTTTGACCATCGCATCAGCCGCTTCCACCGCGCCGACAAAACCTTTGGTCTCGACCATTCCGAGTGCTTCAAGAGACATCTCTGTCAGTCCTCACTTTTCAAGATTGTAGAAGTTAAAAAACAAAACAGATTGGTTTCTGCGAACACCTCAAGCTACCACCCTGCGCGATAAGAATCAAGAGAGGTCAAAGTCGAAATCAATAAAGTTTGACAACGTTTGCAAGCGGGCGTTATAGTGCGGCCAAAGAACAGCTTGGCGGTGTCTGTAAGTATCTAAGTGGGAAGGGCACTCGTTCATCTGAATCGAAGGTCCGCCGAGCTGTTGGACACCTCGCAGAATCGCATCGTCTGGGCTGAAAATGGCGGAAAGCATCGGAGAAAAACTGCGACTCGCACGCGAGACGCGAGGGGTTGCTCTACGCGATATCTCAGAACAGACGCGGATCTCCATGCGCTTTCTCGAAGCAATCGAGTCAGACGATTACCGGCGCCTGCCCGGCGGCATTTTTAATCGCAGCTTTATCCGCGCCTACGCAAAGTTCATTGGCTATGACGAGCAGGAGGCGATGGATGATTATGCCCGCACCATGCGTGAACGCGGCGAACCGGAGGATGTTTCCGACAAGCCGCATCGATCGCTCGTCTACACGGATGACAGTCACAGCCGATCGCCGCTGATGACACTTTTGCTGGCCATAGTCATACTTGCGGTTCTCTCGCTCTGCGTTTGGGCCGGCCTACATTTTTATCAGCGCCGCTTCGGGCCAAAAACGCAGCCCGGAACCGGTCAACGGTTCGCCCCGGACAATTCGCCAGGCGCGAATCAAATTCACCACCACAGGCGGTTGCTTCCAGTTCCGATCATTTGGAAGACAAAGGAGGGCGAGCACGAATTCACTGTGTAGGGCAGTCATCCGCAAGAGCACTGCGCAGCCCAGCAGTGTGCGCAAGCCTGCCCGGCGTGGTAAATTGCAGTTTGATTATCCGATTCGAATTTTGCCGAGAATGCCCGCAGCGCGCCTGCGGGCGTTTTCTTTTTACGATAGAGTTAGCCAAACGAAAACCCAAGGAGTAACGTCAGAAAGCCATGATAACTGAGAAGATTCCCGAGGGACTTACTTTTGATGATGTGCTGTTGGTGCCTTCGCGTTCAGATGTGCTGCCGACGGAAACCGATACCTCGACGCAATTCACGCGCGGCATTCGCTTGCAGATTCCCCTTTGTTCGGCCGCGATGGACACGGTGACGGAAGCGTCACTGGCGATTGCCATCGCACAGCAAGGCGGCATCGGCGTCGTTCATAAAAACCTGAGCGTCGAGCGCCAGGCCGAAGAAGTGGACAAAGTGAAGCGCTCGGAATCAGGCATGATCGTCGATCCGGTTACGATCAGGCAGGACCGGCCCGTGCGCGATGCCCTCGATGTGATGCAGCGCTATCACATCAGCGGCGTGCCCGTCGTCGACGAAGACGGCCATCTGGTCGGCATCATTACCAATCGCGATCTGCGCTTTGAAGAGCGTTACGACCTGGCGGTGTCTGAAGTGATGACCAAGCAGCCACTCGTGACCGTCTCTGTCGGGACCACGCTGGATCAGGCCAAGCAGGTGCTGCAAAAGCACCGCATCGAAAAGCTTCTGGTGATTGATGACGACAAGCATCTGAAGGGCTTAATCACGGTCAAGGACATTCAGAAAGCCATCAAATATCCGACCGCGGCGAAAGACGATCTCGGCCGTTTACGGGTAGCAGCTGCCATTGGAGCCACCGGAGATTTCAGGGAACGCGCGGATGAATTAGTGAAGGCCCGCGTCGATTGCCTGGTAATCGATACCGCCCATGGTCATTCTTCGCGGGTGATCGAAGCCGTGCGCGAAATCAAACGCCGCCATCCCGACACGCAATTGATTGCGGGAAATGTTGGGACGGGCGATGGCGCTCGTGAGCTGATCGACGCAGGTGTAGACGGAGTGAAAGTCGGCATTGGTCCGGGATCGATCTGCACTACGCGCGTCGTGACCGGTGCGGGCGTGCCGCAAATTTCGGCGATTCAATCCTGCGTCGAAGCCGCGCGCGGCACCGGTGTGCCGATCATTTCCGACGGTGGCGTGAAGTTTTCCGGCGACATGGCCAAAGCAATCGCGGCCGGCGCTGATGTGGTCATGATCGGATCGCTTTTTGCCGGAACGGAAGAAGCGCCGGGCGAAGTCATTCTTTACCAGGGCCGCAGCTTCAAGATGTATCGGGGCATGGGCTCGATTGGCGCGATGCGCGAAGGCTCGCGCGATCGTTACGCGCAGGAGCAAACCGAACTGGACTCGAAGCTGGTGCCGGAAGGAATTGAAGGCCGCGTGCCCTATCGTGGGACGCTGGCAGAGATGGTGACCCAACTCGTCGGCGGCTTGCGCTCAGGCATGGGCTACACGGGTTGTCGGACTATAGCCGAGTTTCAGGAGAAGACCCGCTTCTTACGCGTCACGCCCGCGGGCTTGCGCGAATCGCACGTCCACGATGTGGTGATTACCAAGGAAGCGCCAAATTATCGGTTGGAATAGGGCGTCGTGAGAATATCTCGTTCATACCGGCCAAGAGACCAAACGCAGAATCATGTTGTCGGGAGTATGCTCAGCGATAAGTTCAAAGCCACGATCTCTTGTAGCAACTCCATACCCGCGAGCCAGAGCCGTCGCAGCGATGAGCGCGTCTAGCAAACTTTCTTTGGGAATGTTCTTCTTCAGACGTGGGATTATGTAGGCGCTGATCTCTGCGGCCCGCTGATCAAAAGGTGCAACCACACAGGAATTGATTAGCCGCTCAATCGCGATGCGATCCTGTCTAGTCCGGTCATCAAGCTTCGCAGCCTTCGCAATTGTGTTCTCGACACCATAGAGCGCTTCGTGAACTGTGATTGCTGCTATCGCTGGAGTGAGCTTAGATCTTGAATGATATTCCACTATGGCTGCTAGCACTCGCGAATTTTCGGCCCGCCACGCAGTTAAGATGTTGGTGTCTAAGACAAGTGGCGTTTCCGCCAACACCGGTCCAAGAACCATCAGGCATTCTCCATGGTCGCATCGTCAATCAGGAACGCTTCACCGATTTCCGGACGGGCTGTGATTGCCGCCTTTTGATCGTCACTTAGCCCAGCCAAGGTTGCCGCGGCCAAGGCGTGGTAACGTTGCGTCAATGCGGCATCGAGTTGTTCATCCATATCGATTAGCATTTGCACGTCTGCGTTCCAAGCTTTATCAGGCAAACATGGCGCCTCACGCATGGTATAGCGAACCACCCCAATTCGGGACCGGACCCTGACCGCCACTGTTCGACCATCGTCTTTCCTTAACTCTTCCAGTACTTGGTCAAAGTCTTCGATGTGCTTATCTATGATTATGATCGCCCCGAGGCCCAAGGGAATTTCTACACCGAATAACGACTGATGTTGAAGGCCAACATCGCGAAAGTTGCTGAACTTGTCTGCCTCTTCCAAGAGTATTGCCATATCCTTACTAGCCGTACGGAAAAACGTAAAAACATCGTCGAGCGGCCATTCGAAGGCGCGTTCAGTGATCGCGTAATACAAGAAACGGATCGCGTTCATATCTTGATCAGATATGACGGGAGGGATCTCGAAACGTCTTCCGGTGGCCCGCTCAATCACCATTAGGCGGTACATCGTCTGCCGAAGCTTCAACATTTCGCTGACCTCACGCAGAGGCTCGTTTAGCCTGAACCAGAGGTCTAAGCTTAGTCCCGGCGATGCAAGTCGCGCTTGTGTGGCCAGGCTAAACGCTGCCCGGAGTGTTGCTTTACGAAAATCTGATTCGGCTGTCCTTTCGGGGTTTTCGAAGCCGAAGCTAATGCTATTCGTCTGAAATCCGTCAGTAGATGACTCTCCAAGAAGCGTCACAATGATCTGGGCGTTAGTATCAATTCTTGCCTTTACAACGAGTCGGCCCTTTTCTATCTCTGAGTCATCCAAATCTGTGAGTTCTAGTCGGAAGTAGCCGCCAAGATTAGGCGCTGAGATTTCCAGGAACAAGTTCTTCGGGGGCGCGACGATCACACCTGCGGAAAGCACGGATATGATCTCCGCAGCGACCGATGCTTGGTTTTCCAAAACGGCAGTGCTCATACTAGCGACACCTCAAGAGCCTTCAGCGGTCTGACGAATTCTATTGGAGAAGCCGGCGGTTAGCAATCCAACAATTGTTGCATCACCGCATCACCAGCAGCACATCCGTCAGACGATTCACCACCCCGAGCAGGCTGCGTCCCGCTTGATCGAAATGGCCTGCGGCTGCTTGTTCTTCCGCCGCAGCGGCGCCGGCTGCTGAGCCGGCAAGTTTCAGGTAGTAGCCCTGGAGTCCCGGCGTGGCGCGAAAATAAATCTCCAGTTGATCCAATCCGACGCGGAAATCCTGAAAGCTTGCTCTTACCTTGGCCTTATTCTGTTCGTTCTGTTGCAACGCCGCCGGTGAACCTTGATTGCTGCGCGCGGCAGTGTCGAGTTCCTCGATTCCTTTCGCTACGCCGCCCAGTAGGTAAAGAAATCTGCTCAGGTTCTTGATCTGGTCCGCCACTTTCGTCGCCCCGGCTGTCCTGGCTTCGGCGCCGGCTGGCAGCGTGGAAGTCTTCGCCGGCTGCGTTCCCCGCTTTGAAGCGGTGCGCGGGCGTGTCTGGGCCAGCCCAGAAAGGGGCAGAGTTAATAAAAATGCGAAAGCCAAAATTACCATACGATTCATGGGCTTCTCCGTGTCGTCACTCTAAGTGGCATGCTGGTACAATCCGGATTCTACTCTGGCAATCATGCGACAGCGAACTCTGAAAGTCGAACGACTCGGCCGCGTTGAATACGGCGCAGCGCTCGCTACTCAAAAGCGAACCGAAACTTCGGTTTTGACGGGCGAACAGCCGGACACGTTGCTTCTACTCGAACATCCGCACACCCTGACGCTGGGCCGGCGGGCGAGCGCAGGGGCGATCATTGTCCCGGAAGAAGTCTTACGAGCACGCGGCGTGACAGTCTTTGAAACCAATCGTGGCGGAAAAATTACGTATCATGGCCTGGGTCAGATCGTCGGCTATCCAATTATCAATCTGAGTCACGATCGCGAAGACGTGCATCGCTTTGTCCGTGATCTGGAAGAAGTCCTGATCCGCACCATGAAGGACTTTGGCATTGAGGCGTTTCGCATCGAAGGCCTTACCGGCGTGCACACAGCGCGCGGCAAGGTGGCCGCGATCGGCGTGCACATCGCGCGCTGGGTGACCACCCACGGATTCGCGCTGAACGTGAATACCGATCTCAGCTACTTTGATTTGATTGTCGCCTGTGAAGGCGAGCCGGTAACTTCGATGAAGGAACTGCTGGGCCATGAAGTTGAAATGAGCGCCGTCGAGGACCGCATTGTCGAGCGTTTCGTTGAAGTCTTTGAAATGGAGAACAGCCACAGAGGCACAGAGACACAGAGGACAGAAACGGTTACTTCTTAATCGTATTGGTCTTGCTCTGTGCCTCCGTGTCTGTGGCAAAACCTATGCTAACGCATCAACTCATCAAAGAAGCTGCCGCGCGCATTCGCGGACGCATACACCGCACGCCCGTCGTGACTTCGCGCTCATTCAACAAAGTTGCCGGCTGCGAGGTCTTTTTCAAATGCGAAAACCTCCAACGCGCCGGCGCCTTCAAGATTCGCGGCGCGACCAATCGGATTCTTTCGCTGACCGATGACGAGAAAAAGCGCGGCGTAATCGCGGTTTCTTCCGGCAATCATGCGCAGGCGGTGGCGTTGGCCTCGCGCGAAGCCGGCATTCGCTCGGTGGTGGCGATTCCGGCGGACGCGCCGAAAGCAAAGGTCGAAGCCACCCGCGGCTATGGCGCCGACATTCGTTTCTTTGATCGCCAGCGGGATGACCGGGACGCTTTTGGCCGCGAGATCGCCGAACGCGAAGGGCTGGTGATGGTGCCGGCTTATGACGACTATCTGATCATGGCCGGTCAGGGCACCTGCGGGTTGGAGTTTCTTGAAGAGGTGCCGGATCTCGACTGCATACTGACGCCTTGCAGCGGTGGCGGATTGTTCGCCGGAGTCAGCACCGCGGCGAAGTCGATCAAACCATCAATCCATTGCTTCGCGGTCGAACCGGAAACCGCGAACGACACGCAGCAATCATTTCGCCGGGGCGAGCGCGTCACGATTCCGCCGACGACGACGATCGCCGACGGCTTGCGCGTGCAGAGTCCGGGAGTCCTGACGTTTCCCGTCACTCGCGCGAATGCCGATAACGTCCTAACGGTCACCGACGAAGAGATTATCGACGCGATGCGGTTCATGTTGTTGCGGATGAAATTGCTGGTCGAGCCTTCGGGCGCGGCCGCTGCTGCCGCGGTGTTCTCTGGAAAGTTGCCCGGCGATTTGCAGCGAGTCGGCGTCGTACTTTCCGGTGGCAACATCGACCGGGCCGTCCTGGCGCACATGTTGGAAGAATGAATCCGATGGCCCCTTTTTTACTTGACCTGGCGCCGGCTGGAAGCGGCAGCGAGCCGCTGATCATAGTTGCCGTCGTGATAATCGTGATTACGGTCGTGGCCGTGGTCGCAGTGGCCACCGGGGTTTTCGTGTTTGTTCGAGTGCGGCAGAGTCGGGCGCCCGCCCGCGCCCGGTGGGCTTCCGGGCAATCCATTTCACCGTCGGGGCCGGGGGCCGAAACTCGGAATCCCTGAACGCTCAGAAACGTCCGTGGTCAACCTGCTATTGACTTGAGGGGACGAACTGACGTAAGAAAGAGCGGCTTTCGCTATTCCAAACCAATAAAGGCGGAGATCTCAGATGAAAGGCACTGCCCTGCTGCCCCGTTCGCGAATGGACGGTCTCGTGATCCGGGAACTGGACGACGAGACTCTGGTTTACGACAAGGAACGAGACGAGGCCCATTGCCTCAATCAAACCGCGGCTTTGGTTTGGGAACAGTGCGACGGGAAGACCACCGTGTCACAGGCGGCGCAGTCCCTGCAAAGCAAGTTGGAGGCGCCCGTTGGCACGGACATCGTCTGGCTGGCGGTCAAACAGCTCCAGCGATTCCATCTGGTGGAGGGCAGTCAGAAATCGCCGTCGGTGTCGCGCCGCGCGTTAGTGCTGAAGTACGCGCCAGCCGCGCTGGCCCTGCCGGTGATCATGTCGATTACCGCGCCGACCCCGGCGATGGTTACCAGTTGCACCCCGAACGGTCAACCTTGTACTAGTAGTGGGCAGTGTTGCTCCGAATTTTGCGAACCCACAAGTCAGATTTGCCAAACGGGCGGCGCCACATAAGCGAAACCGAGTTGCCTTCGGACGAGCAACTTTTTGTTGCGGCACATCTTGGGAAATAAATTTTGACAATCCATGCCGCGCCGATCTCTGTTGTAATCCCTGCCTACAATGCCGAGAGCTTTATCGGAGAGGCGATCCGGAGTGTGCATGCCCAAACAGTCAAGGTGGCAGAGATAATTGTGGTCGCTGATGATTGCAGGGACCGGACAGCGCAGATTGCAGCGGAACTCGGGGCAGTTGTGCTGGAACAAAAGAAACGGAACATTTCTGCCGCGCGGAACCTCGGAGTCATTGAGGGAACGCAACCTTGGATTGCTCTTCTGGACGCGGACGATTTCTGGCAAGAGGAAAAGATAGCTTGGCAGTGGAAAGCCATTACGACCTGCCCAGCGGCGGCTTTTATTTCTTGCGATTTCCGCACTGTAAACGAAGCAGGAGTTTGGACGCCTTCAAGACGCCATGTCCGAGAAAGATGGAAAAACCTCGAAGCAACGGTCATTGCTGACTGTTGCTGTTACGTTCAGAAAGTTAGTGCTGAGTTTCTTGCTCGCTCCTTCCTCGCGGTGCCGACCGTTATGCTTCGGCGTGATGTTTTTTCAACCGTCGGATTTTTCGATGAAAGTCTGATCTATGGACAAGCGATCGAGTTCTTTGCGCGCGTGCTGGCGCGGTATCCACTGGCTTTCGTAGAACGACCGTTGGTCTATCAAAGGGTTCACCGCGCCAACCACACCAGAAACGTCCATGGTTCCTGGGCTTCGTACGTGTCCATTATTGATCGAATGCTGAGGTGTCCGGACATGTACCCTAAAGGAGCGGGCAAAGCCTACCGCGAGCACTTGAAACGTGATTTTCATCAGGCTGAACGTGCGTTGGCGCGTCGGAGGCCCGAGCTTGAGCACTAAAATAGTTTCGCAATACCGCTGATCCTTAACCCAGCAATCTGTTGACCGAGGGTGGAAGGGCTTGATGACTCGATTGATCTTATTTGATATCCCGCCGGACCCCGCGGGTATCGGAGCGTCGATGGCGGTGGTCCTTTTGGTCATTGGCTTCATTGTCTTGCTCGCCGTTGGACTCGTTTTGTTTCTCTGGTATCGCAAGCGCAGCCTGCGTGGTGTAGTGATGATCCATCCGAGGCCTTTGCCCGTCGCTGGCGCGGAGCACATTCAACCCAGCCATCCAAACCAACCGTAAGCATTCAAAACTTCGCCGGTGAGAAATGACGCGAGATTGGCTAATGTAATCGCGCCAAAGTCTCGCCACATCGAAGCCTTGCCTAACTGCTCCGCTTCGCCGTAAGCCAACCAGAACAGAATACATTCAGCCACGGGTGCGAACGTCTCAGCCACTACCAGATAGATTCCGCGAGAGGCGTTAGCGAGTGCCAGCGGCAGCACCAGCACGACGATCGGATACGTGCATGCGGTTAGCCAAACGCCGGCGAGCAGTCTGCGCCTGGTCGGATGTCTCTTTGACAGACCGGCCAGGAGGATCGGCGTTTCAATCAGGATGGAGAGAACATAACCGAGCGGAAAGAAGCGCCAGAGTTCGATTGGAGACATTTTCGGAGTGCGCCGACTATGGCGGCGCTTTGGGATTCATTTTGCGACGATGCCATGAGGTCAGTACCGGGAGCGGTAGCGACCGGGTCTGCATGCTCCACACCATCCGGGATTGTGAAGGTGAGACCCGGTCGCTACCGCTCCAGGTACTGACCTCCTAACTAAGGCCCCGTCGCTCACTCTAGCGTTCAAATCATTCTTAGCAGAAACGGCGCTTCGGCCAGCACGTGCGCGATCGCCACTGCAAAGTATAGGTCGCGGGTGGCGGCGTAGTTAACTGAAAATCCCAGCCACAGCATGGCGACGACGAACACGCTCACAATCAGAACGGCGGCGATCAGCTTCGGAAATCCACTACGACGCCGGGCCAGCGGGATCGTCTTCACGCTCCACACTGCGCCGGTTGCCCCGATCAGCGGCAAAGCGATTATCCACACCGCGTAATGAAGCATCTCTAAAAAGACATGGACTGAGACCAGCATGTGGCTCGAGACGTTAGGCAGCAGGTCTGCGCCGGCGTGTTGCGTGATGCGCCAGAATAGTCCGTTGTCATCCGCTAGCGACGACGTGCGTCCCAGTTGCCAGAGCATCCCGGCAATCAACAACGGCAGGAGGAGCAGACAGCGGCGATAGGTAGACAACCATTGCGGACGGGTGCGTCTTAAGTGACGATCCAAAAACCAAAGCGCGACGAGCGGGTGTGCATAAACAATCGCCAGACTGAAAAGTTCCGGCGCCAGCCAGTTAACCGCGCACAAGCCGAAGACGACGGGCAAGGCCCATGACCAGTCTCGTCTCGAATTCTGCTTTCCGCGCAGCATCACCAGCGTGCCGATCCACAAAAGCAAAAGCGTGTTCCAGGTGGCTATCGCAGTGGGCCAGTTGGAGCCTGACCAAACATTTGCATAGTAGAGCGCCGGCAGCGAAAGGTATGCGATGGTCAGCAGGAAGATGCCCGCGAAGGCGACCGCAAAAAAGTTGCGAGAGCGGCCAAAGCGCGCGGGCAGACGCATTAAGAAATAGCGCAACTCGAACCAGTTGTGCGGTCCGGCAAAGAGAAAAACCGTAACGATCGACACTTGCAGCGGCAGCCAACTCGCGAGTGCGGCTGACAGGCAAACGCTCGCGACGACCATCGCGGCGAATGCTTTCGCCGACGCCCGAGTGCGGTCACCCGGCCGCGCGTCGGACCACGCGGCTAGTGAAATGTTAGCGGCCCGTTCCAAGCTATTCCTCGCCGGGTTTCTTCGTCGTCTTCATCGGGACGATCAACTTGATGTTATCGTCGCCAGAAACGATCTCGATATCCAGTCCGCCGCGAGTGTCCTTCCCTTTGGTCAGGTTCTGCGGCAGGTTCTGCCAGTAGACATATCCCGGGGGGCCGGCATTCGCGCGCACGATCACAGTTGCTGCGCCCAACATCCCCACGACCATCACCATAGCGGCGACTGCTTTCTGGCTGCGACGCTGGCTTGAGCGAGCAAACCAAACACCCGCGAACGAGATGGCGAGGAACATGAACATCCCAGCCACCATCGTGCGGGTCGAGCTTTGCATCAACCGTTGCGTCATCGATTGGTTAGCGGATGACGTGTTGGCCGTCGCTTCGCGTAGGCGCTGTAGAGTCGCTTCCGAGATTTGCAGGCGCGCTTCGTAGGCCTTTGCGTCCGGCACGATTTGCAGCCCGGTGTGAAAAATAATCTTGCCTGCCTGCGGCGTGGGTGTGGTCTTTGGCCGCGCAATGTCGCCGAAAGTGTAAACGGCGCTGGCGATCAGCAGCAGCGCGGCCGCGCCCAGAACAACGGTTCGTTTCATAAGTTTCCTCCAGGAGCGCAAGCCGATGGCAGCTTGCAAAATCAATTTTGACGCCGCGCAGTATAGCGCAAAGCGTTTCGCAGTGGTGCCTTAATCCAACAGGTGTTTAGAGTACCAACTTTAGTTGGGTTCTTTCACAGTCATAAAGCCCGACTGAAGTCGGTACTCTAAACACCTGCCGCTTGGATGCCGATTTATCCAAGCGGATGCTAGAATGTTTTCCTAAGCAAAGGGGAAACCGATTGGCCCGCGAACTCCAGGTGCTCAACACTAGACCTCGTCAGCCAAAGCCCGAGTGGTTGCGCATTCGTCTGGGTGATCCGACGAACCAGAACCACCTGCTCAAGTTGATCGAAGGCCTGAATCTGCACACCGTTTGCCAGGAAGCGAAGTGTCCCAACATTTTTGAGTGCTGGGCTAATCGGACTGCGACCTTCATGTTGGGCGGCGACATCTGCACCCGCCATTGTGGTTTTTGCGCGGTCGGCAAGGGTGAGCCCGGCCAACTTGATGCGCACGAGCCACGCCACGTAGCCGAAGCCGTGCGGCATCTGAAGCTGGCGCACACGGTGATCACGTCCGTCAATCGTGATGATTTGTCAGATGGCGGCGCCGCGCATTGGGCCGAGACCGTTCGTCAGGTGCGCGCCCTCAATCCCGAATGCAAAGTCGAAGTGCTGATCCCGGATTTCAACGGCGACGAGGACGCACTCAACACCGTGCTCGATGCACGTCCCGACGTGCTCAATCACAACACTGAAACGATTGCCCGTCTTTATCGTCGCGTGCGGCCGGATGCTGTCTATCAACAATCATTGACCTTGCTGAGACGCGCCGCCAGCCGCCGCGATCGCGAGCAGCGCGGGATGATTACCAAGAGCGGCATCATGGTGGGACTGGGCGAGACCTTCGACGAAGTCGTCGAGCTGATGAAAGATCTGCGCGCTGCTTCCTGCGATGTCATGACTATCGGCCAGTACCTGCAACCGCACGCGCGCCGCCTGCCCGTCGAGCGCTACGTCACCCCGGAAGAATTCGTCCGCTGGCGCGACATCGGGATGACTATGGGATTCAAACATGTGCAGTCGAGCCCGCTGACCCGCTCCTCTTATCACGCCAGGGAACAAGCCAACGGCGCTGATTAATCGCAAGCCACCCTGGCCCTGTCTCCCGCATCTCAAGCCCCAGCATCCTTCCCCAGACCGACTCCTTTAGACCGTCAAGAGACTCGGGAGATCCTCGATGAAAAAGACATCACTAAAGGTCTTAACCTTAATGGCCGCGCTGACTACGGCGGGTCTGGTTGTTGCCGACACCAGGGATGATGAAAAGACGCTCAATCGAATTGCCAGTTATCGGCAATGGACTCGTGTTAACCGTGAACCTGTTCAGGTCAACGCATCGCCAATCGTTCCTGCGGGGCCTACGCTTGTTTGAATACTCATAGCTGACTGGCGCGCCGGTGGCGCGTCTCTAATAGCTTCGAGCATCATGTTTCCTCAGGGAACGGTGCGATCTGGTCTGGCCCGTATCACGACCGCGCAAGGAACCACAAGGATTCGGTTTCCATATCCGGGGGAGGTCTCGCCCAGTCGCCCCAAGGTCGACGTAATACACACGACCACATTCGGCTTTGCTTACGTGAATGATATCGCGCGCGAGTCGATGTTGGGCAGAGGAACCACGAAGTTCCCGACGGGTTCGATCATCGTTCGAGAGAAACTCTTAACGCCAACGGCCACGAGCCCGGATGTCCTGGTGATAATGGTCAAACGGGAGAAGGGCTTTAATCCGAAAGCGAGTGACTGGGAGTTTCTAACCGTCAGCGGCGATCTGAAGAAAATCGAAAAGCGCGAGAAGGAAGGCAAGTGTCAGCAGTGTCACGCGTCAGAAGCAAGCAACGACTTTGTCTTTCGTTACCCCGCGCCATAGCGGGACGCCGATTGCTAACTCAGGTCAGCACCTCCATCGCGGCATCAAGAAGTTTCATTTTCCAACTGAGCCACTGCTTGCTTAAGGTGCTGGCTTTGCATTCCACGCTGCGGGCGTTGGCCAGATCGGGTACCATGACACGCTCACGGAAATCAGCCACGATCGCGGGAACGGTGATTACGGCGAGCAGCTCCTGATGAATCCGATAGCTCAAGTAATCGAAGTTAGACGAGCCGGCGATCAGGTATTGGTCGTCGATGAGCATGGCCTTCAAATGGCTCATGCCGCCTTTGGAGAGCCGCAAATCAATTTCCGACCGCGCTGATTCCAGTCGCGCATAGTTCGCAAAGAACCCCCAGTTGTTCTGCTCGGGCGTGACGATCTTCACGGCCACGCCGCGGCGCGTTGCTGCGCGCAGCCGCTCGTAAAAGGGAAAAGTGATGTAGGGACTCTCGACGAAAATCGTCTGCCGCGCCGCGTCGATCAAGTCCAGCACGCGCTGAAACGCCTCGCGATTGGAGCGCCCATCGGCGGTGAAAAACTCAATGCCGTCGAACTGCCGGTGCGTCACCCGATCGTGTCCGTTCCATGTCGCCACGAAATCTTCGCGCAGAAACCGGGCGACTGTTTCGTCTTCGATGCGCAGCATCATGTCGTGCCAGTCGGCGTTGTGCTCGCTGAAGTTAATGCCGCCGATATAGGCCGTCGCGTCATCCAGCACGATTAGTTTTTTATGGTTGCGGCTGAGGAGCCGGCGCGGTGAAAGGCCATAGGGATTGGTGAAGCGAGTCTCGATGCCGGCGCCCTCAAGTTGGCGCACCATCGCGGCGGTCTCGCGGGCTTCCTCCCGCAGTGTCTCATCGAAGAGATTCGCCGGCGAGTAACGAAAACGGTCGCTCAGAACAACTCGCGTGAATGAATCGGCCAGGATGCACTTGTCGGTGGCCGGGGATGAAAGCAGAGCATTCGAAAGCTGTTTGCCTATCGTGTCGCCTTCAAAGGCGAAGGTTTGAACGAACACAGATTGCCGCGCCGAGCGAATGTCTTCGCTCAGCCGGGGCCAGAATTCGCTGAAGTCTACTAAAAGTTCGGTGTTCATCGTTCACTAACTCAACGTGCGATGGCGGGCGTTTAGAGTACCGACTTTAGTCGGGTTTTTGTCGACTGAAAGTGCCCAACTAAAGTTGGTACTCTAAACACCCGTAACTGGGCGCTGATTGTATTCGATTTCGCGAAGGAACCGAAACCGTGGCCCGGGCGTCCCGCCCGGGAGTTGGTGCTAGAATGTCAGCGAGTTCACCGGCAAGGGAAATCACCAGCATGCTGCACATTCATAACGGCGACGCAACGGCTGGAACTGCGAAGAAAGCTGCCATTCCGGGCGAGCATCTCGCCTGGCGCGAGGCCCTGGTTTGCGGGCCGGCGCCCGGAGGTTTATCCAAAGATGAGTTTCGCCGGGTGCGCGCGGAGCATTTGTCTGGCGCTTACGGAGTCAATCGAGAAGAGTGCGAAAGAGAATTGCGCGCGCAGGAAGAAGCGCTGTCGCGTTTTTCTGATCACGAAGAAGTTGTCCTCTGGTTCGAACACGATCTGTTCTGCCTCGTTCATTTAATCTATTTACTTGACTGGTTCGCCCAGCGAGAACTGGGCCAGACGAAGCTGAGCCTGATCTGCGTCGGCGAGTTTCCCGGCATCGAAGGTTTTCGAGGACTTGGACAGTTGAACGAAGAGCAGTTGGCCTCGCTTTTCCCACAACGTCAGGAAGTTTCACAGTCTCAACTGCGTCTGGGATCAAAAACTTGGCGCGCATATTCTTCCGAAGACCCGGCAGAGCTTTTATCTCTGCTGGATTCGGACCTGTCGGCAATACCATTCCTGAAGCGCGCGCTCATCAAACACTTGCAACGCTTCCCATCGACCTTAAATGGGCTCGGTAGAATCGAAAACGCCGGTCTGGAGTTGATCGCCAAAGGTTACCGGAACTTCAAATCGTTGTTTCCGGCTTTTGCCAGGCGCGAATCCGAATATGGGTTTGGCGATGCGCAGTTGTATCTCGAATTAAAACAACTGGCCGACGCCTCGGCTCCGCTGCTGACTTTGAGCAACGGCGGCAAAGGATGGTCTATGGATTCGGCGCAAATGTTGCTCTCATCATTTGAAATCACTGAATTTGGCAAAGCGGTTCTCGATGGCGACCAGGATTTTGTGAGAAGGAACGGAATCGACTATTGGTTGGGCGGCGTTCATCTCGAGGGAGATGAGGCGCCGTGGCGCTGGGAAGAGCAGGCCCAGGGGCTACTCGAAAGACTGTAGTCTTTTCTGACTCCCTCTCCCTGTGGGAGAGGGTTGGGGAGAGGGCTTGAGTATCGAACCGCCCAGCTTCCCCCTCTTCCCCGTCCCTTCTCCCAAGGAGAGAAGGGGGATGTCCAATGGCTTCGCCAACCTGCTCAGAGTTCTTTTTGGTCTGTCTTGAGGACGAAAGATCACAGACCGAAACTTTGTGTCACTTATCCTTCGCGCACCGAAACCCGGCAATCATCCAGCGCTCATGCGGATAGAAAAAGTTTCGGTAGGTCGTACGGATATGCTCGCGCGGAGTGGCGAACGAACCGCCGCGCAGGACCTTCTGGCCGACGAACCACTTGTCGTTATATTCATCGAACTCGGACTTGAATCCCGGGTAAGGCACGTAATCCGAAGTCGTCCACTCCCACACATCGCCAATCATTTGCTGACAACCGTAAGCACTCTTGCCACCAGGAAATGACCCGATTTGGGCGACGCTCCACAGGCCGTTCTCAAAGAGATTTCCGTGCTGTTCATCTGGCGCTGCATCTCCCCACGGAAACTCCCGTTTGGAATTCGAACCAGGTGAAAAACTCGCGGCCTTTTCCCACTCAGCTTCGGTCGGCAGACGCTTGCCGGCCCACTTGGCATAGGCTGCGGCTTCAAGAAAACTGACGTGTGAAACCGGCTCGTTGAGTTTGCCGGTGACGTGATGAAGACCGGCAAAGTCGCGAATCATCCATTCGCCGTCCTGCTGCTCCCAATAGAGCGGCGCTTGCCACTGCTCCTGATTGACCTTCTCCCAGCCGGCTGAATGCCACCAGCGAAAATCCTGATAGCCACGGGCGTCAATGAACTCAAGATAGTCGCCGTTTGTAACCAGCGCGCGATCGATCCGGAAGTCTTGCAGGAAGACCTTGTGCTGCGGCTTTTCGTTATCGAAAGCGAAGTCGCAGTTTTTGGAGTGCGCAGACTTGTCGCCGCTTTTGCTAACGGAGCCCTCCCTCACGGTCGGGCTACTGCCCCGCTCGCTACCCCGACGCGTCGGGGTCCCGTAACCAAGTTCGAATAGCCCACCTTCAACCTCCGCCATACCACTGACTGTTTCAATAGAGACAGGCGCCGGCGCGATGGGGGCGTCGAATTGATCGCACAGCAGATGCTTGATGTCATAGACGAGCAACTCCTGATGCTGCATTTCGTGCTCGAGTCCCAGCCGCACAATCGCCAGGATCGCTTCCGCATCAACGCGGTCCGCAACGCTTCCGAGAAACCGCGTCATCTGCTCATCGACATGCCGGCGATACGCCACGGTCTCTTTCACGGTCGGTCGCGAGCGCGTGCCGCGCTTAGGTCTTTCAATCCGCGCGCCAAAGCCTTCGTAGTAAGAATTAAAGTAGAAAAGAAATTCTTCGGAATAGATTCGGTAGCCCGCCTTGTATTTTTGCAGCACCGTTTCAAAGAACCAGGAGGTGTGGCCGATGTGCCAGCGCGGCGGGCTCATGAACTCCGCGGTCTGCACGACGTAGTCTTCGATCTCCAGCGGCGCGACGATCTCGAGCGTGCGCGCGCGGACAGTTTGGTAGAGATCGGTGATCGTGCGCGTCTTAGAGTGCGTAGCTTGTTGAATCGAGGAAACCATCACGGGCTTAATAATACTCGGCTAAGCCAAGCTCAACCAAAGTGAATCACTCAATGAGCCGCGAAGCGGCGGCAGACAATAGCCCCGGGCGTAAGCCCGGGGTAAACAGGTGGAATTGACTCGTGAGCCCCGTAGGGGCGACAGACCAGCCGCTTGCACGCAATCAAGATCAGTTTAGAGATTCAACTGGAATCAGATAGTCAGAGTCTATCTCAGCTTCACCATACGGACCGTCACCATCGGCATCGACCTGGGGCTGATCGAACTTAACCCAATAGAAGATCAACACTCCCTTCAGAGAAGACACGTTACGATGAATACCATCCCAGCCGTCGGCAAGATTCACGACGTAAATCAGGAGGCTGCATGATTGTGCCTAGCTGGCCCTTTGCCCAATGATAGTCTTCCGAAATTCCGATGCGCTCTCCGTGTGAAAAATTCTTGCTCATAATCAACTTTTGCCCTCTTCGAGGGCTCGGAGATCCTTAGGCCTGTTGATCCCCGGGCTTACGCCCGGGGCTACTAATATTCCGCGCCTCTGGCGCTCGTCGAGAGTCGCCATCTAAGGCCACTCTCCGGCTTACTTCACCACAATCCCTTTCGCGCCCCGCTCGGTGATTCGACCAATGATTTCTGCCTGAGGATAATTCTTCCGTAGCTCTGTCAACAAATCGTCTACTTTATCTGCTGAAATCGCCAACAACAGCCCACCGGCGGTCTGGGGATCGTAAAGCAGCCGCAGCATCTCTTTGCTGACCGACTCGTCGATTTCAATATCGTCAGCGACGTATTCGCGATTCGTTCTGTCAGCGCCGGTGATTACCCCAGCCGCTGCCAGCTCAAGCGCGCCTGCGAGCAAAGGCACGGCACCGGGATTGATCTGAATCGTAACGTTGCTGGCTTTGGCCATCTCCCAGGCGTGGCCGAGGAGCGCAAAGCCGGTTACGTCCGTAGCACCCTTCACGTCAAACTCGCGCATCGCTTCGGCAGCAAACCTTCCCGGCGTCAACATCGTGGCAATTGATTCTTCAATGACTGTCGCCGAGGCTTTCGCTAATTTGATCCCGGTTGATATGACGCCCGTGCCGATCGGTTTCGTGAGAATAATTAGATCACCGGGCCGCGCGCCGGCATTGGTAGCAACCTTATTCGGATCGATCACGCCGGTTACTGAATAGCCGAACATGATCTGTTCGTTGTCGACGCTGTGACCGCCGACCAGCGCGACTTTGTTTTCAGTCAGCACAGACAAACCGCCACGCATGATCTCGCCCAGGATCGCAAAGTCCAGACCTCTCTTCGGAAAGCAGGTGATGGCCATCGCGGTGATCGGTGTGCCGCCCATGGCCCACACGTCGTTGATCGAATTGAGCGCGGCGATGCGCCCGTAGTCGAACGGGTCGTCAACAATCGGGGTGAAAAAATCGAGCGTCTGCACCAGCGCGAGATCGTCGCGCAGCCGATACACTCCGGCGTCGTCCGCTTGGTCGAAACCGACCAGCAGATTGGGATCGAAGGGTTGTTTCTCAAGCCCGCTCAACACCTGAGCGAGGACGCTAGGCGCCAGCTTGGCCGCTCAACCAGAGCACGAAACCATTTCGGTCAGACGCATCGTGTTTCTCCTTTCGCCGAAGTGTTGGGTGGATCGATTCAGCGTCGCACCCGCACTATGCTATTGTCAATCGAAAGAATTTGCAGTCAGGAGTACCATGTGAAGACATCAACACTTTCTTTACGGATCATCATCGTCACAGTATCTATTCTGCTTGGTGCTAACACTTTAGTTGCCCAGGATCCCGAACTCCTGCGCCACTTCGATTACGATCAAAAAGCGCCGCTCAATATCAAACAAATCGGCGTTCAGCATCGCACCCGCGCGGATGTGTATGACATTACCTACTCAAGTTTGAAAGGCGGGGTCGTGCCCGCGTACCTGGTCGTGCCCAAAGGCAGAGGCCCCTTTGCCGGCGTGATTTGGGGACACTGGTATTGGGACAACTCTTCGATGCGCAATCGCCGACAGTTTCTGGATGAGGCGATCGTGCTTGCCCAGGCCGGCGTCGTCTCTCTGTTGACTGACGGTCCAGTGGCGCGACCTGGTCATGTGCAGAGCAAGGACCCTCTGGACGAGCAACGACCGGCTGATTTCTTTCAGCAGGTAATGGACATTCGCCGTGGTGTCGATGTGCTGCTGGCGCGCGGCCACGTCGACCGCAAACGGATCGCCTTTGTTGGTCATAGCTACAACGCCGGAGTTGGCGCCCTTTTGAGCGGAGTGGATCGGCGGTTCAAAGCATTTGTGTTGATGGCGGGTTCGACGTCCGACGAGGTCGGCAACGACACCAAAGAACACCAGGACTTTCGCCAAAGGATGGGACCGGAGAGGTTCGACGCGTTTATGGCGAAGTATGCGTGGCTCGATCAAGGCAAATACGTGTCTCATGCAGCGCCGGCCATAGTCTTTCTTCAGTACGCAACGCAGGAAACGTTCTTAACGCCCGAACGCGCCCGCCAGTATGCGGCGGTTGTAAGCGAACCCAAGCGCTTTAGGCTTTACGAGGCGCCTCATGCACTTAACGCCGAGGCCCGCCGCGACCGCATTGCTTTTCTCACTGAGCAACTCAAATTAAGGCCATTGCCGGCCGCCGCGATCGCCGGCATCCCGAATCTCTATCAACCGCCTAACTAGAATGCACGACGTGGTAATCATCGGAGCAGGTCCCGCGGGGCTTTCCGCTGCGCGTTGGTGCGACGAGCTGGGCCTCGACACGCTCGTGCTCGAAGAAGGTGAGGAAGTTGGCGGCCAGCTTCTATCGGTTCATCACCCCATCGAAAACTATTTAGGTGTGCGAGCGGCGAACGGCCGCGAGTTGCGCGATCTTTTTGTTGAGCAAACAAAAGACTGCGACTTTGATCTCTGGACCAATGTCGAGATAGCCGGCGTGGACTTGAAAGCTAAACGCGTCACGCTGCGCAGCGGCGAAGAGCTTCAATCGATCTCGATCATCATTGCCACCGGTTTGCGCCGGCGGACGCTCGGCATACCCGGTGAAGACGAATTCGTAGGACGCGGAATGATCGAATCGTCCGGGGATCGAAAGGCGTTCGCAGGCAAGGATGTTTGTGTGATCGGCGGCGGCGACGCGGCGGCAGAGAACGCCCTGTTGCTGGCGGAAGTTTGCCCGACCGTTACGCTCGTGCATCGCGGAAAGAAGCTGCGCGCGCGTCGTGAGTTCAGTGAACAATTACACACTAACCACTGTATCACCGTGTTTCCTGAATCAGTTGTGCGACGCATTATTGGTCGCGAGTGGGTCGAAGCTGTCGAGATCGAACGCGCGGGCGCCATCAAGCCTTTTCAGATGGCGGTGCAAGGCGTGATCGTGCGCGTCGGCTTCGCACCCAACACTGAATTGTTTCGCGACCAGTTGGGATTGGACGAGCGAGGGTTTGTCCTGATCAACGCCACGCAGGAAACCAGTATCGAAAATGTTTTCGCCGTGGGTGACGTCGCGAATCCCCTGGCGCAAACGATCAGCGGCGCAGTTGGCGCCGGCGCCACGGCGGCGAAGGTGATCGCGTCGCGCTTAGTTAGATAGCCATCCGCAGATTACGCAGATTTCACGGATTCAGAAGCTAGGAAACAACAAGAGTGGAAGGGCAGGACCAACGGGCGACGGCACCAACTGCCGTCAATCCGTGTAATCGGCGTAATCTGCGGATTCTCTCAAACTCGAAACTCGAAACCCGAAACTATTTCCCATTCACCCACCCCGCCCTCAACGCCTTCGCTTCGCTCGGCGCGTCGGCAATCTCTTCAATCCGGTAATTCATAAGCTGCGGCTCGCCCATAATAATCGTCGTCTGAATTGTGCGTGCGCCGCGCTGCAAAGTTGCGTTCACGCGATCACCAGGTTTGTATCTGCCGACAATCTTGAGAAAGTTAGTCGGTGTAATCCTTAATCCGCCGAGCGAAAGTACCTTATCTCCGGCGTCCCAACCGGCATCCGCGGCGGGGGAGTTCGGACGAACGCGAGCGATTTTGAAGTTGGTCGTATCCGATTCATCGGCACTAATGCCAATTGCCACGGGCTGCCTCGGCTCGCTAACCAAACGCAATCCGACCTGCGCAAAGGCCTCTTCGTATGGCGGTGATTCAACTCCACGCACACAGCGCTTGAAAAAATCACTCATGTCGGTGCCCGCAACTTCTGAAACCATGTGTTCGAAGTCTTCGCCTTTATAACCGCGCCCGCGCAGATAGTAAGTAGCCTTCGGGCTCTTCACATAAAACTCTTCGTACATCCGTCGCATGACGTCGTCGAGCGAAGCTTTGCCATTCGTCTTCCCTCGAATGAGGAGATCGAGTGTGATGCCGAGTACTTCGCCTTTCGGATAGTAACTAATCGACGTGTAGACGAGATTGGTTTGCTGCACGTGCGGAGCGTCATCCAGAAACGGCGCCGAGAGGGAAGATTCTTCCGCGCTCATCAGGCGACTGCCGGGCGCGTTTTCCACTTCGGTGATCTGCTGGGCAAGCCTGGTCCAAAGGCTTGTGTCATTCCACAATCCAGCGCGGCGTTGCATCAGGTGGCCGTAATAGTTGGTAATGCCTTCGGCAATCCACAGTCCGTGCGTGTTGGCCGGCCGCGTGAAATCCCACGGACCAAGCTCGATCGGCCGCAGACGCTTGACGTTCCACACGTGAAAGAATTCGTGCGCCACGGTGTCGAGCGTATCTTCAAACATTCCCGGGTCAGCCAGCGTGCCCGGCTGAATGATCTGAGTTGAAGTCAGGTGCTCCATGCCGTCGCCGGAGTGACCGTCGTTGGCGAAGTGAATCAGGAACGTGTACGAATCGAATTCCGGCGGACCCCACATGGCGGTCTCGGCCTTAACGATTTTTTCGATATCGCGTACCAGCGCGCGCCGCTTACCGCCTTCCGGGCCCAGCGAATGGACGACGACATGATAAGTCCTGCCGTCGACTTTGAAATTATCCTGGGTCCAGTCCGGCGCAATTTCGGTCGGCGTGTCGATCAGTATGTCCCAGTTGGGAAACTGCCACTCGCGTTGATCGGAGCTATCCGTGCGGCCGTTGGTGATGCGCCAGTTCTTCGGCGGATCTATCGAGAGACTTACCGGATCCTGCTTGTGATTCACCACGTACATGAAAATATTGGCGCCGTTGAAGTTCGCATGGCGTGAATCAAGCTCGGAAAACGTTCCGGAGAGATCGTTGGCAAAGACTCTGTAGGTGATCGTCAAACTCTGCGCGTTCATAAAAGGGACGCGCCAGGTTTGATCGTCTATCCGCGTTATCGGTCGCATCGCCGTGTCGCATCGGGAACCTGGCGGACAAATGCCGGCGGCGGCTTGAAATTCCTGCACATTCTTGGCGAAATCAAACACTGCATAACGTCCCGGCGACCATTTGGCCATTTGAAAGTCGAGCGATTCAATCCTGGACGCCGCGGGGACTTCGACTTCGATGCTGACTTCAAAGAGGTGCGAATTCGGCTGCGGCATTGCCAGGCGGTAATTGATCCGAAGGGGTTGGTCCTGTCCCAGGGCGACGACGCTGGTCGCCAGCAGTAGCAAAGACAAGAACGCGATGCGCGACCCCGGAACTTTCAGCCTCTTGATCATTTCGGTTGCAACCTCCCAGACTCTGTTCGTAGAGAGAGCTAATGATGAAGTTCGCGCGATTATGTTTGCTTCAGTTCGGGCTGTCAAAGCGAGATACTGCTGGGAGCTCGGACGTCCCGTCCGCACTGAGCGCGAACGCGCGAACTTGATCCGAAGGGTTACACCGATTTCACCGGTTCATGACGCCACGGCCTGATGGCGAGCCTCTTTGCTCTCATGTCTTTATCATCTGTGTAATCCGCGAAATCTGTGGATGGCTTTTGAATTCAACAACCAGCGAAACTAAGATGACATCATGGGCGCAACCGAAAGACTCTATTATCACGATTCACGCCTGCTCGAATTCGACGCTCTTGTGATCGGTTTAAGCGAGCTGGATGATGGCCAGATTGCCGTGACCCTCGATCGCACCGCGTTCTATCCTACCGGCGGTGGGCAACCTACGGACACTGGGACGCTTGGCGATGCCCGCGTGATTGATTGCATTGACGCGGAAGACGACGGTGTCCTGCATGTAATCCAGGGATCAATGCCCGAGGTTGGTGAGACCGTCCACGGGAAAATCGACTGGCTGCGACGGTTGGATCATCTTCAGCAGCATACGGGTCAGCACATTCTGTCGGCCGCCTTTGTCCAATTGTTCGACGCGCCCACGCGCAGCTTTCGCGTGCTTGAGCACGAGTGCGAGATCGACGTGGCGCTCGACGATCCGACAGACGAACGAATTGAGCGGGCAGTAGATCTCGCCAACCAAATCATCTGGGAGAGCCGTGCGATCCAGATTAGGCAGGTGACCTCAGAAGAAGCTGCCGCTCTACCTTTGCGGAAAGAGCCTGCCCGGGAAGGCGAGTTGCGAATAATCGAGATTGCTGATTTCGATCTGACTCCGTGCGGCGGCACACACGCAAAATCAACCGGCGAGGTTGGCGCGATCGCGGTGCGTTCGTGGGAACGCGCCAAAGGCCTGGCGCGAATTCAGTTCATGGCCGGCAATCGCGCGCTTGCTGATTATCGCAAAGCGAACCACGCGGCGCGCGAAGTTGCCGCGCTCTTCAGCGCCGGGCGTGAGGATTCTCCGGCGCTCGTCGGAAAGATAATTGAAGACAACAAGAAACTGACGCGCCGGGTCAGCGAACTGGAGGAAGTTGCCTGTCGGGTCGAAGCGGAAGATCTCTTGAAGAAGGGGGGCATTAGTCCGACCGTTAGGGAGGGCTCGGATAATGATCACGGTCTGCGAGTCATCGCCAAAGTGTTTGACGACCGATCTGCCGACTCTCTGAAGCATCTCGCTCTTGCTCTGATCGCTCATCCAAACACAATTGCGCTTTTGGGTTCACGCGACGGCGCCACCGCGCGCCTGGTCTTTGCGCGATCGTCCGATGCGCCGGGCGACATGAACACGCTTATGCGCGGGGCTTGTTCAATAATTGGGGGCCGCGGCGGCGGCCATCCGGACATGGCCCAGGGTGGTGGGAAGAATGTGGAGAAGCTTCCAGAAGCAATCGAAGCTGCCACTCATCAGTGCATAAGCAAGAGTTGATTTTTCTAGTCAGCGCTTATCTGAGGAAATCTGTGGCTCCCAAAACTCACAACTTGAAACCCGAAACTCGAAACTGTATCCTCGTGCGTCGTGGGGCAGTAGCTCAGTTTGGCAGAGCGCCGCGTTCGCAATGCGGAGGCCCGGGGTTCGAATCCCCGCTGCTCCACCAACAACACTCAATCCTTCAACCACTTACAATCGCGACTGGTAAAGACCCGATTTTCCCACATGGCCAATATGTGGCCAGAAATAACAGCACCCGATGGTAGAAAAAGGTAGAGAATGGGAACGAACGGTAAAAGAGTGAAACACGACCGGTCTGCAACTCGCTGATTTGTAACAACTTAAATATTTTGTGTGTAATGCGGAGGGCTGACGCGCCAAAGAGCAAAACGCTCTCGAGTTTTTTCTGCTCGCAGGCTCAACCTTGATTCAAGAGTTGTCAGTTACCTCGGATTGTCATTTGCAGAGACCGGGGGCACGCGCTGTCACATTCCGATTGCTGCGATCGCATAGACACGCTTGGCGACTCTGGTAGTTCGGCCCGACGCCCGCGAGCTTACCCAACGTACTGCCAGGTCCACCACTGATCAATGTTGTGCCGCGGCGATAAGGGAAGTCGGGATTGAACCCTTGGAACGCTCCCGCTTGAAACCCCGCGAGGTTCCACATAGCTCAAGGTCAGCACCGTTATCCTTAGAAGGGCCCTTGAGAAGTTCATAACTTGACCCTTTGTTCGCATCGCTTCAGCTCGCAACCAGCGCAGCACGCATTCCGCCAGCCCGTCGCAGAAAGACAAAGTAGTTCAGCGCTAAACAGCCCAGCGCAAAAACGGCAAGAAAGACGAACCCAAGTGTGTACGCCCCGGTCGCGTTGCGGATGAAGCCCAACACGAGCGGCGGAAAGAAACCCCCGAGACCGCCGCAGGCTCCCACCAAACCTGTGACTGTGCCGGTCTCTTTCGGAAAGTACTGCGGTACGAGTTTGAAGACAGCGCCATTGCCCAGTCCCAACGCGGCGGCAGTGCCCAATGCGCCCAGCGTGAACAGCAACATTCCACTTGAAGTGAGACCCAGCGAGATAACCGCGATCATTGCAAAGACCAACATCAGGACGAGAGCCCCACCGTAACGATCGGCCAGCCAGCCGCCGACCGGTCTCATCAGAGTTGCGAAGATGACAAACCCCGCAACCCGCGCGCCCGCATCCGTCGGCGTCAAACCAAAGATATCCTTGAGCAGCGTCGGCAGATAGATGCCCAGCGCAACGAAACCACCGAACGTCAGGAAATAGAAGAGTGACAAAATCCACGCCAGCGGCTCGCGTCTGAAGATGCCGAAATACTCATGAAACTTTTTCGGCTCAGTCTTGACTGGCGCGTTGCGAGCGAGCAACAGAAACAACACTCCAAAGACCGCCGCTAAGGTGCCGAACGCCCAGAAAGGAATGCGCCAATCTCCGGTGACCATGACTAACGCAGGCGCGCCAAAGACGGCAACGGACTGTCCAATATTCCCCATGCCGTAGATCCCCAAAGCAGTGCCCTGTTGCTCCGCGCGAAACCATTTCGAAGTAAAGGCGACGCCGATTGAGAAACTGGTCCCGGCACAACCAACCAGGAAGCCCCAGGCAACGAGCGATGCAAATGAATTCGTCAGGCTGGCGCCTACGGCTGGGATCAGGCAGAACAGAAGGAGCAACCCAAACACGACGCGGCCACCATACTTATCTGCCAGGATACCCATTGGCAGCCGCCCCACTGACCCCAGCAAGACGGGGATCGCAATCAGGACGGACTTCTGAAGAAATGAGAGGTGATACATCTCGACAAACTTTGGCGCGAGCGCAGCGACCATTCCCCAGACGGCAAAGGTGATGGCAAAGCCGACGGTGGACAGAGCCAACGCGCGCTTCATGTCGCTGGTCCAGGCCAGCGGATCCGGCGCTTCACGAGGTTCTTGCCACAAGCTCTCGGCCAGATAAGGATCGTTCTGTGGCACCAGGGCGCTCTTTCGCAGACCATTCGCGAACGATTGCAGGAACAGCGAAGCAAACCCAATCACTATTGCTACCTCGACCAAGCCGATCATCGCTGGATGCTCAAACGCCGGAAAAATCAATTGGTACAGATCGACCCAGTGGCCCACCAGGACAACGCCACACGCGGTTAGCAGCCAGCCGTCACTGCGCTTGGCGCCGCGCGACAGCAACATCACAAACGGAATCAGCCAGTTCAAAAAGATGTTCGCGAAGAATAGAACTTTCCATCCTGGCGTCTGCATGCGTCGAAGGTAGTAGATCGTTTCTTCCGGCAGGTTTGCGTAGTAGATCAGAATGTACTGGCATAGCCAGATGTAGGCCCAAAAGGTAGAAAAGCCGAAAACAAGTTTGCCGAGATTGTGCAGGTGGTTTTCATTGACCTCCGGCAGCAAGCCGCGCCGTCGCAACAGAATCACGAGGACGGTGATCGAGGCGAAGCCGCTGAGCAACAAGCCGGAAATGACGTAGAAGGCATAAATGGTGCTATAGAAGAGTGGCTCGATCGACATCAACCAGTCGAAACTGGCGAAGGTAAAAGTCAGGGCGAAGACCGCGAGAAAGATTGCCGCATACTTTCTGCTCTTGCTCGTGTGCCCTGGATCTCCATCGACGTCCTGCCGGCGAGATTCTCTCTTGATCAACCACGTGAGCAGCACCCAGAGGCCAAGAAACACCGCCATGCGCGAGAAGAAGAATGGCGTGCTGAGCCAGGCGTTCTTAAAAACCATCGGCTTGCCTGCATAGCCGAAAAACGTACGCAACCCTTCATACAGACTGTTTCGGCCAAAGAAGAGCGCGAGCATCGAAATTGAAGCGAGCGGTAGATAGCTCATCATCGCTTCGGGCACGCGACGGATGGCCGTACCCCAGCCCGCGTTCGCCACGTGATTGATGCTGACGAAAACGGCCGCGCCAAGTGCGAGCGTGAGAAAGAAAAAGGCGTTCAGCAGAAAGCTCGGCCACAACCGTGCGTCGTTTGTGTAAAGGCCAGCGGCGAACCCAATCACTCCGATGCCAAGCGTGACAAAGAGGAGTTTCTGTTCGCGACCAGTGATGAAGTGTTTGTCTGACATGACTGTGTGCAGTCTTCTTACTTCCCCTGCAACTTGCGAATGTAAAGAATCGCCTTCCAGCGATCGTCCGCCGAAACTTGCGCCGCATGCGAAGGCATGTTGTTGCGACCCGACGTAATCACATGAAACATCGTCCCATCGGGCAGACTCTTCGACTTCTCAATCTGGTATGAAGGCGGATTCGGGTACTTCGGAATAATTGGGCCATCGCCCGCACCCGTCGCGCCATGACAGGCCACGCAGTAGTTGGTAAATATGTATTGCCCGCGCGCGATATTCTCTGGGGTCGACGAAAAAGGATTCCTAAGCTCGCGGCCTGCGCGATCCGCTTCCGCCTGATCAGGTCCATAGTGAAACGGTTGGAAACCTCTTGGCACCGTCCCGGGCACCGGCGGTTGTTCCGTCATCTGATACGGCAACACTGGATTCGCAGTCTGTGAAAGATAAGCGGGCGAGTACTGCATCTGTGTGGGCCACTCGCGGTTTCTGTCACCGACATCGCGACCCAAAACGCCTACGCCGCCGATCACCACGACCGGCAGCAGGATCACCGCGACCCATGTGAGCGTCCTTCTCATACGAACTGGTCTCCTTCGACGACATTGATCGCGTTGTGACGAGCGAACAGGCGCCCTGCTTGGTCGATATCGAATGAAGCATCGGATTGTTTCAGCACCAGCACGAAGCGATCGTCGGTCACTCGCTCAAAGACTCTCCGCTTACTGAACAGCCACATGCGGTTCCGTGCGAACAGCACCCCAATCGCAATCAGACCCGAGAAGAGCACGGTCAACTCAAAAGTCACCGGTATAAACAACGGAAACGAGTTGAATGGCTTGCCACCGACATTCAGCGGCCAGTCATAGGCTGAGGTCCAAACTTGCAGCGTCAACCCGAAGACCAAACCCAATGCGCCGGCGAGAAAGGCTATCCAGGTCAAACGCGATGGTGGCAACGCCACGGCTCGATCCATGCCATGCACCGGGTAAGGCGTATATACGTCGTAAACCTCAAAGCCTGCTATCCGTGCTTCAGCAGCGCCGGCAATCAGATCTTCCTCTCGTTCGAAGAAGGCAGCAGTGAACCTTTTCGCACTCTCAATGTTTCGCATAGCCGAGCACCCCCTTTACTTCATTGATCGAGATGACCGGAAAAATTCGCAGGAAAAGGAGAAAGCATGTGAAGAACAATCCGAAGCTTCCCACCAGCAAGCCCACTTCCGTGATCGTGGGCGTGTACATTGCCCAACTCGATGGCAGAAAGTCGCGGTGGAGCGACGTCACAATGATCACGAATCGCTCAAACCACATGCCGATATTGATCAAGATCGAAATCACAAAGATCGCCGGGATTGAGGTGCGAAGTTTCTTGAACCAGAAAAGTTGCGACACGAGCGCGTTGCAACCAAACATGATCCAGTAGGCCCAGGCATAAGGTCCCAGGCCACGATTAATAATCACGAAAATCTCGTTGGGATTGCCGCTATAGAAGCCTGTAAAAATCTCAGTTACATAAGCCAGCCCAACGATCGAGCCGGTCAACAGCGCGACCTTGCACATGTTTTCGAGGTGCTGCGGTGTTATGTAATCCTCGAGATGCATCAGCCTGCGCACGAGGATCATCAGCGTCATGACCATCGCAAAGCCAGAGAAGACCGCGCCGGCGACGAAGTAGGGTGGAAAGATCGTCGAGTGCCAGCCGGGTATCAGCGACGTGGCAAAGTCAAAACTGACGATGCTGTGAACTGAAACGACCAGCGGGGTCGCCAGCGCGGCGAGCACCGTGTAAACCGTTTCGTGTCTGGACCAGGTGCGATTCGATCCGTTCCAGCCGAGACTCATCACGCGATAGAGCGTTTTGCGCAGCTTTGATTTCGTCCGGTCGCGGGCGGTCGCTAAATCCGGCACCAGACCCAGATACCAAAAGACCGCCGAGATCGTGAAATAGGTCGAGATGGCAAAGAAGTCCCACAAGAGTGGCGAACGGAAGTTCACCCACAACGTTCCGCGCGTGTTCGGATAAGGCAGTACCCAATAGAACAACCACGGCCGGCCCATGTGAATAATCGGAAACAGCCCAGCACACATCACCGCGATCAGAGTCATCGCTTCCGCCGAGCGATTAACCGATGTGCGCCACTTTTGATTGAAGAGAAACAGGATAGCCGAAATGAATGTGCCCGCGTGACCGATACCGATCCAGAAGACAAAGTTCGTGATATCGAAAGCCCAGCCAACGGTCCGGTTCAGGCCCCACGTGCCGATGCCCGTAGTGACAGTATGGACCGTGGCCACGACGCCGATTGCCAGCAACACAAATGAAATGCTGAGACTGATCCACCAGCCACGGCCCGGCTTTGGGTCGAGGAGTTGGCAGATGTCCCGTGTCACCTCAGCGTTCGACTTGTGACCAAGAATGAGCGGACTGCGCAACTTCGAATAGACCGGATGCGCGATTTCGAAGGTAGCGGGTTGTTGTTCCGCTTCTTTGATTTCTCTCGCCTGTACAGCCATCGTCTTGTGTCGAGGTTCTCAGGATGTCCCTCTCAAACCTCCTCGCTGTTGCGCACCTTAGCCAGATAACTCAACGGCGGACGCAGATTCAGCTCATCCAGCAGCGTGTAGTTGCGCCCGCTCTTTTTTAGTTGAGCCACGCGGCTCTTCACGTCTGTCAAATCGCCAAAGATGATCGCGTTCGCCGGACAGCTCTGCTGACAGGCCGGCTGGATTTCGTTGTCATTGATCGGACGACCTTCGTTGCGCGCGCGAATCTTCACTTCCTCAATGCGCTGCACGCAGAAAGTGCATTTCTCCATCACACCGCGACTGCGTACGGTGACATCCGGATTCAGCGCCAAATTGGCAATCGGATCGTCATGCGGGTACTCGAACCAGTTGAATCGCCGCACCTTGTAGGGACAGTTGTTCTCGCAATAGCGCGTGCCGACACAGCGGTTGTAGACCTGCATGTTCAGGCCTTCGCTGCTGTGCACCGTAGCCAGCACCGGACAAACGCTCTCGCAAGAGGCGTTGTCGCACTGCTGGCACATTACGGGCTGGTAAAAGACTTTCGGATCCTGGCGGTCGCCCTCAAAGTAGCGGTCAATTCTGATCCAATGCATTTCGCGACGCCGCCGCACCTCATCTTTCCCCACGACCGGCACGTTGTTTTCGGCCTGACAGCTCACTACGCATGCCGAACAACCAACGCAGGCGCTGAGGTCAACGGCCATACCCCATTTGTGCTCGGGATAGTCATGAGGCGACCACAAACTGCCGTGCTCCTCTTCCTTTTCCCCTTCGCCCCAGGCGTATTCGGCAAGCGAGAGTTCCCGGACCAGCGGACGATCTTCCATCGAGTCTTTACTCTGACTTTGGGCAAACTCGATCCTTTGCGAAGTCTTTTCGAGTTTGGCTCCGGTCGTGTTGTAACGGAACGTCGCATCCTGAAGGGCAACGAAGGGATAAGCGTTCGCGCCGACGTTGTTCCCGGCCTTGCCCGCCTGCGTGCGGCCATAACCTAACGCGATCGCCACCACGTCGTCATGCTGGCCGGGCTGAATGTGCACCGGCAGCTCAATCGAAGTAGCGTTCTTCGTAATGCGGACGACGCGGCCTTCTTCCAGTCCAGCCTTCGCGGCATAACGCGGCGAGACACTGGCATAATTGTCCCAGGTGATCTTGGTGACGGGATCGGGCAGCTCTTGCAGCCAGGGATTGTTGGCGTATTGGCCGTCACGAATCGAGACCTTCTGATAAAGCACCAGGCCTAAGCCGTCGGGCGGTTCGCCGGAAACCAAAATGAGTCTGGCGATCGCTTCTTTAAGGCCGTCTGATTTGAACGCCGGCGGATCGATTCGCGCTGACTCCGGCGTGAACACACCTTGCTGTAGCGTTTGATCCCAGAACTCATCAAAGTTCGCGTACTGCTTCTGCTGCGGGAAAAGCTTTTCGCGCCACGATTGTCTGAGCACATCGTAGAAACTGCGACCGTCGCCGTTCCAACGCAGCAGACTCTCCTGGAAGGCACGTGTCTGAAACAACGGCGCGATGGTTGGTTGGTTTACACTGAGCGTGCCGCGTGCTGGCTCGACATCGTCCCACGCTTCCAGGAAATGGCTTTGCGGGCAAACATAGTCGGCGAGTGCGGATGTTTCGTCGAGAGTGGAATTGAGCGAGACCTTCAGCGACACCTTCTGCATGCCATTACTGAAGGCCTGACTATCGAAGTAGTCGTAGGCCGGATTCACGTCAGACACAATCAACGCCGCGATCTCGTCTGCGTTCATCTGGCGCACGAGTTCGACCATGTCCTGATCGCTGCTTTGGTTACTTGGAGAAGAGGCGGCCAGGTCAATAGTGTTACCGTAACTGCCCGCCGCATAGTTGATGAAGTTCACGACGTACTGCACGTCCGGATCGTCGGAGCCGCTAACAATGAGTCCGCTGCCGCGGAGATTCCCCAGATCTTTGCTAACTCTATCGACTGCATCTCGGGTCTTTTGACTCAACCGCGCAGGCTCGAACGTCGCGAGTTGCGGAGCGACCGGCAACGCGGATGCGCTGTTACTCCCATTCGATATCGCCACGAGCTTGGCTAGGTAGAGCAGAGCCTGCGTCTCTTGGGTTGGTGAAACCTTGACGCGCGTATCCGCATTGCTGCCCGTCAAAGACATTCGCGATTCAAACTGCACATGTCTCAACATCTCGCGCTCGCCGTTCTGTAGACTGCGCGCCTTCGCATAACCGCGCGTGAACTGCACCGGCGAAATCCATGTCCCCAGAAAGTCTGCGCTAAAGCTGACCACCAGACGAGATTTGTCGAAGCGATAAGAAGGAATCGCGCTGGTGCCATGCGAGCGCAGATGTGCTTGCCGAATCGCATCAGTTGAAACTGGCTGGTAAGTAATGTGTTTGGCGTCGCTGAACTGGGCCAGGAATTTCTGAATCGTCTCAAGCGAGGCTGGGCCGGTAATGGCTCCCGTCAGCACGCGGACTTGGCCGCCAGACTGTTTGATTGCCGCCAGCTTCTGAACGATCTCCCCGTCGATCTGTTCCCACGTTGTTGGGCGCGATCCAATCAACGGCTGCCGCAAGCGTTCGGGGTCGTACAGACCGAAGACCATTCCATGAGCCAGCGCACAGAGACCGCCGCTCGAGAGCGGATGATCAGGATTGCCTTCCAGCTTGATGGGCCGGCCATCACGCACTTTCACGAGTACGCCACACGATGCATTGCAACCGCCACAAACCGAAGCAAACCAACTCGCCACGCCGGGCGTGAATTCAACCGGCTGCTTGAGATAGGGAATGATCTTCTGCTGAGGCGCGCGGCAGCCAGTCAGCGTCAGAGCAGCCGTCGAATAGCCCAGCACCTCAAGAAATGTGCGACGCGACACTCCGGCAACCGGGCCCTTTGCCGACAGATCAACCGGCTTGCCATCCTGCTCTCGAAATATCTGCCAAAGTTTCTGTCCGTTACTCATCACTCATTACTCACCACTTGTCACTGTTTTCAGTGATGGCACACCGAGCAGTCCGTCGATGCCATTAGTCTCTTGGGCGTAACTTCCCTGGTGACGGTCGGTCGTCCGTTTTCATCCAGCGTGACTTCTCGGTGTGTGCGATGACAGCCTACACACATACCCATTGAGAGAATGTCGAACTGCTCAACCCGATCCATCGTTTCCACGGGACCATGACAGAGCTGGCACTTCACTCCAGCGGTGACATGGCGACTGTGATTGAAAGCGACGTGGTCGGGTAGATCGTTTACTTTCACCCATTCAATAGGTTGGTTCTGGGCCAACGCCGCCGCGATCCTCTGTATCTCCGGCGAGTCTTTAAGAATCTTCGTGTGGCAATTCATGCACGTGCTCGCCGCCGGGATGCCGGCCACTTTCGACTTGTCCGCCGACGAGTGACAGTACAAACACTGAATCTGGTTATCGCCCGCATGAACTTTGTGCGAGAAGTTAATCGGCTGTTGCGGTTGATAGCCTTGCTGGTTTCCCAGGCCGCGAAAGTTTGATCCTTGCCAGACCACGGCTACGCCGATCAGCGTCACCAACAAGGAAATGATCGTTGCCGTGCGCAAGCTCATTCTCTTATCCCGTAATAATCGGCGGAGTGGCCGGCACGGTGTCTCCCGTTACCGGGACGATTGTCTCAACAGTTTTCGGTTTAGGCGGTGGTGATTGTCCGCGAAGCTTGCGCCGGTCCCCGTTCCAGATCACAAGTTGATAGGGACGCCACAAGTACTGAACAGGAACCACCAGCATGTGGACCAGACGCGAGAACGGCAGGATCGCCAGAAAGATGAAGGCGTTAAGAATGTGTGCCTTCACCGCCATCGGCAGCGGCGCGATCATTTTCAAATCTGGTTGCAGGGTGAACAACGAACGCAGATAGGGCACTGCCGATGTGGCATACCACGACGAGCCCCAGCGATAGAACAGCGCGGTGTACACTCCCAGGACTACCTGCACCAACAACACCAGCAGCACGACCACGTCCATCCACGATGTGACAGCGCGAATCCGAGCGGAAGTGAAACGTCGAACGATCAGGCTGACAATTCCGACCAGGGCCAGGAGCCCAAACAGCAGCCCGGTGGTCTCAAGAATGTAAAGACGCGCCGGCACTCCATTGAACCAGAGCACTTGCCGCGGAATTGCAAAGCCAATGACGTGGCCCAGAAGAACTACGAGGATGCCGATGTGCCACGGGACTGAACCGTAGAAGAGTTCATCGCTCTCGAGAAACTGTGACGATAGACTGGAGTATGTAAAGCCGCGTTTGAGATAACGCTGCACTGTGATCACGATAGCGAGCGTGATGGCCGCATAGGGAAGGATGATGTAAAAGAGATTGTCGAGCATGGTCGTGACCTCAGAACAGATCAGTGTTGGTCTCGCTGAACGCAGCCGCTTGAAGAATCGGTAAATGCGCCCGCTGAATAGTTGCTGGATAAGCGCCGGCCTCTGACTTCAGTTTGGTATTGACTGCGGCGATCAGATGTCTGTACGGGTTCTCGCCTTCGCCCAACGTTTTCAACATCTTTTCCAGCGCCGGAATCATGCAGTCGACGATTAACGCGCTCCGCAGTTCTTCGTCATCGAGCTTAGTCAACAAGCGCAACAGCACCGGCAGGTAATCCGGCAGTTGATGCTCCTGGCCCAAATCGAATGGCGCTTCTGTCTCCCGAAGATTTGCCAGAAAAACACCCCGTTTGTAGTTTTCGCCAAACAGATGATAGCCAATGTCGAGCGCGCATACGGGACTCAGATCGAAAGTGCGCGTGTAGAGTTCCTGAAGTTCAGAAAGCGAAAGTTTTTCAGTCTCGCTTGCGAACAAGGAGAATTGGCTCACGAATGATTTGCTCTCGGCAGTCAGCAGTTCTTTGCATTCATCGCATCGCGACTGCCAATCCGCGACCGGATAGTCGAGCAAGTCAGCCAGGATTTCGTGGATTGTTCTCATTCGCATTCTGCTTCTCACGCACCGCGCGCCGGCGCTTCGCGGAAACCGAAGCCCGCTGCGCCTTTGTCTGCCGACACATCGTCATTCAGCATCTGCATCGCTTCTTCACGATGCATCGGCGGAATAACGTAGCGATCGTCCACTGTAGGCAAAGACGTCAGACGGTAGATCTGTTCTGCCTCAGCTTCAGAACAACCAACCTCAGCCAGCGCCTGCTTTACTACTGCTGGGTCCATGTCGCCGACCGTTTCCATTCGTTTGAACAGTCGAATTGCGTACTGCTTCTTCAACGCGAGCCGCACCGGATCGACATTTCCCGCCGAGAACAAACGGGCGAGATACTCCATCGGCAGGCGCGCCTTCTCGATCGGACTGAACAGCTCTTCATTCGAAGAGTCGTACACGCCGGCATCAGTCTTGGCCATTACCGGCAGAAGTGGTGGCACATAGAAGAGCATCGGCAGGGTGCGAAATTCGGCGTGCAGCGGCAGAGCCAGCTTCCACTCCTTCACGTACTTGTAAACGGGCGAGCGTTCGCAGGCGTCAAGCGTGAGTTCGTCGATTCCGTTGCGCAGGGCGGCTGCGCGTACTTCCGTGTCAGACGGATCGAGAATCATCTCGCGCTGCGCATCTACCAGTTGGTCGTCGGGCACGCTCATCGCTTCCACGATTCGATCGGCGTCGTAAAGCAGCCCGCCCAGATAGCGAATGCGGCCCACGCACGAATGGAAACACGCGGGCGCCTGGCCTGTTTCCAGCCGCGGAAAACAGAGAATGCACTTCTCGGATTTCCCGGTGGACCAGTTGTAGAAAGTCTTCTTATAAGGACAGGCCGTGACGCACATGCGCCAGCCGCGGCAGCGCTCCTGATTGATGAGCACGATGCCGTCTTCGCCACGCTTGTAGATCGCGCCGGAAGGACACGCCGCGACGCAGCAGGCGTTCAGACAGTGATTGCAGATGCGCGGCAAATAGAAGAAGACCAGCCGCTCAATGTCGAACAACTCTTCCCTCTGCTCCGGCGTCAGGGCTTCGAGGTTTGGATCGTTCGCCGCGTAAACCGGCGAGCCGCTCAGATCGTCGTCCCAGTTTGGCCCAGCCTTGATATCGATGGGCTTGTTCGTGACCATCGAAATCGGGCGCGCGGTCGGCTGATCAGCACCTTCCGGCGCGTTGAAGAGATCCTCATATTTGTAGGTCCAGGGTTCGTAGTAGTCATCCATGCGCGGCATGTCGGGGTTGTGAAAGATATTCAGCACCCGCAAGCTGCGCCGGCCCATCTTCAACTGAGGCTCGCCGCCGTTCGTTTCCCAGCCGCCCTTGTACTTGCTCTGATCCTCCCATGCTGTCGGATAACCAGTGCCGGGTTTGGTCTCGACGTTGTTCCACCACATGTACTCGGCGCCTTTGCGGTCGGTCCAAACGTTCTTGCAGGCGATCGAGCAGGTGTGGCAACCAATACACTTGTCGAGGTGAAAGACCATCGAGATTTGTAAGCGAACGTCCATTTGTTTGTCCTTAGATTCAGGTGTTTAGAGTACCGACTTTAGTCGGGCTTTGCGGTTGATTAGAGAACTGCCCGACTAAAGTCGGTACTCTGAACACCTGTTTTCACCAACTGAGTTTTTCCAATTTTCTTACCAGCACAAACGTGTCTCGGTTTACTCCCGTCGGACCCCAGTAATTGAAGTGATAAGTAAACTGCCCGTAGCCGCCCATCATTAGCACCGGCTTCAAACGAATGCGGGTGAGGCTGTTGTGTCCGCCAGCGCGACGGTTACCCCGCATTGGCGATTTCGGTATCGACAACGTTCTCTCGGGCGAGTGATATTGAATGCATACGCCCTTGGGAATGCGATGACTCACCACTGCGCGCGTGCAAACCACACCGTTGTCGTTATAGGTCTCAACCCAGTCGTTGTCCTTGATGCCGAGATCGATTGCGTCTTCATCGTTGAGCCACAGCGGTTCGCAGCCGCGCGAGAGCGTCATCATGCGGTGGTTGTCGGAATAGGTTGAGTGGATGTGCCACTTGCCATGCGGTGTCAGGTAATTGAGCGCTTTCACGTTGCCTGCGGTGCTGCTGTGCTTGAGATCGCCGTAGTCCGCTGGCTTCGGCGATGGTTTGTAGGTAGGCAGACTCTCGCCAAACGCGATGTAGCCCTCATGGTCAAGGTAAAACTGCTGCCGGCCGGTGAGGGTGCGCCACGGCACCAGCCGTTCGTAGTTGTAGGTGAACGCTGAATAGGCGCGGCCATCATTGGTCAAGCCTGACCAGATAGGACTATTGAGCAAGCGACGCGGTTGTGCTTGCAGATCTTTGTACGAAGTGCGCGCGTTGCGATTTTTCTCGGCCAGATCAGCGAGTGGCAATCCCACTTTCTTTTCGACAAACTGGTAGGCGCGATACGCCAGCTCGCCGTTTGTCTCCGGCGCCAGCAGCAGGATCAGATCGGCCGCGTCTTCCGCTCTCTTCAAAGATGGATACTTCTGACCGTCCCACTCGACAATCGGGTGCGACTGGGAGTCAACAACCGAATCGTAGAAGTCTTCAATTCCGTACTTCACGCCATGCGCGCCCATGCCGTTCTTCCGTGCTAATGGCCCGAGCGAGATGAAGCGGTTGTATAGATTCACATAATCGCGTTCGACGATAGCGAAGTGGCCCATTGTCTTACCCGGCACTGGTTCGCACTCGCCTTTGCCCCAATCCTTGACCTCGCTTTGCGAAATCTCATCAGGCGTATCGTGCGACAAAGGCGTGGCCACCAGATCTTTTATCGTTGCCGGCAGATGCTTTTCGGAGAGTTCGCTGACCTTCTTTGCCAACCCACGAAAGATGTCCCAGTCACTGCGCGATTCCCAGCACGGCGGCACCGCTTCGGAAAGCGGATGAATAAACGAATGCATGTCAGTCGAGTTGAGGTCGGCTTTTTCGTACCAGGTGGCTGCGGGCAGGACGATGTCGGAATAAAGGGCCGACGTGTCCATGCGAAAGTTGAGATCGACGACCAGATCGAGCTTGCCTTCCGGTGCTTTGCCATCCATCACGACATCCTTGACTGAGCCTGCCGCGCACTCTTCAGCGATGTCGTTGTGATGTGTGCCCAGGTAATGCTTCAGGAAATACTCATGGCCCTTGGCACTGGCCATCAATGCGTTGCCGCGCCAGATGAACCAGACGCGCGGCCAGTTTTCCGGCGCGCTCGGGTTTTCCATCGACATCGGGAGCTTCTTCTCTTTTAGCTGCCGCACGACGTAGTCAACAATCTCTTGATCGCTCTTCGCGCCGGCAGCTAACGCATCCTGCACTACTTCCGGATTTGGCTTGTTGAATTGCGGGTAGAAAGGAAGCCAGCCGCAGCGCACCGCTTTTGCTTGCAGGTCAACAGTATGCCCACCGGCCAGGCCATGGACGCTACCGTTCCGCGGCACGGAGTAGTAGTCGGTAAATTCACGCTCGTAACGCCATTGCTCGCTGTGAACGTAATGCCACGAAGGAGCGTTCTGCAGCCGCGAAGGTGGTATCCAGTCTTTCGCAAAGGCGATGTTGGACCAGGCGGCGACGGGCGCGAGTTTTTCCTGCCCGACGTAGTGATTTAGACCGCCACCGTTCTTCCCCACACAGCCGCAGAGCATCAACGCCGTCATTGCTGACCGGTACATGAGGTTGTTGTGATACCAATGGTTGACGCCGGCGCCGATGATCACCGCACACTTGCCTTCGGTCTTTTCTGCGGTCGAGGCCCACTCGCGCGCGAATTTAATTACCGTTTCCTTGCTGACTCCGGTCCACTTCTCCTGCCACGCCGGGGTGTAGGATTGATTCTCATCATTGTAGTCAACGGGGTAATCACCGCCGAGTCCGCGATCGACGCCAAACTGGGCCATCAGCAAGTCGTAAACGGTAGTGACTAGTACCTCGCCTTCGTCCGTCTCGATCCATTTTGCCGGCACACCGCGATGAAAGACCTGGTCAGAGCCAAACTCGGGAAACGCCACGTTGACGTACCGAGAGTGACTGTCGATGAAGGACAACTGCGGCTCGATTGGCGATCCATCGGCCGGATCCTTTGGTTCGAGGTTCCACTTGCCCTCGGTCTTCCCCCAGCGATGACCTGCTGAGCCTCCGGGCATGCGCGGTTGCTTTGAAAGTGAATCGAAAACGAGAAACTTCCAGTCGCCATTTTCTTCCTGTGCGTAGCGCGAGATCTTGTTTGCGCGGAGCAGGCGGCCCGCTGAGTAGAGCACCTGGTCGCCATTGCTCTCAGTACCGTTGGCTTGCCCCCCAGCGGTACTCTGCTCGAGCCGAACCAGAAATGGTGTATCGGTGTAACGCTTCAGGTAGTTCAGGAAGTATGGCGTCTCGCGCTCGTGATGAAACTCTTTGAGGATGACGTGATTCACCGCCATCCAGTAAGCGCCGTCCTGACCGGCGTTGAGCGGAATCCATTGGTCGGCATATTTCGATACCTGGCTAAAGTCCGGAGCCAGGACGACCATCTTCGTCCCGTTGTGACGTGACTCAGCGGCAAAGTGGCAATCAGGCGTGCGCGTCATGTTCAGGTTCGAACCCATGACCGCGAGGAATTTCGAGTTGTACCAGTCGGCGCTCTCCGCCACGTCGGTTTGGTCACCCCAGACTTCCGGGCTGGCTGGAGGAAGATCTGAATACCAGTCGTAAAAGCTGAGATTTACGCCGCCGAGCAATTGCAGGAAGCGCGAGCCGGCGCCGTAACTCAAAAACGACATCGCGGGAATTGGCGAAAAGCCGACGACGCGATCCGAACCATGTTTTTTGATTGTGTGAATAGTGGCGGCGGCAATCAGTTCCTGCAGCTCTTCCCAACTGCCGCGACGAAAACCACCCTTGCCGCGCGCGCGCTGATAACGCGCTCGAGACTCCGGGTTGTTGACGATTGATTCCCAAGCCTCAACCGGATCGTCGTAGACCGCTTTGGCCTTACGCCAAAGATCGAGCAACGCGCCACGAACGTAGGGATACTTCACCCGAATCGGACTGTAGAGATACCAGGAGTAAGAAATGCCGCGCTGGCACCCGCGCGGTTCATATGGCGGGAGGCCGTCTTCGAGCAGCGGATAATCGAGTGCCTGCATCTCCCAGGTGACGATGCCCTGCTTGACGTAAATGTCCCAACTGCAGCCGCCCGTGCAGTTGACGCCGTGGGTCGAGCGAATCACTTTGTCGTGCTGCCACCGGTTCCGATAGAACTCTTCCCAACTTCGTGTCTGCGGACTGATCAGGTCTTTGATCCAGTTCACTGAGTTGCCCTCCTAACCAGTTCTTCGCGTACACCTCGCAGCCGCTTTCTCCAGGCCAAATTCAGCAGTGCCAGCACGAGCAACATCGACGCGACGCCGATGATGAAGAACCGAGGATCCAGGGTCGTGATCCCGGCCTGATTCGGCGGCATCGGATTAGCTAGTTTTGCGCTTTGAAATAGAGCGAAGAGTTGAACGATCTCTTCATCGTTAAGAAGATGCGTGCCGAACACTGTCGACATCGTCGGAAAATTTGGATTCTGAAGGATTGAGATCAACTCTGGGTCGCGATACTTGATGTTCACGCCTGTCAGGTCAGGCCCCAGCGTGCCGCCACCAAACATTCCCACGCCTTTGATCGAATGGCAGGAGATACAGGCCGTCCCCCCGTTCTGTAGCCGCGCCCTTCCGGTGAAAAACTGCCAGCCACCGTTTACATCCGCGGGGACGATGGCCCGACTCAACTTCGCCCCCGCTGGGATGAAGACCTGATTCTTGTTTGTCAGGTCAGTAATCATGGCGAGGATCGAATCAATCTGTTCGGAGGTCAGCGCCTGATCCGGCATCACGGTCGCCGGAAACCTTCGGAAGAGATCGGCGGCCACCGGATCGCCTTTGTCTTTTACGGTGGCAGGAGACTGAATGTACTCGTGCAGCCAATCTTTGGCGCGGCGCGACGTCACACCTTTCAAGTCTGGTCCAGTCTTGTCGCCGCCGCCGATGTTGTGACAACTGAAACACTTGCTGCCGAACAGCACTTGTCCCTCAGCAGTCGATTGGGCTTGCACGCCGCCAACAATCGCGAAGACGGCCCCCACCGCCACGGCGATTCGTATCAGCGCGTTTGACCGGCTATGCGGGATTCCAATTCGCATGTTCCTCGTCCTTCCGGGCCTCGTCATATTCCCCAGCTTCATCGCCGGTTTGCGAACTATTCCCCAATTGCCTGGGCTTCGAGATCTCGGCTGCCGCTTCAGCAATAGTCCTATCTTGCAGGAGTGCCACCAGCTCTTTTTGGATCCTTTGCCAGTCGTCATGAAAGGCGCAGGAAGATTCGGGCGAGCACACTTTATTCCCGAGAATGCACATATCCATGTACGGGTCGGCCTCCAGCAAACTGAAAACTTCCCACAGCGTGATCGCCTCAGGAGCGCGCCCCAGCTCATATCCGCCGTGAATTCCCTTGACGGAGCGCAGGAACCGGTGGCGACGAAGCTCGCCCAGGATCTTTCGGAGATAGGCCGGTGGGATGTCTTCGTGCTCAGCAATCTCCTGTAGCCCAAACAAGCCGTGCTCGGGTTGGCTAGCCATGTAAGCCAGCGCCCTTATTCCATAACCTGTAGCCTTGGAGAAAATCATTTCCCGTCAAGAAAACTAAGTTACCTTTTTGTCCGGTATGATGATTGCTAATCAGAGCGCCGACAATAGTCACTTCGCATCATTTATCTGAGTAGGGAGTGCAAATGAGTTCAGTACCGGCCCCGGTAGCGGGCGGGTTCGAAGTTCCATAATGAAGGAGCGCAGATGAGGCCCGAAGAGATCAAGAAAATGACGGACAGCACGTCGGACGCGGCCTTTGCTATCGATGGCCAAGGTTTAGTTGTGGCGTGGAACCAGGCTGCGGAAGCTTTGTTTGCACTTCCGGCCAGTGAGGCAATGGGGCGGCACTGCGGAGAAATCGTGGAGGGGGTAGATGAATGTGGGCCGGTCTGTTCCGCAAGATGCACTGTGCGTCAGGCAATTGAGAAGCGCCACCCGATCAGTAATTTCGATCTGCTCATGAATACCGCGAGCGGCAGGCAATGGTGCAACACCTCAGTTCTGGTAGCTGAGAACGGCTCTGCGGCCAATCCCTTCGCGGTCCATATCATTCGGCCGGTTGACTTGCGCAAACGACTGGAGATTCTGGTGCGAGACTTTGTGGTCAGCAACACGAATGTCCCGCCCGAGGAAGCAGTCGCACTGATCTCTTCTACCCGTGTGGCTGCACGAGAAGCAGAGTTAACGGGTCGTGAACTTGAGATTCTTCGCCTGTTGGGAAAAGGTGGTACAACGCCGAGCATCGCCGGGCAACTTCACGTCAGCCGCCGTACCGTGAACAATCATGTCCAGCACATCCTGCGCAAGCTCGACTCACACACGCGGCTGGAAGCGATTCGTCGCGCCGAACACGCGGGGCTGATTTAGAAACTCCGATGGTTCTCTCGCTGCCTGATTTGCTTACGCGGGCAATTATGGATTCAAATCCCACGAGCGTGCTAGTCTTCGTTGACGCTCGGTTGGAACTCAGCGACGTGTTAGCCATTGACGGAGGTTAGGAATGCCCACCATTCAGCAATACATTAACGATCGCAACAAATACAAAGTCGATCGAACGTACCAAAGACCAAGCGACGCATGGTCAAGTGAAGACAATCAATGTTTTGTCGACACCATCCTACGCGAGCAACCAATTCCGATTTTCTTCCTGAATTACAAGTCCCCAGAGAAAGTTTATTACATTGTAGACGGCCAACAGCGTCTCGATTGTATATCGAGTTTTTATGACAATAAGATAAAGTTGAAGGGAAAATTCTCAGACCCAGAGAATGATGGTAAGACTTTTAATGGAGAGCGCCCTCTCGACGACGAGCAAAAGAAAACATTCCTCGGCTACACACTTACCTTCCGCATACTGGAGGATTATGATGACGAGCGTGTTCGGCTAATATTCTCCAGACTTCAACGTGGAAAACCATTGCAGATTGGCGAACGCCTTAATGCCAAACCAGGAGAGATCGTTCAAAGCATGAGATCTATTGCAAGCCTTCCGTTTCTTGCCAAGTCGATAGCGGTCGCAAAGAATCGCTATGGTGTATACCCAGATGCGGCTCGGATATTGTTCTATGAGAGATACAAAGCAAGCCAATGTGGCACCAACGAGCTAAATGCTTTCTTTGATGAGAATAGAACACTTGATAGGAATTCTTCTTACTACAAGAACGCACAACGGGTGCTCAACTATCTTGAGAAGTGCTTTCCCGCAGACGATGGCCCTCATTACTGTTTTGAGAAGCACGCATGGGTGTTGGCTGTTTATACGATGATTCGGGAGTTACAAGTGGGTTATTCGCTTAAAGGACACGAGAATAGTATTCGTGCGTTTGTAGAAGATTTTCATGGCAAAGTCTATAAGGAAGACCATCGCAGATCAAAAGTTGATTATCAACGATTCTACGACAATGTAAGAGGTGGTTGGACTGAAAAAATTATTGCGTTACGAAGAGACATCCTAATCAAGGAGTTTCTCAGCAAGTACAAGGTTCTCGAACTGGACGACAGGCGACGGATTTCTGATGAAGAAAAGATTGCTATCTTTGCTTTGCAATCTAAATGCGAGATGTGTGTGTTGGAGTTCAAGAATTATCGAGAACCCGAGTATCATCACATGGAATTGTATTCTGAAGGCGGCCAGACAAAACCGGAAAATATAATGGTGCTATGCCGTAAGTGCCATGACCGAATTCATGGACCAACAGAGATTGAACTTCCCTCAGAGAAGGACTTGACTCAGGATGAGGAAGAATGACGGTCCAGAAAATCTCGTGGTGTCAGTACCGGAATACCGCGAAACGGATTGAGTGTCAGCAGGTCCTTATCTCCACTTACGAGGCAGGCGGCATTTCCCTCGACAGCAACTTCCAGGAACTTGTTGTCCTTGGGATCGCGGCAGTCGGTTATTGTCTCGACGGTATCGATGAGCGTAGCTTCTCGCGCCAATGCCTCAAGAAACAGCATCCGCTCGTTCTCACTGATATATTTGTCGAAGCGCTTTCGGCCGAGCACTTCTTGCAGCTCAGCCATCGTGGGCCAGGACATTAGAATTTTTCCGAGTCTACGCGCCAAATCTAATGCCTGGCGAGGAACTGAGGTTTTTAAAAGAGCCGCACTGATGATGACGTTTGTATCGAATACGAATCGTAAGTCAGCCTTCATTCAGAATAGACTCCAGTATCTCTGGGGTGAGCCCGCGGGTTTGCGCCCGTTCGCTGATCAGATCCATTACTTCGGTCAGCGATAGATCGGGTCGCGTTGATAATTCTCGCAGCCAGAGTCGTATCAGTAATTGTATTTTCTTTTGGTCTTTTTGAGGCGCCGAGTTATAGGCATTGGCAACCTCAGACTCAACCTTGATTGCAGCAGTTTCCGTCACCATTGTCTTTCTCCTGTAAACACCAGACCAAGCTCCCGTCGCTCATGTACATAATAAGCTTAGACCATGTACATCGGCAATATGTTCGGATCACATGTCGGTTACTCTGCCCTCGTCGTGGCAAGCGGCAACTTGAGTGACGCAAACAGATTCTCCCTCTCTTGCTCGGTCGTGACTTGATCAAGCAGCGGGTATAGCATCTTCTTTTCACGCGTGTCGTGATGCACGAGCAGTCGCTTGAAAATGTGTTGCGAATCCAGCAGCCAGAGCACTTCTCGTTCGAGATCCTCGGCTGAATCTAATTTCGACAATGCGTCTTTGAATAAGACGAGGTACTGGCGCATCTTGTCGTGCTCGCCAAGAAAGATTTCGGCCGCGCCACCGACGGGAGCTTCGGCCCGCTCGCGATACAGCGGAATCAGCACGTCTTCTTCGTCCCTCATGTGAGCAAAGAGTTCTATCGTGTAAGCCTCCAGTGCGGTGCTGGCGCCCATAAGATCCAGTCGCAGTAAGGAGCGCTGATGATCGAGGAATAGCTCATCAAGCCGTTTATGAATTTCGAGCAGATCGTTGAAGCTCTTCATCACTCTGATGCGCACCGTTTTTCTTCGTAGAGATGCTCAAGGTAATGCAGAAACGAGACGTACGCTCTGACGTACTCGCGTCCTGCCTCAACATCATTTTCATTGAAACTCTTCCTGGCAATGGCATCTCTGAAACGCGCTTGAATATCTGCCGTCGCAGCAGATGGAAAAAGTCTCAGCAGCGCTTCTGCTGAGCCATCTTGTAGCGCGTATCTATGTTTCATGGTAGTTACTCGCAATCAGATTGTTTGGTGAGCAGTTGTCATTGCTATCCACCTCTCTTCATTGAAATCTCAAATCACGCCGATTCCACTCATCACCGGCCATCTTCCATCGCAACCGCCCGCGGAAAGAGGATGTTGTTTTCAAGATGAATGTGCTGGTGCAGATCACCCTCGAATGCTTCAAGCGCCTGATAGAGCGTCTGGTAGCTGATGCAGCCATCGGGAGGCACGGTGTAGTTCGAGCTTAACGCGCGCAACTCCCGCAACAGGTCTCCTACTGTCTCATGCTCCATCATCATCATGCGCACGGGATTCTTGACGGTGCCGAAAGGCGGGAAGGGCGCAGGCCTATTCTGGAGAGAGGCTTTCTCCATTTCGAGGATGTAAGGAAAGAGGATCTGTTCCTCCTTGAGCATGTGGGGCCTCAGATCGGCGCAGAGTTGTTGGAAGAGTCCGCCGACTCCCCGCAACTCCGGATGGTTCTCACCATGCGCCGAGATGACCTTGTCAATCAGGGGTTCAAGCCTGGTCATCTCTTCCTTGGTATAGACGTGATGCTTATCGAGGATATGACCAATCAATGCGGTTAGGGTCGCTTTCTGAAAATCCAGCGAACCCTTGCCTTGCACCTCGGCCCGTTCAGCCTCTTCCAACATTCGTTCCAGATTTGCGACTTCCACGCCGGCCGTGGCGCAAGCTTCGCCTAAAGGTGTGTCACCTCCGCAGCAGTAATCAATTTTCAATTTCTCGAAAACTCTTGTTGCCTGTGGCAGTTCGAGAACTACATCCCGCACTTTCATGGTCGAGCTAATCGTCATCGTTTGCCTCCAATGTGTCCTTTGAAACTCATCGCCCGATGGGCGCACCAAACCGAACGTCTCACGCGAGCAAAGTGTGTGCCTTCACAGGAATAAGCCCCTTTCTATGTTCGCGTAGAGGAATCCCGCGCATTCCGGCTGATGGCCTGCGCAGAATTTCGCAGACCGTAACGGCTGGATGACTTTGTTGCGGGTATTGAATTTGAGATTGAATCGAAAGGCGCCGGGGAAAAGCCCACTTAGAATCGACGGCCCAATATGCTAATGTCGGCGTTACAGTCCGCATTAACTAATAGTGAAAAGGGTAAGAGCCATGAGCGCCAAGCTTCCGGAATCGATTGAGAGATTTGAAGACAGCTATCCCGCAGTATGGGATGCTTTCATGCAATTAGGCGATCAGTGCCACAAGGCTGGGCCGCTCGATGAAAAGACGCGGCGGCTGGTGAAGATCGCATTAGCGATCGGCGCCGGTCTCGAAGGCGGCGCACACTCTGCGGTCCGCAACGCAAAGGCTGCCGGAGTGACGGTTGATGAAATGAGGCACGTAGCCGTCCTGAGCATCACTACGCTGGGATTGCCTGCAGCCATGCGAGGCCTTTCCTGGATAGACGACGCTACCAAACCGCGATCATAGTGAAAGTAGTTTGCTGAAGTTACTCCAATTTCTATCGCAGGAATTTAGCAGGAACCCAAATGAGGAAAGTACAGTTCATGGCGCAATCGCGGTAATGGTGAGATCAAATTGCCTGGACAGAGGTACTTGTCTTGGATCAGCCCACTCAGAGTAAGACTTACCTCAGGATGTCGTTCGCAGTGATTAGCGGATTCATTTTGAAACAACAAAAAAACCAGGAAGCGACTGCTTTCCGATGGTAAGGAATGGGAAGGAACGGGAAAACCCTAATATTTCTTCGGCGGCTGCAACTTTCGAAAAGGCAAATACTTACGTTTTGCCGGTAGTCCATTTCGCAATGCGGAGGCCCGGGGTTCGAATCCCCGCTGCTCCACCAATTGAATCAACGACTTACGGCGAGGCGCTCCTCGCCGTTTTTGCTTCTGTTGGCAATGCGGAGGCCAGGGGTTCGGGTCCCGTCGGCTCGATCAATAGAATCAATAAATTACGGCGAGGCACTTCTCGCCCTTTTTGCTTCCGTTGCCAAAAATTTCGAAACCAACCGCAACGGCAGGAAGAAGTACGAGGGTGCCGGGTCGAGAGCGTCGAGAGCGACACTCGCGGGTTTGATCTAATCTCCAGACGACTAGCTTCCGAAGTCTCGCGAGGATCAACCGAGACCAGGTTCATTGAGGTAAAGGGGCGTGCCGCAGTAGGTGAGATCGCGCTCACCGCCAACGAATACAAGACCGCTCAGCGGTTGGGCGAAGACTACTGGTTGTACGTCGTCTTCAACTGCGCATCGGCACCGGAAGTAACCACAATTCAGAATCCGGCCCGGTTTGATTGGGAGCCGCTGTCAAAGATTGACTGTTATCGAATTGGTGCGGATATGATACTGCGAGCTCACTAGATAATCGCGAACAGTCGCGCAAACTCAGCCGGTCTCACAATTTGAGTTGAAGCCAAAGGCTGCTCTTCAAGCAAGTCTTTGTCGCCCGTGATGAGATAGTCAGCATCGCCGGCTAAAGCTGCCAATGAAACGCTCATCCTTGGGATCTCTGGGAAACGGCGGAGGCGTTACGGGGCGAACGCGGATGGTGACTGCTTCGATGAAGGCCTTAAAGTCTTGCTGAATTGCAGAAGGGATTTTGAACCTTGGCCGCGCAAGAACCGCGTGGTATTCCGTTTCAATTTCCTCGGTGACGATCCAAAACCAATTGTCGCGAGCTACAACCTCATTGACTACTCGCCGAGGTATTCCGTCGCGAATGAGAGCCGAAATCACGACATTCGTGTCGACCAGAAGGTTCATCGTCCGGCTCGATAGTCATCAATTTCCCGCTGGATTTCTTCCTCGGTGATCGCTTTCGAATCAGGCAGGTTCTGAGCCTTTTCGCCCAAGTCCTGCCACGCCGCCACCCTCTCGGCAGCAGGTGGACGCTGCGGAACTATGATTACGTCGACCTCTTGGTTTTCCAATTCCGCCGGCGCCTGGACCTTCAGCCAGCCATCAGCATCGATCTTGGTTTTCTTTGTTACAGTATTCATTGATTCCCCTCGCTGATGGGCTAGCATAGCACGTTTGCGTTGCGAGGTATGATGCTGCGCCAGTCAAATTGCAGCGAGTGATTCTCGTAAACTCTTGCTGAGATTTCCGGTGCCAAACCGTTGCCAAAATTTATCAAAATGGGTATTTCGAGGTCGTAATTCTTAGTAGTCGATTTCTTGTTCGCGGCTGCGTTTTTGTTAAGGTTTTTGGCAAAAAGTGGCGTTTTTCAAGGCCGAAAAACTGGTCCACGAAAATCGCTTTTTTGCCATTCGCAATGCGGAGGTCAGGGGCTTCGAAACCGGGTAAGATTCCTTCCGCCGATATTAGAGTCGCTCTCTGAGCCTTTCCCGACTTGGACCCAGCGATGAGGCCGCAGCTTTTTCGATGCCACCGACACGGAGAAAAACTGACCAGGAAAAGCGTTTTGAGCACCAATCGGGCAAGTCAAAGTCAATCACTCGACCTATCGTTTGATTGCGCCAGTGGGTGGGCCTAAGTAATAACCTTGGCGAGCCCTAACTTCCAACGACCGATGACCGCCTGCCGTGTTTGGGGTGCGGACTGTAACGCTGAGCTTGTGAAAGCGTCCGTCCAAAACGGTATTGTCAGGAACAAAACCCATGCTTTGTCGTTGAGCCACATTCTTGATTACCCGTTCCAATGCATCACTGTAATCGGTGCCGCGTATATGGACGACCTCGCCGCCGGTTTGTTCGCAGATGTAATTGAGTACATCGTCTTGCCCTTTCGACGGTGTGATCCTGTTAATGACAGCGCCCGAGGCGAGTAATTGCTCTAATGAACTTCTTGCAGTTTGCTGTAATGTTTCGTACGACTTTTCACCGACTACCCGGGAATCGATCGTAATAGTCTCATCGCCAGTTTCCTGGGCGCAGCTTGGAAACGGATAGGCCGTTAACACTGAAATACCAGATAACGAGGCAAGGTATTCTGAAATGATTCATTGAGCTAAGAGCGGAGAGCGGCCGAGAAAAATTGTGGAGCCAATTGATCGAAGGATCATTTTGTGTATCAAAGCTATTTCCGGACGGGCTCTTTGCTCCGATCCGGCGCCTTTGTGGTTTTGGCTAGAGCCTGTGACTTCCACTGATACAAGGCGGCGAGCGCAACTATCCTGGGCAAGGGTTGCTTTAAGTTGGTGGCTGCCTGGCGCACACGCGTTTCGTCCGCGGCAGCTAGTTGCTTAAAAACATCAGTCTCCAGCCCCGTACGTCCTTGCCCGGTGTCTATGTCGCTGCGATTAGCAGCTTGTACGGCCTCGTCCAAAACGTCCAACGCTAGCATGCCATCAATCGAGGCAACGACCTTCGCGAGTTTACACAGACTTATAGCGACTGGATCAAACTCTCTACTGGTTGGCATAAACGATGCCGGCAACCCTGATGGTGGAGTGGGGAGCGCGTTGGTTGCGTCCTTAAGTTGCTTCATGGCCTGATAGACAGAATTGGCGGCGCACGTCCGGTCCTCCCTTGCTACACACTTGTTAACAATTATCGGGTACACCCGCATTATTGAAACGGCCGCCTTCAAGGCCTGCGCCAGTTGTGCCGCCTTAATAAGATCGCCCTTAGTGGCGAAGCTAATAGCTTGCTGTGCATTTACCGCCTCGATCAGTTGAGTCTTCTGCGGGCTATCGTCGAGTTTGTCGATCATCCCGCGCGCCTGTGCGAAATCCCCCTTGCTTATCACGGAATAGATCGTCAACGGATCGGGCTTGTCACTATCAAGAGCATCCTTAACTCGCTTTTCATATCTGTCGTTGTATAGGTCTCCGATGTCACCTTTTGGGAGTGAGGCGTCCTCACCTGGTCTTCGGCTGAGTGCCTCCAGTTGATAGAAAGCGCCGGTCAACTCGGGCGCATACTGCCTCAGGATCGGCCAGACGTTCATGAGCATCGGTCTGAAATTCCGTAGGCTGCCGGGCTCAGTTTGTTCCAGCCGAGCTAAGCTCTCGATCATGAAGCTAACGTACGCCTTCATCACCACCAAACCTGGAGGGGTTGTTGGTTGGGACAAGCCAGCAATGGCAGGGGCAGAGGCGGGAAATATCAGGTGACTCAACATGACATAAATTCTTGCGGCGCTCTGAGTAGACATAGGTACGGCTCTAAGCGTGCCGATGTATTCAACGATTAACTTGTCCGCGGCTGCACGGTCTCGCGACGCGACTTGTATGATACTGAACCCAGGATCCATTTGGGTCGGATCAGCTTGGATTGATTGCTGAATGTATTGGCTGGCCGTTGGTATGTCCCCTCTCTCCAGAGCCTGTCCCGCGAGAGCGGAATAATTTGCTTGTGTCTGACGCTGCGCCAGTCTTTTGGCGCCCAGGTCAGCCAACTCTTTGGCCAGAGCCGAATCCCGCGCGGCAATCTGAAGCACGCGAGAACGTACTGCCTGTTCGGACCTAGCAAGGGGCGCGGATGTTTCAGTCCGTTTGTCTCGTTCTGCTGCGTCTTCTTCGTTTGGAAGTGTAAGTTCGTAAGCCTCGCGCAGTAGCTGCTTCGACCAGTCCGGATCGAGGGTCCATGCCGCGTCTGCTATCTCTGCTCTAGCCAACGCTCTCGCCAGAGGCTTATCGAGACTTGACGCCTCTGCCGAAAGGACCTGAAGGTCGCCAATCAACGCCATCTTCTTCAGTTCCCGTTCATTGTCAACCCGTCCTGCTTCGTTGGCGCCAACCGCGGCGGCAACGGCTGTCTTGGTTTGGCCATAATGGGGAACGGCCGCTGAAATGATCAAGGCTAAAAGGGGAAGAATGCTCTTGAGGGTCTTCATCATTGAACTCCTTTCGAGGTCTCTAGCGAGCGGTGAGTCCTTAACGCCAATACTAACACTTAAAGGAAGCAGAATTGTTAGTTTTAATGCTCTCCGCCGACTGAGCGCGACTCCACTGTAGCTCCTGCGTTTGCAGGTCAAAATCGATGAACTCACGTCTGGCAAGGAGAACTTCTCTCGGCGATATACCTCTTAGATCTTCTCGCGGTGTCACTAACCAACGCGCATGAATCGCGGAGATCTCGTTTGCAATGGCTTCTTGAATCGGATCGTCCTCTCTGGAAGTTCGCTCCCCTGAACCCTCAATTTGTTCGCCGGCCACGGCCTCGTCCGTAGTTAGGCTTTTCGGATTTCCAGTACAAATTGTGCTGTCGTAATCCGCACGTCCACGACAAACTGAAGTTTGCCGGACATTCATGACGATGAACTCAAGCAAGGTGCGTCCATAGAGAACCTTGCGACTATCGAGTGGAGGGTAGGCCGCGCGTTCCTTGCGGCGGCGCCGACACGATTCATATTCAGGAAGCGAATTGAAGAACTTCCATTCTTCCGGTACGCGGTACGGCACTGATACGTCGGTTGCTTTTGTGCCATCGTGACAGAGCACTTGTCCTTCCGTAAGCAGCAAGTAGTCGGCTGCGGGCAAACTAACAGGTTGCCTTACGACTATTCTGAGGTCGTTTGCAGCGAAGCCGAGTTAGCTTCGCCGTCGCTCTTCTCTTGGCAGGCAAGGCACAGCGTGGCAGGTGGAGTCATGGCTCGGCGGTCTTTTTCGACGCGTTTGCCGCATTCCAGGCAGGCGCCTTTTCGTTTGAAGAACTCTTTGGCTCTCTTTAATAACTTTGCGGCCCAGACAAACTCAGTGGCGAGGATTGCCAGTCCGAGGGGAATCACGATAAACGCCGGTCCGGGCAATACGATCATGGCGATCCCGACCAGCAATACGGAAAAACCAACGACCGCAACGACCGCGCGCCTGAGCAATTTGAGACTGGGTAGCCACGCCGTTATTCGCGACACCATAGCTTGCAAGATGTCCGAACCGCGTGCCGAGTCGTTCTTAATCTCTTTCATGACAAGTTAGTTGACTGAAATCTCGCGCGAAACAGCAGCCGTCCGGGGCGAATTCTAAGCAATACTGAGAGCGGCGGCAAAGAGATCTCAACTACTTCTTCGCGACCACGTCGATTTCGCTATAGAACGTGTTTCCGAATTCATCCCCGGTTTCGGTCACGTAACAATCAAAAAGCAGGTAGCGGTATTTACCCAAACTCCCGCGCGAATCAGTAAGACTTACGCCGAACTGGCCGCCATCGTTCCCTTCTTTCAAGCGCGTGTCGACCACCGTAATCAGTTTCCAGCCACAGGTGACCGGATCGATATTGCTCTTAGGCGTTGCATTGAATTTGGGGTCAGTGCCGTCGCTGGCCCACAGCCGGTATACCTGAGGTCCGCGCGTGTTTGGGTGCCAGGAATAAGTATTGATTTGCGCGATTTCGATCACGCTTCCCAGATCCATTTGAAAGCGTCCGCCGCCGGTCCCGGCGTCCCAGAAGAAGTTTGCCGCAGGCTGATCTTCTTCAGTAGGCAAAGCGCCATCGATGAGCGCACTGACGTCGGCGCCGTTACCATCAATCTCACCCTCGACCACCAACATTGTGGCCTTGGCCGCGGCGTCATCCTTGGCAGGTGAGGGGACATTCTTGAACTTGAACGCACTGGTGGCTGTAGTGTTGGGGTTGTGATCGGCGGTGATTTTTACCTGAGCGTGCGCGCTGAAGATCAAGGTCAACAACGCGGCGGTCGTGATTAGGAATCGGCCTAGACTACGGATTTACGCGCACCTCCTTGCGGCGAATTGGGAAGATCGGGTGAACCGGCGCAGGCAGGTGATGACTAAGCTGCGCGCCGCTTTTCAGTTGTCTTATTCTTGCGCTTTGAGATAGGGGTGGGCGTCAGTCGCTTTGCCCGAGACATGTCTTTCTCAAAGTCCTCGGGTTTCATGTTGTGGTATTCCAGTTCCACTTTTTCTTGCTTCGCCTTAGAGAGCTTTGCAAATCGTTTCTTCATTTCTTTCTCTTCTTTGACTTCAATTCCCATCCAGTGAAGATTCGCGCCAAGCCGTTACCCTTATCCTGGAAGATAAGCCTCAACTGTCGGCCGCGGGCGGTCCTTCCATCGACCAAATAGACATCATCAAAGCGACGTTCCTCACGCGCAAACACATAGTCGTGAAGGAAGCATTCTTCCGCTTCTCTTGGCTCAATATCATGATCTCGCAGATGCTGAACGTTTCCATTCTTTTTGGTCTCGTCATCCCACTCGAATCTATACCAAAGAGGCTTGTTCATCAACTTCTCCAAATCACACCCTTCGGCTGCTCCTCATCAATCGCTCCACTTCGCCGGCTGACGATCCCAGCGATGCTCGCTCAGCTCCGCCAGCAAATCGTCAGACAGCCGCCCAACGTCACTCGTCGCTATATTGGCATCGACATGCGAGACCTTGCGCATACCGGGAATGATCGTGCTGACGACTGGATGTCCGAGAATGAAGCGCAGCGCCATCTCAGGCATGCTGATTCCGCTGCGCTCCGCAATCGGCTTGAGGGCGTCGACGCGTTCGACGGTGGGCAGCAAGTTGTCAGGTACGAAATAGATGTTACGCCAGTCGCCTTCCGGCCATTTGCTATCCTTGGTGAGCGTGCCTGTCAAAGAGCCTTCGTCAAACGGCACGCGGGCAATGACCGCCACGTCCATCTCAACGCACATCGGGAAAAGATCATCTTCCGGGTTCTGATCGAAGATGTTGTAGATCACCTGCACTGAGTCAATCAGGCCGCTTCGCACCGTGCGCACGCCATTCCATGGTTCCCAGCGGTTGATGCTAATGCCAGTCGCTTTGATTAATCCTTCGCGGCGAAGCTCGTCCATCTTTTTCGCCCAGCGATCATCTTCGACCCAGTCGTCCTCCCACACGTGAAACTGCACGAGATCGAAACTATCCAGACCGGCGTTCTCCAGACTACTGCGGACGAACTTGTCTATATGTTCAGGAGGGAAACAGTCTTCGAGAGAGGAACCGCGGCGGCTCGGCCATTGGAGATTCTTCGGTGGGATCTTCGTGGCGGTGTAGAGTTTCTTCGAATTGTTAGCGCGGACGATCTGGCCGAGCAGGCGCTCGCTTCGTCCGTCGCCGTAGACCCACGCCGTATCGAAAAAATTACATCCCAGATCGACGGCGCGCTGCAGGGACTGGATCGACTCTTCATCGTCTGACCCGCTCCAGCCTCCCATGCCCCACATCCCATAACCGATTTCGCTGATTTTCCAGTTGGTGCGTCCAAAGCGACGATATTCCATTGTTCGTGTACTCCGCTCAATCAAGAAAAGGTCCGATTGGCTGTGGCACGCGCATCCTGCGCGTGATTCACGGGCGGGACGCCCGGGCCACGCTTTTAATTGGTTGGGTCCTTCTTCGTGCGGTTCCAGGGCGGCGGGGTTACCCCGAGCAGATGCCGCGCGAAAAAGTCGAACCGTTTGTGATCTCCATAGGCCGCGTATTGGTCGCCACGAGCGGCAGGATGGTTTGCTCCCGGAACGACGAGCAGGTCGAAGTTCTTATTGTGTTTCATCAGTTGACGGACGACCTGCATCGTCGACGAGGGGTCTACATTGGTATCGAGTTCGCCGACGACGAGCAACACGTCACCCTGCAGCCGGTAGGCATTGTCGACGTTTGAGGATGCGGAGTACTGCGGGCCGATTGGCCAACCCATCCACTGTTCGTTCCACCAGATCTTGTCCATCCGGTTGTCGTGACAGCCCGCATAGGAAACCGCGGCTTGGTAAAACTCCGGATGGAAAAGCAGTCCACCGAGCGCGCTCTGACCGCCTGCCGAGCCGCCGTAGATCCCAACGCGAGAGATGTCGTACCACGAGTATTTCGCTGCCACCGCCCGGTGCCACTGGATTCGATCCGGGAACCCGGCGTCGCCCAGGTTCTTCCACGCCACGTCATGAAATGCTTTGGAGCGGTTCGACGTGCCCATGCCGTCGATCTGCACCACGATGAAGCCGATCTCTGCCTGCGCCATCATCGATGAGTAGGCAAGGAAAGACTTAGGGACGAAAGAGCCCTGCGGTCCCGCGTAAATGTTTTCGATCACCGGATACTTCTTTGCCGGGTCAAAGTTCGTTGGCCGGATGATGATGCCCCAAATATCGGTCTTACCATCGCGACCTGTGGCCACAAAGATTTCCGGCGCGTGCCAGCCGGTTTTGGTGAGTTCGCTTATGTTGCCATGCTCCAGAGTTGCGAGCACCGAGTTATCCGAGGTTCGGCGTAATTCGAGGGCCGGCGGCTGATCGAGGCGCGAGTAATTGTCGACAAAGAATTGCCCGTCGGACGAGTAGGCGCCGTTGTGATTGGCTTCGGCCGCAGTCAACCGCGTGAGTCCCGAGCCGTCAAAGTTGATGCGGTAGTAGTAAGCGAAATAAGGATCGTTGCCATAGTGCATTCCGCCGGCGCTGAACCATATCTGGCGTTTGGCTTCATCGACGCGCTGCACGCCCCGCACCACCCATTCACCTTTCGTGATTTGGCTTTTCACTGCACCGGTTGCACCGTCGTAGAGGTAGAGGTGACTCCAGCCATCGCGCTCAGACATCCAGACAATCTCTTTGCCGTCATTGACGTCGTAGCGATACTTCCTGCCGGAATCGGCCAATCCGCCGTTCGCCGGACGATAGCTGAAGAAAGTCCTGGGCTCATCAGAAATCAGCGCCCGCGGTTTGCCGTTCGCGGCATCCACTTCGATGACGCGGTATATCTGGTGGCCGCGCTGGTTGTATTCGAAGGTGAAAGCGCGGCTGTCCTTTCGCCAGACCGGATCGGAGAGTTCGTACGGGTTTGGAAACAAAGCATTGTCAACGCCGAACTCCTTCCTGGCGACGACATCAAACAGGACCGGCTGTTCGAGGTCGAGTGTGTCGCCGGGCTTGGCGTATGTGATCGAAGAAAACTTCGGCTGGAGTTGGTCCTCAGGTGAAGACTCGACGTAGTGGACCTCGCGTTTGTAACCGGGCCGGACGCGGTAAGCAGCCAACTTCGTTGAGTCGGGTGACCACGCGAGGGATCGCGGGTCATAGTAGTTGCCTTCGGAGCCGTCGGTGCTGAGGAAAGTCAACTCGTGCGATCCGGACGGGCGGATCGCCAGATTATAGTTGTTGATAAGCGCTTCCCATTTGCCGTCAGGCGAGACCGTTGGCCTTTGGTTCGGCGCTCCGCGAGTTGGAGGGTCGACCTTGACGCAAACAGAATCCGTTACGGTGCACCGCATGGGCGTGCCCTCGACCGTAACCGAGAACGACGAGATCGTGTTGTCAAACCTGAGGGCGGTGAGCGGCAGGTCCTTCGCCTTGTAAGTATTACCGGTTGATTTTGACAGCGACGCAGCGATCTTCTCATGATCGAAAGCAGGCTGCTTCTGGAGCGTCTGTGCGTCTACGACGATGAATTCGTTCGCGCCCCGGGAGAATTTACGGTACCAGAACCGGTTCGTGTTACCGATCCAATTTGGCGGCCCGGCGATGTCGATTGCGGCTGATTCGTATCTGGCCCGCAAGCCATTAGCGCGCACGTAATCGGCGGAGGTCCCCTGGGCTCCCGCCTGCGCCGGGAGGCCAAGCCCAATCGAAACGACAAGCGCGAGCCATAGTGCTCGCCCAGACTTCGTGTGTTTCATGCTTCCCCCGGTTAGAGCGAGAGTCGGTGTGGTTTGCTCGTGTCCTGTCTCAAAAGACTAGTGTCTCTCAAGCGACTCTACAGAAGGTTGTTTCGTGCAGCTTCGTGTGATTTGGTGGATCTGATCTTTGCCACGACAGGTAATCCACTAACTCACACGAAGAATCACGAAAAGCAAAACCGTTTTCTTCAAACTGGGCTTGCCTCTCGTACAGGTATTTTTGAGCGACTACTCCAGTAACTATTTTCGGTCCAGCATGTCATAGAGCGGTTGGACCGCAGTTATAATCGCCGGCTCATCCGCAACCGTGACTGCCAGGATACGAATTCTTTCGTTATCAGGCAGCACCAAAGTTCGCGCGCCCGCCGGTAAATCGATCACATAAGCGAAGAGGTACGAATACGCATAAGCTTCGGCACTGCCGTCGGCAGCATGCCGGTGCGAAGCAAACCAGGCGACATCAGCTCGTTTGATAAAGCCCGGGCGCAGACCCAACATCTCTCCGTAGATGTTCGTTCGAGTTCGCGCGGGAGTTCCGGGCGGTGGGGATGGCGCGCCCTGCGGCGTCCGGATTGGCTCTTCCGTGACCTTCCAGATGCGGTTGTCCCACTGTCCGATGAAGCCGGTCCAATCCTGGATAGTCAGCTCGACAGACTTTTCACCGGCGCGAAACGTGCCTTTCTGATCTCCGTTAGCCGCGGCCGCCAGCAGGTAAACTCGATTGTATTTTGCCGCCGGCAGAGTGATCGTCTGACCGTGCGCCAGGACGGCGTTGGGTTTGCCCACATCAGCCGGCGCCAATTTGAAACGAATCCCGTCGAAGCTTATTTCGCGCGGCAACATCTCGGCCGGTAGAGCTTTACCCTGCGTCGCGCCCTGACTGTTGGGGGTCCAATCAAAGCAGCCATCCGCCGGTCGGTTCGTTCTTGAAGCCACCGACATTTCGTAATTCAACGCCACGGGGAGCGACTGCGTAACTGGCGCCCTTGTGTTCGCTGCGGCGAATCTCACGGCGAAGGTTCGCGGCTGATAAGGACTAAACGAAGTTATCAAAGCCCCGTTATCCACACTGGCCGTACCAACAGGTTGTTCCTGTCCGTTGACTTCACGCGCGGCCACGATTGACCCGGCGAATGTAAGACGAACATTAGTAGCGGACTTACCGTCCATCTCGACCAGTCGCACAATCACTTCATCGGTGAGTTCGGCCTTCTTCAGCGCCAGCATCCGCACGCGATCGTTGTTGATTCGCACGAGGGAAAAAGTTTTGCCTAGCGGCCCGGGATGGTTTGAGCTGGCGAATGCGATCAGAGGTTGATTCAGACGATATGCTTGCCAGTCAGTTCCTGCTTCGCGCCAACCATTCGCGTGTCCGGCAAGACCGAACACGATGTCGTGCCGGCCCAGGTCCTGAGTTCCCTGATCGGGAAAACCGCCACGAGTTCCCGGCGTGCGCACCAGAGTCAGCCGCAGAGTTCGGTCGTCGGGCTTGTCGGAGCCGTTCTTGCAATCGGTGAGCACGGTTACGCCATAGGCCCCGTCCTGGTTCGTCAAGTCGATCCATTGATGCGAGGCAACTTCGAATTGGCGCTCTTCGGCATTCGGTCTCTGCACCGTGCCGATGTCCCAGTTGTAAGTTGCCAGCTTGTTCGTGGCGGAGAGCGGGAATGAAGCTTTCAAATTCGCTTGTTTAGTTTTCCAATCGAACGCATTTCGAAATTCGACGCGATTGCCGGCATCGCCCGCCGACAAACTGATTGTCTGCACAAATTTTGAATCTTCGGTTTCACGTTCAACCTCGACCGCCACGCGAACCGGACCATGCTCGACTACTCGAATCTTCGCTGATCCGCCGACGAACGCGCGCGGCGGCCGCTGCTCGTCTTCGAAATCCATGTTCCACGCCGGCCATTGCCGGGGATTGTCGGTCGAGATTGCCAAACGAATCGGAGCGGACAAAAGCTCACGCTTGATCTTCTTGTCGAAAATGCTCGAGACATCGCCGTTTTTGTCTATCTTGACTTGATAGCGCGCATTCTCGAGCGAAGATTCCGTCGCCTTGAGTTCGGCGGATGACTTGCCGGAGTCAGCAGGCTCTACGCTGTAGACTGCAAAGCCAACTGAAGGTACTGAGGCTGCGAAGAGCACTTTGCCGTTAGCAAGCTGCGCCGGTACTTCTCTACCATCCGGTCCGTAAACGCGCACAGCTTTCGGCGCGGCATCGGGGAACGTGATGACAGCTTCGACAATATCGTCGCGGGGAATATTCAGAGGATTGTAAACAACTATGGCGGTTCCTTTTGTCTGCGTGTCCAACACAGATGAGACACCGTTGGCGGCACTGGTGAGCACACCGGCAAACTGGTTCAGAGCGATCACATCGTCGTTCCAGGCGAACTCGAATGCTTTCGGAGTCGCCGTGCCCGGAAGAATATCGTGGAACTGTCCTCCCATTACCAACGTCCATGCATCGTTCAAACGTTCGAGCGGATAAGGACGAGCGCCCAGCCAGGCGGCCGCCACTGATGCTTTTTCCGCCGCGTCGGCCAACAATTCGTTCTTGCGTATCCAGCGCTTTTGATACGCCTGCGAAGTAAGCGATCCGGCTGAGTGATTGATCAACTCCAGGTCGCCTTTATAGCGAGGCAGGCGATCGGTGGCACAGCAGTTCGCGATGTCCTGAAACATCTGATCGGCTCTGGACCAGACGACTTTGATCGGGCCGTCGCCGACCTGAACTATCGGACCCGTAGGCGTTGTGCGCTGCTGACCGAACTGGAACAGGGGCGGTAGAGACGTCTTTCCTTTGGAAGTGATCGCCTCCATCAATCGTACCGAGTTTTCATTTGGCGAGCCGCCTACGTCGCCCGTGCCAACGTAATGATAGTCGGCGAAGATTCCCGTCAGGCCCCCATTGGTTTGAACTCGTTTCGTCCAATCCTCCTGGCCCCGCGAGCGGACCTGATTCTGCTGCGGAGTCAGAGTTAAATCCGGGCCCGTCGGAGGTGGCGGCGGACTCTTGCTGAGGTCATAGGTGACCTGGCTGCCATAGCCGAGCGGATTCAGCGCGGCAATGATGGTCTTGCCGTCCGGCCCTTCCCAGATTCCTACGTTGAACGGAATGCCGACCGGAGTCTTCTCTGGCGAATCAGGACCGCCCACGTGCGGCGCCGGCTGCCACGCGGACGAAAGTTTCTGCGTCGAAAAACCTTTGATACCGGAATGCGCCAGGATGCTCGGCAGCGATGCCGGAAATCCAAAACAGTCGGGCAGCATGTATTCGTCGCTGGCCATTCCGAATTCCTTGCGAAACCAATTATTGCCATAGAGAACCTGTCGAATGATTGATTCGGCGTTGGGAGAATTGACGTCGCCTTCTTCCACCGAAGATCCGGCGGGAAACCAGCGCCCGGTGGCTACGTATTGTTTCAACCGCTGAAAGTCCGACGGGTAATACTCTTTCATCATGCGATACCGGTTCGCGCCGGTGAAATTGAAAATGTAATGCGGATACTTCTCGAACAACGCAAAGTTGTTGCGCATGGTTTTGGTGAGGTACTCAGAAATCACCTGCGGATATTCCCAGCGCCATTCAGTATCGAGATGCGCATAGCCGACGACGTAGAGGGTTGGTTCTTTCGCGAGATCCGGGCCGGCAGTCTTCTTGTTCGTCCGGTTACCACGAGAGCCGGCTTCAGGAGAGTTCTTTCGTGACGCCGATCCGGCTGTCCCCGGGTTGACGTTGGTTCGAGGGGTTTGCGAGCCGGCCGGATATGCGGCGACGAAGAGCGTCAGGGCCGTGGTCAAAGTGACTATGATGCGATTGTTCATAAGCGCTGGTACGAAATCGCTCGCGTAACGAGCGGGTTAGCTTCAAAGGAATCCGAAACATCTGCGAGCGGCGCTACTTCTAAACGATTTGGGCTGAGAAAGCAATAGTATCCGGTCTGTGGGTTCTTAGGCGTGACGAGCTGACACAAGAACGAGTGTTAAGGTTGTCGCACTTTGCCCCGATCGCCGCGTGATTGTGGTAAACTTCGGCTCGTTCGGTCTGATTGAAGAGAATGGGAATCTTGCGACGTTCACGGTTAAGGATCGGAGTAGCGATTGCGCTGGCTTTGGTTGGCGCAGTGCTGATGATCCTTGTGGACAGCGGCGGCACCGCGTGGTTGAAGTTCGCACTTTACGCCATCTTCTTCTTTGCGATGTTCTTTGCCGGTCTGCTCTCTCCCGTTAAGAGTTGTGGTTCGCTTTTTCGTCGGCAACCAAAGACTTAGATGCGGTTCAGTCTTACAAGCACTTCTTTGCCCTTTGTCCCTTTGCCATTACCCGTCTCTTGTCTCCGCAACCTTGCTGCCCAACGCGGCATCCATCGCAACAGCGCCTTGCTCTCCCGCAGCGCACGCTCGCGTGCCTGCAAACCAGTCAATCAAAATTCTCGCTTTCTCGGTTGGAGGTCGTCATGAAAAAGTTCTTCTTTCGTTCCCTGCTAATGGTCGCGCTGGCTGTAGGCGCGAGCTTGCCGGTGTTGGCTGACACGGTTCGGCTTAAGGACGGCAGCGTCATTCGCGGCCAAATCGTCAGTTTCAAGAATGAACAGTTCACGATCATGGTGGGCAGTGGCGCGCGTGGACGCAAGAGCCGCATTACCGTCTATATGGAAGATGTCGAGTCGATTGAGTTTGACTCAGCCGGTAACGCGGGCAATTCCACCGGCCCGAGCGACGACACCACGACGGGCAACACTCAGCCCACCTACCAACCGCCCCCGAATAATCAACCGAGTAACAATCAACCGGCAAACAATCAGCCGGCTTCAAACAACTCAGCCGCGCCGACGTTCTTCCAAATCAATGTGCGCGTGCGCGCAGACAACACGAGCAACGGCTGGACCAACACCGGCCTCGTGGTGCGACGCGGCCAGCGGTTGCGCATAAATGCTTCGGGAAGAGTAACCCTGGGCACCAACCGCGTCGCCACGCCTGATGGCCTGCCGAATATTCCTGACCGCGACAAGCTAATGCGTAATCAGCCGACCGGCGGTCTGATTGCGGTCATCGGGGACGACAACGACGATTTCATTTTTGTCGGACGCGGGCGAGACTTTGTGGCCCAGCGAGACGGCGTGCTCTTTCTGGGAGTGAATGAAGGCAACCTGAGTGACAATTCAGGCCTTTTCGACGTGGTTATCGAGGCGGAAGCCGCCAATCCTCGTTAAGGGCTTGTCCGACAAACTTCAGTTTGTCGATGATCTTTCAGCCTCTCAACTTGGGGGCGACAAACTGAAGTTTGTCGGACATTGGGCCCCTTTGGGAAACTTCCCCGAACAACCTCGCATCACAAAGGGCAGGCCGCTACCCCCCAACAGCTTGACCGCGCTTCCGTGAGCGCAATATAGTCGCTGCCAGCTAAGATTGGCCTGCCTCAGATCAGTAAAGGATCGTCTTATGAAAAGCATTTCTCTTTGCCGCCGGCTCTTTGTTCTAATCGCCGGTATCGCGTTTTCGTTTGGCGCAGTGGCCAGCGTGCCCGTCTTTGCACAGGCGCGCCGCCAACCACCTTCGTCCGACCAAAAGAAGAACAAACGTCCACCTGAGGGCGGCGAGAAAACCGACGCGCAAAAGCAGGAACCGTTGCCGCCGGATCTGGTGGGCAAGCCTCAAGAGGCCGAGAAGCTCAGCGTTACGACCAACGTCGTCAACGTTGACGCTGTCGTCTATAACAAAGCAACCGGACAGCCGTCGCTTAACCTGACGAAGGACAACTTCGCAATCTTTGTGGACGGTGTCAGGAAAGACATCTCCAACTTTGCCACTCCGGAAGCTCCTATCACGGTCACGCTGGTGGTGGAATATAGCAAGACGTCGGAACTCCTCGGTTTGTACGGAAGTGGCGGTATGGAACCGGGTTCATACGAAGTCATTCGCCCGACGGCGATGTTTCTTTCCCGGTTCATCACCCGCGAGGATTACGTCTCGGTCATAGCCTACGACCTGCGGCCGACGCCGCTGACCGACTTTACCAACGATCCGAACCGAATTCAGCAAGTGATCAGTTTGTTGCTGCATAATACTCCCGCATTCCGAGACAGCAATCTCTACGATGCGCTTAAGTTGACGTTGATTGGCGGCAGAGGCGACTCCGTGGTACTGGAGGATTCAAAGGCTGCCAAGACTGAGTATACCGGAATGGTATCCGTGCCCGGAGGACGTCGAAAGGCGGTATTGGTAGTTACTTCAGGGCTTGATACCTTCAGTAAGATCAACATGGACCAGGCCCGGAAGATCGTCCAAAACGCCGGCATTCCAATCTACATCATCGGCACCGGTCAAATGTTCGTTAAGAAGTACGGCGACCGGATGGACCCCGGCCAGGGTTCAAACCTCGGCGGCATTCCAATTGATCGAATGACATTCCTGCAAGCCGACAACACGATGAAAACTTTTGCCAAAGAAAGTGGCGGCGCTTTCTATCCGGTTACTTTTGAAGGCGAGGTACCGAACGTGCTTGGTTCGATCAATGCGCTGTTGCGCAGCCAGTACAGCCTGGGATTCAAGCCTGACGATGTTCGTGACGGCAAGTCCCACAAGATCGTCGTCAAGGTTGACGTCGATGGCGACGGCCAATACGACGACAAGGCTTATGTCGTCAAGGCCCGCGAGATTTATAACGCGCCCAAGCCGGAAGCGTCGGGTAGTAAAGCCGGAGGCGGGAAGCAATAGGTATCAGTGGGCAGTGGGCAGTGAGCAGTGGGCAGAAACCGAAAAGCAGAGCCTGAAGGATCGGGTCTCTGCTTTTTCTTTTTGCGATACCGGGACCAGGTTCGACGCGATCATCGTATTACTGCCCACTGCCCACTGCTCACTGCCCACTGCCCACTCCATCGAATGCTTGCCCTTGTACGGCGGCCACGTGTAAAGTACCGTTCGTCATACCCCTGCATTCTCCCCGTTTTGCCAGACTAGTCGGAGGTCAATAACTGATGTCTAAAGACAGCATCAGCCCGAAGGAAGCCGCCGCCGCCGCGATGGAGTACCCGGATCGAATCGGATTCAAACCAGATAATCCATTTCTCGCGAACTTTCGATCATACATTCCCGCCAGTGTTCGGTTGCGTGAATTGACGCCGCTGCCGCTAATCATGGGCACGCTTCTGGGAATGGTGTTTGGCGCGTCTTCGCTGTATTTGGTCCTGAAAGTAGGACTGACTGTCAGCGCTTCGATTCCGGTAGCCGTGATCTCGATTACGCTGTTCCGTTTGCTTTCGAAGGTCGGCCTCCGTGACGCGACGATCCTCGAGAACAACGTCGTTCAGACCGCCGGTTCCGCCGGTGAGTCAATCGCGTTCGGCGTCGGCGTGACGATGCCTGCGATCATGATCCTGGGACTGGATCTCGAGGTTACCCGCGTAATGCTGGTGGCGCTGCTCGGGGGTCTCCTGGGAATCCTGATGATGATTCCGCTGCGTCGCGCACTGATCGTAGCGCAGCACGGTTTGTTGAAATATCCGGAAGGCACGGCCTGCGCCGAGGTCCTGAAGGCGGGCGCTTCCGAGGAATCGCGCCAGGCCGCGGCGAAGGAACACACCGACGCAGCCGGTGAAGCGGATCAGACGGGCGCGAAGACAATCTTCGCGGGGCTGGGCGTGGGCTTTCTCTACCAGGTCCTGATGACGGGCTTTAAAGGCTGGAAGGACACTCCGGAAAAAGTCTTTGGCGCGCCATTCAAAGCCGGATCGATCTCGGCTGAGATTTCTCCGGCTCTGTTGGGTGTCGGCTACATTATCGGACCGCGCATCGCTTCGATCATGTGCGCCGGGGGCGTTCTCGCTTATCTGGTGCTGATCCCGGCGATTAAGTTTTTTGGTTCAGGTATGACCACGCCCCTGGCCCCTGGCACGGTCCCGATCAGCGAGATGGGGCCGTCGGACATTCGCGGCGCGTACGTGCTTTACATCGGGGCGGGCGCCGTCGCCGCGGGCGGAATTATCAGCCTGTTTCGCTCGCTGCCCACCATTTGGAGCGGATTGAAAGGTGGGCTTGCTGATCTCCGCGGCGGCCAGGCCGCTGCTGCCAATTCACCGCGAACTGATCAGGACCTGTCGATGAAGTTCGTCATCTGCGGCATCATCGCGCTGGTGGCCATGATTATGGCGTTTCCGCAGCTCGGCTTGCAGGTCAATATCTTCGTCGCCTTTTTGGGCGCCGTGTTGATCGTGGCTTTCGGTTTTCTGTTTGTTACCGTTTCGTCGCGGCTGACCGGAGAGATCGGATCATCTTCGAATCCAATTTCCGGAATGACGGTGGCCACGTTGCTTCTCACCTGTCTGATCTTTTTGCTGCTGGGTTGGACCGGGCCGAACTACTACATAACGGCCCTTTCGATCGGCGGCATCGTCTGCATTGCTTCTTCCAACGGTGGAACAACTTCACAGGATTTGAAGACGGGTTTCCTGGTCGGCTCTACTCCGAAGTACCAGCAGATCGCGATTCTGATTGGCGCCTTTGCATCGGCGCTGATACTCGGGCCGATTCTTTTGTTGCTCAACGATTCGGCCACGGTCTATGTGCCGCGCCTTAGCTTTGAACCGGCCACTAAAAACGTAATCGTCGATCCCGGCAAAGCCGGCTCACTTCCGGCCTTTACTGATCAAATCAAACCGACGACACCCGGAAGTTATCGAATCCTGAAAAATGAAGCCGGTGCGGCAGCGGTTGCCGGTTTGGATCCAGGCGAGTATCTGGTCGACGCGAACGGCAAGGTCGTATATAAAGTTGAAGAAAACTTCCCGGCTACTCTCAAGGTCGATCCTTCACAGGCCGGTCCGCCGGAAAAACTCAAGGGTCCACAAGCCAACCAGGATCCCGGCCTTTTCAAGCCCTGGCACAAGACGGATACCGAAGGCGGACCCGCCGGACGTTACATGGTTAACGATCAGGGCGCGGCGGTCTATCTCTCTGATCCAGGAATCAACGGCATTCACAAAACAAGGCCTGATGGATCGCAGGTGACCAAATATGACGCGCCCAAGGCGACCCTGATGTCTTATATCATCAAGGGCATTTTGAACCGCCAGTTGCCGTGGGGACTCGTCTTGTTGGGCGTCATGATCGCGATCGTTCTGGAGATGAGCGGGATTCCTTCGCTGGCATTTGCCGTTGGTGTGTATTTGCCTCTCTCGTCCTCCAGTCCGATCTTTATCGGCGGCATGATTCGCTGGCTGGTCGATAAGTACTTGCGCAAGAAACTGAAGCACAAGAACCTCGCTGAAGAGCAACTGGTAGCCGAGACTGACAAGAGTCCCGGGGTACTGATGGCTTCCGGCTACATTGCCGGCGGCGCGCTGGCCGCAATTGTAATCGCTATCCTGCAGGGTGTGCCCAAGCAGGGATTGGCGAATTTCAATAAAGCTGTCGCGGACTGGTCAACGGCCCATAACCCGTTGTTCGGTGGAGGGAATGCGGACTTGCTTTCGATGATTCCGTTTCTCATCCTGATGATCCTGCTCCTGTTGGTCGGACGCGAAGTTATTCTTCGCTCGAAGAACGCGGGCAAGACCGGCTAGATTATCGGCCTGGTCAAACGTTTTCTCCGGATCTTGAATCTGAGTACCATGAAGTTCGAGGCGCGCTTGCAATCGACCACGGAGCGCGCCTCAACATTTTCTTAACTGAAGGATAGACAATCCATGTTTCATTTCAGATTTAGCCGTGGCCGCGAATTCTTATCGATTGTTCTGCTGGCAATAGCTTTGTTCGGAGCTACGTCCGGCGCTGTTGCACAGACCCCGCGCACTCCTTCCGATGTCGTGCGTGAATTCTACAAGGCGATGCGCGAGCATCGCTTCAAGGACGCGTTTTCTCTGACTATTTACAAGCCGGCCGTGGAAGGCCTGAGCGCGGAAGAAATGGAGGACTTGCGGGCGGACTTTGAAGACAAGGCGGCGGCGGTTCCGGAGCAGGTCGAGATCACGGGCGAGCAGATCGACGGCAAAACCGCCACGGTCTACGTTAAGGTTCCCATCAACGAGAGCACGCCGCAGACAATTTCTCAGCCGGTCAACCTAATCAGTTCAGGCGGAGCGTGGATCATCGGCGACGAAAACAATCAGGCGATCGTCAAGAAGGCCGGTCGCAGGTTCTTCCTGGATGCTTTGATCACCCAGCACCAAAGCGACATCGAAGACCTGTTGAGACGCGTGATTGCAGTCCAGATTGTTTATGGCCAGCAACACGGCGGAGCTTACGGTGACCTGGCGGCCCTGATCAATGCCGGTCTGGTTCCGAAGGATGCCGGAGATCCCAAGGTGCTCGGCTACAACTTTCGCGTCACCGTTGGGAAGGACGGAAAAACTTATCTTGCGGGGGCCGAACCCACGCGCTACGGCCACAGCGGAAAGCTGTCCTACTGGATGGACCAAAGCGGCACAATTAAAGGCGTCGACAACGGTGGGAAGCCGCTCAGCGGCTCGAAGTGATGAGCATAACCGTTTCGGAGTACCGACTTCAGTCGGGTTCTTGCTTGCGAAAGAGCCCAACTAAAGTTGGTACTCTAAACACCCGTCGGTTAACTTAACTATTGCCCTCGCCGCCGCCGAGCCGTTAGAATACAAGCGACGCGCGTTGCGTTCCTTCTTGCCATCCCCTCTCAATCGATTCAGTTTCCAGTGCGCTTTTGCTCGCGAGAGGTCGAACCATGCCAGAGCTAATCCGTTCAGTAATCTCCCGGATGCACGTATACGTCAAGGATCGACGGCGATCGCCGCGCCTGCGCGTTCGGTTGTTGTTCTCAGTCTCGGTTTGCCCGAGTCCAAACGGCAACGGCTCGCACCGCGAGCGCGTGCTAAAAGGGCATACGCGAGATATCAGCGCGAACGGCCTGGCGCTGAACGTGCCGCAGGTTCACCTTGACGGTTATCATCTGGCGGCCGGCGAGCGCGAGCTTCAGCTCAGACTTGAACTGCCGGGCGGTCCAATTTCGATGTTGGTCAATCCCAGACGTTATGAACGGCTGGAAGAATCGGAGCTTGGCTGCAACTATCTGATCGGGACGCAAATCTCTCAGATAGATGACGAAGATCGCCGGCGCTATTTGAGTTTCATCGCGGAAGGGTTTGCGGGAAAGTTGTGAGTAGCGTTTGGCAAACGATTAAGCAGCCACAGATGGACGCCGATAGACACGGATAAGAACAAAAACAATTAGCCGCAAAAAAGCACAAAAGAGAAATCGGCTGGCTCGCCATTGTACCTTTTCGTGGCTAACGTTCTTTCAATTTCTTATCCGCGTTCATCTGCGGCTATTCCTACTGTCTATCCCTGTAAATCTGTGGCCAGTCACTTAAAAACCAGCCAGCCAAAAACCTGCGGCACGTGGAAGTTTGCTTCCGGCGTGCGCGTGGGTTGCCAGGCGAGATAGCCGCGTGTTGGATCTGATCCGATGCAACGAAACAGATTGACTCGCCAGCGCTCGTTTGTTTGCGGTTCATGAATCCAATGGTTCCAGGGAATGCGCATCGCGATGGTGATTCGATTTTTCTCGACCTGCGCAGCCGTAGTCATGTGTGACTGAAACTTCCAATCCGATTCGCGTTTCTCAGCCGACCAGTGAATTGCTACATCCAGCCATTCACCATTTGGCGCCGCTTCAAATTCAAAATATCGCTCGAGGACGGCTGCGTCGGGCGCAAGGAAAATCTCGCACACGTCCCGATCCCACAGACCCATCGATTTCTTCGCTGTCTGGGGCGCCGCGCTGACAACCAGGGGTTCTGACTGATTACCAACGAAGCGAACGTGCAGGGCCTTGCTTGACCAGAGAATTCTGGCTTCGGCATGACGCGAGGCGGGCGCGCGTTCTCCAGACCAGTAACGATCAATCTGAATAGGCTGTGCCTGGTTCCATTCCAGATGATCCAGGTCGTTGGCCATCAGGTTAATGGCCGTCTTGGGCGCTATGGCCACCGGCGCGGCTGCCTTGTCTGATTTCATTTTCAGCCGGTTCTCAGAATTGCTAACCAACTACTGACGCGGCCCTGTGAGCGACTCGAGTTGATCGTTCAATTCCAAAATGAATCTCTCTTGCGGGATGTCAACTATCTGCACACCCAACTCTCCCCAATAAAGTCGCTTCTCCGGCCGCGGCTGCAACTGTATTGCCCAGGAGAGCTTCCTGGGATCAGCACGGTGCATCTCACGGACCACCGCCTCGATGCTGTCGTCACCCAACCCGCTTCCCAGAAACAACAACGATCTTTCAGCCAAACGATCGAGAATAACCTGTGGAATTGCGCCGGGCATCTTGCCTCCGAGTTCAACAAAATCGCGATGTGTGAACACGTAGGACGTCGGCAAATCTATGTCTCGGTGGAGTCCGCCATGCAGTTTTACAAGGACAGTGCAGTCTTCCGGCAACCTGCGGAAGTGCGACGGCCGATCGACTAACCGCACCGCGCCATTCGGTTTTTGGTAGATGAATGAACCTGCATGCGGATCGTTGACGCGGTACGTAAACAGATGAAATGGTTGGCCAACCATTCGTAGCGCGTGTTCCATCCAGTCGTCATAATTCGTCGTGAAGATCCAAAGACGTGCTGGTTTGAATCCTTTAGCGTGAAGTCGATCTTGCAGAGTCGCAATGAACCAGTGGATCACGGATGGCTCCGGCTGCTTGACTGCAAGTTGCTGGGCTACCAGCGAGTAGAGCGCGTCCCGGCCGTACTTGTCGGCAAAGTGCTGCGTGATTCTGGGAGCCTCCATGTCTCCGTATTTCCGGGCGGGATCAACCCCTACGGCACCTTTATCAAATTGCCTCATCAGATCAAAGTAAAACTGCTTGCCAAGCGGTAGTTTCCCCATGGTAACGGCGGCCCCGAGAAAAAAGGCCATCTGGCCACGTGCCAGCTTGTCCACCAGCGGCGCATACGGAGGCGCTTCTGCCGGATAGTCCCGTACCTCCTTTCCCACATGTTCCAGCCACATCCCGACTTCGCCAATCTCGATCGAAAGCAACCCACTGGCCTGCTCGGGGGTCAATTTCGGCTGGTTCGGAGGTGGTTCGCGACGCGCATTTGGCAGTGGCACTGAGGACAATTCATGCACCAGATCCGCCAAATAGTTTTCTATTTCCTGATGCTCGCCCTCCGGATACCAGATCGGCCGCACGCCCATATTTCGCAGGGCTCTTACGCGCTCTTCGAACTTCTCATCGGCATCCGGAATCTGCATGAACGCGTAATGACTGGTCGCCGGGTGTTGAGAGTGAATAGAGGCCAGCACTTCCGTGGTTCTGTCCTTATCGAGGCTACACCCAATGAAAAGCGCGGGGCGGTTCAAAAGGGCGATCAAGAGAAGATTAGGCAGCTCGGTGTAATGTCTGCTGTATTCCTCGTCGCTGAAAACTCGATTGCGGCGATCGCGATAGTCGCCGTGAATTTTCCAGAGTACCGATAGGTTCTGTTGAATCGCCGGAATTACCTCATCTGGATTCGCGCCGTCAACACGTATGTCGAACCGTCGCCCGGCCTTCTCAAAAACGTGCTCGATAACCCGGTCGAAATTGGTCGTAATGACGGGACCCGCGGTAACCAACGGCAAGTATCCAAACATGCCACTGGTCAGATTGGCGTCGCGCAATCGGTCGTCACTGAATTCTTCCGCGATTACCTGCTGAAATTCTTCGTCGCCGAGAGATTTTGCGAGCAAGCCGGCAGCCCGCAGGTAATCCCAGGCTGCAACTGCCTCCTCGACCGCTGAGCGATCGGCGCCAGCCAACTGTTCATTCGCAACGCCACGAAGAAAAACGCCCCACTGGCGGTACTTGAGCGGTCCCGAGATTCCGGCTCCGAAGAACGGGATGACCCCCAGAGGTGAGCGCAATTGCTTAATGAGTGCAGTCAGCGCTTTTTCGTTGTTTGATTGGACGCGACTCTTAATGCTTTCTCTCAGCGTGGTGTAGTCCATGTCAATTCCTCCGGCTGCGAAGCATAATTGACACGGTGCTTAGTCTGCAATAGCTACAGGGTCGTTCGTACAGGCCTTCCGAGGATCGGCTCTGTCCATCCAATGTGGACAAAATGGTTTAGAGCGGTGAATCTCCTTGTGAAGTGGCACCTGCGCGGCCACGTACTTTCATTCGCTGAATTGCAACCGAGGGGCGGGGAGTCGATACGACGGCTCCTCTTCTTCCTCTTCCTTAGTCTGCGCCACTCGCGTAGGATCTGAATACTGCAACTTGTAAAGCTTCCAGTACAAGCCCTGCAAAGCGAGCAAGTCCTGATGCGTTCCCTGCTCGCGAATTTCGCCATGGTGCAGCACGATGATCTTTTCCGCGCGCTGTATCGTCGACAGCCGATGGGCGACCACGAGTGACGTGCGATTACGCATCACGCGATCGATTGCCTGCTGAATGAATTGTTCGGTTTCGGTGTCAATTGAGCTGGTCGCTTCGTCCAGAACCAACAGCGCCGGATCAAAGGCGAGCGCGCGCGCGAACGAGATCAACTGTTTCTGACCAACTGAGAGGCCGGCGCCGCGCTCTCGCACCTCTGCTTTGTAGTCATGTGGCAGGCGCCGAATGAAACTGTCGGCGCACACTTCGGTGGCCGCCCAGCGGATGCGCTCGTCGGAAATGTCTTCGCGGCCCAGGCGAATGTTGCTTTCTACTGTGCCAGTGAAGAGAAAGATGTCCTGCAAAACGACGGCGAAGTTTTCGCGCAGCGACCGCAGGTCCCAATCGCGGACGTCCACGCCATCCAGGAGGATGCGGCCTTTCTGCACGTCGTAGAAACGCATCAGCAGGTTCGTGATCGTGGTCTTGCCCGATCCGGTGTGGCCGACCAGTGCTACGGATTGTCCAGGCGCGACCGTGAACGAAACATCTTTCAGGACCCAGTCGTCGTCCTTGTAAGCAAACCAAACGTTTTCGAATTCAATCCGACCTTCGGCGCGTCCCTGCTTCAGAGGTTTCGCCGGAGTCGTGATCAAGATCGGCAGATCGAGCGCCTTGAAGATGCGATGTGAAGCCACGACTGCGCCTTGTAGGACGTTGTACTTGTCCGAGATGTCGCGAATCGGCTGAAACAGGAATCCTGAATACTGGATGAAGGCGACCAGAGCGCCGAGACTCAGCGCGTGATTCATCACCCGATAACCGCCGTACCAGATGATCAGCGCGATCCCGGTGGCGCCGATGAAATCAACCAGCGGAAAAAAGACCGCGTAGTAAAAAATTGTCTCGATGTTTGCCTTGCGATGCTGGTCGTTGATGTCGGCAAAGCGGGCCAGTGATTTAGCTTCCGCGTTGAAAATCTGCACGGTCTGCGCGCCTGAGAAATGCTCTTGCAGAAACGCGTAGATGCGGGCCAGACGCGTGCGGACCCTGTCATAACCGCGGCGCGCACCCTTGCGAAACCACGTGGTCGCGACGAACAGCATCGGCACGGTCAATAGCGTGACGAGAGTAAGTCGCACGTCCATCCAGGCCATCACGGCGATGATTCCTGCGATCATCACCAGGTCGCCGAGCAGATCGGTAACGCCGGAAGTAAACAGCTCGTTTAGCGCGTCCACGTCGGCCGTCAGTCGCGTCATGATGCGACCCACCGGATTGCGATCGTAGTACGCGATCTCCTGGTGCTGAAGTTTGTCATATATCTCGCGGCGCAGGTCGAACATTACGTACTGGCCGATGGTGTTCAGAAGCACGACCTGGAAGTAGGAAAAGACAAACCTGGCGAACTGGGCGCCGAGGTAAACGAGCGCAAACAACGTGAGGCCCTGCATCCTGCGCGGCAGGATGTACCCATCGATTGCATACTGAGTGAACTTAGGCTGGAGAATGCCCAGCAGGTTCAGCAGCAGCGTAAGAACCAACGCCGGGACGAGCAGCCGACCATACGGTTTCAGATAGCCCAGCAGCCGCCGCGCCACCTGCAAATCGTACGTTTTGCCGATGGCTTCTTCTTCGTGAAATTGTTTGACTGCGGTGGACATTAGTTCATTTGCAATTGCCAATTTCCGATTTTCGATTGGTGCTCAAGCCCAGATCAAGGTAATCGGCAATCGGCAATCGGAAATGTTATGTGGCCGCCAGCTCCTCTTCCAACAACTGTCGCTCATAAAGATCCCTGTACTCACCGGCGCGGGCCAGCAATTCTTCGTGCGTGCCGCGCTCGGTGATGCGGCCTTCATCCAATACACAAATGACGTCGGCGTGCCGCACGGTCGAGATCCGGTGCGAGACGATGATGCTGGTACGCTGGCGCATCACGCCGCGAAGCCGACTCAAAATCTTTTCTTCGGTGTAAGTATCGACCGACGACAAAGCATCATCGAGAATCAAAATCTTTGGCTGGCGCAGGACGGCACGGGCAATTGCAGTACGCTGTTTCTGTCCGCCGGAAAGTGTAATCCCACGTTCGCCGACGAGCGTGTCAAAGCCGTCGGGAAAATCGCGAACATCATCGGCCAGCCCGGCGATCTCCGCAGCTCGCTCGATCGCTTCGCGCTCAGCTTCTTCCACGCCAAAGGCAATGTTCCGATCCAGGCCGTTGCTGAAGAGAAAAGTCTCCTGCGGCACATAACCTATCGCTCCGCGCAGTTGGGCCAGTGGATAATCGGCGACCGCAACGCCATCAACGAGCACGCTGTTCGGGTCGGCTTCGAGCACGCGCGGAATCAAATTCACCAGGGTCGATTTGCCGCTGCCGGTGCGACCCACGAAAGCAATCGCCTGGCCGGCTTCGATTGTCAGGTTGATATCAGACAGCACCGGTTCGCTCGTCGGATGATAACGGAAGGTCAGGTTGCGAAATTCTATGCGGCCGGCAATTGGAGGCTGCGCTCTGACGGCCGGGCGGTCGGCAATTGCCGGCTTAATCGTCATGATGGTCTGCATGCGTTTCCAACTGGCCGTGCCGCGCTGATAGAGATTGACGACATAGCCAATCGCGATCAGCGGCCAGATTAGCCGGAGCAGGTACATGTTGAATTCGGTGAACTGTCCGACGCTGATCTCGCCGCGCACAGCCAAAGGCACGCCGGCCCAGATGATCAGGACGAATCCGAGGCCAATAAGAAACGTCATCAGCGGCCTCATCATGGCGTCGATGCGAACCAGGCCCAGGTTCTTTTGCGCGTATTCCCAGTTCAGCCGATTGAAGGCGGCAATTTCTGCGCCCTCTTGCGCATAGGCCCGCACTACGCGTACGCCGGTAAAGTTCTCTTGCGCGCGGGCGGTGATTTGGGCAAAAAAATCCTGGATCTTTTCGAACCGCGTATGGACCTGCTGGCCAAAGACTTTTACCGTCAGCGAAACCAGCGGCATGGTCACAAACAGAAGCAGCGTCAGTTTCCAATTGATCTTGAACAGTAGCGGCACTAACACGAGTACTACGAACACGGTTTGCAGCGAGTACATGATCATCGGGCCGACAAGTTGCCGTACCGTGGCGAGATCATTAGTTGCGCGGGACATCAGATCGCCGGTGCGATGCTCCTGAAAAAACGACAACGGCTGATCGACCAGGTGGGCGTAAAAATCCTGCCGCAGGTCATATTCGATATGGCGCGAGATGCGATTGATAATGCTGCGTTGGAGAAAAAGAAAGAGGCCACTCATCGCGCTCAGTCCGAGGATTTGTAACGCGGCGACGGTCAACCTGGTCCAGTTAACCTGGGTCCAATTGGCATCAATGGCGCGCCCTACGATCAGGGGAATACTGACGTTGAAGATGACGCCCGCCATGATGCAGGAGATGGCGATAGCCAGTGAGAAGCGGTAAGGCCGGAAATAGCGGGCCAATTTGCGCAGATCATTCATGAAGCGACAGAAAGCTTCCCTCTTCTAATCACACCTTCAAGCATTAAGCCGACAACTCGGCCGCGAGTTTAGCAGGAATAGTGATGAAGCCCTGAATCTGAGAATTCTAGGTGAGATCGATCAGACTAGCAAAGTAGCACCGCGCTACATCAGCGAATCGGTAGTGGGTTCCGTTATTTGACTGTCTTCACGAGAAGCTACAGGCACACCGTTGATAGTATCCATTTGTGATTTGTCTGCCACGCAGACGCGGTTACGCCCGGCGCGTTTCGCGCTATAGAGCGCGGCATCCGCAGCCAGAACCAGGTCTGCCCGGGAGGAGCCATGCGAGGGAAAAGTCGCGAGGCCCATCGAGGCACTGAGGTATCCGAATCCGGGAATATCAATCCGCTCTATGCGTGCCCGCACGCGTTCCGCAACGATCAATGCTCCTTCGGAATATGCCTGCGGCAGGATCAAGGCAAACTCGTCGCCGCCAAAGCGGGCGGCCGAATCGACTCCGCGCAACTCCTGTCGAAAACAATCAGCCAGTTTGCGTAAAGCCGCGTCGCCGGCGTCGTGACCAGCCGAATCGTTCAGTTGCTTGAATCGATCGAGGTCCAGCATTACCAGCGACAAAGGCTGGTGCTGCCGCCGGGCCATCTTCAACTCGCGATCGAGTTGCATCTCGAACGAGCGACGGTTGTGGCAGCCGGTAAGCGCGTCGGTCAGGGCCTGCTGTTGGATTTGCGCGAACAAGCTGGCGTGATTCACGGCTACGGCCACCTGATTAGCGACCGTGCGCAATAAGAGGATCTCGTTCTCCTGCCAGACCCGCGACGGGTCCACGGCGGTCACCTGCAAGGCGCCGATTAAGCGCTCCCGAAAAATCAGCGGCACAGCTGCGCTGGGAAGCTTTTCTCTGCCCAGGTCCGTTTCGTCATCGCCATCCTGAATAATGGCTTCGGTATGCGCGGCGAAACGTGAACAGTGAAGGTCGAGATCGGCAATGATCTTCTCCTCTGTTTGAGTTGCGGCAGTTGACTCGTCAGAATGAAAGTAATTCAGAGCTTGCTCTGAGGTTTGGCCTTCTACGCGCAGAGCACAGTCTGCATTGAGCGCCGTGCCGACTTCATCCACGGTCTTTTGCAGGATGACTCCCAACTCAAGCGACTCGCGAATCGCGGTGGCAATTCGATTAACGGCAATCTCGCGACTCGCTTGTTCCTGCAGCAGGTGCGCGAGTTTCGTCGTGACGCTTACCGTTAGTTGCAGAGAGGTAGCCTTGGGCATGGAAGTGCGCACCGCTGATCCAAACGCCGCGGCGTGATAGGGATGCTCAGCACCGACGCGGGCCATCAGATACTCGAGCGCCGAATAAACAATGTCCGGTTCAAAGGTCCAGAAAACTTCATCACCACCTAAACGTCCTTCATCGGCTCTTCCGCGCACCGTGGCCAACAAAGCGGAAAACCGCGCGTCTGCGATTACGACAAAATGCTCGTTGAGATTGTTGTGTTTGGCGCGGGGCAGGATCGCCGGAGCCGCGACAGAGTTGGCGCCAACGCCAGTGACGAGTTCGTTGAGGGCGTCAGCCTGATCAACAAAAAAGAATGCACGGCGTCCTCCTCGGGCCAGGTCGCGCACGCGGGCTTTTTCTCGAGCCGGCCGCTTAGCAGAAGGCGGCAGACTCTCAATGATCAGCGCATTCAGATTATTCTCGAGCACCACATCTTCGAAGTAACGATGGAGTTGGACAATCGTCGAATAGGCGCACCGAACTGGAGTGAGCTGGCGCGCGTGCTGTGTCAGAAGTACGTCGTAGAGTGAATGCATTTCGAGAACCTGTCGATGAAGAAGTGAGGGCCCGTTCGGGGAAAACAGGCCAAGGCTATTTTTGCATTTCCCAACTGTGCTTGTCTATGAAATTTTTAGGCAAATATGTTGAGGTTTCCGCCAGTTTGTTGGAGTTTTATGTAACTGGTGACCGCTGTGGCCAGCAGGATCGCCTGGTCGCTCCGAACTTCAACTGATAGGACGAACAAACGCCTCCCGCCGCGGACAATGCGGGCGGTGGCGGTGAGGCGGCCAGAGCTTATGGGGCGAAGGTAATGAATGGTGAGATCGGTAGTCGTAACTCTCTCGTTGAGTTCAAGCTCACTGAGGATCGCAAAGGCGGCCGCCGTATCGATCAGCGAAGCAACGGCGCCGCCGTGAACGACACCCTGGTACTGTAATAGTTCGTCGCGAACCGCCAGGTGGATGGTTACCTCACCCGGGCGGACCTCGCCCAGCTCGAGACCGATTAGCTTCGCGTAGGGAACTGAGGCGAAGGCTGCGCGTGCCCGCGCGACCCGGGCCGGATCCAATTCGTTTTCACTCATGTGCGGTAACCAGCGTCGGTTGGCTCGACAATGACCGCCGTTCCGTACGCGAGCACTTCGGTGACGCCGGTCGATATTTCGGTCGTGTCATAGCGCACGCCGACGATCGCGTTGGCGCCGATTTCGGAAGCATGTTGAATCAAGATATCGAACGCGTGGGCTCTGGTTTCTTCGCACAGCCTGGTCCATATCGTGATGTTGCCGCCCACCAGCGTTTGAAAGGTCGCGCCGATTGTCGCGAACATGTTGCGCGATCGGACGACTATGCCACGTACCACGCCGAGTGTTTGCGTGACGCGAAAGTTCGGCAGCTCAAACGCCGTGGTCGCCATTTGATGTGATACTGAATAGCGCCGCGGACTAACTTCGTAAGGTGCGCGTTGAGGCAGGGGATCAATGTTCATGAGTAGCTCCTTTGTTGGCTAACGTCGATACAACGCAGTACGAGCTTTCGCAGCTTCGGCCTTTTCAACCTTTTCCCGATCAGGATGCCAGACAAAGGCTTCCAGGTCGCAGCGTCCGCTGGCATCGAACTTTACACCCTCGCGTTCCAATAACCGCTGTTGCTTGTCGGACGGCAAAACCACGCGCCCGGTCGAACAACGTCCCTGGGAATTGATCACGCGATGCCAGGGTGTACGTTTTTCGTCGGCGCCGTGCATTACGAATCCAACCGTGCGCGGTGTATAACCTTCGCCGAGGATGTAGGCAATCTGCCCGTAGGTCATCACTCGGCCGCGCGGAATCCGGTGAACAATTTCGTAGACGCGTTCGCGATACTGTCGATCCGGTTTTGATTTGGCGTCGGTATAGGTCATAAAGGTCAAACAGGTCCTATACAGTTCGCAAAACCACTCGCGCCGGCGCGCCATCACCCGCGCCCTCAGCAATCCGGAGCGGTAAACAAATCAGTTCGTAATCGCCCGGGGCAATGTCGCTCAGGTTCAGCCCTTCAACGATGACTACATTGTTCGAGAGCAAAGCCAGGTGCGTGCGATGATGACCCGAATGAAACTTTTCAATCGAGAGATAGTCGGTGCCCACCAGTTTCACTCCCAGGTCTACCAGGGTCTGCGCCGCTTCCGGCGAAAGGTGCGTGAAGTCTTTGCGAAAACCTTCGCTCCAGAAAGATGAGTTGCGGGTGTGGAACAAGACGCGCTCGACCCGATCGAGGTCGCAGCCGGCCAGAAAGCCCGGACCGATTTCGATGACGTCATCCGGCACCCGAATCACGCGGGCCGGACCAATCAACGCTTCGAGGGACAGGGCGTCGATCTTGCGTGTTCCCTCGATAAAGTGTGCGGGCGCGTCAACGTGCGTGCCGGTGTGGGCGCCGAAATGCAGAAACGAAACATTCGCGGAATCGCCCTTTGCCAGCGCGGACCAGGGCTGAATATCGACCGCCGGGTCGCCTTCGTAAACAGGCATCCCGGAACGTATGGGAACACTAATGTCGTAAATGGGCATAGCGCCTCGCCTCTGTGATTGCCGACAAATATAGACGGAAACTGCCTGTGGGCAAAGAGGCGTATAGAGTACCAACTTTAGTTGGGCTTACATGTGGCGTAAGCTCTTTACGGCAAGACGTGCTAACTGCTGCACTACAAAAGCCCGGCTAAAGCCGGTACTCTGAACACCGTTAATTAGGATTCGCCATCCCCGATGAATAAGAATGCTGACCATCGCCTGCCGCGAATCGCAGCGTCGAGCTATCTCAACACCGCGCCACTAATCTGGAGTTTCATCGACGGGCCAAAACAGAACGCTGTCGAACTGTTCACACATCAAGCGCCCGCGCGTTGCGCCGAGATGCTCGATGCCGGCGAGGTCGACGCTGCGCTGGTTCCGGTCATTGAGTATCAACGCATCCCCAACATCGCGATCGTTCCCGACGTTTGTGTGGGCTCGCGCTCGGCGGTGCGCAGCGTGGTTATCGCGAGCAAGCTTAACAACCTGAAGAAGGTTAAGCGCGTAGCTCTCGACGATTCATCTCGAACCTCAGTTGCGCTCGTCAAGATCATCTTTCGCGAATTCCTCGGATTTGAACCGGTGTGGCAAGTTGCGCCACCGGACCTCAGGTCTATGCTTGAGAACAACGATGCTGCCCTGATCATTGGCGATCCGGCGATGAAGATTCCGCGGGATAGATTCCGCGTATTTGATTTAGCGACGCTGTGGCATGACTACACTGGATTTGGATTTGTGTTCGCGATGTGGATGATGCGCAAAGACAATGCCGAAGCAGTTCGCACGGTTGATTTTGCTGGCGCGCGCGATGAAGGCCTGGCGCATCTGGATGAGATTGCCGTGCGTGATGAAACACAGACCGGATTGTCCCGTGATGAAATCAAGGATTACCTGACGCGGAATATCGCGTTTCAGATGGATGATGAGATGAAGAAAGGCCTGGAGTTGTATTTTGAGTTAGCGCAGAGACACGGACTTACCAAATGGGTTAAACCCTTGGAGTTTATGAGCTAGTCTTCGTCCGGTATGACCTTGATGTTTACTCTGCGGTGAGAACGTCCGGCCTTGTTCGCGGCGCGAAGCGGCGCCAGCTGGTCCTGTACTTCTCGCAATCTCGAGGCTATCGCCATCTTCTCAAGAATCGACCGCTTGGCTTCGTTCGTGCGATGCGCCTCTTTGCGCTTATGGAGTTCCGTGACGTCTGGATATTTCTTCATGAGAGAAAGCGCTTTCGAAATTCCTTCCATTTGTCTTTCAGGCCATGTCGCTCGAGTACGTCTTCCAATACCTCAGAATTAACCGCATCCTGCGACACGAACATTTGGACGCGAGCCAAGTCCTTGAGTCTTCCAACTCTCAACATCACTGCCACCAAATGTTCCGCCTGTACAACTCTTACTGCCACTCCGCCAAGATCCAGATCCTGAGCATTCAGATAGGCTTCGCGTTCAAGAGCGTTGGTGACAGGAAGGAACTGCACCGGCCAGTTTTCAACTACGATACCCTCGCCGCGGATCTCGCTATATCCCCGCGAGTTGAGATATTTCCAGCCCGGTAATTCGGCAATCACTTTCCCTTCGGGTTCAGAGATGGTAACCAGGACATCGATGTCCTGCGTGGAAAAAGGCTCGACATAGAACATCGCGCCTACGGCTCCAGCGATGGCGTAGCCCTCGATCGCGCCATCTCGCACCATTTCATTCAGCACCGCGAACGTATCCTTCATTGCACTTGCTACTTCGCCATTAGCGCTTCGATCTCCTGCGGATCCTTAGGCACCCTATGCGTCAGCACGCGCGCGCCGTCCTCAGTTACCAGCACATCGTCTTCGATACGCACGCCGATCCCTAGATACTTTTCCGGCACGTCCTGGTTGAATCCTTCGGGGATGTTATTGGTGTCGGGCGAAATGTACAGTCCCGGCTCGATCGTCATGACCATGCCCAGTTCCGCGGGGCGTGACTCGCCGTTGAAGTAATAGCGCCCCGCGTCGTGCACATCGATACCCAGATAATGGCCGAGGTTATGCATGTAGAACTGCATGTACTTCTTTTCCTCGATCAGCTTCTTTGGATCGCCCTTCAGGAGGCCCAGCCGCACCATTCCGTCCGTCAGCATTTCGATTGAGTGAGTTTTCAGATCCTCGAGCCGCACGCCGGGACGGACCATATCAATGCAAGACGTCTGAGTCTCTAACACAAGATCATAAATCTCGCGCTGCGCCTGTGTGAACCGTCCGTTGATTGGGAATGTACGCGTGATGTCCGAAGCGTAACCCTTGTATTCTGCGCCGGCGTCAACCAGCAGCAGATCACCGTCGCGCAGCGTGCCCATGTTGGTAATGTAGTGCAGCACGGTCGCGTTTGCCCCCGAGCCAATGATCGAAGTGTAAGATGGGCCCGCGGAGCCGTGGCGGCGAAAAACGGATTCAATCAGCGCCTCTACTTCGTACTCTTTCATACCCGGACGCACGGCTTTCATTGCCTCAACATGTGCCTCGGCGGCAATGTCCGCAGCGCGCTGCATGATCTCTACCTCGGCGTCGCTCTTGAGCACGCGCATCTCGTGAGTGATCGTTGTTGGATCCACGATCTTCTGCGGCGGTTCGAGTGGCTTGCGGTTCGTCTCGCGCATCAGGCCCAGTTGCCGGATGATCTTTTCGTCCATCTCGTCACTGCCGTTGCCGAACGCGTAGTAGAGAGTCGCCGGTCCGTCGAGAATTTCCGCGAGCTTGGCGTCAAACTCCGCCACCGGTAACGCTTCATCGGCGCTAAAGTCGCGCACTGCGCCTTCGACACCGGCGCGGTAGCCGTCCCAGATTTCGCGTTCGGGATCGCGCGGCCGCACGAACAGCGTGAACTTCTTATCCTTTGACGGAGCGATGACGGCGATCGCGTCCGGCTCTTCAAATCCCGTCAAGTAGAAGAAGTCCGAGTTCTGGCGATAGCGATAGTTCGTGTCGTGCGAGCGCACGGCTTCGCGCGCGGCCGGAATGATGGCGACTGACTTTGGGTCCATGCGTCGCATGAACTCAACAAGCTGCGGTTTGAGCATTGCGGTCTCCTCTATGCGTTCAAGTTGAGAGTCGTATTGTAACTGACAGTAAGGACGCAGCGGAAACCGGCATGACTCTGCGCCCTCTGCGAGGAACCTCTGCGTCCTCCGCGGTTAATTACTCGCATCCCAATTCACAAGACCTGGGCGAACGAATGCCTTTGAACGCAGAGGACGCCGAGGTTTCTCGCAGAGGAACGCAGAGAATACTCCTTTCATTGCTCAGGATTCTGCGCGATAATCGCCGGCATGGCCCAGAGCATACGAGCGAAATCCCACGGAGCCGAACTCGTCTCACGCAATCCCGCGACCGGTGAAGAGCTTGGCCGCGCGCCCTTAACCATGCCTGAAGAGGTCGCGCGGGCGGTCGGCAGGGCCAGAGAAGCGCAAAGCGAATGGGCACGGCGCTCGTTTCGAGAACGCGGACGATTGGTAATGAAAGCCCGCCGGATCATCCTGAATGAGTTGGAAGAGATCGCTCTGCTGATCTCGCGTGAAACGGGCAAGCCAATAGCAGAGGCGATCTCGATGGAACTGGCGCCGACGCTCGATCTGATGCAGTACTTCGCGCGCAAAGCCGGCGGCCTGCTCAGACCGCGTCGAATCAGTGTCGGACAGTATGCGTTGATGGGCCGTTCGTCCTACGAGATCTACAAACCGCTGGGAGTCGTCGGCATCATTTCGCCGTGGAACTTTCCCTGGTCTACGCCACTCGACTCGGTGGCAATGGCGCTGCTGGCGGGAAATGCCGTAGTGCTTAAACCGAGCGAACTATCACCGCTAACCGGACTTAAGATTAAAGACGTCTTTGAGCGCGCTGGTCTGGCCGATGGATTGTTGCAGGTTGTTACCGGTGATGGCTCGACCGGAGCGGCGCTGGTGGGCGCGGGCGTGGATAAGATCATTTTTACCGGCGGCGTCGCGACGGGCAAGCGCGTTGCTGAAGCAGCGGCGAAGTACCTGACGCCGGTGGTGCTGGAACTCGGCGGCAAAGATCCAATGATCGTTTTGGACGATGCGAACATCCGCAATGCTGCGCGCGGCGCGTTGTGGGGCGCATTCGCGAACGCGGGTCAATGCTGCGCGTCCGTCGAACGCTGCTATGTTCATGAAAGCGTTGCGGAACGGTTTATCGCTGAAGTCGTCGCGGAAACGAAACGTCTCCGCCAAAGCATCGGTACAGACAAGACGGCCGACCTGGGACCAATGACCAGCGAGCGCCAATTGCTTACCGTTCAAAAGCATGTCGACGAAGCCATCGACAAGGGAGCTACTGCCCTCACGGGAGGCGACCGGGCGCCTGATTCCGCTGGGCCTTTCTTTCAGCCGACCGTCCTGGTCGATGTGAACCATGACATGGACATCATGCGCGAGGAAACCTTCGGACCCGTGCTGCCAATCATGACATTCAAGACGGATGAAGAGGCTGTCAGGCTCGCGAACGACAGCATCTATGGCCTGACCGCGAGCGTCTGGACCGGCAATATCGGGCGCGGCAGACGCCTGGCAGAACGTATCGAAGCCGGCACCATCATGGTGAATGAAGTTCTTTACACCCACGGCATCGCGTCAACTCCCTGGGGTGGGGTCAAGCAAAGTGGATTCGGTCGCACGCATGGTCGGGCAGGTTTGCTTGAACTCGTCAGCCCCAGGCAAATCCATGTAAACCGGCTCTCGTTCATCCCGGATCTCTGGTGGTTTAACTACACCCCCGAAGCAGGCCGGTTGTTTCGCGGTTTCGCCCGGAGACTAGCCTCAGGTTCGCTCCTCCAAGCGATGATCATATTACCTCAAATGATTCGCAGGCTTACAGAACGCCGTCCTTGACGAAAATTTTGCTTTTCAGAAAAGAAGGTCGGTGCTATACTCTGCGCCGCCCATCAAACTGAACTTGGTGCCTTCCGAGTTTTTGCGCAGCTTTTTGCTGGATGTTCGAGCGAGGACTCCCGTGAAAAGACTTGTCGGCGTTCTGACTTTTGCTGCCGACAGCTTAACGGGTACTCAACGAATTAGGAGGAGAAAAGATGAAATCGCGACTACGATTGATGATAGTAATTGCGGCAGCTTTGCTGCTCACCACGGTAGTTCTGCTTCCCCGAATTATTGAGGCCGGGCGATCCAAAGCGTTGAATGCAAATGAGAGTCTGGCAGTGACGCCCACATTTGATCCGAACCAGGATCTGGGGAACAACATTACTGTTGTTGCCTCATATCACAACGACACCTCTATACCTTTGCGCGATATGAAACCACGACCGGCACAAATGAAGGCACGGGGTGCCGAAAAGAACCGAAAGGTCCCAGTCAAGCATAATGACAGCCCTGACCCGGTCGTCCAGGATAGATTCAGCGGCGTCTTGAGCAGTCTGGCGACTGTCAACATGCCCAGTCCCCTTCTCAACTTTAACGGCATTGGATTCCCCGGTGTGGCTTGCAACTGCGCGCCACCGGATACCAATGGCGAGGTGGGCGCAACCCAGTATGTTCAGATTGTCAACGAAGGCTACCAGGTCTTTAACAAGACAACCGGCGCGTCGGTGCTTGGCCCGGTTGGTATTTCCACGATCTGGACTGGCTTTGGAGGTCCCTGCGAAATTTCGGGCGATGGCGACCCCGTCGTGCTTTACGACCAGCTTGCGAACCGTTGGGTTGTCAGCCAATTCGCCGGATCGCCCATTCCCACTGACGAATGCATCGCGGTGTCTACCACCAGCGATGCCACCGGCAGTTACAACCGCTACGGCTATCACCTGGGGACAAACTTTTTCGACTATCCCAAGCTGAGTGTCTGGCCGGATGCTTATTACATGAGCATGAACATATTCAACTCGAGCGGCACGGCTTACCTCGGTCCGCAACCTTTCGCGTTCGACCGCGCCAAGATGCTGGCCGGACTTCCGGCTACTTTTATTACCCCCGGAATCACCGGTGGCTCAAGCGAAGAGACTTACCTGCCTGCCGACCTCGACGGCTCAAACCTGCCACCGGTTGGCGCGCCGGCGTCGTTCGTGGAGTTTCCTGCGGGAGGCAGCTTCCGGGTGTTTCACTTCCATGTGGACTTCGCTACTCCGGCTAACACAACCTTTACCCTGTTTGCCAGTCCCGCCTCTGCGGGCTTTACTCTGCGAACAGGCGGTATTCCCCAATTGGGAACTACCTCGTTGTTGGATAACCTTGCCGACCGGCTGATGTTCCGACTCGCTACGCGGTTCTTCTCTGACGGTCACGAAGCCACGGTCGGTAACTTTACTGTTCAATCCGGGACAACCGCGGCGCCTCGGTGGTTCGAACTGACCAACGTCACGGCGGGACCAGTGACAGTCGCTCAACAGGGCACCTATCAGCCCGACACAACTCACCGCTGGATGGGAAGTGCGGCAATGGACCAGCAGGGCAATATAGCCCTCGGCTATAGCGCCTCCAGCAGTTCGATCAATCCACAGATTCGCTATGCCGGCAGGCTGACCGGCGATCCTGTGAACACACTGCCTCAAACTGAGGTCACGCTGTTTGCCGGGACCGGCAGTCAAACGGGCACTAACGGACGTTGGGGCGACTACAGCGACATGACAATCGATCCGGTGGACGACTGCACTTTCTGGTACACCCAGGAGTATTACGCGACGACGACCAGTTTCGCCTGGCGCACGCGCATCGGCTCGTTCAAGTTCCCGGGATGTGGTGGTTCTCCGACTCCAACCCCGACACCGACACCCAGTCCAACAGCGACGCCAACTCCGACACCAACGCCAACTCCGACTCCAACGCCGGTTCCAAATGCTCCGAGCAATCTGACGGCAACGGCTGTATCAACCAGTCAAATTAATTTGAGTTGGACTGACAACTCGAATAACGAAACCGGCTTTAAGATCGAGCGTTGTCAGGGCGCCAACTGCACGAACTTTGCGCAAATTGCTCAAGTAGGCGCGAATGTCACTACCTTCAACAACACTGGGCTTTCCCGCAACACGAGGTATCGCTATCGGGTGCGCGCCTTCAATGCAACGGGCAACTCAGGATACTCGAACATAGCCGCGGCCAGGACGCTGAGAAACTGATCAAGGGCCGGGGTTGAAGGACTCTCTCGATCGAGTGTCTCAACTCCGCGGGCTTTACGACTTGGACTACGGCCCGCCAGTTATTCCGGCGGGCCGTTTTCTAAAGTTGAACCCGGCTTTGACTCTACTCCTACCCAATTGGGGGTTCGCACGTTTGAGGATAGAGACAAAATAAGATTCGTGAGGTCCAAATTATGAACCGACTTTGGAAAAGCATGATCATTGCTTTCTTGTTTTTTGTCGGCACTGCTTTTCCTCTCATCAGCCGCGCCGACCAGGGCGACAACTTAGCCGGTTTAGTAGCCCGGCACAACGATCATTCGAAGAAGTTCCCGACCGAACGCGAGCGTGGGATGGTGGGTGGTTTACCGATCAATGGCGAAGCCCGAACGAAGGGATTGCTAGTGGGTCTCTGGGGAGGAGAACACATTAGGATGCAGGTTACTGAGCAGCGCACCACGGTCGAATACGACTGCGCTCATGGAACGATAGACCAAAGAATCACTCTCGATCGACGAGGCCGGTTCAATGTTTCCGGAATGCAGGTTGCAGAACGCGGTGGACCGGTCCGTCAAAACGAGCAACCTGCTGGCTATCGTGTCCGGTTCGCAGGTCAAGTCAACGGCAAGAGAATGAAGTTAAGCGTTAGCAACAGCGTCACCAGAGAGCTGGTCGGAGTTTTCACGCTGGTTTATGGCGATGAACCCAGACTCAGAAAATGCAGGTAGACGTCAACGGATTGATTAATTAAGCGAACTTCTGAGACAGGACACTAGTTGCCATCCAAATAAGAACGCGGCCGGTCACATCCTGAAACGCAACTGCGTTCCGACAATGTTGAGGTCGCCTGGGCGGGTGCGGCCGTCATTCTGCCGCATGCCGTAGACGTAGAGAGTGAAATGTTTGTTGAAGGCATGACAAAACAACCCCATTTCATCTCTGCCTCGACAGGGTGTAGTTCGGCAGCACGCTGAAAGAAGTAAGACCGACGGCCACGCGATCACCGGGCTGGTACCTGGTAGCATTCGCTTCCGGCTTGGGCCGCGTCACCATGATAGGAACTCCCGTCATTCTTTCGGGCGTGTTGATGGTGACTTGATACAGGGGCGCCTCGGTCTCTGCTTGCTGCCGGTGCGTAAGGTCGAGGCGAACATTCAAACGCTCATAAGCCCCGACAAAACTGACTTCTTCGACCACGCCGTTAGCCAGCCGGCGACATCCTTCAGGCAAATTCGCGTCCTGGCTGATACACACATCCTCTGGTCGGAACACCAACTTAACCGACTGTCCTTCGTTAAATCTTATCGTTTCTTTGACGGCGGGAAAACGAGCGCTGCCAATCTCGACACAGCCCCTGGCAACGACACCCAGCAATAGATTCGCGGCGCCGAGAAATGTAGCGACATATTCAGTGGCCGGCTGATTGTAAACTTCGTGAGGCGTGCCAATCTGTTCCAGATGCCCGTCGTTGAGGACTGCAATTCGATCGCCTAACTCCAGGGCCTCTTCCTGATCGTGCGTGATGAAAACGGACGGCACCTTGACCTGTTTCAACAGCGTGCGGATCTCGCGGCGCAGGCGCACGCGTGTCTGCGCATCGAGCGCGCCAAAGGGTTCGTCGAATAACAGCACCTGCGGCTTGTAAGCGAGCGTGCGCGCGATGGCCACGCGTTGTTGTTGGCCACCGGAAAGCTGCCAGGGATATTTCTTGCGATGTTCTTCCAACCGCACCAGCTTGAGCAGTCGATCGACAGTTTCCCTTCTTTCTTTTCGGGGCCGTCTGCGAATCTTCAATCCATAGCCGATGTTCTTTTCCACCGTCATGCGCGGAAACAGTGCGTAGGCCTGGAAGATTACGCCCACGCCGCGCTCGCGCGCCGGGAGATCAGTCACGTCCTTGCCATGGAGAATGACCCGCCCTTTGTCCGGTTGTTCGAGCCCGGCAATGATCCGCAGGATGGTAGTCTTGCCGCTGCCCGAAGCGCCGAGCAGAACCAGCGATTCACCTTCGGCTACATCGAAGCTTATGTCTTCGAGCACCCGCGATTGGTTAAAGCGCTTGCTGATGCCCTGCACACTGGCGGCAACACCCGTTTGCTGTTCGCGATCCGGGGCCCAGGACACGTGTTGGTCTCTGTCGGGAGCTAATGCCATTTTTGCAATCATACTTCTTGTGCTTCGAATTCCAACCAGTCGCGCGCAAAAAACAGCACGCTGAAAATCACAAAAGAGAGCAACGCCAGTACGATCGCGATGGCGTTGGCGGCTTCGATCTGACCCTCGTTGAATTTGGCAAAGATGTAAAGCGGCGCGGTCTGTGTGCGGCCGGCAAGATTACCGGACACCAGGATGGTCGAGCCGAATTCTCCCACGGCGCGCGCAAAAGTCAGCAGCGCGCCAGAGACTATCGCGCCGCGCAAACTCGGCAGCGTGACATGCCAGAACGTCTGCCAGCGGGTCGCGCCGATGGTTGCCGATGCTTCCTCCAATGAGCGGCTCATCGTGTCGAACACCGGTTTGATCACGCCGAACGCCAGCGGGAAAGTAACAAAGATGTTCGCCAGAATGATCGCGTATGGCGTGAACATGATTTGGTGTTCTTCGGAAAAGAACTTTCCGATCATGCCGTATCGTCCCCACAGCAATAGCAGTGCAAATCCGGCGACTGCGGTAGGTATTGCCGTCGGGAGAGAGATGGTGACAATAACCGCGTTGCTCCCCCAAAAATCGTAACGCGAAAGCACGTAGGCCGCGAACAGGCCGAAGAAGACGTTGAAAACTGTCGCCCAGAAACTGGTGACGATGGAAAGCTTGAGCGCAAAGATAGCGTCCGGCGCGATCAGTGCCGACCAGAAGGTGCCCAGACCTTTGCTCGTTCCGAAGACGAAGATCGAAAGCAAAGGCAGCAGCACCAACGGCAGCATGATGCCCAGCATGACCCCAATGCTGATGGGCCGGGCCACGTCGAAACCGCGAACATGTCTGATCCGAGAGAATTTCACTGCGCTGTCCTACTTCCCCTTTTGCACCTGGTCGCGAAAGACCGCCTCAATTACCCCGGGATAAGCTTTGTCCCAGCCGTGGAAATACTCCACCGTGAAAGGGTACCTAATGGTCGCCAGTTCCTTGTTTTCCCGGGTCAGAGCGTCGCTGGTGCTGGACCGGAAATGGAAACTGACGAAGGCGCGTTGCGCTTCTTCGCTCCACAAATACTGCATAAACGCGTCAATCACCGGACGGTCTGCAGCCGAAACGTTGCGATCGATGACGACGGCGGGATGCTCGCTGAGGATTGTGGCCTCGGGGATAACGATGTCGGCGTCGACCTTGCTGTTCTCCAGTTTCATCAGCAAGGCATCGAGTTCATAAGTAACCAGCGCGTCGCCGTATCCGCTTTCGAATTGTGTGCGCGCCTCGCGCGCCGAGCTGGGCGTCGAGATCACGTTGTGCCAGACGGCTTGCAGCGTCTGGAGCGCGCGTGCGCGATCAGGTGCGCCGTAGTGTTCTGACTTGATGAGTTCTGAGCCATAGATCGCCAGAATGGACCATTGGGCGCCGCCGGAGCTGATCGGGTCGGGATGGATCAGTTTGATTCCAGGCTTGGCCAGGTCGGCGAAATCACGGATGCCCTTGGGATTTCCCTTGCGCACCAAAATGACAAAAGGAGTTTTGTTGACGATTCCTTTCTGTGGCAAAAGGCGCCAGTCGGAAGTGACGTCGCCGTGGTCTTTGAGCCGTTGCGCGTCGCGTTCGATTGAAAGAATCGCGACCTGGGCTTTCACGCCCTGAAGGATCTGATTGGTAACGGTTTCCGATCCGGCAAACGAGGAGGTAAAACGCACATCGAAGCCATGCTCCCTTTTCACTTTGGCGGCGAAAGCGGGATAGATCTCTTTCTCGAGCGACTCTTTCATGATCGAAAATCCGTAGACAGTGATGCTGATGCCGCCGCCCGAATCTGAGACGGATTTGGGCAGACAGGCGTTTACTGCCAACAATGAAAGAATCGTGAAAGCGAGGATGGCCGTTCTGTTCCTGATAAGCCACATAGTCTCACTTCAACAGCGAAGACGGTTTTCACCCAGGGGCTCCGGGAGGGACTCCTCATATATTCAGTGCCCGCGCAAAAAAGCGGACAGCTCAAACGTCTATTCTGACCTTGCTTGATTTACAGTGGGCACAACTTTAGGATGACTCAATGGCAATCTGCAAGAGTTTTTAACGGTTTTCAGATATCGGAGGCTGATTTGTTCGGAAGATGGATGCGCGCCCGCGAGATTGCGCACACAAAACGAGATGACAACCGGGTCGTGCGCCCGTTTGCGTGGGGCCTGGAGTTTATCCGCGACCAGGTCAATGGCGCCGATCCGCGCTCTGCTTTTAGCGAACATACTGCGCGGGCGATGGCCCGTAGCGAGGATTTTTACGCGCTGCCCGAGATCAACGATTGGCAGATGACCGGCGATATTCTGACCTGGACCAGCGCCGTCAAAACGCCTTCTCCAGAGAATAATATTGCGCGCGCGCGTCTGTTTCCGGCTCGCCGCGAACGCAAGGGAAAACCTCGCGCAGCCGTCGTAGTCATACCGCAGTGGAATGCCCAACCTGACAGCCACGTTGAGGCGTGCCGCATCTTCAACGGATTGGGGATGACTGCTCTGCGGCTGACTGTCCCGTATCACGAAGAGCGCCGGCCGCCGGATCTGGAACGCGCCGACCCTCTCGTTTGTTCGAACATCGGCCGCACGATCCAATCGATGCGTCAGGCAGTTCTGGACACGCGGGCCGCCGTGCGCTGGCTAAAGGACCAGGGATTTGAACGTATCGGCCTTCTGGGTACCAGCATCGGCTCATGCATCGGCTTTCTCACGTTCACGCATGATGCGGCGATCGATGTCGGCGTTTTCAATCACGTCTCAGGCTACGTTGCCGACGTGGTGTGGCAGGGAATTTCGACTCAGCACGTGCGCCGTGGGATAGAAACCGACTTGACGGTCGACGAGCTGCGCGAATTCTGGAAGCCGATTAGCCCGGTACCGTTCATTCCGCGACTGGTCGACATGAAACAGCGGCCAATGCGTTTCATCGCCGCGCGTTACGACCTGACCTTTCCGCTCGATCTGACCCGCGACGTGATCGCCGAGGTGAGATCTCACGGAATCGATCTCGATGTAGTGTGGCTGCCCTGCGGCCATTACACGACTGCGGAGTTGCCCTGGAAGGCAATCGACGCCTGGAAGATCGCGACGTTCTTTCGGAAGCATTTGTGAACTTCCAACCGCGTCGCAGTTTGGATCTAGCTTTTCGGATCTGCATGGCAACCAAAAACTGCACTCGCCTGCTGGCTGAATTGGAAGAGCTAAAGCAAAGCTTTGGTTCCGCGCCGCCTCAGCTTGAGCAGAAGCTGCGCGCGCTGGGAAAATGCGAAATCGATGACGCAGACGAGCTAATCCGGTTTCACGAAGCCCTGCTATTCCTCCGGGCTTACCCGCCCAGCGCGAAAGTTCTGAAACAAGTTGAAGGGATCCTGAAGACGTTCGCACAGCGAGTTTCCAAACTTCGCGAAGCAGAAGCCGATTTGTCAGCACTCGACGATCCGGAAGTGTCTGGGATCAACGGAACAAGCGTGACCAGCAATTTCAGCTACGCGATCGTGCGCTGGCTGGTTGCCAGGTTCCCTACGCAGATTTCGATCGATTGGGATTGGTTTGAGGAAGAAGAACGATTTGGCGCAAACATGCCACGCTTTCTGCCGCTGCTCGAGGAAGACGCGATGGTCGAAGCCCACGTGCCCTATCGCGTCTGGTTGCGCACCGCCAAAGGCCGCGCGAATGAACTGGTTTGGCTGATCGAGGGATTTGAATCTCTGAAGATTGCGGACAAAGCAAGGGCCGAGCTCTATGACTCTCTAAAGATACACGTGCGTTGGCAGTTTGGTCGTCGTGCTTCGCGGACGAGCATGAAACTGCCGGTGCGTCGGACCTTCTTTCACGATTCACCGTTGATTGCCCGACGAGATGTCTCGCTTGCGACAGAACTCGCCTCACCGCCAATTCCTGTCGAGAAGCTATCTCCGGCTTTAGGTGAAAAGATTCTCGATATGGCGCGCGAAACTTCCGCGGTTCGCTATCGCGAGCTGCACGGCTTCACCTTTGGAGATTCGCGGCGCGTGCTCAAAGCAGACATCGGGCGCGGGACTGAAGTCTTCGTCGTCGGAGTACCCACAGAGAACGGACTGCCGTTGCGCGCCTACCACGCCGCTTTGATCTTCAAGAACGGTGTGCCGGTTGGGTATTTCGAGGGCCTGTCCATTTTTGAGCGGATGGAAAGCGGCTTCAATCTTTATTACACATTTCGCGAAGGTGAAACCGCCTGGCTATACGCGCGCATTTTGAGGTTGATGCGCCAGCTTCTGGGCGTCAACGTTATCTCGATCGATCCATATCAGGCGGGACACGAAAACGAAGAAGGGATCGAGTCAGGCGCGTTCTGGTTTTATCGCAAGCTGGGCTTTCGTCCGGTGCGGCCGGAGCTGATGAAGCTAACGCTGTCCGAAGAAAGCAAGATGGCGGCAGACCCGCGCCGACGCACTTCCGCACGGACGCTCAGAAAACTTGCCGCAGGACATATGCTATTTGAAATGTCCGGTGCGGGCGTGGGCGACTGGGATCGTTTTCAGGCCCGCAATGTTGGACTTGCTGTGCAAAGACGCATGGCCCGCGAGTTCGGCGGCGACGCACAAAAGATTCGAACCCACTCGGTAGATTTCGTTCAGCGCGCCTTGGGTTTGCGAACGCGTGACTGGTCCGAAGACGAACGGTTCGCTCTTGAAAATCTCGCGCTCGTGTTCGCAATGATTTCCCCGGACAAGTGGAGCTCCGGGGACAAGCAACTTGCCACTCGCATCATCGAGGCGAAAGCCGTTGGGAACGAAGCGCGCTACGTGCAGTTGATGCACGGCCATTCAAGTTTGCGCGACGCGATAATTCGTTTGGGGTCGTGATGCCTGCCAGCTAGATCGGGGCCACGTCCAGCGCTCGACTGAAATCGCGATATAGCTCGTTGTAATGACGAATGGAAATCTCGAGCGCTTCCGGGAGTTGTTCGACATCGGAAGGGTTAATCACCAGATTCACGTTGTGAAGAAAAGCCGCATGTAGATCCATCGTGCGCACGCCTGAAGTCAAATAAACAAAGAACAGCCGGCGACGTTCGGACGGCCGCAACAATCTGACTTCGCGGGTGATGAATGCCACACCTTGCTCGAGCGGATCGAAATTCGCGTCGAGCACAACGACGTCCATACGCTCTTCGCGCATTCGTCCCAAACCCTGGGCCATGTTCTCTGCCACAAAAACGTCGTAGCCGTGATCAGCCAGCGGTCGCGAGATGACTTCACGATACGCCGGACTGGCACAAACCAAAACCTTGCGTCGATCCCACGCGGGCCGGGTTCTGCCTCGGCCTGTGCTGGGCGCAACTTCCGACTGGCGCATGGCCTCGGCCAGAAGTCTCGCGAGGTCGTCCAGTCCTGGGAGCGCAGGCCGGCTGTCAGAAGCAGTGTTTGATTCTTCAGGAGCTGGCCTGAACAGCGGCGCGGTGGCCGGACGTTCAAAGGGCGGGCGAGTTAGTACCGGGGAAGCATCTGCCGGAGTTGCCGCCTCGGGAATTGAAGATTCAGCAGACTGCGGTTGTACGGTAACGCTGGTCTGGCATTTGGGACAGCGCACGGTGAACGGGCGCGCCGGGGTCTTCGTTTCGTCCAGTTGCAGACGTGCTTCACATTTTGAACAGATGAGAACCATGGTTACAATCTCTGTTAGCTTTTGGCTATTCAGTATGACTGAAAGCGAACGGCTGGTGCGATGACTGGCTGGCGACCACTGTTTCGGACTGGCTGCGAATGTAGTCCTCTCCGGAAGTCAGACCTTTGAGCGATAGCAAGAGGTTGTTCTGGTTGGTCGCAAAGCCGAGGCCGTCTTCAACCGTTATGAGGTTGCGTTCGATCATGTCTTTGATGACTGAGTCAAAGTCCTGCATTCCGTCGAGCTTTCCGTCACGCATGGCGTCGAGCAGCGACTTCCCTTCAGCTTCTCCATTGTCGATGTATTCGCGGGTGCGTGGGGTCGATCTTAAAATTTCAACCGCGGCGACCCGGCCACGGAAGTCCGCACGAGGAATCAAACGCTGCGAAAGGATGTAACGGAAAGTCTGCGCGAGCCGGGTGCGGATCACCGGCTCTTCATTTTTCGGGTAGAGACCAATGATACGGTCGATCGTCTTCGACGCATCGATCGTGTGCAGGGTCGAAAGTACGAGATGACCGGTCTCAGCGGCCTCGAGCGCAATCTCGGTTGTTTCGTAGTCGCGCATTTCTCCAATCAGAATCACCTTTGGGGCCTGACGCAGGGCAGCGCGCAGGGCCGACGGAAAATCCTTCGTATCGTGTCCTACCTCGCGCTGATTGATAGTTGAGTTCTTGTGCGTGTGGAGGTACTCGATCGGATCCTCGATAGCCACGACGTGATAGTGTTTCGATTCGTTGATGATGTCGATGACCGCTGCCAGCGTCGAGCTTTTCCCCGATCCGGTCGGTCCGGTGATCAGCACCAGGCCGTTACGCAACTCCGCGATCTCCGCAATCTGGGGAGGCAAACCCAGAGAGCCCAGGGTCGGTATGTCTGTGGGAATAACGCGCATTACGATTGAATACACACCTCTCTGTTGAAAGATGTTGCAGCGAAAGCGCGCGCGCGAGGGAAGCGAATAACTGAGGTCGGCAGTGCCAGTCTTCACCAGACGTTCTGCGGCTTCAGAATTCTCCTGCAGCAACGTCATGGCAATGATTTCGGTTTGATAGGGGGTCAGCTTTTGCAGGCCGAGCGGTTGCACCGGCGTCAGCTTGCCGTTGATTTCGACCTGTGGCAATTGGCCGACAGAAAAGTTGAGATCGCTGATCTTGTCAGAGACCAGCAACATGCGTTCAATGATGGGTGGCAGATCGAAGAAGCTCATGCCTGGCGGCGCTCCATTCTGATTAGAGAGGATAGAGTTTCGGGGTTAATGCGAGGTCGCAGAGTTTCGGCCGTGCACGATTCACGGCGAAACCATTCTCGCTGATGGGAGCGCCAAACGCAAGCAAAAAATGTTCAACCCGGACTTGGGTTGTTGGCCTTCTCTGAGGCCAAAGCGAGCATTTTCTTAGTATTCTCTGCGATCTCTATAGGGTCGGCAAGCAGCGCGCCGATCACCGCGAGGGAATCAGCCCCGGCATTCAAGGCTTCGAGGGCGTTTGCGAAGGTGATGCCCCCGATGGCCACGAGGGGGAAAGATCGTGTAATGGCCCGCACCTCTGTCAGCGCCAACAGTCCGGCCACTGGATCGGGATTCTGTTTGGTTGAGGTCGGGAAAACCGGACCGAAGGCGATGTAATCGACGGGCATGGTGGTGGCGAGCTTCGCCTGTTCGGGATTGTGAGTTGAGAATCCGATAATCGCATCCTTACCGAGCAAGCTGCGGGCAGTCTCCACCGGGAGGTCTGTTTGCCCAAGATGGACGCCGTCCGCCTTTAGTGCGAGCGCAAGGTCGACGCGATCGTTGATGATCAATCTTGCGTTATGGGCGCGCGCGACCTGCAAAGCGGCGGCGGCTTCGCGATAGAACTCTCGAGGTGCAGCATGCTTATCGCGCAGTTGAATCAGTGAGGCCCCACCTTCAATTAGCCGCGCGACTTGCTCGGCATGCGACAGTCCCGAAAGATGGGTATCGGTAATCGGATATACTTTTTGAAGGTCCAGACTCACGCGATTGAGCTATGATTGATCACAATGGGCGATAAGCAAAACCCCAGGCTTGATGAAGATGAAGCATCGCCGGCGTCGGCCGATGGAGCCGCGCGCGAGAAGAGCGGTGAAGCGCGCCGGAGTTATTACTACGACGATGCAACTGGCTATGAGATATATAAAGAGGAAGATGAGACCGACGAAGACGTCGACGAACAGGACGGCTGAAGGTTTTGCCTCGCTGGCTGAGAATGAACGAAGTGCGAACGATGTGGCCGACAAATGGAAACGGGATGTGTGGCAGGACGATGGAAGCGGACTAACCAAGACCGTTTGGAAGTTGCGAGACTTGCTTACGCGTGAGGCTGGGCGATTCAACCCTCCGCAGGGCTCCTCATTCTCTTTACGCGATCCAATACGGCGGCCCGGACTACTTCTTTGAAGAATCCGCCATCTTTCCAGGAAAACCTAATCGAATGCATTCGACTATCATAAAAAGGTACTTCGTACTCCCCAAGACCATCCGCGTTCACTTTCTGGGCAGTCAACTCAAAAGGAATCAGATGCTCACTAAGAAGTTCGTCAAGCGTTTCCTGCACCCTTAACTTCATGTTGTCTGTGTCTGTTTTCATTTTCACACCATAGTGCATCCGATTACACTTGGGGTTGCGGCTGGGTTGCAGCTCTGTGTCAAACATGGCCGGCAACCCATACCAGAGCCCACCATCCCAAACTTCCAGGCGGCAATCCACTAATAGGACCGAATCAAACAGCAACGCACGATTACTCCAACATCCCTGCCTGGTGTTCTTTACAAGCTCGCCAAAAAATCCAGAACGAGTGGAATCGTTTCTTTCGGCATCTCTTCCTGTGGCACGTGCCCGCATTGCTCAATCCACTTCAAAGTCGAATTCGGGATAGCTTGATCCAATAATGTACCGACTATCGGGTCGATGATCTTGTCCTGCTTGCCCCAAATTATCAGTGTCGGCACATTGATATCTTTGTACTTAGCGGTTAGTTCATCGATGTTTGGCGGGATGATTTGCTTCCCGGTTTCCAGCAGGGCGTGTTTTCCGCCCGGCGATGCGATGGGTGCGGCATAGGCTGCAATTTGATCTGCGGTGATTTTCCCAGAGTCGTAATAAGCCAACTTTAGAACGCTTTTGGCCATGAATCTGGCCGGCGTCAGATAGATAGCCGCGGCGCCGATGATCGGGATCCCGACGAGTTTCAGGTAAAACGGAATATGTTCCTCATAGGCTCCGGCGTCGATCAGAACCAATGAACGCAATCGCCCGGGCTGGTTTTCGAGCAACATGATCGAAAGCCACAGGGAGAGCGCGCCGCCAAAGGAATTTCCAACCAGTGTCAGGTTCCTCAGATCATGGTCCAGAATGAACTTGTAAAGCAGGTCGGCGTGATCCTTGCTCGAGTAGTGAGAATCCGGGGGCTTGGGCGAATCTCCACAGCCCTTTAGATCGATCAGGATGAGTTGATACTTCCGGGGCAGAGGTACGACGAAGTTTCGCCACGAATACATGCTGGCGCCAAAACCGTGTATGCAAAGCACCGGATCGCCGGAGCCGTAGATCTTATGATTCAGTTCGATGGGAGGCGTGGTGTTCGGGTCGCTCATGGACTCTCCTTGAAGTTGGACTGTTCGAAGACTGGTGACAGCGTATCCAAACTAAACCAGGCTGACAAGAGTAACGCCGCAGGCATTGGGCCTTACACGTTATTCAAAATCGACAGCGCCGTGCCTTCAAATATCCTTTGCTTCTCGTCCTCGGTAATGTCGAGGCTTTCGATTGACGAGACAGCGCGATCGATCGAGCCGAGCAGGTGCGGATAGTCGCTGCCCATGACCATGTGGTCCGCGCCAAATATGTTCCGGGCCATGCTTAGCATGTGCGGATTGAAATTCACCGTGTCGTAATAGAGACGCTTCAGATACGTGCTTGGCAGTTCATCGATCTTCGCGCGACACTCCGGAAAATCACGCCAGCCGTTATCCATACGCTCCATCAGGTAAGGCACCGCGCCACCAAGGTGCGCGACGATCCAGCGAATGTCCGGGAACTCACGCAGCATCCCGTCAAAGCACATGCGGGCGACTGCCAGCGTCGTGTCGAACATGAAGCCGACGATTGGACCCAGGACGTACTCGCGAAAAGGTTCTGTGTTGGCCGGCAGCATCGGATGCAGCAGAATGCACAGCTTCAGGCGATTGGCTTCGGCAAAGAAGGGACGATACTCAGGCGAGGTGAGCGGCTTACCACCTATGTTACTGAGCAAGATCACGCCATTGAGTTTCAATTCATCGATGGCCCGATGTAGTTCATTCAGCGCGGCGTCGGGATTGTCCATCGGGATTGACGCAAAGCCTTTGAAGCGCGCCGGATGTTGGGCGATCAATTCGGCGTATGCGTCGTTCGTCATGCGCGCGATTTCGGGTTGATGCCCGGCGTCGGTAAAGAAAACATTCGGCGTGGATAGCGAAATTACCTCGACGTCGATGCCGACGCGATCCATGTCTTCGAGGCGCTGGGCGACGTTGGTCATCGGCGGCGTGACGCCAAAGAAGCGCGCGCCGCGATACTTGATGATCGTCTGGCCCGAGGGACTTTTGTCAAAAGAGAATTCGGAAGGGAGATCGCGAATCCTGTCGAAATAGATCGGCGGGTAGTAGTGGGTGTGCAGGTCGAGTTTGCGTCGAGTTTTCTTGGTTGTGTCAGGCAAGCGGTCCTCCGGTAGTCAAGTCGCGCATCATCTGCTCTACCGTCTTCAAAAGATTGGGTAGGTCATGATGGACTGCATTTCAGAGAATCTCATAGTCAACGTCATCATTTGCAGCGCATGTTCTGCGATCTGAGACAGAGTCGCGTGGGTATCACGCTTGCTCATAGATGGTCATAGCCTGGCGCAGGACATCATCGCGAAAATGTTTACTGAGAAACCCGGGAGTATTCAAGTCGACCTTATGTCCAATGAGGTTCGCGAGCTGATCTCCATAGCCGAAAAACGCAAGTCCCGGTGTCTTACCAGGTAGAAACTCGATCAAGACATCAACGTCACTATCGGCCGAAAAGTCTTCGCGCGAGACAGACCCGAACAGGCTTAACTTCCGAATGCCGCGCTCATGACAAAAAGCAGCAAGCTTTTGCTGGTCGATCGATATGGGAAGTTCAGCGATGCTCATGCAATGATTCTGCGATGAAAGCGCCGGAATTGGCAAATCAAGTAGGTTTCCCACTTTGAGTATTGCCCCGCAAATCAATAGACTAAGACCGTGTCTGAGAGTGATATTCAAACGATCCTGGACAAAACGCTTGCGGGAGAGCGGCTGAGCACCGAAGACTGTACGACCCTGCTCGAGTCATACGACGTGGCGCGCATCGGCTCGGCCGCCGACGAGATTCGCCAGCGTCGGCACCCCGACAACATCGTCACCTACATAATCGATCGGAACATTAACTACACGAACGTCTGTAACGTGGTGTGCACATTCTGCGCGTTCTATCGCCGGCCGGGCGCGCCCGACACTTACGTCCGGACTATCGACGAAATCTGCGAGAAGATTGACGAGACGATCGCGCTCGGTGGCACCGGCGTGTTGATGCAGGGCGGCCTGCACCCGGACTTTGGGGTCGAATGGTACGAAAACCTGCTGCGCACCCTAAGCGCGAAGTACCCCGGGTTTCAGTTGCACTGCTTTTCGCCGCCAGAGATCCACAACCTTCACCTGATCTCGGGTTTGGATTACAAAACGATCATGGGGCGTTTGAAGGAAGCGGGACTTTATAGTTTGCCCGGCGGTGGCGCGGAAATTCTTGACGACGAAGTGCGCAAGCGTGTGGCGACAAAATGTACTACTGATGAGTGGCTGGCGGTGATGCGCGCCGTCCATCGCGTCGGCCTTCGCTCGAGTGCCACCATGATGTTTGGTATCGGCGACCGCATCGAGAACCGCGTGCGTCACCTGCAACGCATCCGCGATTTACAGGACGAGACGGGCGGCTTTACAGCTTTTATCCCCTGGACCTTTCAACGCGAGAACACAGCGCTTGGTCGCAGGATCAAAGACGAGCCCACCGGAATCGATTACCTGATGATGCTGGCAGTGTCGCGCCTTTTCCTGGACAACATTGAGAACTTTCAATCGTCGTGGCTGACGCAGGGACTAAGGTTGGGACAGGTTGCTTTGCGTTTCGGCGCCAACGACATGGGCTCGATCATGATTGAAGAGAATGTGGTTTCTGCGGCGGGTGCGCACAATCGCGCGGACGAAAAGATGTTGCGTTATTTGATTAGTGAGGCGGGATTTGTTCCCCGGCAGCGAGATATTTTGTATCGATACGTCGATCGCCTGAAATTGGAAGAGATAACAACCGCGCCGGCTGCTGTGGCAGCGTTAAGCTGATTTCGAATCGCGCCTTGATCCACGCTCTTTGAGCCCTCCCTCACGGTCGGGCTTCTGCCCCGATTGCGTTCCTCGTTCCGGGACCTCAACCAATAGCGGCTCAAATTTTGAAGCATTCACCAGCAGGCCGGTGCCCTCGGCCGTCGGCTTTACCCTGGCCAGCAGCACGCGGCTAATACGCCGAGGAATCAGCAGCGGTGCAACCGTGGCGACTGATTCAGCAAGTTGGATGATGTCGCCACCGCCGCGCCAGTGTTCGCGCACGACCGTGTCGTCGGTGCGATCGACCAAACGAAGCAACGTCATGGAAATCAGCAGCACGTCATCTATCTGACCCACGAACGGGAGCATGTCGGGAATGAAATCGAACGGGATTATTGCGTAGATGATTGCGGCGGCGAACAGCGCGCGCTCAGTTCGGGGCACGCGCGAGTCCACCATTAACCTGACGCTCAGGATGACCATGTTCGGAAGAAACATGAGCAGGTTCTTCATGCGGCTTTTGAGTTTAGCTTTGGCCATGGCAGTAGTCAGTTGTTAATTGTCAGTCGTTGGTTGCTCGTTAAAGAACTCCTTCGTCCACACCCGGGAGTCTAGCCGACCTCTCTAAGGGGGGCAAGGATTTAGCGTTGGTTGCATTGCCCTAAACTGGTTTTGTGCTTTTTTTCGCTTGGAGAAGAACGATCCACGAAATCACACGAAACGCACGAACAAAGCTGGTTCGCTTCGTGTATTTCGTGGATCGTTTTACTTAACACGGAGAACTCTCAAAATAGCACCACCGTCCAAGCTTTCGGGTCGGCCCGTCTCATGATAAATTTGCCCTCTACTTTGGCGAACAACTGACCACTGACTACTGACAACTGACCAGTGAGTATTTTAGATCAAATCCGCCAGCGCGCCGCTTCGAACCAGCAACACATAGTTCTGCCGGAGGGCGAAGACCCGCGCACTGTGGCCGCCGCCAGCACCGCCGCGCGCCAGCGTCTTGCGCGCATCACGATTCTCGGCGATGAAGAGAAAGTTCGCGCGGCCGCGCGACAGGCCGGCGCCGATCTCGGC
>Ga0137442_1000005_pt1 | contig 183706 bp, 162 predicted proteins | sample EasRivERMGT266_2_FD_102329 | JGI IMG/M metagenome (GOLD analysis project Ga0137442, IMG submission 102329) | Soil microbial communities from meander-bound floodplain in the East River, Colorado, USA - East River MetaG ERMGT266_2 | ecosystem: Environmental > Terrestrial > Soil > Floodplain ... | reverse complement strand
TCATCATCGAGGCTGAACCAGATCGAACGCTCCCGCAGGTCATCGGAACCGGAGTCCGGTGATTCGAACATCGCGTAATCATAGCTGCGCACAACGCGGCCTCTCTTGCGGGCAGCTTCGATGGCGCAATCGGCTACGATGCGGCAAACATCGTGGCTCGGGTTATACCCCTCCATCGCATCGGCAACAACGAAATCAAATTGCTTCTCAGAAATCTCTTCGGCGAGTTCATCAGTCAGCGCGCAGAATAGTTCAAGGTCCTGGTTCAGGATGGCCTCGTAAAGCTCCACGTCCGTAAATCTTCCAAACACCGAGCCCGGTTTGGCCCCGACTTGCTCGACGCATGCCGCAGCACCCGCGATTGTGGAACGACCGGACAGCCCGGAACCGTCGGTCAGGATGTAAACCCACGGCGACGCAGCTTCCAACCAGCCGTAAAGACGGGACTCATGGCTTGGGTGGGCGACGATCAAAGCAGCCGGCTTCGACCCATTAACACTGTCAGGCGATGTCCGCAAACTTACCCTCCATGCGGCGGAAATAGTAGAGGCCTCCGATAAGGATCAAAACCACTACGGCAACCGAAACGGCAAGTAACGCGAATGAAGGCGGAGACTTACCCAACAAGGCCCAGCGAAACCCTTCGACGACACCGGCCATGGGGTTTAATCCATAAAACGCGCGCCAACGCTCGGGAACAATCGACGAAGGATAAGCGACCGGAGTAGCGAACAGCCAGAATTGAATCAGGAAGTTAATCGTGTAGCGCACGTCACGATACTGCACGTTCAAAGCCGACAGCCATAGTCCCGCGCCGAGCGCGGTGGCGACGGCCAGCAGCATGAAGCCGGGCAGCGTGAGAATCGCCCAACCAGGCGCCAGTCCAAAATATGCCATCATGCCGACCAGAATAAGGAACGCGATCGCAAAATCTATTATTCCCCCAAAGACCGCGGAGATCGGAACAACCAGCCGAGGGAAATAAACCTTGGTGATCAGGCGTTCGTTTGCCACCAGACTGTTGCTGGATTCCGTGAGCGAGTGGGCGAACAATTGCCACGGTAACAGCCCACAGAATGCAAAAACAGGATAGGGAATGCCGTCTGAGGGCATCCCCGCGAGATGACCAAAGAACAGACTGAAAACGACCATCATGAACAATGGCTGGATGATGGCCCAGGCCGCCCCAAGCACAGTCTGTTTGTAGCGGACCTTGACGTCGCGCCACGTCAGGAAGTAGAGCAGCTCGCGATACTCCCACAGTTCCTTCAAACCCAGCGAAGCCCAACCCTGAGGCGGCCGGATGAAGAACGTGGGCAGACTGCCCGAGGGCATCCCGAATTGCGCCTGGGGAATTTCGGATTGAGAACTCGACATCGGGGTATTTGAATCTGCCGACTTGTTAAGAGCTTGCGCCGCCGGCGCTCTCAGGCTCGGTTTCGCCCTTGTAGTAGGACTGATGGTAATAGCGCTGATAGTAATAATAGTAATCGTGCGAGCGCACGCTTACGTTGTTCAGCACGACGCCCAAAATCTTTGCGCCAACGTCGAGCAACAGTTGCCGCGAGCGGCGCACCATGCCGCGGGAACTCTTCCCTCCATGCACGACCAGCAACACGCCGTCTACTATTGACGCGATCAGCACACCATCAGTAAACGAGCTGACCGGCGGCGAGTCGATCACAATATGCGTGAACTTGCCGCTGAGGACGGCGATCAGCTTGCGCATCTGGTCTGAACCGAGCAGTTCCGCCGGATTCGGCGGGATCGGTCCGGCGGTCAGCACATGCAGACCCGAAACCTCGTCTTTGGCGATCGTCTGCAACATCCTCTCCTGACTCATCTCGCTGGAAAGAATCGAACTGAGCCCTTCGCGCTCGGCCAGGCCAAAGATTGAGCGCAAGCGCGGTCGACGCATGTCGGCGTCGATAATGACGACGCTCGCGCCCGTCTGTGCCAGGCTGATGGCCGTATTCACCGCCGTCGTGGTCTTCCCTTCCCCGGGAAGACTGGATGTAACCAGAAGGGTTTTTGGCGCCCGCCCAGCGGTCGAAAGCAAGACCGAAGTACGTAGTTGCCGATAGGACTCGGCCAGGGGCGATCGCCCGTTCACGTTCAGAAGCAATTCCGGATTGCCGCCGTTACTCCCATTGCGCTTTTGCAAAGATGCCGCTGATGAAAGCAGGCGACGACGCGCCGTGCCCGCGCCCATCGCCGGTATTACCGCGAGGGCCGGCAGACGTAGAAGTCTTTCCACGTCGTCGGTCGAGTGCACACTGTCATCCAGATACTCCAGGAACAACGCCAATCCGACTCCCAAAGCCAGCGCGAGCACAAAGGCCAGCATCACCGAGCGCATGCGCGCGGGTCCCACCGGAAAGTCAGGCACGATCGCGTAATCGACGACCGAAATGTTGTTCGGCCGGCCGGCGAGGACCACATCATTCTCTTTCGAGCGCTGTAGCAGATTGTCCAACAGACCCTTGTTCGTCTCGATCTCCTGTTGCAGGATGCGATAGTTGATCGCGGCTTCGTTCTGGGTGACTGTTTCGCCCTTCTGTTGATTGAAAGACTTGCGCAGGGCTTCTTCGCGGCTGAGAGACTGGCGATATTTAGTTTCCAGATTGGTGAGCAGGGTGCTGGTATTGCGCCTACGCGTCTCGTTCAGGTGCCTTTGCACCTCGGCAATCTGCTGATCCACTTCCTTCACTTCGGGCGCTTCTTCGGTGGCATCAACCAACAACTGCGCCCGCTTCTGTTTCAGGTCAGCCAGTTTCGATTCAGACTCGTTGACCTCGTTGGCGCCGGCTTCGGCCAGCGCGCTGGCGGCGCCGGGAGCTTTCGCGGCATTGTACTCAGCCTCGGCCATCTTGCGATCGTTTTCGGCCTCGAGTAACTGCTTGTTCAGTCCGGCCAGCCGTTCGACCACCGTGTTTTGACTGGCATCGAGCGAAAGGATCTGGTTGCTCTTCGCATAGCCGACCAGTTTTTCTTCGGCAGAGCGGATTTGACTCTGGAGTTCGGCCACGCGCTTGGACAGAAACTCGCTGGTGCTGGTGTTGGTTTCGTTCTTCTTTTCCAGATTGGAACGAACAAAAGTCTCGGCGACCGCGTTGGTAATCTTCGCGGCAATCGCGGGATCGCCGTGCGTGTAACCAATGTCGATCAGGCGGGTCTCTTTGTAATAGCCGGCGCGACTCTCACGAACTGGCTCGACCCGCAGGCCGCCCTGAAGCATGCTCACGTATGGCGCCAGCCGTTTTGCCTCACCCAGGTCGTCGCTGGAACTCGGCGGAGCGACCGTGGCCGTCAGCGGCAATTCGTTCGGTTGCTTTCCAGGATCTTTTTTCTGCGGCTTCGACACACCCAACATTTGCATTATCGTCTTCCAGGTCGAACGCCTTTGCGATGACTGCGGGCGCAGGAAGGCCTGGTTGTGTTCAAGGTCGAGCGTCTTGACGACGCGGCGCATAAGGCCTTGACTTGTCAGAATCTGAAGCTGGGTATTGAAGTAAGCCGGATCATTTACCGGACTGTAAATCATGGGCGCGGTCTTTCCCGCGTACATGGGATTGTTTTCCAGGTCGACCTGCACTCGCGACGAGGCTTCGTACACATCAGGTTTACGCGCGACGTAAATCATGGCCAGGGTGGTAATGACGGCGGCGACGCCGATCACCAGCCACAGACGCTTGCGTATGGCGCGCCAGTAGTCCAGGAGATGGACTTCTCCTTCGAGGCCGTCGGCTGCATACCCGTATGAGGGCGAACGATAAGGCGCAGCTTCATCGAGCCTGCGATCAATATCGCCCGGTTCCTCCTCGCGCTTCACCAGTTTAGTTGCTTCGTTCATCTGTATTCCTTTTGAATCTCGAATCCGAATCTCGAATCTTGAATCCGAATCTTGAATCCGAATCTTGAATCCGAATCTTGAATCCGAATCTTGAATCTTGAATCTTGAATTTGTCTTTGGTACTTGGTGCTTTGCTCTCTACCGATACGTCTGTCCTCAATCCCAGAGATCACTAGAGCTGCGGGGAGCCACACCTAAGTTCCAAGCACCAAGTTCTTCCTTACGGAATCACTCGGATGGGAAGCTGCGCCACTGAAGGCGTGACTGCGCCCAGCAAACTTCGAATCATGCTCTTGCTCATCGATTCCTGCACTTCGACGATGTCGTTGGGAAGCAGCAGAACGTCCGGGGCCTGTTTCTTGGCAATCGCCTTCAAGTCTACATACAACTCTGACTGGCTACCCGAACCGGGGACTTGCCGGACGATCCGTATGTGATCTGTTTTCGAGTCGCGCAGCGGACCGCCGGCCATAGCGATCGCGCGGGTGACCGTAATGGGCTCTTTCAGCGGGAGCGCCTTCGGACTGTAAACGTTGCCGACGACATAGACCTGATCCGCCTCGGGGATGGTTACGATGTCGCCTGATTGCACGTAAGGGTTGGCTTTCTCTTCGCCGCGCAGCGTGTCGTTAAGACGGAGGCTGATAAAGCTGCCGGCGGCCTCGGCCGACTCGGGATTGTTTTTGCACAAGTCAGTCCGCGGCCCGCGCACGATATTGATGGTCTGTCCGGCTTTGTCGGATGGTCCTTTGGCAAAGGTCAGCAGCTCGAGCAAGCGCAGGCGGCGTTGCATTTGATAGCGGCCCTGCTCGTTGACGGCGCCGATCAGCGCCACTTCACGCGCGTGAAACTCCTTTACAAAAACATCTACCTGGGGATTGCGGTAATACTTGAGATAGCGCGTGGCGATCTCTTTGGCCAACTCGCCTTCGCTTTTACAGGCGGCCTGAATCTCGCCTTCGATCAGCGGCATACGGATCGTGCCGCTGCCATCAACGCGCACCGCCTCGCGCGAGAGTTGCGGGCGATTCAAAATACGAATGTCCAGTACATCACCCGGGCCTATGCGATAGCGCTGGTTTGCGGACGCCGCATCTGATGACGAGACGGTCTGGGTCGATGCAGATTTGGTGTCCGCCGCCCCTTGGAGTTGGGCCTTCACTGACGCAGGCAACGCCGCTGCGAGGCCGGTCACTGCCAACGCAGCAATCAGCACGGACATAAATCGCAGATATTTCGGATTGTTGTTCATGGTCTTCACTTTCCACCGAGGCCTATGCGGCGCGAAAGCAGGGCCTCGCGCATATGATTCGGATGGGCCAGGTTCAGCACGGTATTGCTGATCAGTACCATCAACTCTCCGTGTTCGCGAAGAAACGTACCGGTAAGAGGGCTATCTTCGGTTTTGGTGATTACGCCGTCCCTTACCCACTGCCAGAATTGTTTCTGCGTAGTCCAGAATTCCTTGCGATCGCGGCAAATAATCAGGGCCGTCTTCTTCTTTTTCTTTTTCTTCTTGGTCATCCAAACACACTTTCCCCCCAGGCGTGCTCTTCCTTAAGTCAAGACTTAGAAGACACGCAGCGACCCCGAAGGGAAACCTCTTTAGCGAGGCAGCTTCTCGGTTTTCAAATGTGGCACGCGCATCCTGCGCGTGATTCACGGGCCGTGTCGCCCGTGCCACTTCAGTCAGTTCACTTAAAACCCTTAGCTCACTTCACCGTCACGAAACAGACGCGAGACCAACTCAGCACGTCGCTTGACGCCAAACTTGACGAAGATATTTCGCAGATGAAACTTCACTGTCTGTTCGCTGACGGTCAACCTTGTCCCTATCTCGGCATTGGTCAATCCCAGGGCACAGCACAACGCTACCTGCGCTTCCCGACGACTCAATTTGCGGCCGTCAACCACTCGCTTGACCGCCGGCCCCAGCGACAAGGCGCCGTGTTCGCTTTCCACGCCTTTCGGGTAAGCAGGCAAACCGGCGGCGCGGCGCCGGGCCAGGATCTCTTCCGGAGTGAAAACCAGATAGACCAGGGCCGGTTGGTGGCCACCATTGTGGCCGGCCACCTTCTGTCGTTCGATGCTCAGCTTGTTGACCAGCCCAGTTACACCTCTACGCACTGTGCTGTAGCCGTTAATGCCGGTTAGATTCATCAGCCCGCGCGTCGTAAGATAAGCCACGCGCGTGCCGACCGTCGCAATTTCGGCCAGCATCGCTGAGTAAAGCTGGTGCTCGATTACGGTGTGGCTAAGTGCTACCAGGGCCATCGCCTGCTCGGCCGCGAGGAGTTCCGGGGGGTGTTCTGGATTCTCCCCAAAAGAGTAGGTTGCTGGAGCGAAGGCCGCTGATGATCCCTTACCACTAAGCATTGTCATGTTCTCGGAATCGCGAAGGACCGCAGAGACAAAAGCCTGTACGAAAGTCTCTAAGCTGCTCTATGTGCTAACGGCCGCCGATGCGTTTGCGGACTCGCTCGCATCAGGGTCATGTCCATTTCCTTCGATTAGGGCCAAGAGACTAATTGTTTGGTCATGGACTGTCAAGAAAATTTACCGTTTAGCAACAGTTGATCCTGCTTGCACCTTCGTTGCTTACAATGTAGGCTTCTTCGCTCTCGCAAACTAAGGAAATTAAGACAGGTTCTTGATCGCAGGTTTCTCACTGGCACAGGAATGACTGCTGGTAACACCACGCCAATGATTCGACAGTACCGGGAGCTGAAACAAGCGCACCCCGGCACACTGCTCTTTTTCCGTTTGGGTGACTTTTACGAGTTGTTCTTCGAAGATGCGGTCATCGGTGCGCGCGAACTGCAAATCACGCTGACGGCGCGCCACAAAGAGCGAGGCGATCCCATGCCCATGTGCGGCGTCCCGCATCATTCGGCCGCAAACTATATCGCCAAGCTGGTGCGTAAGGGTTATCGGGTAGCCATCTGCGAACAGACTGAGGACGCCTCGAAAACGAAGAAGCTGGTGCGGCGCGAGGTCGTGCGCGTCGTGACGCCCGGGACGCCAATCGATCCGCAATTGCTCGAGCCACGGGAACAGGTCTATCTCGGCGCGGTCTGCGTTAGCGGAGAGACGGTCGGCGCTGCCTTTCTTGATCTTTCAACCGGCGAGTTCCGCGCGACGCAGGCCAGCGGAGCCGACGCCTGGCCTCGGATCGCCGCCGATATAGAATCCTACGCGCCGCGTGAACTTCTCTTCCCGGCTTCGCTCGCGCCCCTGGTGCGGGCAGGTTTTTCGAGCGCTCCACACACGGCGCCGCTGCCCCTGAGTGCAACTGGGGATAAGTCTGCCGAGGAATCCGCGCGCGAACCCGTGACGACAGGGCCACCCGATGTCTTTGCAGGCGCTACGCTGACACCACTCGATGACTGGCTTTGGCAGGGCGACGATAGCGCGGCGCTGCTAAGCAAACAATTCGGCGCGCGCTCGCTGGACGGTTACGGCCTGACGGGAAACAGCGAGGCCATCCGCGCCGCGGGCGCGTGTCTGCGCTATGCGCAGGAAACCCAACGCGCCGGCGCCGCGCACATCAGCGACATCGTTTACTTCGAACCTCAGGATCATCTTGTCCTCGACCAAATCACCGTACGCAACCTCGAACTGATCGAGTCACTGGGCGGAGCGAGCGTAACCCGATCTTTGCTGGATGTTATTGATGAAACGGTGACCGGCATGGGTGCGCGCCTATTGCGTTCCTGGCTGTTGCGTCCGTCGATTCGACGCGGCGAGGTTGAAGCGAGGCATGGCGCGGTTGGCGAACTTCACGCCACGCACATGAAGCGCGACGGGCTGCGAACTCTTTTGAAAGAAGTGGCGGACGTCGAACGCCTCGCCGGGCGTTTGAATCTTGGCTCGGCAACGCCGAGGGACCTGGTGGCGCTGCGCCGCTCGCTCGATCAGGTTCCGCACATTCGTGAGATCCTCGCGAGTTGCCAGTCGTCTTTGTTACAGGTGCTCAACGACTCAACGGACGAACTGGCCGACGTGCGCGCACTTCTGGCATCGGCCATTGAGGACGACCCGCCGGTAAAGGTCATCGACGGTGGCGTTATTCGCAACGGCTATTCAACAGAACTTGACGAATTGCGATCGCTCAGCCGCGACGCCAAACAAACCATTGCAAAGTTGGAGGCGGGAGAACGCGCCCGCACGGGTATCGGTTCGCTGCGCATTCGCTACAACAACGTCTTCGGTTACTTCATTGAGGTGTCCAAAGCGAACGCTGCGCGTGTTCCAGAGGATTACGAGCGCCGGCAGACACTGGTCAACGCCGAAAGATTCACCACCGCGCCCTTGAAAGAATGGGAAAGCAAAGTGCTGGGCGCGGAAGAACGCATCCTGCAACTCGAATCGGAAATCTTCGGATTGATTTGCCGGCAGGTGGCTGCCGAAACCGCCCGGATCCAGGCAACGGCTCGTGCGCTGGCATGTCTGGATGGGCTCTGCTCGCTGGCAGAGACTGCCGTGCGGCGCCGTTATGTTCTGCCCACGATGCACGACGGCGACGAGATTGAAATTGTCCACGGCCGTCATCCCGTGATCGAAGTCTTCAACGAAGAGCCGTTCGTACCCAACAGTGTCTATCTCAACAACTCGACCGATCGTTTGCTGATCATCACCGGGCCGAATATGGGCGGCAAGAGCACCGTCCTCCGCCAAACGGCAGTTATCTCCATTCTGGCCCAGATGGGTTCGTTCGTGCCTGCTGAGAAAGTACGACTGCCGATGTTGGATCGGGTGTGGACGCGCGTGGGGGCTTCAGACGATCTGGCGCGCGGTCGTTCCACGTTCATGGTTGAGATGACTGAGACTGCGGCGATCCTGCACAACGCAACTCCGCGCTCGCTCGTCCTGCTGGATGAGATTGGACGAGGCACCGCAACGTTCGATGGGCTTTCAATCGCCTGGGCCGTGGCCGAATACCTGCACGATTCGCCCGAGCACGCCGCGAAGACAATGTTTGCAACTCACTATCACGAACTGACTGAGCTGGCTGAGAGATTGCCGGGCGCACAGAATTATCAAATCACGGCGACCGAACGCGAAGGCGAGGTGGTCTTTCTGCATAGACTAGAGCGTGGCCGTGCTTCAAAGTCTTACGGGATCGAGGTCGCGCGTCTGGCCGGCATGCCGCCAGCCGCGCTTACGCGCGCGCGCGAAGTGCTACAACGTTTGGAGCGTTATGAGCTCGACGTATTTTCCGAAGAAGAAACTGCGGCGCATGTTGCCTCCACTATCGCCTCGGGTATTCCCCTGGGTATTGAAAAGGCGGCTGCGGCGGGAGCCAGTGGAACATCCAGCGGTGAAGATCAAGCGTTGAGCAAAGCGGCCATGCGAGCCGGGCGTCGACGCCTGGCTGCACAGTCGTCGCTGTTCGACCTGGCCAACCAGAAAGTCGTGGAAGAACTGCGGGAGGCAGATCCGGAGGCCCTCTCCCCGGAAGAAGCAAAGCAACTGCTACGCGAGTTGCGCAAACAGATCCTTTGAAGAGTCGGTAACCGGGAGCGGTAGAAACCGATCATTTTCCATTTTTCATTTGAAATTTCTCATTTCTCATCTATTAGTCTCGGAAAAAGCTACACCGTCCGCGAAATAGAGATCGCGTAACAGCGCTTCTTCCTGACAATGGGCTATGAAAAATGACAAATGGAAGATGGAAAATGAGTCTTTTGGCCTTACGACGCCTTGGCAGCGTCACGGATGACGAGATCGAATGTTCCGGGAGCGACCTTGCGAAAGCGGCTGTTGCGATTCAGTGAGACGGCAATGCTGATGGTTGGGTTGTGGCCGGTAAAGCTGAAACCACCGTCCATAAGAATATTGTAGATTTCGTTTACGTGCAGTGGCCCATTTGCTTCGCGCAGAATCATTGTCGTCGCCTGCGGAATCGTGCGGTCAAAGAAACGATCGCTGGTCGGCTCGATATTGCTCTGGACCGCGGGCACGTTATGCCTTTGGGGCGCGGCATGTTGCTGAGAGAGTTCAGCCTGCGCCAGGCGCCGCTGAAGTGCGAGGTCCAACTCGCCCACCGAAGTCGTACCCACCGCCGTGGATGGGCCGTTCATTACGTTTGAGAGCAGACGGATGATCGCGGCTTCAGTCTGACCGGCGAGGGTATCCATCTCTATCAGTTCGCCGCGAATTATCTCGGATTCCGATTCCAGCTCCGCCAGCCGCGCGGCCAGGCGCGTGCGCGCCGCGCGCGATTGGCGCAAGCTTTGTTCGAGTCTGGCGATGAGAGTCTCGTTAGCCATAGGACATTGCCGATTTTAGATTGCCAATTGCCGATTTACAACAACTTTGTGATTGCGGCTGACTCCCTCTCCCTTTGGGAGAGCGTTGGGGAGAGGGCTTGAGTATCGAGTTGCCCAGCTTAAGCCCCTCTTCCCCAGCCCTTCTCCCAAAGGGAGAAGGGAGAAAGATCATGCTTCGACCCTATCGATCTCGCTCGACGATGTAGGTAGGAATTGACGACAGGACTTGCGCATAGGGCGAATCGGGCAGCCCTTCAAGTGCCGTCAGAGCGGCCGCGGCATATTCGATTGCCCGCTCCAGGGTAAGCTGCAAAGCGCCGGTGCGCTCGAGCGCCTCGAGCAACTGCTGACGCGAAACTGTTTCATAGCGGGCTTCGCTAATAACGGTTTGAATAGCCGAGCGCATCTGGGGCTCGCGTTGCAGCAGGAAGATCAGCGGCAACGAAACTTTGCCCTCCAACAAGTCCGCGCCGGCGGGTTTGCCCAGAACGTCTTCAGTGCTGGTGAAATCAAGCAGGTCGTCGACTAACTGAAAGGCTATGCCGAGGTTCATTCCATAATCGCGCAGCATGTTTTGCTTGTCCGAAGTCGCGTGCCCAAGCAACGAGCCGATCTCACAACAAGCGCTGAACAGATAGGCCGTCTTGCGCGCGATCACGTCAAAGTACTGCTCTTCAGCAATGTCAGTGCGGCCCAGCAGAGTTAACTGGAGCAACTCGCCCTCAGTCATCTTGCGAGTCACCGCCGTGAGAATGTCGAGGATCGCCAGCGATCGCTCTGCCAGGCTCGTCTCAAAGGCCGACATGTAAAGCCAGTCGCCCATCAGCACTGCCGTCTGATTGCCAAACTCCGAATTAATCGAAGGACGATTGCGGCGGGTTTCAGCTTTATCGATCACGTCATCGTGCACCAGCGTGGCCGTGTGCAGAAACTCCATGACGGTGGCCATGCGAATCGAGCCATAGTTCGCTCCGTCGCCGCCGACAGCGTAATTTGAAAGGATGGTGAGCGCCGGCCGCACGCGCTTTCCGCCCGAGCGGCGCAGATACTCGCCGATGTAGGCAATGACCTGAATGTTAGAACGGGCCTGGCGCTCAAACTCTTCCTCGACCAGCTCAAGCTCCGGCGAGATCAAATCAAAGATACGCTTCGCTGAGTGCCGGACGTCTTCGAGTACCGCGCTTTGTTCTGCTGCTTGCATCGACTAGTTCCAGTTTCCAGGTTTCAAGTTTCTTCTTGAGTGCTGCTCACTGCCCGCTGCTCGCCGAATCAGTTATTTCGATAGTTCGTGAACTGCATGTTGATGCCAAAGTCTTTTGCCTTCAGCGCCGCGATTACCGTTTGCAGCGTATCGCGATCACGGCCGGAGACTCTGATCGTGTCGCCCTGGATCGAAGCCTGGACCTTCACCTTCGAATCCTTGATGAACTTCACGATCTCCTTGGCTTTTTCCTGCGGGATGCCCTGTTGAATCTCCGCTCGCTGCTTGACGGTACCTCCGGCGGCCGGCTCAGGATTTCCATAACTCAACGCTTTCAGAGGCACGCCGCGACGCACCAACTTCTGCTGCAAAATGTCATTCATGTTCCGCAGCTTGGTTTCATCTTCTGCCGATAGCGCCAGGTCTTTTTCTTCGAGCGCGACGTTGGCCTTGCTGCCTTTGAAGTCAAAGCGCTGTCGCACCTCTTTCATTGTCTGGTTGACCGCGTTCATGATCTCGGCAAAGTCGACCTGCGATACGATGTCAAATGAATTCTGCTGGGCCATCTTTATGTTCGCTTCAATTGCGCTGGACGAAGCGAGGATAACATCAAAAGCAGAGCATGTGAAAGTGTTCTCTAGGGGGATGCTGAAAACTGGTTAGCCGCCAAAGGAACATAGGGACACGGAGACACCGAAGAAAAATGAAATCAAAAAGAGAGGTCAAGCCTATGGCATTTTTGATCAATTCTGATCGGTCTTTTCTCTGTGACTCTGTGCCTCTGTGGCCGATTTCGCCTTTTTCACCAACCTGCTATATCGCTACCCGGAACAGCCTCGCAAAGTTCTCGCTGGTCATCCGTCCAATTTCTTCAAGCTCTTTGCCGTGGATATTTGCCAGACAGCGCGCAGTCTCAACCACCCGCGCGGGTTCGTTGCGTCTGCCGCGAAAAGGCACGGGCGTCAGGTAGGGACAATCGGTTTCGATTAGAAGCCTGTCGAGCGGAAGCTGCCGCGCGACAGCGCGCAGGTCTTCAGCCTTCTTGAAAGTCAGATTGCCGGCAAATGAAATGAAGAACCCCTGCTCAATTGCCTGCCGGGCCATTGCCAGGCTGCCGCCAAAGCAATGCAAAACTCCGGCGCGTTCATAGCTGCTGAATTCATCACGCAGGATTGTTATTGTGTCATCGTCGGCTTCGCGCGAATGAATCACGACCGGGAGACCCAGTTGGCGCGCGAGGCGCGATTGCCTGCGAAAGACTTCGCGCTGTACTTCGCGCGGCGAATGGTCGTAATGATAATCAAGCCCAATCTCTCCCCAGGCGATCACTCGCTTGCTTTGGCGAACCAGATCGAGCAAATACCGTTCTGCCGTGTCGTCAAACAACTTCGCGTCGTGCGGATGCACGCCCACGGCGGCGTAAACCCCTTCATGTTTGTGCGTTAATTCGACAGCCCTCTGGAACGCATCGCTGTGCGGATCGCCCGTGCCGACAACCAGCATCGTCGTGACACCGGCCTCACGCGCACGCGCGATCACTTCTTCACGGTCGGCGTCGTACTCCGGGCCGTCGATGTGGCAATGGGAATCGATGAACATCACGATGGTGGTTCGTCAGTTGCTCGATCTACAGGGGGCCGTTAACCGGGGTCGTTGGGCGACGAAGTGTATCGGCGCTGAGACCAGCGGTTCCGACCACAGCAGTCCCTTTCCCTGCCACTCCTGACGAAGCTTTTGCGCCAGGCTCCTGGATTTGTACCAGGTGGAAACGATTAATTGCAGCGTGTGATCGCCCGCGTTAATCGACGAGTCTCCGCGCTCGACTTTGTCATGCACAAGCCCCACTCCGATCATAATCTCTCTCTGGTAAACAGCGCCGGGTGGCAGACTAAGAAAGACCCTGCTCGGCGACGTCTGATCGATCGGTTCGAACTCCTTGTCGAAGTATCGCGAATTAACCACCCAGACTTCATAGGGCCCGGCCGCGTTCCCCGGCGCGCTGCGGATTCTGGTTTGGTAAAAGAGGTCATGGCCTTTGTAGAGAATTATCTTCTGGCTTCCGATGTTCCGGTAGCGCAGTTTTATCTTCATCTCGAGCGCCGCAGCATCCGAAGTCACGGCGCAATAATTCTGCGAGACGATCTCAGCCGATAACTGAAGCGGCGGTGCTGGGCGGTTGGGTTGCGCGGAAGTTGTCGCTGTTGGACTCAGCGAGAGGAAAAGAATAACGAGGTGAAATATTGAGCGAGTCATCGTAAGCGAGGACTGTCGATGTGGCCAATGGAAATCGTTGAACATGGAGTTGCAGAGCTACGGCAAGGCTGTTAGCCGTCTGAATCTGTGTCGGCCGGGTTCGACAACTACGAATGCTTTGCTCAGCTCCTCATGCGAATAGTTCGATAAGACTCGCTCCAATTCGTGATGAACCGAGTTCGTAGTGGAAGGAAGAATCCGAAGATATAAGACGCCGGCACCGAGGCCGCGTACAAAAACCAGATTACCAAAATCTCGATCACGAGTGACGAGCAACCGTTGTCTGCTTTGGGCCTCCCGCAAGATATCGTCATCGGATGACCTACTGAGCCCAACCTCAACGGCACGAATCACGTCATGCCCTAGCGCGGCCAGGAATCGGGCCGTGATCGCATAAACGTCCTGGTCTAAGAGAAACTTCAAGCTGGGATAGATGCGAGGTCAATATCTTCAGAAGCAACCAGCGCTGCGGCGTAACGCAGACAAGCGCGAATGTCTTCAGCGGTTATGTCCGTGTAGTAATCCTTGATGATTTGTTCGAATGACAGGCCTTCGGCGACAAGTTCAAGCACATCCTGCACGGGGATACGAGTCCCTTCAATGCAAGGTTTTCCAAAGTGAATATCTGCGTTTACGGTGATTCTCTCAAGCATGGCCGTTTGCCTCAACGTCAGCGGTTGCTAACATCCATCTTCCCACGTCGTGAGTAAATGGCATGATAGCAGGGAATCAGTACTCAGTGAATTCGCGCCGTTTAAGTCCTTCAAGTCCCAAAGTTCCGTCCTTCGGATTCACGGTAATCTCCCAAGGGTTCATCGTACTGGCGCCGACAATCGCGTCGAGATCATGGCCGTTCGCCTTGCCAAGCGATTCGACCGGCACCACCGAAGTGTCGAAGTCGAGCCCTTCGATCTTTCCGTTGACCAGAGCGCGCTCTCGTATCCTTATCGTTTCGCCGCCAAGCGCGACTTCATAGGGTTTGATGACTGGAACCAGCCGGTCGGGAACACCTGCGAGGTATCTTCGAAGGACGTATGAATGGAATGCACCGGAATCGAACAACGCCTTCACCGGCTGGCCCTCGATCTCAATTGTCTTAATCACGCGACTCATTGAATTGCCTCTTGTCGCAATCTTACCACCGGTCCGCGTGATTCTTGTGCAATCAATCTTGCTAACAGGCAAATTTCATTTCAACCGCGCCCCATTCGGCACATCTTCCGCAAACGTAGCAATCACCGGTTTGCCTTCGTCGCCAACCGAAGCAGCCAGCAACATGCCCTGCGATTCGTGGCCCCGCATTTTACGTGGTTTCAGGTTCGCCACCACGACGATCTTGCGGCCGACCAATGTTTCGGGTTCGTAGTACTGCGCGATGCCGGCGAGAATTTGGCGCGGATTCTCTTCCCCAATATCAACGGTCAACAGTAACAGCTTGTCAGCCTTCGGAATTCGCTCGGCGGTGCGCACTTCGCCGACGCGCAAGTCGATCTTCGCGAAATCGGTGATCTCGATCAGGCCATCGCCGGTCTCGTTCTTGACTGGAACTGCGTCAGCCTCTGTCGCGTGCTGAGTTGATTCTTGAGCCCTCTCTGACGGTCGGGCTACTGCCCCGTCATCATTGCCTTTTATCTCTTCCATAGTCTTTGCCTTATCTATTCTGGGAAACAGCGCCTTGATCTCGCCGATTTGCGTTCCGCTTGGCAGGCCGCCCCACTTCAAGTTTGCCGGATCAATTCTGGATAAGTCTTCAGTCAAACCAAGCTGAAAATAAATCTCGCGGGTAGCGTTGGGCATAGCCGGATACAGCAGCACGCTCAGCCAGCGCAGCGCCTCTGCCGATCGATACAGAACCGCATTCAGGGTCTGCTGCTGAGTGGCGTCCTTTGCCAGGTTCCAGGGCTTAGCGTCTGAGATCATTTTGTCGACCCAGGCGACGATTGCCCAGGCCTCTTCCAGTGCGCGGCTGAATCCCAGGTTGGTAAAGTTACGGATGAATTCGTCGCGCGCGTGCGTCAAGAACTTGGATATCGTCGTCTCGTCAGTATCGACCCCGGCCCGCTTCGCGAGCAGCCGAGCTTCGTCCGAAATGTGTCCTGAAGGAACGCAACCGTTGCAGTACCTTTGAATCATCGTCAGCGTGCGGCTGGAAAGATTGCCGAGGCCGCTGGCGAGATCGCTATTCGTTCGATCGATCAGGTTTTCATAGCCAAACCGTCCGTCTTGTCCAAACACCATGTCGCGCAGACAGAAGTAACGTATGGCATCGATCGAAAAGTGTCGATTGAGCACATCCAATTCGATCGTATTCCCGAGGGTCTTCGACATCTTGCGGCCCGTGGGATCGAGCCACATTCCGTGCGCGACGATGGCCCGCGGTTGCTCTACTCCGGCAGCCATCAGAAACGCCGGCCAAAAGATCGCGTGGAACCGCAGAATGTCTTTCCCGACCAAATGCAGCGCCGGCCAGAACTTTTCAAAGCCCACGGCCTGATCCTGTTGAGTGTTTCCCCAACCGATCGCAGTGATGTAGTTGGTCAACGCATCGAACCAAACATACATGGTGTGGTCAGGATCATCGGGAACCGGAAGGCCCCAACTGACCGAAGACTTCAAGCGGCTGACTGAAAGATCCTGAAGCCCACCCCTAACAAAGCTCCTCACTTCATTTCGCCGCGCCTCAGGCTGAACAAACTCCGGCCGCACTTCATACAAGCCCAACAGCGCCTCGTCATAGTCCGAGAGACGAAAGAAATAGCTCTCTTCCGAAACCCGATCGAGGTTGGTCTCGTGCACCAGGCAAGCCGGCGGCGCATCCTGATTGGGCTTCGCATACTCATCTTCGGTTTTGTACGCAGCACAGGCCGCGCAGAACCAACCTTCGTAGTGACCCTTGTAGAGCGCCTCACGGCCCTTCGGCGTCTTTGCGCTTGCCACGCGACGCCAGAATTCGCTGACGCCCTCCTGATGAAATGGCGCGGTCGTGCGCATGAAAATGTCATAGCCACCGTGCTCGGTGTCGAGGCCGAATGCCGCCGTCATCTTCTTGAAATAGCTGACGACGTAATCCGCCTGTTCCTGGGGCGTGCGGTTGTTACGCTTCGCGGCCCGCTCGATGTTTATGCCGTGTTCGTCGGTGCCGGTTAAGAAAAAGGTCTCAATACCCTGTTGTCGTTTCTGACGCGCGACCGCATCAGCCACAATCATCGTGTACAGGTGACCCAGATGAGGCAGGCTGTTGGCGTAATAGATTGGCGTGGTGACGTAGAAGGTGGTCATGCAAGGTAAGAGGTCTATATTCGAGCGATCCTTCGCTACTCTTGTTATTGCGACGTAGTATCATACACTCTTTGAACGAGGAGCAACTGCGGGTGCTCAAACAGAACGACTTGATTAGACCAGAAGAGGTCATGACACTAGAGCAAAGACGTGCGTTCCTAAAGCGGCCGCTTGTCGAGCGCCGGAGAATTCTTTCCCAACAGGCCGAAGACGCGGCAGTCCACTACGAGTCCGAGCAGAGCGTCCGAGAACGCGAAGTTTGGCAGGGCGGTGACATTGTCGAGTACCAGGAGGGTGATGGGAAAAGTCCCGGAGGGCCGAAATGTTTATAGATAAGAGTCAGCCCCCCCAACCGTAGCCCATTTATGGGTGATAGAGCCGTTTCGCTCCGATCGGAGCTTGGAATGTGATGTTGGTCATCTCCTTACTATAAACATCTCGCCGCTACGCGGCTTTTTCCGACAGGCTCTTAGTCTGCTGCCCAACTCGCTCTACCTTCTCCGCGCCTTTGCAAACTCATCATCCGGATTGAACTTCGGCATCGCGTTCATATCCGCAACGCGGCGTCCGATAGCCAGCGCAAAATCCGCTTCCTGAATCATCCCATGAAAATCCCAATCGTCGCGGAACTCGTCGGAAGGCTGGTGATAGTTGGCGTCGTTGTATTCTTTGAATTTCTTTTCGCCCCAACCTTTCGGCCGCCCAACGTAATCGTTGCCCTCCTTCAAACTGATCGAAGGCACGCCGACCTTGGCGAACGGAAAGTGATCTGAGCGATAGAACGATCCCTGCTCGGGTCGTGGGTCGGGGGAAATCCTCAACCCGCGTTCGCGCGCGATTGCCTCGACGACGGCCTTAAGGGACGAACGCTCGGCGCCCAGAGGCACAAAGTCGTGCGTCGGTCCCAGAATATTCATCGAGTCCAGATTGATGTCCGCGGCCGTCTTATTGATGGGCACGACCGGATGCCGCGAATACCACTCAGCGCCGATCAAGCCCTGCTCTTCCGCGGTCGGTATCAGGAACAGAATCGAGCGACGCGGCCTCTCCGCCGGTGGCAGGTTTGCCAGGGCCCTGGCGATCTCAATTACCGACGCGACGCCGGTCGCGTTGTCGAGCGCGCCATTGTAGATCGTGTCGCCGGCTTTGTTAGGAGCGCCGATCCCGAGATGGTCCCAGTGGGCCGAGAAAACGACGTACTCGTCGCGCAACTTTGGATCGCGGCCGGGAAGGATTGCAACTACGTTGGGCGCCTCGACCCGCTTAACTTCGCTGTTCAGATCGATCGAGCCTGTCAGGTTCAGCTTAACCGGTTTGAAATCTCTCGAGGCGGCCTGCTTCCGCAACTCGTCCAGATTCTGTCCGGCAAGCTGCATCATGCGCCGCGCCGCGTCATCGGTCATCCACGATCGAATATTCAGGAAAGGTGTTTTGTCACTGGAGGTGCGCGCAATGTCGAACCGCCACGAGCCATTTGAAGTCCGCACCACGCTCCACGGATAGCCTGCCGATTCGTTCGTGTGCAGCAACAGCGCGCCGACGGCCCCACGCCGGGCGGCCTCTTCGAACTTGTAGGTCCAGCGACCATAGTAGGTCAGCCTGCGACCACCGAAGAGGTCCGGCTCCTCCGTCGTGGCCGGCGGATCGTTGACGAGCATCACCAGGATCTTGCCGCGATAATCTTCGGCCGGGCCTTTGTAGTCGTTCCACTTCTGTTCCGGGGCGTCAATGCCATAACCTACAAAGACAAGTTCGGTGTTCACCGAAACGTGCCCAGTCTGCGCGCCGGTGAAGGCCACGAACTCGTCGGCAAACTTAAACGCTTCGGCGTTGTTGGCTCCGTTGATGCGCAGTTCGGTCTTTGGATCAGCCTTTACGCCGACGAGTGAAACGGGTTGCCAGAAACTTCCCTTCGGGCCCGCGCCTTTCAATCCCATCCCCTCGAACTGCTCCGCGATGTAGAGGGCGGCAGTCTCACCACCCCTGGCACCGGTGCCGCGGCCTTCCAGTCGATCGTCGGAAAGAAACTTGATGTGAGCGCGCAAGGCATTTTCGCGGATCGGGCTCGGCAGATTAGAGCGGCGCGAAGCCCTCTGGGAAATTCCAGCTACCGCAAGCGCAAAAAGGACCAGCGAGATCGCTACCATTCTGTTCACCTTCATATGCTCCTCGGTCACTCGTGATTACGTCGCCTTACCCGTAATCAATGCCATTGCCTCTGCGCGCGTGCGCGGGTCTTTGCGAAAGCCGCCGAGCACGGCCGATGTAACCGTTATGGCGCCTGACTTTTTGACTCCCCGCAGAGTCATGCAGGTATGTTCTGCTTCGATTACCACCATCACCCCGAGCGGCTGCAACCGTTCGAAAAGCGTGTTCGCGATTTCTGAAGTCAAACGCTCCTGCAATTGCAGCCGGCGCGCGAACGTCTCCGAGAGGCGCGCGAGTTTGGAAACACCGAGGATCTTCCCGTTCTTTGGAATGTAGGCGATGTGACACTTGCCGACAAACGGCGCCAGATGATGCTCGCACAACGACGCGATGCTGATGTCTTTGACGATCACCATCTCGTCGTGCTTGTTGCCGGACAAGGGGACGATGTGCTGGGTGGGATCCTCGCGCATTCCGGCGGTGAGTTCAGCGTACATCTCAGCCACGCGCCGGGGAGTTTCACGCAAGCCTTCACGATCGGGATCCTCGCCGATGCCTTCGAGGATCAGACGCACACCGCGAGCAACCCGATCGAGATCGACTTTGCCCGGCTTCGTCCTCTTTTCCAGTTTGGATACTTTTGCGCTCATTTCCAGTTGATCGCAGAGCCACTGCTTATGCAGGCAACTTTAACATCAATCGCACCGAATTGCGCCTTGAACTCCCGCTCACTCTGGGAGAGGGTTGGGGAGAGGGCTTGCGGAATAAGCACCAAAACTACGCCCCTCTTCCCCAGCCCTTCTCCCGAAGGGAGAAGAGAGCAAAGCCTCCTTGATCTCTTGTGCCTCTTGAGGCTTTTGTGGCTTAAACTCTTTCCGGCTTAACGCTCCAATAGCGGAATAATCTCTCCCGCTTTCCCGGTCAACACTTCATCACAGAGTTCCGACAGCGGAGTTACTTCCGGATTCACTTCCACCAGATAAGCTCCGGCCGCGCGCGCAATTTCCGGAATCGACGCCGCGGGATAGACGACTGCCGATGTGCCCACCACCAGACAAAGCTCGCAGGCTTCGGCTTTCATTGCGGCCGCCTCGAACGCGCCCGCCGGCAACATCTCTCCAAACAAAACCACATCTGGTCTGAGGCTGCCGCCGCAATCGAAACACACCGGCACGCTATTATCAAACTTGAGTTCGCGCAGATCATGACGCGCGGCACAGTCAACGCAGCGCGCGCGCCAGATGTTCCCATGCAATTCGATGACATTCCGTGAGCCTGCCTTCTGATGCAGGCCGTCGATGTTCTGGGTGACCAGCGTGAGGTCGCCGAATAAAGTCTGCCAGCGGGCAATCGCCTCGTGGGCCGGATTAGGTTTCAGAGACTCGAGCAGACCACGCCGGTAATTGAACCACTCCCAGACCGCTGGCAGATCGCGCTCGACCATTCCCGCCGATGAGATGATTTCAAACGGCAGTCCCTTCCAGACCCCGGTGTTGCCGCCGCCGCGAAAAGTGGGCACTCCTGACTCGGCTGAAACACCGGCGCCGGTCATTACCAGGATGTTGTTTGCCTGACGAAAGCGGCGACGCAGTTCTTCTGAGATCGATTGTCTTGAGATAGCTTGCATCTGCAAACGTGGATGGTAACAAAGCGCTGCGCGAAGTCGCAATTTCCCGATTCGTGCCTGATTCAATACAATAGCCGTTTGCCGATCTTCATCTGGTGCGGTCAACGACGGGAACCTGTGAACCTAATCGAACTCCAAAACAAACTTAAGGCGGCGATTCGCGCCGCGGCGGGCGAACTGTTCGGGATAGAACTCGAACAACTGGTGACCGAAGCTCCGCCGCGAACGGAACTTGGCGACCTGGCCTTCCCGATAGCCTTTGAACTCGCAAAGCAGATCAAACAGAAGAGCGGAGAGAAACGCGCGCCACGACCGATTGCCGAAGCCTTGAAGCCGGCTTTGGAAAGGGTTGAGGAAGTCGCGCGCGTCGACGTGGCTGGCGCAGGTTATCTCAACATCTTCTTCGACCGCGGAAAGCTTATTTCTGAGCTGCAATCAAAACCGGAAGCGCAGGAAGAGGCAGCAACCGAAGCACGCAAGCTGATGGTCGAGCACACCAGCATCAATCCCAACAAGGCCGCGCACATCGGGCACGTGCGCAACGCCGTGCTCGGCGACACGTTTGTGCGAATCCTCCAGGCCGAGGGAAATCAAGTTGAAGTTCAGAACTACATCGATAACACGGGTGTGCAGGTCGCTGATGTCGTGGTCGGCTTTATGCACATCGAGAAGATGGACCTCGATGCTATTAAGTCCCTCGACAGTTCCCTGCCGGGCGACCTTTCGTTTGATTATTACTGCTGGGATCTTTACACCCGCGTCGGCGCTTTCTATCGCGAAGGCGGTATCGGTGGCGAGTCAAACCCCGAGCGTCTGAAACTTCGGATCGAAATCCTGCATGCCATCGAAGAAGGAAATAACCCGACCGCAGAGTTGGCCGATTACGTCGCGACGCGAAACGTCGAGCAGATACTGAACACGATGGAACGCCTGGGCATTCGTTACGATTTGCTCGCGCGCGAATCAGAGATCCTTCATTTGCATTTTTGGGAGCGGGCGTTTGAATTGATGAAAGAGCGCGGCGTTATTCACCACGAGACTGAGGGACGCAATCGCGGATGCTGGGTCATGCCGTTCGAGTCGCACACGGGAACCGACGAGCACGAATCCGACAAGATCATCGTGCGCTCGAACGGGACCGTGACGTATACCGGCAAGGACATCGCGTATCAGCTTTGGAAGCTGGGGCGGCTTGGCCTCGATTTTAATTACAAACCTTTCCGCGCGTACGACGATCATGCGACGTGGGTAACAACGACTGAACCTGACGCAGAAGCTCAACCAGATCTTCCACGTCCAGATTTCGGTGGCGGCGCGATCGTCTATAACGTGATCGATTCGCGCCAATCCTATCCGCAGGACATAGTCAGGAAAGGTGTCGCGGCCGTCGTCCCTGAGCTCGGCGAAGAAGCCAGCGTGCATCTTTCTTACGAGATGGTCGCGCTGTCTCCGGCGGCCTGTGAAGACCTCGGTCTCGAACTGTCGGACGAAGATCGAAAGCGGCCTTACATCGAGATGAGTGGCCGCAAGGGTCTGGGTGTGAAGGCCGACGATCTGATCAACCGTCTGGAGGCTGATGCCCTCGAAGAGGTAAAGACTCGCCACGCGGACTTGTCTGATAAAGCGGCGCGTGAGACAGCGCACTCGATCGCCACCGGCGCGCTCAGATATTTTCTTTTGAAGTTCACGCGAAATTCAGTCATAGCTTTCGACTTCAAAGAAGCGCTGTCGTTCGAAGGCGAAACAGGTCCGTATTGCCAGTACGCCGCCGTCCGGGCTAATTCGATCTTTCGCAAGCTGGATGAACAAGGGGTCAGTACCGAGAGCGGTAGCGACCGGGTCCATTCAGGCCCCCTCGCCGAAGCTGGCGACTTGATTCGTGATCGCAGACAGGACGTAGCGGCTGTTCTCGACGGCGAATCAGGAGACGAGATTTGGTCGCTGCTGATGTTGGCGGGGCGTCTGGAAGAAGCGAACGCCCAGTCGGCAACCAGCGCCGAGCCGGCGTTCCTGGCGAAATACACTTTCAATCTGGCGCGCGCCTTCAACCTCTTCTATCACCGGCACCGAATTATTGCCGAGGAAGATGAAGTGAAACGCGCCGTGCTGATTGCTGTGGCGGACTACACAAGGCAACAATTGACCGCCGCGCTGGCAAGGCTGGGAATATCGGTGCCGGAGCGGATGTAGGTTTCGTCGCTTTCAAGTTTTGAAAAAGAGGAAACTTGGGTAAAGTAGTAACCGAGGTCAGGAACATGGTTACGCAAGAACAATACGTAGTGGATTCAAAAGGCCGAAAGACCGGTGTCCTGCTGTCTTTGAAGCAGTACGAAAGACTGCTCGAAGATCTTCACGATCTGGCAGTGGTTGCAGAACGACGGGATGAGGAACCTATCAGTCTCGACGAGTTGAAAAAACGGCTGAAGAAAGATGGCCTCATATAAAGTCATCCCGAAGCCATCCGTTGCAAAGGATCTGCGCTCACTGCCGAAAGCAACAGTGGCGCGGATAGTCGAAAAGATCGAAAGCTTAGGAGAGGAGCCTTTTCCGCGGCGAACCGTAAAGTTGGAAGGTGGCGAAGAACTCTATCGAATTCGCATTGGAGATTATCGCGTTGTGTACGCAGTTGATTCGGCTGCCAGGCAGGTTATAGTTCATTATGTTCGTCATCGACGGGACGCCTACCGCAAATTCTAGAAAGAGATTAGGCGTCTGATTCCACAGTCAGGCAGTTTCACCATGTTAATTGTCATGAAAGCCGACGCCACCGATGCGCAGATTGCGCATGTCTGTGACGTCATCAGTGAACTGGGATTCAAGCCGCACCCGATGCCGGGCGCTACCCGCACGGCCATCGGCGTTACCGGCAACCAGGGCGCGGTTGATCCGACGCGTTTTGAAAACCTGCCGGGCGTAGCGGATGCCATCCGCGTCAGCAAGCCTTACAAACTGATTTCTCTGGACCTGCGACCTGAGAAAACTATCGTTCGGGTTGGCGACGCTACGATTGGTGGCGACGAACTGGCGATTATCGCCGGACCATGCGCCATCGAGAGCCACGCGCAGGCATTTGCGATAGCTGAAACTGTGCGACGCAGCGGCGCGCGTTTCTTTCGCGGCGGGGCTTTTAAACCCCGGACATCTCCCTACGCCTTTCAGGGGTTGGGTGAAGAAGGTCTCAGAATCCTGGCCGAGGTCCGCGAAGCTTACGGTTTGAAGATTGTGACGGAAGCGCTGGATGAAAGCGGCGTGGAACTGGTCGAGCGTTACGGCGACATGATTCAGATTGGCGCTCGTAACATGCAAAACTTTTCTCTGCTGCGGCGGGTTGGCCGATCCACTTTACCCGTGTTACTCAAGCGTGGATTGGCAGCGACGTTGGACGAGTGGCTGCTCGCAGCGGAATACATCATGTCCGAGGGCAACTATCAGGTAGTCCTGTGCGAGCGCGGCGTGCGCACCTTTGCGCAACACACGCGGAACACGCTCGACCTGGCGTCGATTCCCGCGGTTCGTCGCATCTCGCATCTGCCGGTCATCGTCGATCCGTCGCATGGCACGGGCAAGAACTACATGGTTATCCCACTCGCTTGCGCCGGCGTCGCGGTCGGCGCGGATGGATTGATTGTCGAAGTTCACGACCAACCCGAGAAAGCTTTGTCTGACGGCGCGCAGGCCCTGACCCTCGAACAGTACGAACAGTTGATCCAGGAAGTACGGCCAATTCATGAGGTCGTAGCGCCCCAACCCGTCAGCTGACCAGTCACTTTGTTCCCAAAAGAATCTCGTTGAGGTATTTTGCGAAGATCGAACGCGGAATCACCTGATCGATGCCTGCCTCTTCAGCCTGCCGCTGGAGTTCGGTCTGCACATGAGAAAAGAACCCCAGCAACGGAATTGAGCGTAATTCTTCGTCTGCTTTCAACTGCCGGGCCATATCTGCCGGGTTAGTGCGCTCTGAGTTGAGATCAAAGATGATCAGATCAGGCTGGTCACGGCGCGCCGCGTGCAGCATGGCGCCGGCATTGCGCGCAAATCTTACGTTGACGCCAATCTCTTCCGCGGTTCCGCGAATCTTTGAGGCGAAGAACAAATCATCGACGATGGCCAGCACGGTTCGGCTCATAATGGGTGGTCAACCTCTTTCCTGCGTCTATCTTCTAAATCAAGTTTTTGCAAATAGAGCCGGTTTCGCGTAATCATCTCCCCGTGGCGAACATTACCATCGCAGCACCGTTTCCGGATGTTTCAAGCCAGCCAAACAGGGGAATCGAGATTGGAAGCCGAGATTCCGAGCCGGAGGGTGAAAGCAACGACCGGTCGAGCCTGGTTCTGGCTTCATACAACATACGCTATGCCGTCGGGCGTTATCTGATCTCGTCAGGCTTGCTACGCAGAGTCGGAATCAATTTGCCGCGTCCCCGCGCGGAAGCCGTCGCGCGAAATATTACGACCGCTGCCCGCGCATTTTTGGATAACAGCCTGCTGCCTCGCCCTGACATTCTAGCACTGCAAGAGGCCGACAAAGGGACGGGCCGCGCCGGAGGCCAGCATGTCGCGGCAAAACTCGCCGATGAAATGGGCGTGCCTTACGTTCACGTAGGAGCCGGAATCCCGCGCGGAGTGCCGCCTGAGCAGCGAGAGTGGTGGCTGAACTTTGAAGAGCAGATCGCTTTACATGACCCGGGCGATACCGGCGTTGCCCTGCTTAGCCGCAGCCATCTCAACGAAATCACCAGGATCGATTTGCCCTGGCACCAATGCGCCTGGCGGCCGCGTCTGGCGATGAGTGCGACGATTGAATTGGCCGGGCAGCGGGTTCGGCTATTTAATGTTCACGTCGATCCGCACGGCCCTCTCGACAATCAACATCAACAACTGGAGGCGCTGTTGGTTCAAGCCGAAAAATGGGAGGGGCCGAGCTTAATCCTTGGTGACTTTAATACGCTTTCAAAGCAAAAGGCGGTAGAGATCCGCAGACTAATGGAATCGCGCGGCTACTCGACCCCGTTTCCAACCGGCACGCCGACCTGGAGAGGCGCAGGCTTGCGATTTCACGCCGACTGGATTTTCGTGAGCGGTCTGAGCGTTAAGCGTTGGGGCGTGGTAAGGCCGCTGAATGTTTCGGACCATTGGCCGATTTGGGCAGAGGTGACGACGGAATAATGGCCACAGAGGCACAGAGACACAGAGAAGAAACAGCAGAACGATTAGTCGCAGCCTGCAATGTTGTGACGGCGGTGAATCCCCCTCTTTCCTATTTCCGGTTTGTCTCTGTGTCTCTGTGTCTCTGTGGCAAACTAGATCGCACCTGAATCAAATGAACATCACGAGTCGCGACAATTCCCTGCTCCGCCAGGCGCGCGCCGTACGCGATGGCAAAGTTGACGCTTCCGTCTTCGTCGAGGGTTTGCGTCTCTGCGAAGAAGCGCTGAGTTCGGGACTGAAGATAGAAGCGGTTATCTACTCAGAAGAGATCGCCCGCAAAGAACGAGCTGCAAATCTGATCCAGCAACTCGAGAAGGCTTGCGGAAACGTCGCATCGGTCGGCGAGAAGCTGCTGGAATCAATCTCGTACACCAAAACTCCGCAGGGTATTGTTCTGCTCGCCGTGCGCCCCGCCAGCGACGAAGTCAGCTTTAACGAGAGGCAGCCGGCGTCGCCGTTCCTGGTTGTCCTGCACGGAATCAACAATCCGGTGAATGTCGGCGCCATCTTGCGGACTGCCGAGGCGGCAGGTGTGACCGGTGTGATCGCGACGGCGAACACTTCCGATCCGTTCTCGCCGAAAGCCCTGCGCGGCGCCATGGGATCGGCTTTCCGTCTACCGATTTGGACTGGATCTGATTATGAACAGGTAATCCACTGGTGTGCCCAACGAAGTGTGCGGACTGTTTGCGCCGACCTCGATGTCTTGGAGGATTACCGGGAATTTGATTGGCGCGGCGCCTGCGCTTTGATCGTCGGTCCCGAATCTACCGGGCTTTCACCCGCCGAAATTGCGGCGGCAGACGACGCCGTGCGTATTCCAATGCAGGGTTCAGTTGAAAGCCTCAATGTAGCAGTGGCGACGGGAATAATTCTTTATGAAGCAAACCGTCAGAGAGCAAACGTCGCGTAGCACACAGAGGCTATTGAGGACGGGACTCGATCGCGTCCATTCTCTTTCCGATGCCTCGTTGATCGCCGCGTAGTTGTATCAGGTCCAAGGCCAGCACATCAAACTTTCGCTCAATACTCTCGACCCTCTGCTTTACCAGCAGGATTTCCGCCAGGGCTCGCTCCCAAATCGGCTTTGTATCAAGGGTTCTCGCTTCTAATGCCTGTACGCGAGTATCGAGACCGTCGAACCGCCTATCAAACCGCGCTTCCATCGCATCAAACCGCGCGAATACACGATCCTCAAAGGAGCTCTTGTCTTGAAGGTCTCGCGTGGTTTCTTCGCTCATCGACCCGGATTATGAACCCTCTCGCTTATCGTTTCAAGTAAAGGATTTTATCAAGAGGATCCTGCTGTTGGCTCCGCGGCGACCGGTTTGACGCGACAGGAATCTTGCGGAAATGATCGTCGAAAATTCGACCTTGATCGTTCCCAACCGAGTTAGCCCCCATCCTTCTCTTACGAATATCACTTGCTTTCAGCTAGAATTAAGGCATTATTTGCGCATCAAAGGTACATGCTGTCGGAGGCTATTGCGAACTCGCGCGAATTCAAACTCGTACTCTTACTCATGGCTGACGAACAAAATCCCCCGAAACGAAAGCGCGACACAATCCTGCCAGAGCGGCTCATGCGCCGCGTGCTGGAAGGTGTGGGCGATGTCGTCGATCGCAGGCTGGGTCGCACCGCCGACCCTAAGACCGGTCTTACTACCGACCAGGTTATTCAGAGAATGAACCGGCTGATTGACGAGCGCGTGCGGGAAGAAAAGGGCCGCGGCCGAATCGCGCCCCACCATTTGAAATTGAAAGTTGAATGGGGCACTCACTCTGACACGCCGCCGGAAGTTACGCGCCGGCTGGAAACGGAAATCCTGGCCGCGGCGATCGACCACATTAACGACAGCCGCTATCGCACCATGGCCCCAGTGAAAATCGAAACTGAGGTCGATATCTTTACCAATGGTATTTCGATCGATCCCACGTTCGGTGAATTCGAAGCAGAACTACAGCAGCAGGACCTCGAACGAAAGCTGGGGACGGCAGCCAAAGGACGGCGAAAAGAAGAAAAGCAGGAGGTCCCCTTCAACGCACGGATTACGCTGCCGGAAGGCTCGCGCGAGATTCCGCTCTCATTTGTAGCAGGCGGCCGGCGCATAAATGTCGGCCGGGGCACCGACAACGATCTCTATCTGAATCATACGAGCGTCTCGAAAGTTCATGCGGCAGTGAGGATGGACAACGAAGGGACCCTGCTGGTTGCGGATACGGGTTCGACCAACGGTACCCATATCAACGGTGTCAGGATTCCCTATGGCGAAGCGCGTCCCATTGCCGACGGCGACGTAGTAGCGTTCGGCGAAGTCGAGGTCCGGTTCCGCAAAGCAAATTCGTAAAATGGCGCTCGCACTGTTTCTCTTTCAAACCGCCACACCGACGCCTGCGAGCGCGCCGGAGCAAGGGCCCGCCTGGCTCACGCTAATCTACCTTTCCGGTCTGGGGCTGATCGCCCTTCTGCTTCTACTATCGTTAGTTCGTAACTGGCTTCGTCGATCTCCTTCGGCTGTGACGGCGCCGGCAAGCCTCGCAAAAGAGATACGCCAACGTCTGGGGGCCACCACGACCAATCGCGGACTACGCGCGTGGCGCTGGATTTTCATCCTGGCGGCCCTTAGCGTTTTTGGCTTTCACGTCTACTGGGCGCGCTTCGCCGCCCAACGCAACGAAAAGTTCCAGGAGTTAAGTTACAAAGACCTGCGCAACCGCCGCCTTTCAGAATCTACGCTGCGCGGATGGATCTATGACCGCAAGGGCCGGCCGCTCGCCTATTACAAAAAAGGATCTGACGGCGACATCGTGCGCGAATACCCGATGGACGCCGCGCTGGCGCACATCTTCGGATCGGATCGCGGCGATCCGGGATTGGAACGCGCGATGTTCGGGACCGAAAGCGGCAAGGTGCCCGAGGTCTGGCAAATCATCAGGGGACAGACGGTCGAACAGAAGCTTAACCGGGACTACACGTTGACGATAGATCGCGATCTACAACAGACCGTCGTCGATCAACTCAAGGGGAACCATGGCGCCGTCGTGATTTTCAATCCGCAAACCGGCGACGTGCTGGCCATGTATAGCAATCCGTCCTACAGCTTGAAGCAGGTGTCGGACGAGGCCACGTGGATTAAGTTGGATAACGACAGGAAGGAAAAGCCGCTCTTGAATCGCGCGCTCAACGAATACTACGTGCCCGGCTCGACCTTCAAGACAGTGATGATGTACACCGCCTTTCGCAACGGAATGGAGAGCACTCGTCTTAATACCAGCGGCGGTTTTTCGCCCATAGGCTGCGGCCGCACGATTACTGATGACAACGGCGGTTGCGAAGCCTGCGGGAACATCGGGATTGATTCCGCGTACCAGCACTCCAGCAACATTTATTTTTCCTATCTGGGAACGCAATTGGGCGGAGTAAGGATTCGCGATACCGCCAGGTTATTGGGCATGGGCGCTTATGACAGCCTCAGCGGCGAAGGCCAGGGCAGGCGCGAGCCGGAAATCTGGAATGCCAGTAGCAACGCGATTAGGAACGGGATTGCGCCCACCGAGTCCTGGCTGAAGGCCGGTCCGCATTCGACGCGTTGCGAGCTAATGTACGAAGGATACGGCCAGGGTTACGCTTCGCAAATGACGACGTTCCAGATGGCGTTGATCATCTCCGCGGCAGCAAACCTCGAAGGCAAGTTGATGAAGCCCAAAATTGAATCTGATCGCCCTCCCGAGGTGTTCAGTCAGGTGCTGACGCGTGAACAAGCGAGCGAAATACGCCGCATCATGAACATGGTAACGGAAGGCGGCACGGCAACCGGAGCCATGTCGGCGGTGAAAGCCGCAGGTATCCGCAGCGGCGGCAAAACCGGAACCGCGCAGAAAGCCGTGCCCGTCATAGACCCCAAGACCGGCGAGCCAAAAAAGCGTCTTGTGATTGAGCGCGACCCGAAAGGCAAAATCATCGGACAGCACGAAGAGATCGTGATGGAAGAGAAGCTCCGGAGCGACGCCTGGTACCTGAGTTTTGCGCCTTTGGAAAAGCCCGTCATGGCCATGGCGGTGCTGCTTGAAGGCCCGGGACCCGGCATAAGCTTTTACGGCGGCAAAAATGCGGGACCAGTTGCGGCTCAGCTCATTCTGAAAGCGAAAGCGCTCGGATATTTCGGTGCTGATCAGCAGGGCCAGCAACCGACTAAGCGAAAGCGGAAACGGACACAGTGAACGCCCGGGCGTTAGGTGCGACGAACTTCAGACGAATCTGAACAAGTTCGCGAGGGATTGTTAAGCAGATGTCAGTTTGAATCTCCCTTCTCCCTTTGGGAGAAGGGCCGGGGAAGAGGGGCGTAGCTGGGCGGCTCGATACTCAAGCCCTCTCCCCAACCCTCTCCCAAAGGGAGAGGGAGTCAAGACAAACTGAAGTTTGTCGTTCACTCTTTATGAGAAATCGCCTTTCATCACATTTGGTCGTATTGCTCGCGCTGATCGCGATCGAAGTAGTCGGCTACTTCGCCGTGCATAACAGCGCCCTGATTCGTGGCTACGAGACATCCTGGATTGGCGCGATCCGCGATCTTCTGATCTACTTTCCCATTCTCGTGCTGGCTTTCTGGCTCTCACGAGCGAAGCGATTCAAAGGCAACTGGGCCCTCTACACCACCGCAATCGTGCTGTTCTCAATCGGAATGCTGGCCCAGTACCGCCTCTACAGCGATCCCGAATACAACGCGAGGAATAAAGCTGTCGCCCGCCAGGAAAAGACCGACTTTTTGCGGATGCGCTATATCAACGAGAATTATGACGCCACCAAACGGCAGATGATGGGCCTGCCGGCGACGCCGCCTTTGAAAGAAGCCGCAGCCCCGGCAAAGGAATCCAACTACACAATTTCAAATGCGCTTACCTCGAGCTATACATGGATTCCGGTCCTTTCGCTCCTCGCTTTGGCCCTGGCGTTTTCTTTCTGCGCGAATGACAGGTTCCTGTTGTGGATACAACGCAATAGCTTCATCATCGTCCTCTTGACCCTGATTCCTCTGGCTGTAGCAATCGTTAGTTCAAGTGCAGGCAAGGCCGCGGGCAACACGACTCCATGGGAACCGGCCAAAGTTCCCTTCCTGCTTGGCTTCGCTGGAATTCTGACGGCGCGATACAAAGATCTGGCGCGCACCTACTGGGGTATTCCCAGAGCGCGGGACATCGTGCCTTTAATCGTGATGGCGATCATCCCGTTCATTCCTTTCTTTGCGCTGAAGGACTTTGGCCAGATGCTGATCTTCAGCGGCGCCTATGCCACGCTCTATCTCGTGGCCGTGCGGCGCTGGCCGCAGTTGCTGGTGTTCGTCGGTTCGGTAATGCTGGTGATTTCGATTCTGGTTGTGGGCGCCTTGCCGCGCAATATCCAGGAAAAGTTTCCGCTCCTGCCCACGATAGCCCGCCCCATTCAGCGTGCGCTGCCTGCTCGCATTCAACAGCGCTTTCATCTTTGGCTGGATGGATTCGATCCGCCATCAACTGAAGAGTCCTGGTGGAAGAAAGACTATGATGACGCGCTGGCGAAAGATCCGCGCATGAAGGAGCTTGCCGAACAGAGCGAGTCGATGAAGAGAAGTGTCAACACTGATATTTGGTTCGACAAGCTGGCCTTTCAACCGGCGCAGGCGATCTTTGGAATCGCTTCCGGAAAGACTACCGGGCGGGGCCTGGGCCTGGGTTTCCCTGAGGTTATTCCTATTGCCGACTCGGACTATGTTTACGCGGCCATCGCGGAAGAAATGGGGCTCGTGGGGGGCGCGCTGGTCGTGCTCGCGATCCTGATTTTTGTGATCGCCGGAATTCGCACTTCAATCGAGGCGCGTGATATGTTTACCAAGCTTTGCTCTGCTGGTCTGACTGCGTTTGTTGGCATACAGGCGCTCGTAAATATTGGTGGCATCACCCGCGCTTTGCCAATGACCGGGATCACTCTGCCGTTCGTCAGCCACGGTGGATTCAGCTTGATTACCAGCTTTGCGATGCTGGGAATGTTGATGGCCTTTTCACACCGCAACGCGCAGGACGCGAAAGCAGTGACGCGGGCAAAACGAGAGCCTGAGCCCCAAATCGCTTTGGAGGCGGTCCAATGAGTGCACCGGAACCAGTAAACAAGATTCAAGTCGCCTCAATCACCGATCGCGGCCTGAGCGAAAAGCGGCCGATGAATGAGGATTCGTTCCTGGCCAATCCTGAACTCGGCATTTTTGTGGTTTGCGATGGCGTCGGAGGCGCCGATGCGGGCGAAGTCGCCTCGCAGAAGGCGGTCGATGTTCTGACCGAAGCCTTCAGCCATAAGGTCGGCGACGGAGAGGACGTCGAAGACCTGATGGAGTTGGCGATTCAACGTGCCAACAGTTCAATCCATCAAATGGCCGCCGGGCATTCGCGCATCTCGATGATGGCGACCACGGTGGTGGCCCTGCACCTCGACGGCTCCATCGCAACCATCGGGCACGTCGGCGACTCGCGTCTTTACCGCCTTAGTCCTGAAGGCCAACTGGTCCGCGAAACTGCAGATCATTCAATCGTAGAAGAAGAAGTGCGCGCGGGACGGATGACGCCGGAGCAGGCCGCAAACCATCCCAGCAAAAACGTGATCAGCCGCGCGCTCGGCGCGGAAGAATTAGTCGAAGTCGACATGAAGACGATCGAGGTCGGCGATGGCAATACGTTTCTTCTTTGCACCGATGGCATTACGCGTCACCTTCCGGACAACGAACTCCGCGAGCTGCTGCAGAGCGGTCGCAGCGTTGCAGCGATTTGCGCGGAGATGAAAGAGCGCTGTTATCAGCGCGGAGCGGAAGACAATCTGACCGCCGTCATAGTGCAGTTGGGCCGGCCGCCGCAGACTGACACCATGGCGATCGATGACGAGCGCACCGTCTCGAACAAACGATACGAATCAGCGACGGCATCCAGCCCGGCAACCGTAGAAACCCGTCTGACGCCACCGTCACGCATTGAGTTCCCCGACCCCGCGACGGCCCAAGCGGTACAGCCTGCCGGCGCCACCCACGCGCAAAGTAAATCCGGAGGTGCCCGCAGTGGAGGCGCCGTGTTACGTTTCTTCGTCTTCCTGCTGTTCCTGGGTGTTGCCGGCGGCGCTTTTTATGCGGGGATGAGATATCAACAGGGGCGACTTTTCCCTTCCCTTTTGCCTTCGCCGAGTGCCGCGCCTCAGCCCAGCCCGGCCCCGCAAGCTTCAGATAGTGCGGTTGCTTTCGCGCAAAAGCGTGCCGCGGTGGACAACAACCCGAAGCAGTGGCTGGCCGACAATGTGAAAGAAGGCAATACGAAAGCTGCCGAATCGAAAGATCCAGAGTTCCTTTATCTCTACGGCCGGGCCTTGATGCTTACCGGCAACCACCGCGAGGCGATCCAGACTTTCGAACTGGCCCTCAACAATCTTCGTACTGAACAAAAGGCGAACCTGCCGCTGGACGCGGAAGTAAGACTGGCCGAGGCAGCAGCAGCTCTGAAACTTAATCCACCCACCGCCGGTCGATCGCAGGAAGTGTTGATGGCTGAGCAGAAGGCGGCCCGGATTATCGATGAACTGCTGAACGTGAAGCGTGAAGGGACGGCCCGCTGACAACGGCTAATGTCCGACAAACTTGAGTTTGTCGCTTCCTGTGTTTCATCGCGCCGCCGAGGCAAAAGAGGTCGTTATGGGCACGCGAACGACAAACTGAAGTTTGTCGGACATTAATGACTGAGTTAAAGCTCTTACAGTGCAGACTTGACGGCCGCTACGATATTGAAGACTGCCTCGGTCGCGGCAGCTATGCCGAGATTTACATGGCGCGGGATCGCGCCGCCACCGATGAACGCTTTCGTAACGTAGTAATCAAGTCGCTGAACGTTCTGCTTCAGGGCTATCAGGATCCCGAACTCGAACGCACCCTGATTCAAAATTTCCAGAACGAAGCGATCGCCCTCGACCGCGTCCGCCACCCAAACATCATCAGCCGGCTCGGGCATGGGACCGCGATTGACCTCACGGGCACTGCTTTCCATTACATCGTGCTGGAATACCTGGGTGGTGGCGATCTGTCGATGCTGTGCCGCAAGGAGCCGCTGAAACTCGATCGCGCGCTTTTTTATTTACAGCAGATTTGCGCGGGCCTCGCCCATGCGCACGAGTGCGGCGTGATTCATCGGGATATCAAGCCGCAGAATCTGCTGCTCACCTCAGATCATGAAACGCTGAAGATCGCCGACTTTGGGGTAGCAAAGATCGGGGCCGCTGAAGGCGCAATCACCCGGGTAGGCACGAACATCTACGCGGCCCCGGAACATAACCCTCTGGTGCAAACCTCGGCCCTCGATACCGGTTCGCTGCAAAGTGCCCAGACGCAACTGACCCCGGCGGCAGACGTCTATTCACTGGCTAAGACGGCATACACGATGATTTGCGGCGTGCCGCCTCGCGCTTTCGCCCATCACGCAATAACAGAGTTGCCGCCTTCCATATCGGGAGAGTCGTGGGCCACATCTCTGCTGCGGGTGCTGGAACGCGCGACGCAGACACGACCCGGCGATCGTTACCAACGGGTCCAGGATTTTTGGGAAGATCTCAACGACACTTCCCTTCCCGTAACTCGACCGCTACAGATGATTCAAGCGCACCGAAGCATCAGCTCCGATCTTCATGTCGAATCCGAGGTAATCACGGCCGCGCCGCCAAAGCCCCGCTTCGAAACCTCACGCGAACTGAAACATAAGGAAGTTGCCGGTAACGGCGTTACGAGACCGAAGATCGTGGTGCCGATCGCCGGCTATTTGGCGGGTGATTGGGCCGGTCATTCGGCCAGCCAATCCACGGTTATGCCAAGCCAGGGTTTTGGAGTGCCGCAACAAGTCGGCCGGCTAACGGTGCCAGTCGCCCGGAACGGCCAGGCCAGGGTTCAGAGCAAAACTGCTTTGAAGCCAGCAAAACGCAGCCGCGACTTCGTCGTAGGACTCGTTCTCGTGTTATGTTTTGCAGGGTTGCTCGTGGCGACTGGGGCTTATGTCCGATCGTGGATCAAGGGGCGAGCTACGGTCCAAACTACGACGACCACAACCGAGGTCGGGCGTGAAGCTTTTACTAAAACCGATGTAAACTTGCGCGCCGGGCCCAACTCGAAGAGCGATCGCGTGGGACTGGCTGAGTCAGGCTCGCGCGTGAAGGTGCTGAGTGTTAGTACCAATAATAACTGGTGCGAAGTCCAGGTCATCCAGCACTCGCGGCCCAAAGACGATCCCAGTTCAGTCGACCGCGGTTGGGTTAATCGAGAGTTTTTGAAGTTTGATTGAGAGTTGGTCAGTTGTCGGTACCTGGTTGTATTTTGTTAGCGCCTCAAGAGGAAGATGACTTCAAACTACTGACAACTGACTACTGACGATTGCAATATGGGACTAATTGAATCCATTCGACGCTGGATCGACGGTGAGACTACCGACGATATCCTGGAAGAGGCAGACGAGCATGCGCGGCCACGCCGGGTTTGGGAAGAATTTCTGGTCAAGGTCGCGCGCGAAGTCGAAGCCTGCATGCAACGCGAGATGTTCACGCCGCCCGGCGGTCCCACCTACATCCCCCGCGAGTACATTGTCTATCTCAGCAACGATGACGACAAGGATTGGCAAGGAGACAAGCGGCGCGGATTAGAGCAGGGACTTTTTCACGTGTTGTCCGAACGCGCGCGCGAACTCGCAGACTCTGTCCAGTTGCAGACGAAATCGTTCGCCATTGAACTACGCGTTGACGGGACGCTGAACAAAGCAGAGTTTCGCGTCCAGCCGGTCTGGGACGAGACCGAAGCCGGCCATACGATGGTCACTGTTCGCCCGGCGACCGCCGCGACGCCCGCGGCTTCGACAGCCGCGGCGGAAGGCGATCCAGCCACGCCCGGTGACACGGATGTCGGCGATATCACGGTGGTTCGTCCGCGCGTGGTCGAGCTTTATGCCATCGAGCTGTGGCGTGAAGGGGTGCGACAATCGGTCGTCCAGGTAACAAAGGCTGAAATTACAATTGGCCGCGGCTCGAGATCAGTCAAAGTGGATTTGCCTCTGAAAGGCGATCCGGAAATCAGCCGCGTGCATGCGACGCTCATCTTCGACGATCAGGGTCGTTATTGGCTGACTTCCAAAGGCCGCAACCCAACCTTGATTTCCGGACGCGAGATCCCGCGCGAAGAGCGCACCATAATCCAGCCGGATGAAAAGATCGGCATCTGTAGCTACACACTGCGGATTCAGCCGAAATAGTTGACGTAGAGTGCGGGGCGATCGTTCATTCGGTTCGCTTTTTGTTTTGGGCTTTTAGCCAAAGGGAGTTTGCCCAAGTCGCCTGATGGCCCTTCGCCAGACAAACCCCAAGCAATCAACCGCATGTAAGCGTGGCCACCGATGAGGATAATATCTAGGGCTTCTAAGTACTGTTATCTGATACCACACATATGCTGTGGTATGAGGTAGAAGAGACCTCCAAGTGCTGCCACTACGAAGTCCACGGATCATAGAACGTCTTGATCGAACGTTGACCCTCAATCACTCCTTCAACGTTGATCTTCACGTCAACACCGCCGGCATATATTAGCTGAATCAGTCCGCCATCATGGTGCTCCAAAATCTTCCAATCTACCAGGACGCGACCCTCGTTAAGCATGTTCTCACCGATGGTGAATCCAACAAGATCCCGGCTTGTCCTTCTTACTGTAGCTTCAAGAATTGACGTCCCCTCAGCGGTACAAATGACAATGGGCTCCAAGATGTTGCGTGATCGAATTGAACGCTTTCCTTGGTTCCACAACGCGATCTGCGCGGCAGTAATGTCAGTTTTGATTTCTCTGTCATCAAATAACGCTTTGAGTCGCGACGCCTGCCCAGCGCGTACGACTACGGTTCGCGTCGCAGTAATTTGATAGACGAGTTGCCGGACTCTCCTGCCCTTTAGATAGAAGTAAAGTGCGAGAATTACACCTACGACGCTAGCTAGTGATCCGATTAATCCGAAGATCGGATTAGAAAATAGCCCTGTTTGAAGTGCTTCGAAAACAGTTAACACAGAACGCTCCTTTAAGACTTCAAGCAACAGTCACAGTGATGTGCGTTGCAAGGTGTAACCCCCTGTTTCGGATTAGTTGCCAGAGGCTCTCGACGTTGACGAAAACCGTCCCCGCACCTTCATTAGTCACTTCCTCTCTATATGTGCCCGCGACCTCCTTCCAGAAAACGCGGCAGAGGGCGCAAGGCACCGGCACTGCTCACGGCTCCCACTCGAACGCGACCTCTGAAATCGGCGTGTCGGGATCAGAGCCGTAGTAAACCGACTTAACAACGAGCCTCACCCATCTCGTCCTTACTGACCCGATGTCCACCTTCTGACTGTCCATGCGGTCGCTGAAGTTCAAATCGCGCGAACTGCCATCAGAAAACTGGGCGGTAAGAACGGCCAGGCGATTGTTGTCCGCCCAGATCTGCGGGCTCTTGAAATAGCCGGGTTGGATCAAAATGCGGTGCAGATTGATCTCGCGATCGAAATCAAAGCGAATCCACTCGCCCAGGCCTGGTCCGTCCGCTCCTTCGATCCAAGCGGTGCTGCGCTTACCGTCAATAGCATTGGCGGCGTAGTACGTATTGCTCTGCACCGCCAGGCGAATCGAAGAGGCACTTGCCGTAATCTTCAAGGGAGTGGTATTGGTTGGCTCGGAAGTATCGGGCGAGCTTTGGTCGTTCGTGTCCGGAGAACTGGCGCCCTCCTTAACGTTCGGGCTGCTGCCCCGGTTGGCGTTGCCGGGGAGACCCTGGTTGGTTTGCACTGATTCGGTCCCGCCGGTTTGCCGAAAAACAAAATAAGCCGCGATGCCCACCAGCGCCAACAGCAGTACGACGATCGCAATGACGCCGAAGGTCAGGACAGGATTTGATTGCCGCGACTCGCTGGGGGCGGGACGCAGGTCGCCGAGATTCGGGAAAGACGGAATCGTAGGCTCTGCGGATGACTTTAGCGTGGGCTGGACGCGCGAAGGCAGAATCTCTGTGGGCGGAGGCTCAGCACCACGCGTTACGGCAGAGAGCAGACTGCCGTCCTCGAGACAAAACCTCAGCGTGTCGTCTTCATATTTGCGATTACATTTGGGGCAACGCTTCATAGGAATAGAATCCGCAGATTTCGCACTGATAGGTCCTTTAGGTCGTATAGGACCTATCGCTTCCTTTATACCACGACGTCTTTTGATTTCTCCTTGATAATGGCCACGGCTTCTTCCGGAGTACTGGCGAAATCAAGAATCTGAACGTCTGTGTCGCTGACGGCGAGATGGCGCTGCCACTCCTTTACAATAGGCGGCCAGCAATCGCCTAGAAGAACCAATGGTCGTGGATCCAGGACGCGGGTTTGCAGCTTGTTCCAAACCAGGGATAATTCCGTCACCGTACCCATGCCGCCCCGCAGCGCGATATAGCCAACCGATTGCGTAATCAAACGCTGTAGGCGCTCGTAGAAATGTTCCGATGGCACCTTCTTGGTAACGTAACGATTCGGCTCCGACTCAAACTGATTCATGGTGATGCCGAGCACCTGACCGCCGCGTTGGTGCGCGCCACGGCTGGCGGCCTCCATCACGCCGGCGTATCCGCCCGTGCAGATCGTGAACCCGGCATCGGCAAGCAACTCTCCAACACGGACCGCCTGGGCATATTCCAGGTCGGTCTCGCGGCACTTTGAGCCGCCAAAGATCGTTACGATCCGTTCGGTGGCGTCACTCACTTTGCAACCTCACCGCTGATCATTAGCGATCCGGCGCGTTTGTATGCTTCGTAATCTTCTCTGCTCTTGAAAGAGCTGCCTGTGTAGTTCTCGGGGATGGGAGTAGGATCAAACAGACGCTGATCACGAATGTTCACGAAACCAGCGTCGATGAATAACGCCCGATAGTCATCCACGCTCAACAGCTCCACGGGAACCTTCAAGGTATCAATCCACTGATGCGTGGCCTCGTTCTCCCAATAAAGGTCCACGACCGCAACGAAGAGCCCGCCGGGCTTCAAGACTCGGTGAATCTCTGCCAACGCCCCGGGAATGTCCCGATAGTAATAGAGCGACTCCATGGAAAACGCGTGCGTGAATTCACTGTCGAGAAACGGCAGTCGCTCGGCGCTCGCCGTTTCGAAGTCGACGTTGGCAAACGATTCGGAAGATTCACGAGCGATCCGAATCATCTCATCGGAAATGTCTATGCCGGTTACGCGACCTCTGATGGCCGAGCCCGCTAACAACCGAGTCGCCCAGCCCGATCCGCATCCGATATCAAGCACGTGCGCGCCGGTTGGAACATTCATACGCGCGATCGCCTGCTCGCCAACGGGACGATGGCCTTTCTCCATGCTCTCGCCTTTGCCGGCCCGGGCCCATTCGTTGAATTCGGTGCGAAGTTGTTCTTGCGGATCGTTAGTCATTGCTTGAGGCCTAAGGCCTGCCGTCCTTGTTCCATTGCGGTTTGAAATCACTGTTCACTAACCACCGAACCGGCTTAACCATTGATTCGATTGCTTCGGTCATATGCGCAAAATCTATGTGCGCTAAATCGTCGCTGGGCCGGTGGTAATCGGTGTGCAAACCGTAACTCGAAACTGTGTGCGCGATGATGCCCTTCCTGGCCAGCACATAGTTGTCAGAGCGTTGGAAGAAGTGCTGTGCAGGATGCGGGTCAGCGACCAGACGCGCGCCGTGCTTCGCCAGTTCCGCCCCCAGGTTTGAACGCTCATATCCGGTCAACCAGAGTGTATGCGCCGCGACTGCTGTGTCCGGGCGGCCAATCATTTCGAATTCCAGGTTAGCCACAATACTCTCAACCGGAACCGGCGGATGTTCCTGAAAATACCTCGCGCCGTAACCGCCAATCTCTTCGCTGCCAAACAAAACAAAGACGACCGTCCGCTTTGGCCTTGGCCCTCTGACGAGCGCCTTTGCTAATTCCAGCACGGCGGTGACGCCGGAAGCGTCATCGTCGGCGCCGTTGTAGATGCTATCACCGTTCACTTCCCGCCCGATGCCCAGATGGTCGAGGTGCGCCGACAGCAGCACCGTCTCCTTTGCCAACTTCCGATCACGGCCACGCAAGATTCCGATAACGTTGGTTGTGGTGGATTCTTTCGGAGGTGTATCCGGCGCGCCCCGCTGTCGCCTCATAAACTTCACGGTTTGCAGATAACCACCATCGTCTCCGGCGGGCTTGATCCTGAGCAACCGTAACTGCGACGCGATGTATTTCGCCGCCGCCAACTCATCCGTGCTGCCGCTCCCACGGCCACGCATTTCGTCACTCGCCAGGACCTGCATGTATTTCCGGACGGACGCTTCTGCGACGACGGCCTTCGGCGGCTTCGCTTTCCGGCCTTTTGCGACCCTCGGTGCCTGGCCCCAGCCCGCTGAGGCCATGACCAGGAATAGAACGGCTATCAGCGTTGTGCGTCTTTTCGGAATATTCATATGGCTGCTGGTCGGCTCAGAAGAACCCAGGCCCCTGTCTCTAAAGTTCGCTGCAGATCCGCGCATGCCAACGGGGCGCTAGCCCGACCGTAAGGGAGGGCTCACGCGTTAGCGACGTGTAAAGACTGAGCCCTCCCTTACGGTCGGGCTAATGCCCCGGTGATTGATCCCACTAGGGCCGCAAACGATAGAGCATCCGGGGAAATGGAATAGTTTCGCGCACGTGTTCGATGCCGCACATCCATGCGGTGCAACGCTCTATACCCATGCCGAAGCCCGCGTGCGGCACGCTGCCATAGCGCCGCAAATCCAGATACCACTCGAACGACTCCTTTGGCAGTCCGTGCGCCGCGATCTGCTGCTCGATAAACTCGACTGAAGTGGAGCGTTCACCGCCGCCGATCACTTCGCCATAACCTTCCGGCGCCAGCACGTCAACTCCGAGGGCAATTTCCTCTCGCTCGGGATCGCGCTTCATATAGAAAGCCTTGACCGCCGCCGGATAGTGATGGACCATCACCGGCCTGTCGTACTTGCTGGAAAGATAAGTTTCATCGGGCGCGCCGAGGTCCCCACCCCACTCGAATTTGTTTTCGACCGCGCCCTGCTCGAACCCTTTGTGCAGAATCTTTACCGCCTCGTCGTAATGCAAACGCGGAAACGGCGGCACGATTGCTTCCAGCTTCGGCCGGTCGCGTTCGAGAGTTTTCAACTCTTCCGCCCGTTCATCCAGAACGCGCGTCGCGATATACGAAAGAAACCTTTCCGCCAGATTCATCGCGTCATCCAGCGTCGCGTAAGCCATCTCCGGCTCGACCATCCAGAACTCGGTCAAATGTCTTCGCGTTTTCGATTTCTCTGCCCGAAAAGTCGGACCAAAGCAATAGACCTTTCCAAACGCTGCGGCCGTCGCTTCGTTGTAAAGCTGTCCCGACTGTGTCAGGTAAGCCTTCTCGTCGCCGAAGTAATCGACTTCAAACAGCGTGGTCGTGCCCTCGCATGCCGCCGGCGTAAAGATCGGCGTATCACAAAGAGTGAAGCCGTCGTTGTCGAGAAAGTCGCGCACAGCTTTCACCACCGTGTGCCGCACTTTCAGGATCGCGTGCTGTTTCTTTGAACGGATCCAAAGATGCCGATTGTCCAAAAGAAACTCAGGACCGTGTTCCTTCGGCGAGATCGGAAAATCGTGCGCGTTCTGCACCACCTGAGCGTCGCTGACGTCGAGTTCAAATCCGCCCGGTGCGCGAGTGTCTTCGCGCACGCGACCGGTAACTATCAGCGCGGACTCCTGACCCAGAGGCTTCAGCGCATCCCAGAGTTGCGGCGAAACGGAATTCTTCGCCACCACTCCCTGCACGATCCCGGTCCCGTCGCGCAATTGTGGAAACAGCAATTTCCCGCTTGAACGCAGGTTATAAAGCCAGCCTTTCAGCGTGACTTCTTCGCCGACATGTTTGGATAAGTCCTTGATATAAGTTTGCATTAGATATTAGCGGTGCCCGGACCAGTAGCCCGGCCGAGGGAGGGCCCTCGAACCCACACTATCTGAGCCCTCCCTCACGGCCGGGCTACTACCCGGTTCTTTCACTAATCATTTGCCGCAGCGCCGGAAAACGTTCAAGCCACTCAGCGGCCTGCAGCACAATCAAGCAAGTTGGTTGGATATGTCGCTCGTAAAACGCGCCCCGACCACAGACCGCAGTTTGATACGAGAACGTGCCGATTGCTTTTAGTCCGCGCTGAATTATCATCAAACGAAATTCTTTGCAAAAATCGTCGGGGTCGATCGCTTCGAGACCCTGGCTGCGCCGCGCGTCGAGAAAAAACAAACGATGCCCGCGCACTTCGGCCAGTGACGGCGGCTCAGGCTGACGATCCATCAACAGTGAGACCAGGTCATAACTGGCCGGGCCCATGCGCGCATCCTGATGATCCACGATGCGAATCTTTCCTTGTTTGTCCACCAGCAGATTCGCCGAATGATAGTCGCGATGACAAAGCACTCGCGGACGGGCCGACAACTCCGCCGCGACGTCATTCAATTCGACTTTCAACTCTGCCGCTTCACCATGACTTAGTGTTTCGTGGCGCAAGCTGCCAAAGTAATGTTCGAAAAAGAAATTCAGTTCCCAGGCCAGCTTGGCTTCATCGAACGCCAAACGGCAGGCGATCGAATCAAGCTCAAAGGCCCTGGGCGTAGCCGCCTGAATGCGCGCGATGATCTCGATCGCCCGCTCAACCAGGGTCTCGCACTCCTCATCAGAAGCACCTTCAAAAACCTGACATAACTGATTGTCGCCGAGGTCTTCCTGCACGATGATCCCGTTGGTCCCTTCGGCTTCATAAACTTCCGGCACAGGCAGTCCGCAATCAAGAAACAGGCGGGTCACGTCGAGGTAAGGATGGACCTCCGGGTCGAATGCTTCCGGGTAGACGGCGGCAATTGCGGTCCCGCGTTCCCAGGGGATACGAAAATACTCCCGCGTCGAAGCGTCCGGGGTCAGGGCCACAACCTCGGGTTTTCGCGCGCTCTGACGTTTCGCCAGGTAGCTGACAAGGCGATCGCGAGCGCTCGTGGTGAACGCATTTGGGCCGGTCTGAATTGTTGAACTCATGAAGCGATGGGACGAACCTGCAAAGCGAAGTAACGTTTCATTATTTTGACGAAGCCTTGTCGGTCTAATCAGCGAATCTTATCACTGCGATAAGGGGACGACAAAGTTGTCTCCCTTGACGTACCCCTTAAGGGCCTTAGCCGGCGGTGTTACTCCAGATACGAGTTTGGCCCGCACGACTGCTGCCTCTTCAAACCGTTCACCCGCGGGTACGCGCACCCCATCACCGAGAATTGCTCGCCGAACAACGGCCCCTCTTTCCACGGTCACGTTGTCCCACAAAACCGAATTCTGCACTTTTGCCTGTTCGTCGATCGCCGGGTTCCGGCCAACATGCACATCGCGCCCGTGCTCACCTAATAATGCCAGACTGATGTCCAGATATCGCTTCAGCGTCGAAAGCTCGTACCACATTCCTTCGGCAACATGCGCCACAATTCGCTCTCCCCTGGCCATAGCCTGCGGGTAAACTTCGATAACCGTATCTGAAAATACGCCGCGGGGAATGTAATCAAAAATGCGGGACTCCAGAATCTGAATGCCGGTGAACATCAGCGGCGGATCCGACTTCGAGTCCGGCGGCAGCGGCCCGGGCATTCCGGCAAAGGCGGTGACCATACCGTCGCGTGTCTCGACGATGCTAAAACGCTCATGTTTCGGGTTTGGGCGCAGCACCAGCGTGGCCAGGGCTCTCTCCTGGCGGTGCGTCTCCAACGCCGCGCTCAAATCCAGGTCAGTGATCAGCTTTCCATTTACAACTATGAATGTGTCGCCTTCCAAACTTTGTCGCGCGTTATCCAGGGCCCCGCTGGTGCCCAGGATCACGGGCTCGTGAACATACTCTAATCTGACGCCGAACTGGCTGCCATCCCCGAGCGCCCTTCGGACTGATTCCGGCTGATGATGCAGATTCACGATTGCCTCCTCGATGCCATACCGGGCCAGATACTCGGCCACATAACCAACCAGGGGCTTACCCAGAACCGGCAGCGCCGGCTTGGTGCGATCAGCGGTCAACGGCCAAAGGCGCGCTCCGTATCCCGCTGCGAGAATCATTGCTTTCATCGTCGGAACATTCTAACAGAGGTGTTCAGACTACCGACTTCATTCGGCACTCTTAGCGGAAAAGGAGCCGACTAAAGTCGGCACTCAAAACCGTTTGCAGTTGAATCAGCCTCGTTTGGTGTCGTAAGCTAGCGGCCGTCAGACTTATCCGAAGATCCCGGCCACAATCATCAATGCCACTGGACAGACTCTATTCACTGCCGCTTGAACAGCAAATAGGACAGTTCTTCTTTATCGGTCTTCCCGGCCCGGAGCTGGACCAGGAAGCACAGGAACTGATCGAAGAGATCAAGCCCGGCGGCATCATTCTGTTTGGGCGCAATGTCGAGACGGCTGAACAGGTGCGCTGGCTGCTTGATGGGGCGCGCGCGATGTTGCCGATAGCTCCACTGTGCGGCATCGATCAGGAAGGGGGCCTGGTAGATCGTCTGCGCGACATTTTCCCGCCGATGCCTTCGGCGCGTGCAATTCGCCAGCACGGCGACCTTGCCGGAGCGCGATCGCTGGGCCGGATCACCGGTGAAGCCCTGCGGATGTTGGGTTTCGATATTAACTTTGCCCCGGTGATGTCGATTATTACGCAGGAGCGTAGTCAGCTTACCAACGGTCTCTACTCGCGCTCGTTCGGCCGATCGCCCGGTGAAGTTCTGGGTTACACAACGGTCTACATGCGCGGCCTCCAGGCCACGGGCTGCCTCGGTTGTTTGAAACACTTTCCGGGCATCGGCGCCGGCGCTGTTGACTCGCATATCGAGATGCCGCTGGTACCACTCTCTCGAGATGATCTGTTGTCACAGGATCTGGCTCCTTACATCGAGCTGTTTCAGCGTGCCGACGATCGCGTTCGTGTGGTCATGGTAAGCCACGGGGGTTTTCCCAATATAGACATCAAGAAAGGTACTACCAGCGGACTGATCGAGCCGGCATCGATTAGCCCCAGCATCGTGTCCCATCTTCTGCGTCAGGAACTCGGATACCAGCATTTGGTCGTGACGGACGATTTAGAGATGGGCGCCATTGCCAAGCACTGCGAAATTGAAGACGCGTCTGTGCGTGCTTTTCTTGCCGGCGAGGACATGCTGCTGATTTGTGCTACGCCGGCAACAATTCGCCGCGGCTACCGGGCCTTGTTGGAAGCCGCGCGGGACGGAAAAGTTAGTGGGAGACGGATTCAGGCATCTCTGGAGCGCATCGCCGCGACCAAAGCTTTGGCCCAGCCGCCGACGCCATTGGAGATGGACAAGTACAATCAACTAGCGAATGAAATTAAGCACCTCAACGAGACGCTCGAATATCGCTATCCCGGAGAATCCAATGTTAGTTAGCTCGACGGTTTGAGTGCGAAGATTTCATTCACGGGAGCAACTCGGCGGCGATACGTTGCCATGACAACCTGTTAGGATCAATCCTTAGCGAGACCCCATGCCCAAAACAGGCGACCACATCGGACCCTACACCTTGATTAGTAAGCTAGGCCGTGGCGCGTTTGGTGTCGTGTGGTTAGCCGAGAAGCGATCCGCGCTTGCTACGACAAAGGTAGCTCTGAAACTTCCTAACGACGAAGATGTTGACCTGGAAGCTGTCAAGCAAGAAGCTTCCATTTGGGTGCACGCGAGCGGACATCCGAACGTGCTTCCAATAATTGACGCTGACGTCTACGGCGAGCAGGTGGTGATTGTCAGCGAGTACGCGCCTGACGGCTCACTCTCGAAATGGCTGGAATCGCATGGTCACAAGGCTCCGTCGGTGGAATCAGCGGTGGAAATGACTTTGGGAATCTTAGCTGGACTTGAGCACCTGCATGAGCGAGGAATCATTCACCGGGATCTAAAGCCCGACAACATCCTGCTGCAACGGGAGACTCCACGACTTGCTGATTTCGGCATTGCTCGCATCCTGAAGACCTCTTCAAGGAGCACTGTTGCAGCGGGGACACCCGTGTATATGTCGCCTGAAGCCTTCGACGGAAAGCGTAACGAGCAGACTGATATATGGTCGGTGGGAGTTATTTTCTACCGACTGCTGAGCGGGCGCCTACCATTCCAACAAGTGGATAGTGCCTCTCTGTTGGCGGCGATTATCTCGAAAGACCCTGCGCCTCTATCGGCCTCAATTCCCGCGCAGATTAGAAGCGTAGTCGAACGGGCATTAAATAAGAGCCTTCAAAAACGTTGGAGGTCTGCCCGTGAAATGAGACAGGCGCTGCGAACCGCCATACCTATTGGCGAACTTTCAAAAAACGAGAGCAAACCCGGATATCTTTCGGAAACAGTGCCAGCCGAAGGGTTCCAAAAGCCTGATCCTACTATTCCAATCGCCGGTTTTCCCTTTCAGCCTAATAACGTTGAGCCAACTATCTCCGCAACTCCTCCTGTGGTTCCACCTGTGCGTTCGGGATCGAAGAAACAAACCGTAAACTACCAACCGTCACGATCTAGAAAGCTACTGCCTGTGTCCGCCGGTATCTTTGGTATCCTCATTGTTTTGAGCGCCATCCTTTACGGGTATCCATCTTCCTGCCGACGACAGAGCAACGTATTTCTAATCGCTCTCTCGGATAACATTAAGACTATCGATCCTATTGGCTCGCCTTCAGTAGACGCCGCCAGCGAACGAGTGCGCACCCTGATGTTCAATTCGCTGGTAAAGAAAGACGAAAAGTTTGATTACGTTCCAGAGTTGGCACAGAGCATTTACCGCTCTGAAGACGGCCTCGAATTCACGTTTATACTGCGTACCGGCGTAACGTTCCATGATGGACGCCCGTTCACTTCCGCGGACGCCAAGTACACCCTGGACACTGTGCTCGCTTCGACGTTCGCTAAGGCGGCCAGTTTCTTTGAAGGATCAGGCGCCAACAAAAAGGCGTACATCAAGAGCGTCGAAGCACCTTTCCCCAACCTGTTGATTATTCGGCTTAACAATCAGTGGACCGGACTGCTGCCGAACCTTGTGCCTATCGCGATAATTCCCAAAGACAGTTACGAATCGCAGAAGACGCATCCGCTGGGCACCGGACCATTCAAGTTCAAGAGCTATGATCAGGTGCAACAGGTCGTTGACATGGAGGCGAATCAGAACTACTGGGACGGGGCGCCGCAAATTCCGGCCGTGCGCGCGCGCGCGATTAGCGAATCGAACCAAATGCAGGCCGAACTGCAAAGTGGCCGCGTGGACATCGCGCCATTGCCTACCAGCCTTTCTCCCGATGCCATCAAAGCGCTCGGCCAAAATGCGAATCTAAGTGTCAACCAGTTTGTCGGATCAAATTTGAATCTGCTCACCTTTAACACGGCCGAAGCACCGCTTAATAACGTCAAGGTAAGACAGGCGATTGCCTACGCGATTGACCGCCAGAGCATGGTCCGCGACCTGGCGCTGGGTCAGGGCGCAATTGCTCATTCTATCCTTCCGGAAGGATCATGGGCGTACGTGCAGGGCTGGACTTATGAGTTTGATCCCAACAAGGCGAAGCAGTTGCTTGACGAGGCCGAGTTCCGCGATCCCGACGGCGACGGGCCGCAAATGCGTTGGGCCAAGCCCCTTCTATTTCGTATTTCCGGGAGCAGTGCCGCCGCGCGCCAGTATGCGTCAGTCATCCAGAACTATCTCAAGGATGTCGGCGTGCCGGTCACCATCGAGACATCGGAATTCAATACCATGCGGGAACAGTTGCAGAACGGCCAGTTTCAGATAACGTATGGACAATGGGTCGGAGGCAATCAGGATCCTATCTTCTATCACGATTTGTTCGCTACCTCGGAAATTCCCACCCAAACTCGCGCGGCCCGCAATCGCAGCCGCTACAGCAATCCAACACTGGACAAAATTCTCGTTGAAGCCGCCAACACTTACGATCACGCGAAGGCCGCGCCGTTATATGCCAAGGCCCAGGAGATCATCAGCCGCGACGTGCCGGTGTTTCCGATGTGGTATCAGGCGAACATGGTGATTGCCAAGAAGAGCGTCGGCAATATCCACGTCAACGCCAGCGGCGATTGGGGATTCGTGAAGGATTTGACGGTACAGCGTTAACGCGCTGCTCAGCGGTGATTATCGACGACGGCCTGTAGCTTCCTCTCGCTTTCACTCGAGACGCCAATAAACTCGATGCCTGCTCCAGTTGGCGGCGCGCCTTCCATCAGGCGAACCTGGTATCGCACAGCCCCTTTCAGATTGATGGCTCCCGCAAGTTCGCCAGTCAATCTAAGATAAATCTCTTCTCCGGAGCGCAACTCGCGCTTTGTAGCCAGAAAGCATCCGCTCAGACTGAGACTGGTTATCTTGTCGTAGTGCTCACACTCCGGTCCCCAGCCCCAATCGGCAAAGACCTCCACGATGACCCGCGGGTGTCTTCTCAGCTCAGTGAAATCCATCGGCGCGTTCTTAACGTGTTTTGATTTGGTCGATCGCTGTCTGAATCTGCAACCAGCCAATGACGCCCTCGCGAATCAAGCGGGGCTCGACGCCGCAGACATCCACGACCGTCGATGGTTGATCGGTAATCGCAGCCCCGCCGTCCACAATCAGATCGATTGCGTCGCTGAAATAGCTGGACACTTCCTGCGCGGTCTTTGCCGGCTCCTGGTCCGAAGGATTAGCGCTCGTAGCCGTCAAAGCACCGCCGCAGGTCTGCACAAACATGCGCACTGTATCATCGCCCGGCAAACGCAAGCCAATAGTTTCTGTGCCAGCAGTGATCTCTTGAGGTATTTCTGGCGCAGCTTTCCCAATCAGAGTTAACGGACCAGGCCAAAACGTTCTGGCAAGCAGATCGAACACCGGTGAAGGCTCAGCGATGAAACGGCCAACCTGTTCTCGATCACTGATGACCACGAGGATGGGTTTAGCGCCTTCCCCGCCCTTGAGCTGTTTGACTCTTTGGACCGCGTGGCAATTGAAAGGATCGGCGCCGAGACCGTAGAAAGTATCGGTGCGAAAAGCGACGACACCGCCGTTGGCGATAACTGAGGCGATCTGCGAATGCGATTCAACTGTTTGAGGAATGATCACGTTGCCCAGTTCCAGCGCCGTCAGACGCGGAATGTATCAGAGCCACAGAGACACGGGGAAAGATCAAATCAAAGAGAGGTCAACTCTATTAGGCATTTCTGATCAATTCTGAGCTGCCTTTTCTCTGTGACTCTGTGTCTCTGTGGCCGATTCCGCACTTTCCTGAAGCCTGCTAAACCTTCACACCATAGCCAAGACCATCACCAACGGGCAAAACCGCTGCTCTCAATTGAGGATGGTTGACGAAATATTGGTTGAATTCGCGCAACGCTTCGGTTGACGGCTGCTGATCCGGCGAACGGATATCACCCGCAACCTGCCCACCCCACAGAAGATTGTCGCAGATGACCACGCCGCCCGGGCGCAGCTTTGGCAAAGCCAGATCAAGATAGCCGCGATACTCTTCTTTGACCGCGTCGAGGAAAACCAAGTCAAACGTTTCGTTGATGCGCGGGATGACTTCCAGGGCGTATCCCTTCTCTATCTGCGCGCGCTGACGCAAACCCGCCCGCGTCAGATAGCCTTCCGCCGCCCTAATCATTTCGTCGCTCGGATCAATACTGATAACAACCCCGTCGTCGGGCATTCCCCGCGCCAGATGAATTACCGAGTACCCGATCGCCATTCCGCATTCGAGCACGCGCCGCGCCTTGATCGCCCGGGCCGTGATTTCCAGAAACAACGCGACCTCACGATCGGCAATCGGCACGCGATGCTCTGCCGCATAGGCTTCCATTTCGGCAAGCAAACCATCGCTCGCGGGCAGCAGATTGTCCAGGTACTCCGCTTGGTCGCGATGGAGGATGGCGTCTAGTTTTGCTTTCACTTGTCTATGTTTTCCTGCGCTCCAGACCCAACCGCAACGTAACGCCGCCCGAGTCCCAGCTCTCTCAATTTGTGTTGCAGTGACTGGCGGTGCATTCCTAAAACTGAGGCCGCGCGTGTGACGTTGCCGCCGGCTTCTTCCAAACACCGCGCGATGTAACGGCGCTCGAACTCGCGTCGGTCGTCGCGAAAATCGTTGGTGTAAGGAACAAGCAAACTGCCGTTTGAAGCAACCTCGATCGCCGCTGCCGGAGTTTTCTGCGCGGGCTCATGCCCAAGGTCAAGAGCGTTCAGTTCGGCGCCTTCCGTCATGATCGCCGCCCGCTCGATTGCGTTTCGCAGCTCGCGCACGTTGCCGGGCCAATCGTACTCCATCAACTTTCTGAGCGCTTCGCGACCGATTGGCCGCTCAGGCAGGCGATGATGTTCGGCAGTCTGACGCGCAAAGGTTTCGGCCAGGATTGGAATGTCTTCGGGCCGCTCGCGCAGCGGCGCGATATCAATCGTGACCACGCGCAAACGATAGAACAGATCCGCGCGAAAATTCCCTTCGGCGATTTCTTCCTCCAGGGCTTGGTGCGTCGCACTGATAATGCGCACGTCGACCGGAATAGATTCGTCACCACCGAGCCTTTCAATTCGTCGCTCCTCGAGCGCGCGCAGCAACTTGGCCTGAACGTTTGCGCTCATGTCGCCGATTTCATCCAGGAAGAGCGTGCCGCCGTTGGCTTGCTCGAATTTCCCTCGCCGGCGCGCGGCAGCGCCCGTAAATGCGCCCTTTTCGTGGCCAAAAAGCTCGGATTCGATCAGTTCGGTTGGTAAGGCCGCGCAGTTCACCGCGACGAATGCGCCGCCGCTCCGCGCTGTGCTGCGGTCGTGAAGTTCCCGCGCCACCAGCTCTTTCCCCGTTCCCGATTCGCCGCGCACCAGCACGGTCGCGTCAGTGTCGGCGACCTTCTCGATCATCGCGCGCACGTTCTGCATGGCCGCCGAATTTCCGATTAGCGCACCACGCTGGGACGTTTCGATTTCTATTCGGCGCCGGAGGGAGCGATTCTCCCGCCGAAGCTGGACGGTCTCGAAGGCGTTCTTGACGACCAGCCGCAGATCATCAAGCTCGAACGGCTTTGAAATGTAGTCATAGGCGCCGCTCTTCACGGCCTGGACAGCGAGGCGTTCGGAGCCGTGCGCCGTGATGATTATCACCAGCGGGGCTTCCGTCTTGCTGTTCTCGCTTTCGGTTTGCAGTTCATTCAAGAAGTCGAGACCGCTGATGCCGGGAAGATTGACATCGAGCAGTAACAGATCGAACTTCCGTTCGCGCATTAAGGCGCGCGCTGCTTCAGCGCTTTCGGCTTCATCAATCTCATGGCCGAACGCCTCCAGCGCGCGCTTGATGCCATAACGCGCCGCCTCTTCATCATCCACTACCAACAATCGCAAGCTGTTCTTTTCCATGCTAACTCCCCCAGAGTTTAATACTCTTCAAGCGCTCCTGCCTAACTAGCGGACCTACTCGACTTACGTAAAGCCACCGCAACCGGCGCGGGCTTTTTGCGGATATTTTTCCCTTTGACCATATCCCCATCCTCTTCAAGACTCTAGCAAATCCAGCACCAGAGACTCGTCAATGTCGCTCAGCAGAACTTCTTTCGCCGCCATTTATCGGGCGCGAGTTGGCTCTCTTCAATGTCCTTCACCTTTGATTTGGCCAGATGAGTGGTGGTCCATGGACACCCCCGCATCCCATGGCAGGAATTCCAGTGTGTGGCCGGTATGGCGAAGAAGGATACGCGTGACTGGGGGGCAGTACTCCGGCGCTGCGCACTGATCTGCCTTGAAAGCTGTGGAAATGGGACGAACCGTCAAGAGACGTCTAATGTTGAGGCGCAGTCTCTCACCGAAGCGGGCGGCCTTGACCACCCGTCTCGTATGGTTATGAGAACTCGTCAGTTGTGTCTATTACCCGCCGATTGTGGCCTCAAGATTAGCACCACTCGCCAGGCCACTACTGATTACGCAGCCGGAATGTCTTTGATTCCGTTTGGATTTCGGAAACAACCGCGCCGCCGCTGGTGTCCTCGTACTTCACCTGTGCGGTCGTCGGGTTACCGGATTGAGGCGTAATGTCCACTGCCGAGTTAGCAACACTCTTCTGTGGCTTGACATCCTTGCCGGCAAAGAAATACAGCTCACTCTTGTTGTCCGGCCGTTCCAGTAGCACAATTTGATAGAGACCGGGCTTGAGCTCCGCGTCGCCGACGCGTGCCTTACGATCGATCTGTATCGCTATCTTGCTCTTCTTTAGATGGTCCAGTTCGGTTTCGGTCTTCGTCCTTTCGGCCGCCAGATCGCGCCACGGGTGATTCGTCACTCGCTGCATTTCGGAAAGGAAAGCGTCCTTATCGCCTTTCGGAATCTCAAGGCTAACATCTCGGTCTTGTCCATCCACCTTTGAAGTGATGTTGACGTAGTGGCGGGTCGATTTGCTGCCCATCAAGATCAGCCCAGCCAACGGACTCGCGATCATTAAGGCGGCTCCCTGTTTGGTGCGCTTCTTCACTACGGTGTCGTAGCTCACTTCGGTGATACTGGAGATCGGGATGCTGAAAGACTGTCCCTTCTCCGGCTGCCCGGTGATGTTGTCCGCGCCAATCGTGACCCCAAGCTTTGCGCCTTTTGCCAGCGGCTCAGTGCCAGATTCGTACTTCACTTTCCACTGTCTGTCGGCGGTCGTTTGTGCCGTGCAGACCGCCCCGGCGAGGAAGCTGATAATTGCGACGAGCAGTAGCCGACGCACGATGAAATTCGATTGTACCTTCATAAGCGATGTCTCCTTTTGTCTTGTTTCTAGTGGGCGAAAACTACTACCGGCGCTGCCGTTACAGCGACGAAGTTTCGCGAATCGAATGAACCCTCCGATCAAAGACCTTTCATCTACTGCATGGCCTCATTGTGCGACGTGAGATGGATTATCGCAACTACTGTGACAAAGCGCGAATTGCCGTTTCTTACTTGCCGCCCCAAATCAGGCTGGCCGGAACCTCTGCCCGTCAAGGCTTTGTGATAACAATCACCCGAGCAAGTCCACTTCTCGAAACATCCCTGAAAGATTCGCGGTGCTGTACACCGGGCGTCCTCAAGTTATCTAACACCGGTGTAAGGTGGAGCCGTCGGCTTTTTTTTGGAGCTGACTTGTCAGCGCTTTTTCAAAAGCGGCGACTAGTCGGCGCACTCCAAAGGTCGTTACCCCGATGCATCGGGGTTCTGTACCGGCAGCCGCAACTCAAACCTGGCGCCTTTGCCGTTCGTTGAAGCCGCAAGCCGCGCCGAGCCTCCGGCTTCTTCCATGCGCTTGCGCACGATCGCCAGGCCCAAACCCGTACCACGTTGTCTGGTGGTGAAAAACGGTTCCCAAATTTTCGTCTGCATCTCAGGCGCTATGCCTGGCCCGCTGTCACTGATCGCAAAAACAATTTCGCTGTCGTCGGCCGACGATTCAATGGTGACCGTGCCGCCCTCGGGCGTTGATTGCAAAGCATTCAGAACCAGATTTGACAGAGCATCGCGGATCGCGGCTGTCTGCACTCCGTCCAATTCAATATTGGCGTCGCTGTGATATTGGAGCGTGATCGTGCGTTCGTCGGCCTCAGGGCGAAAGAGACTGTTTATGTTTCGCACCAACTCATCGGCGCGGGAGGGCGCGGCAGCCGGCGGTCTCTTGCTCGCAAAACTGAGCAACTGCGTCACGCTCTTACTCAATCGATCCGTCTCACCGACGATTAAGCTCAGGTCGCGCGCATGCTGACTCTTGAGCGCTTCGTCCTCGCTCATCACCTGGGCAATCGACTTGATGGCGGACAGCGGATTCTTCACTTCGTGCGCTACGGTTGCGGCCATCTGGCCGAGGGCCGCCAGCCGCTCTCCTTCGGCCACCTTTCGTTCCAGGCGCACGTTTTCTTCAAACAGCCGGCAGTCTTCGATTGCGATCGCGACCTGACCGGCGAGAACCTCCAGCACCGCACGCACGTCCGGCTTCAGAGCATTAGGCGAAGCTTCAATCAAGAGCAAACCGGCGTTCTGATCTTCGCGACGCAGGGCATAAGCGAGGCTGAATCCCTGCTCTCCCAAAACCTCATCGTCTTCCAGAGAGGATCCACCGGCGACCTCCACTCTCTGGAAAAGCTTTTCTATCCACAGAGATTCATCGGTTTTTCCGGCTGGCGGTAACATTCCCACGTCATCGGTTTGACGCAGAACGATCTTCACCCGACGCAGTGAAAGCGCCCCGGCAGTCTGCGATTCGATGAAAGCGAGAAGTTCCGGAAGGCGCCGGTATCTCCCCGCATGATCGCCCACATGGGCCACAACTTCGCGATAGAGAGCGGTCTCGCGTTCGAACAGCGCGCGAAATCGTTTCTCCAGCCAGCCGCGCAAAGGGGCCGCGAGTAGAGTAAGCGCGAGAATCAGGATCGCCTCAATCACCCCCGCGCGCAAGCCGTATCTCGAGTTCGCCCAATCGCTGATGCGCCGTATGCCGTAAAGATAGACGGCCAGCACCACCGCCGCGAACGTCGCGACGATCAGACTCTCTTTGATGATCAGTTCCAGAAAGCGGTACCGGTAGATGTAGTAGGTGAGCAATGCCGTAGGCAGGAGCGATCCCAGATTGGCGACGGTCTGAAGATATTGACCGGGCACCGTTCCCTTACCCAGCCCGAGGCCCAACGATGCCAGAATCAAAATGGCGATGACGATGAACGATCCGGCGAGGGTGCGCAGAATGCGCCGCTCACTGGATGATGTCGCCCGTCGCGCCACCAGCAGTTCAGTAGTTGCGACAACCGCAAGCGAATAGACGACCCACACCGCGAACGGCAGCACGAACATCGACAACTTCGCGATCATAGGCTGGTAAGGTCCCGTCCAGATGCGCGGCACCGTGACAAACAGAAACAGGCACGGAATGTAAGAAAGGTGAACCCTTATGCGCTCAGTGCGAGTGAGACTACGCCCCTGGGCACTGGCCCAAAGGTGTATATGAACGTGCAGCAAGAGCGAGTAGCAAAGCGTGATACTGACGACGGCAACTGTGTTGGCTACCTGCAAGACGGTAACCCATCGCGCAACATCCAGTCCGAGCAGGCTGCGGAGCGTGACAACCAAATTGCCCGCGTGCCAACCGACCATGCACAGCCCCAGGCTGAGGAGCAGTCGCTGAATCGGAACTAAACCGAGACGTTGCTTGAACAGCAGATAACCCATCCACAGCGGTAGTACCGCGCCGAGGCTGTACCCGATAAGTTGAAGGGCTTCGAGCAGGGTCACGTCGAAAGGATATCAGGAAGCGGTGCAGAACCAAGAGCGGGGTAGCGATGGGCTCCGTTCCAATCTGTCGCCGTATTATCCGCTCACAACCGATGATGCTCGTGAAGCACACTGACGGACGCCATCATGAAGAGGACCGGATCCATCGATGTACGAGTGCGGTCATCCATCGCGGGCAGCTCGTCGAGGAAGCGAATGACGGAAGACCGATCAAAGAACGGTACAGATTTGAAATTCTGGCTGCGCAAGAGGTCCTGCAGCAGTTCGTACATCGGATTCCCAATCAGCATCGGTGGCGCAAAGAAGGGCTGCTTCGCTCCACGATAGACCTCGTCCGTCACAAACGGCCTCACCGCCTCACGCAAAACGTACTTCTGCCCGCCGTTCCGAGCCAGCAACGCCGCCGGAATTGAGCGGGCGAACTCGAAAAGCTTGTGATCCAGAAACGGCAGCCGCACTTCGACCGCATGGGCCATATCCAAACGCTCGCCCGCCAGCACATAGTTCACAAAGAGCGACTTCATCCACAAATACAAGATCTGCTTGGCCGGCTCACGGCCAAACAGGTTCGCGCGCCATTTGAACTGTTTGAGAAACTCGCGATAGGGATCTCGCCTTTGGAACTCCCGGGCAAAATCGGTTGCCAGCATTGATCCGAGGAGGGTGAACTAGTGCCACGCAAAGTATGCGTGGTTCCTAAAACGAATTGATTCTCACCCAACGTCTCACCATCTCGACTGCGAAAGTCCCATCGCTACCCAGCACGTCGTGCTCTCGCAGCCAAGCGCGCGCGGCAGGGGCTTCTGGCGGTGTCTCGCCACCAGCGATCGCGCGCAGGATTGCCCGCCCCTGAGTGCCCGCGTCGTTCCACACGCTGGCGAAGTACTCGCCGCCGTTTACTAGCGTGCGCGAGATCGCCGCCTCCACATCTTCGGGGGTTGCCTCCGTGCGCTGCTGCTCGTTGAGTAGCTGCACCAGATCGAAGGCCGTCGCCTGTGTGAGAAACGGCTGCCCGCCCGTCGCCGTAAAGAGCGCGTCGAATGCCCCCGGCGAATACGTCATGTTGAACGCTGGGATCGGTCGTGTGAGTAACGGAAATACCTCTTCGCGCGTGAGGAAGCTAACGCGTACACGCCTCGCACTGATGAAGCGATCCGTCCATTCACTGCCGAATTCCTGAAACGTATGGGCGCCTGCAAACAACAAAACTACGCGCTCGCGGTATTGGAGCGTGTGCCTCAACGCGTCCAAGAACGCCCCGCCCCAGCCAGCGTCCAATGTCACCTGCAGCTCTTCGTATTCATCCAGGCAGAGCAGCGCGCGTGTTCCCCCCGGCATTGCCTCTTCCATCTCTTCCAGCCACTGGTCGAAAACGGAAAACGGCTCGCGTCTAAGCGCCTGAGCCGAGAGTGACTCGACTATGATACGCCGTCGCCGCAAGCCTTCACTCAATGCGCGCGAGAGGTATTGCAGCAGCCGAGAGGCACTCTCCCTGACTGCCGGGTTCTGACAATTTACGATAGACGGCGCAAAGTCCGGGCCGAGCAGCCGGGGCAGTTGATTCAGGATACTTGTCTTCCCCATTCGGCGCGGACCGTGCAATAGGATCGTCGGTGCTTGCAACGCGCCGAGCATGCTCGCCTCGATCTGCTGCACGATGTCACGCCGACCCGCAAAGATGTTTTGCTCCGTCTCTACAACCCCTTTGCCATACACGAACGGGTTGGGAATCTCCCGCACCACCATCGACTTAGCGACGAAAGTTTTCTCCTCTGCTTCGAGAAGCGCACACCACGCATTTGCTGTTTGCAAGAGCCGGGGCGCTAGACGGCCGCGTGCGGCGATCAAACTTTTTTGAAGCGCTTCTACTCCGGCAAGTGCTTGCTTCAGCGCTTCTCCTTTGCGATGGTTGCTATTGAGCTTGAGGTACTGGTCCGCGTACTGGGCTGTTCTTTCAAAGCGCGGGAAAGCGGCAACTAACACTTCTGGCAGTTCAGCGGCCTCGTCAATCGTCCACTCCAGCTTTTGGGTAACCTCTGCGACCCGGTTGATTGACGTTGCTTCGAGATCATGGATCACAATTTCTTCCGACGCATTCAATGCAACTCGCTTTTGAAGTCTTCGCTCTGCTACTACAAAAGCAATTTGCCGGAGGCCCTCTTCCCGATCACGCATGGTTAGCATTGTTAGCAAATTTGCAGCAAAGGGCAGGGGCAGCCAGATGACTTCGTTCCATGTCACGGGGCACAGTAGCCATGCGCGTTTTATCGCATGCGGCCTACGCTTTGCATACGCATAAGCGATCACAGATAGGGCAGCCTCGAACGGATATGTAAAGAGGCGGAAATAGGCAAACCAGAGCGCGGCGCATCCCGCCACGCCGCCTGCAGTGCCGTTCAGCGCGCCGCCAACCACCCCGTATATTATGCCGAGTGCCAAACCACCTTTCCCGCCGCCGATCGCGAAGTATCCCATGCTAAACGCCACGCCGAGTGCCAATCCATAGACAACGCCGAAAGCTAAACCGAACGGTATGCCCCCTGCTGCGCTGAACACCATGCCGAACACCACACCGACAAAAACGTTGCCTATCACTCCACACGCCATGCCCCCCACAATGCCGAACACAATGCCAATCCAGATCCATGATCCCGTCCACCGATAGACTATTCCAAACCTGTCACAGACGAACCCAAGCGCGAGGTTGGCGATGACATTAATGAAAACCAGCCACGGCAATAGTCTCAGCATGTACCGAGCTCGTTCTTTGAGCCCGAGACTTGGAGCTGTCGAACTTTCGCTCTCGACTTCTCGCCTGAACCGTGTGGGCCAAAAGTAAATCAAGTAAAACTGTCGGAGTGACCAGCGAAAATAATCTTTCATGGCGGGGTCTCACCACCCGTGCGGCAGAATGACACTCATTTCATCGGCTGCTTTGCGGATCGCAGCAGAAATGCTCTCGGCGTTTTTCGCCTCAAGCACGTAGTAGCACGCGACCTGCAAAGCAAGCGGGTGGCCTTCGGCGAATTCCAGAATAGCGCCCTTCTCTTCGGTCGTGAAGGCGGGCGTACCCGGGCGGTGAAGGTTGACTAAATCCTCCACGTCCGCGCGACGGAGCGGGCCCAGGCGCAAGAGCGGAAAGGCATTGAAGAAGGGCGAGCTTGGATCGTCACGTTCAGTCAGTTCGCTGAGCGGACGCTGCGAGGCAGTGAAAATGGACAGCCTTTGCTCGGAGCATGAGCGTAGGGTAAGGAAGAAATCACGCGTGAACTCCTCGCGCCTCTTAGTCACTTCCTCAAACTGATCGAGGCACAGGACGAGGCGGAGCCCCTCCGTCTGCGCGGCCTCAACACTCTCGGCGAAGTCCGCAAGCGTAGTCGGGGGCGTCGACCATTGGCACCGCCGGGCAGCTAGAGTCAGCCAGCCAGCGAGGGTGTAGCAGCGCGGATCGTGAAGGTCAAGGTAAGCAACCACAGTACGTTCGTACCAGCCCGCGGCGGCACGTTCGACTTGCCTGAGCAATGAGGTCTTACCGATGCGGTGTGGGCCGACGACCTGACAGTTCTGCTGCCCGTTTAGGCGGGCGCGCAGGGTACGCTGCTCAGGCTCGCGATCAAAGAAATCGGCCGCAGCAGTTATGCTGCCACGCCAGATGAACGGGTTCGGCGCACTCTCAGGCCATACGTGTAGTGTGCGAACGCGGTATGCCTTAGTTTCGCCTTCGACGCCCTTGAGCTGAATTGGGGCGAGCGCCTCTAACTCAACCTCGTTGCTTTTGAGCACTTGGGCCGCTGTGTTGGAAAGATAGACCTCACCGGCAGGACATTCGGAACAGATGCGGGCGCAGCGATTCGCCGCGTCGCCGCGCACTTCGCCGCCAGCGAGTACCATAAGTTCGCCCACATCAATGCCGATGTGCAGTCCAAATACTAGCCGTTCGTTTCGCTGTGCGGTATTACGTTCGGTCACGCGCTGTTGCAGCAACATCCCAGCCTGAACCGCTCCTAGCACAGACGGGAATTCAGCAAAGCAGCCGTCGCCGGTGTCGTCATTGAGTAAAGTGCCGTGCGTCAGGCGGAGCACTTCGCTAGTGAGGTCGTCCTGTTCGCTCGCGACCTGCTCGATCTCGATGCTTGTTCGTCGCGCGGTATTCGCGGTGGACTTCACCTGATCGGTGAACATCACGACTTTGAGTTCGGTGGACATTGCGTTCTCCGGTGGAAAAGGGGATCAAGCCCCAGCTTGTGCAATTGGGGAATGTCTTATGGAACTTGGTCAGGTACCAAACTAGATTCATCCGATCATCTGTCGGTTGAACAATATTGCGCAAGTCTACGGCTCTTGCAGTATACAAGGTGACGACGTTGGTGCATAAATGTAACTGAGAGTAGTCAGCGTCACAACTGAGCCGAACTTATAGCGCGATCCCGTAACCGCTAGCAGCGGCTTTGCGCGATGTCCCCGGGGTAGAATGAAGATCAAAGGAAATAGCGGCTCAAAAATCAGGGCGCAGTAGTTTAGCAGCTTCAGCACGGGTAAATGCTGGGGCCCCCAAAAATCCGGGCTCAGAGAAATCGGCAGCTTGAAGATTGCATAAAGCGCGGTGCCCTCGCGCCACATCGGACTGGTCCACTTCCACAGGCCCGCGACCAGATAGATGAGAGCAAGGTTCCACAGCAGGCAGCGCACAGCGGCGCCCGGCACTGTCTCACGTTTCCACCGTTGCCAGGCTCCTTTCCGATCGGCGCGCCATTCGCTCAGCACCAGAGTTCGTCCGACCGGCAGCAACAACAACCAAAAGAGTGCGAGATGCATGACGGAGTCGTCAACATACATCACCAAAAAATTCCAGCGATAGGTGCTGACGGCGATCACGTAGAGGATGGCTGCGAAGACTTTGACGCGATAACCAAGGATCAGCGCCCAGGAGCATAGACAGGCGATCAAAAAGGTCGTTTGAAAGAACCGCAGACTGAGGCCCGGCTGAAAGAGTCCTATCCGCGTGAACCAGAAAATCTTTTGACTGAGTTCATGGTCGATCAATCCGCCGGGCGAGCTGAAGTCCCTGACCTCGAGGAACGTTTGCAGAAAGTAGATGAAGGCCAGCAGGCCTACCAGAACTCGGAAAATATCCAGCGGCAGGGCATCTGTTGGTCGCGCCAGCAATTGTCGCAGGTGGACGACGAGCGGTCCGGCATAAGGAAGGTTGGCAAGAGACAGCCGCGAAGACGGCCGGGTAATTCCCGGCTGCGCTAGACCGTGCAGGTTGTCAGCCACCGTTTTCTTCTTCTCGCTATCGTGGCGGAAATACGTTGCCTGGCTATAGATTCTTCAGCATGCGATCGCATCAGCGTAAGGTGTGAACTTGGGAATGTTACGCCCTCCCTGACGGTCGGGCTACTGCCCGTTTCCGCTACCGTTCATACCATTGATGCGCCTGCCACAATCAAAACCGCACGACTAGCCGATTGCGGCGATTGGATCACTGAGACTAGCACCCGCTTTCGCCGCTGGCGATTACGCAGCCCCCGAACGACCCCTCGTCGATTCGCTCTTCCCGCGTCAGCGCGATCAGTAGAATCGTGATGGCGCCCCCAATTCCCATTACGAGCCCAATCTTCTTACCCTTGCTAAGGTTGTTGTGTGTTCCGTTTGGAAGCTGAGGATCACCGGTCGAAAGGCTCTCGCCCGCCCGCAGTGATCGTAGGTAATTCGCGTAACGTATTCTCACCCTGCCCGCCTGCACAGACAGAGTCGTGCTACACGAATCGACGCTGACGCTAAACGCCGCGGGGTGGCTGACGTCGGTTGTAATCGAGGCATCGGCGGTAGTGATGTCAGCCTGAACCCCGCCCGGCACCAGCGCGCGCACGACCCCGTTATCAAGCGATGCAGAGAGGCCGAGTCTCGAAGACTCAATCGTTAGAGAGGTCTCTGCATCAAGCTTAAGGCGCGCCAGGTTACCAAGATCAAGAATAGATTCAGACTCTGTCGACGTACGAATGCGGGATCCTGAGAAAAGAGTTTGCCCCGAAATGACTGGCGCGCCGTTGATCTGAACGGCTCCTTGGACGGTGACGGACCCAATAGTCTTTGAATTAAGCTCGGGCGCGGCCGAACTCAGCGTCCCGTAAAGATTAAGAATCGCCGTCGCGATTAAGAGCGCCATTGCCTGGCGCCCGCGTCTCCAATTCAGCAGGCGTGAGGAATTCGCGCGTTTTCTCAGGGTCTCACCGCCGAAATATTCTCGCATTCAAAATGCCTCCCTGTCGCTAGTCCTTGGCTCGGCCTCGGTGCCAGAATCGAAAACCGATGCCGGCGCTGATCGGTAGGCTATATGTGTGGTCTCGGCCGGGACGCGACGACCAACCGCGAAATCTGGCGGCGACCCGGGGGCAGTAAGAATTCCAGAGACGTTGCGTGTGTCCAGCCGGATTATCGCCAGCAAGAACCGTCCAAACGGCTCCCTTGATATCGAGGTTTCTAATCACAGGGCTGAAGCCACGGTGCTAATGAAATTACTTCTTACTTCTGGTACGCGTTCTGAATCTCTCCCAATTCACCCGTGGTCAGCGCTGACTATGCTGCTTCGCGTTGCTCTATCAGAGAGGAGTTCAGCCATGAAGGCTGTCAGTTCAAACTCAACGTGACTTCCGTACGTCGATTCCTGGCTCGGCTAGCCAGCGTCGTGTTCGGAGTCACGGGATTCGCCCCGCCCATGCCGCTGGCCTGAATCCGGGTGACATCAACTCCGGCTGCGGCAAATCGCTCAGATAAGACCCTTGCGCGGTCCTGTGTCAGTTGTTGCAGCCCGCTTTCATCACCTCGATTATCGGTGAAGGCTTCGATCGAGATTTGATAGTCGGGATTGTTAGCGAGCAAAGCGCCCAGTTGATCCAGTTTTGCGGCTGAGGCTGGCAGAAGATTCGTCGAACGCGGATTTGCCCACAGCGATTCCGAAAGGACCAGAATCATCCCGCCGCTGCCGTCGCGTAGCGTACCAAAACGAGCTAGCGACTGCTTTAACATTGTGGAGGCGGCACGCTGATCGGCGGCGCGTTTCTCTGCATTGCGGCGGGCGTCTTCAGCCTGCTTCTCACCTTCGATTCGCGCCAGACGGACCTTGGCCTCCTCTGCATCGGAACGCACGGTTTGTATTTCCTGCCGCAGCCGCGCGATTTCAGTGCGCGCGTCGCGCAGTTTCTCAGTAGCATTAACCGCGTCTCGCTCGGCAAGGTCACGAGCGTGGCGTTCAGTGTCGAGATCAGCCTTCAACCTGGAGATCTCCTGATTAGCAGTCGCAGCGTTATTTTCGGCATTGCGAACGGCGAGATCGCGTCGCTCAATCTCTTCGCGTCGCTCGCGCGAAGCCCGTCTAACCAGGGCCATGTCTTCTGCTTTAGCGCCGCTGCTGATCGCCTGGCGGGCAAGGATATCGATTTCTCGCTCGGGTTGCCGCATTCGCAAAGCGCCTTCGGCCTGTTGCAAGTCCGCCTGGGCCGTGCGCAATTCGTTTGGCGCATCGCGCTCGGCGCCGGCATAACGCGCCAGGTTAACAGCCTGACGGGCGCCCAGCAGGGCCACCGGAATATCCCGAAAATCCGTTTCAGCGATCATCGGCACGTTCGAGTCGCGGAAATAATCGCTGGGGTTGCCGATATACTGAATCTTCGAAGTTTCGAGCTGGGCGTCACGGATCGTCGCGGGCGCCGTATTCTCCATGACGACCATGCGGCTCGGGGAATGCACAAGGAAGTGAGGCTCAGCCGTGACGATGAGGGCAAACGTTTGCAGCGGAGTGGTGACATCGATCTTTGAATCGATAAGCCCGCTGCCGCTGCGCTTAATCTCACCAAGATTGTCGACGTGCCCGTCAGGGGAAATGGCCCAAAGAACAAAAGTCGTGTAGACGCCACCGAGTTCGTAGGCCCGCGGCAGATTGTCGATGTTCAATTCAACGCGGGTGCCGCGTCTGGCTTGTCGTCTGACCTTCGCCGAGCCTTTCAGACGTGGCAGGCGGGTCGTGCCGTGAAACGGCACCTCGATGGTTTGATCCAAAGGGTAAGTGATGGCCGTCGTCGTGCGCCGGGCATCGTTTTGGGCGAACCCGCCGAAAGCACCGGCGAGCAGAACTAGACACGCAAGAACTGCTAATGACTTAAGAGATCGATTCATACAACAAACTCCCGGGCAACTCGCTTGATGACGATCAGACCGCGGTCAACTACCGTCCGATTGATTGATGCCAAAAACCTCGATCATTGTTGCCGAACCATCGGCGAACTGGCAAGTGGATAGATTGTTCGTACTCGTTCAGCTTCAGAACATGAGTCGTGTCACGGGAACATTCTTGTGGAGGGCGGCTGTCCTAGCGCTTAAGCGATCGTTCGTACGCTTTGGTGCGGCGGTCCTGCACAAATTGAATCACGAAGGCAGCCGCGGCCACGAGCAGAAGAACATGGATCATGCCGCCTTTGTGCAGCAGAAACTTTGCGACCAGCCAAAAAGCCGTCAAGATGGCGCCTACGATCCAGAGCATTTTGAAATCGACTCCCTTGGTCGTCTGAATTTATCGCGTATCTTCCGGTTTCAGCGATTGAGTCGCACCTTGATTCTTGCGGCGGGAAACTCGATCGCCCTCAATCCCATGCGCGCAGGATCGCCTGCAATCAAAAGCGCACCCGAACCGTACGGCACCGCAATCACCGACCGGGGCGCGAGCGAACCGGCGTGGTTCCCAACAAACGTGGGTGGCTCGTTGTCTTTCCACACGACTGAACCATCACGTCCTGACAGGGCTGAGGCAAAGGTCTGTCCTCCGGCAACCACAACATCGAGCACTTGATCGCCATTGACGTCGAGGAACGCCAGGGTCTCAGTTTCGTTTCCCAGACTTGCCTCCCAGAGCGTCTTCCCGTCCGTGGCATTGACAGCTACCACCCGCCCGCGATTGGTCATCATGATCACTTCGGGAAATCCGTCGGCATCAAGATCCTGTGCCGTCAGGGTTCCGCGCGGCGCGTCGTCTTTGATCGCAACCATTCCCAGAGGGCGAAGATCTTCAGCGGTCAACGCCATCAACCCGGCCCGAGTGCCCACCAAAATGAGATCGCCCGACCGCCCCCTCACGTGCAGCGGCGGGGTCGTTGCCGGACTGCCGGCGTTTCCTGAGCGAACACTTCGGCCTGCCGCATCCCTTATTTCAACCTGTCCGCTCTCGTAGGCAATCATCACACGCGCGCCCTGATCGATGATAGGAATAGGTGCGCCCACGACACGATTCGGCAGCCTTATCTGAGAGAGAATCTTTCCATCGTGCGCGTCGAGAACAAAGAGCGACTGCCGCGAATAGTCTATGACGAAGATTTCGGCGGTGCGGTTGTCGTTGAGCACCGCCCCGGCCGAAGCGTTCGCAGGCAAAGTAGCCTGCCAAAGCTGGCGACCACTTGCCCCCTCAATCGCGGCGACACTCGTCCCCGACAAAAGAACCACGTTATCGACGCCCGACTTGGATCGGATCAGCAGGGGCGTCGCGACTCGTGCCGCCTTCGGCGTTCCGCGGGCATTGCGCCAGAGGGCAATACCGCTGGCTGAATCCAGTGCAAAGACTACGCCTTCGCTGTTAATGCCAACCAGGTCCAGTTTCTCTGGTGAACGCAGACGAGCTAGTACTGGATGTGCCATATCGCCGACCGCGGCGCGCCAACCCCCGCGAGTAACCATTGAACTTGCAGCCGGTCTCACGGCCGCGATTGGATTATTAGTGAGCGTGTTTTTACTCGGGCTCGCCGGCGCAGCTTGTGGGCGAATTTCAATGGGTGCGGCCAAAGAAAATTCACCGAGCTTTGTCGTCAAAGGCGCGATTCGCCAGAAGTATCTGCCCGGCGAGAGATCGCTAATTCGATAGCTATTTCCGGTAACCACCCGATCGAAGACGATGTCGGCAAAGCTGCTGTCGCGGGAGAGCTGCAGCCGATAACGAGTAACGCCCGGCCGCGCGCCCCACCGAAGATGCACCGAAGTAGGACTACCGATTTGGGAGTTGTTCTGTAGCTGCGGGTACTGCGCTTGGGATTGAACCCCGCCGGCCAAAAATACGGCGAGGGATAAAACCAGAACGCGGAGGTGGCTTGGGCAGTACATCGTCACCTACCAATAAAAGACGAATTGCAGCATCGTTCCGTTGGAACCCGCTAAGCGTCAGGGATTTTCATTGAGTTTGTATCCAACACCACGAACGGTCAGCACGTAATGGGGGTTGCGGGGATCGGCTTCCAGCTTCTTTCGCAGCCGATTGATATGCGGGTCGATGTTTCGCTGATAGCCTTCGTATTCAGTGCTCCACACGCGATCAAGCAGATCATTGCGATGCCAGGCGCGGCCTGGCTCTGATGCCAACAGCTCCAGAATCTGGAACTCGAGCGGAGTGAGATCAATCCTCGCTCCGCCACGCGAAACTTCGTGGCGTCGCTTATCAACCACCAGATCTCCGATCTCCATCCGATCTTCATCGCCAGCGTCCTGCCTGGAAGTCTGACCCCGCCGCAAAAGCGCCTCGATCCGGTATTCAAGTTCACGCGGGCTGAACGGCTTGGCCAGATAATCATCAGCGCCTGCTTCGAAACCGGCGACCTTATCGTCGATCATATCGTGCGCCGTCAGAAAGAGCGCCGGCGTATCGATGCCCCGATCTCGCAACTTTCTCAACAGCTCGAGACCCGACATTTCCGGCATCGACACGTCAAGAATGAGGCAGTCAAACCGATCGGTCGCGGCGGTCTGTAGCGCCGCTGCGCCGCTCTCTTTTTCGGCAACTTCAAACCCCAGGCGCCGAAAGTACTCAGCCAGGAGCGTACGCATCTCAGCGTCGTCGTCAACGATCATTAACCTTCTGGTATTGGTGTCCGTCGCTTGGGGATCCACAGTAGTTTTCCTTGTCCTGACTTCAAACCGAAACGGTCGTAGAATAACCGGCTCGGTCCAAAGCCAGTTCGGGTTTGATGTCTCGGGCCTTCCGGGGGTTTCGCCTTAGTATGTACAGGCTTTGCCTTGACGTCAAACGTTTAGGCTAAGTATATTGCGTGGTTGTTACCGTGGACCATACATCAATTCCCTTCCCGATAAACGATTCAGGCATTGATTAAAGATGCGCGATTTTCGTCGGCTTCTAAGATATCTTCTGCCTCACACCGGCACCTTCGTCATTGCTACGTTGGCAATGATCGCCGGTGCCCTGCTGGAAAGCGCCACCTTAGCATTGGTCATTCCGATCGTTGATCAGGCACTAACGCCGGGTGGCGGACAGCGCACCTCGACACCTTTCGGACTGGAGAGGCTAATTCCGCCGTCGGGCCTGGCTGCGTGGCGGACGATTGCATTGCTGCTGGTGGTCTTTACGATTGTGAAGGGCGTGGCCGAATATTTTTCCACCTACCTGATGGCCTACATCGGCCAGTCTTCCATTTTGCGCCTGCGTCAGGAGCTTTACAGTCACCTGCTCTCGCAGTCAGCCAAATTCTTCGAACGCCACCGCACGAATTATTTAGTCTCTCGGCTTATCTCCAGCGCTGCGGCCATCGAAGCTGCGGTAACCGTCACGTTGCGTGACATGTTGCGCGAGGGTTTGACCTTAATCGCTTTGCTGGGGATGTCTTTCTGGGTGAACTGGCGACTAACCCTCGGTTCGTTACTGATTGCTCCGCCCATTGCCGGATTGACTATGCGCTTCAGCAGCTCTCTGCGAAAACTGGCGCGCGAGTCTTTCGAGGGTAGCAAGCACCTGACAGACACGGCGCAGGAAGCGCTGGCCAACCAAAGTATTGTTAAGGCTTACCGGGGCGAAACGCGTGAACGAAATCGCTTTACCAGAGTGGCTGAACGCATTCGGCGCGCCAATTTGCGCTCAGCAAGCATTTCAGGAATGGCGCCCCCTATTATCGAGTTGATTGGCGTCCTTTTCATCGTTGCCCTGCTCTTCTTCGGCGAACGCGAAATCAGACTTGGCCATATGAACACGGCCCAGTTTCTCGCCTTCATCCTCGTGCTGGCGCGAAGTTATGACCCGATGCGAAAACTTGCCCGCTTGCATAACTCCTTCGCTCCGGCGCTCGCTGCCGCACAGCACGTTTGGGAAGTAATGGACGAACATGCCGAGATCACTGAGAGGCCCAACGCCGTCGACCTGCCCCCGTTGCGACATGAGATCGAATTTCGCGATGTTCATTTTGGCTACGGAGATGAATCTCGGGCCGTGTTGCGGGGCGTCAGCCTGACGGTTCCCGCCGGCAAGCTGGTAGCGCTGGTAGGAGAGTCAGGCGGCGGCAAGTCGACCCTGACCAAGCTCCTGCCGCGTTTTCACGATCCGACTTCCGGCACGGTCCTGTGGGACGGAATAGACCTTCGCGACGCGAGCGTGGTGAGTCTACGAAAGCAATTGGCCTTGGTAACTCAGGAAACCGTTCTCTTTAACGACACTGTGCGGTATAACATCTCGTACGGTCGGCCCGATGCCACTGACGAGCAACTCCGCCACGCCGCCAGGACTGCGCTGGCGCACGATTTCATAATCGAGCTGCCCGATGGTTATGACACGATAATTGGCGAACGTGGAACTTTCCTGTCTGGCGGGCAGCGGCAGCGGCTCGCGATCGCGCGCGCGGTACTGATAGACGCTCAGATGCTGGTGCTTGACGAGGCGACCTCCGCGCTGGACGCCGAATCCGAGCAATTGGTTCAACGCGCCATCGGAAACCTGATTAAGGATCGCACGACCATTGTCATCGCACATCGTTTGTCGACAGTACGCCGAGCAGATCTGATCGTCGTTATGGAACGTGGACAGATTATTGAACAGGGCACACACGCAGAGTTATTGGCACAAGGTGGACAGTACCAGCGTCTCTATGAATTGCAATTTGCCGATGAAGAGGAACTAGTGAGCAGTGAGCCGTAAGCAGTGAGCAGTTGGGTTTGGCAAGTTGATCCAATTAACTCAACCAATGACTGCAAAAAAGGAGAATCTCTAATGAGCAACCCCCACAAGAAGCTTATTGCCTGGCGCAAGAGCATGGATCTAGTCGATGGGTTACGAAAGAGCCTTCGCTAGCGATTTGTCTTCAACTGCTTACTGTTTACTGCTCACTGCTAACTGTTATGAAATCAATGACCGGATTTGGCCGAGGCGCAGCCAGCGGCGAAGACTTCACTGTCGGCGTCGAGATCAAGACTGTGAATAATCGCTATCTCGACATCCATCTGCGCGTCAGCCAGGAACTGGCGCCGCTGGAAATCGCTGTTAGAAAGCGCGTCGGAGCGCGCCTGTCGCGGGGCCGGGTCGATCTCAACATTAATTTTGAGCGAACCGGCGCGACTACTTACGAGGTCAATCGCGCATTGATTGCCGGCTATGTTAGCGCCATGCGTGAAATTCAGCAGCAGTTTAACCTCGCCGGCGACATCGATGTCACTTCTGTCGCGCGCCTGCCCGGTGCCCTGACTCCTGCGCGCGACGGATTGAACGAGGTGAACATGTCCGGGCTGGATCGAGCGCTCGATGAAGCGCTCGACAGTCTCGAGCGCATGCGCGAAAGCGAAGGCGCATCGCTGGCTGAAGAGATGCGAGTGCGCGTCGCGAAAATCGAGGCTGAAGTGCCGATCATTGAAACGGCGGCCGCGGGGCTGGCCGATGCATACCGGCAGCGTCTGGAAAAACGAATTGCCGAGCTGATCGCTCGCGGAGGTCAGACAGTAGAACTCGACGCCGGCCGGCTGGCTCAGGAAGTTGCCTATCTTGCCGATCGCAGCGACATCAGCGAGGAACTGGCGAGGCTGCGCAGTCATTTGGAACAATTTCGCGCCGCTATCGATGCCGAGGGTGAAGTTGGGAAGCGTCTCGATTTTCTCTTGCAGGAACTCAACCGCGAAGCGAACACAGTGCTCGCCAAGGCAACCGAAATTTCGATCAAAGACGCGGGCCTCGCCATTAAGGCTGAGGTTGAGAAACTGCGTGAACAAGTGCAAAATGTTGAATGAGCTGACGAAAGCCGAAGATTCCGAAAGTTCAACCGCGACGAGCGGGCCCGGGATGCTGATAGTCGTCAGTTCTCCGTCCGGCGGCGGCAAGGGCACTCTGATTGATCGCGTCTTAAGGACCGTGCCCGGGGTGAGTTACTCGGTTTCGTACACGACTCGCGCGCCGCGTGGAACTGAGCGGGACGGGCGCGAATATTTTTTTGTGGCGACGGACGCGTTCGAAGAAATGGTTCGACGCGGTGAGTTCCTTGAATGGGCAAATGTTTATGGCTACCTGTATGGGACCAACCGGACACAGGTGGAACGCGAACTCGCTGCCGGACACGACATCATCCTCGAGATCGATGTCCAGGGCGCGGCCAGCATTCGTGAAAAGATCGACGACGCGGTTTCCATCTTCATTCTGCCGCCATCGTTTGAGCTACTGCGTCAGAGACTACTGTCGCGTGGCACTGATTCCCCGACGGATTTGGAAAGACGCTTGCGGGGCGCCCCGGCCGAAGTTGAGCAGCACCGGGATTTTCAATACGTAATTCTAAACGATGATATCAACCGCGCTTCGCAGCAATTGGCCTCGGTAATTTACGCCGAGCGCGCGCGGCAGAAGCGACAGGAAGCAAGGCTCAAAGGAACGTTCAGGGATTTTGGGCAGTCATCCGGCAAACGTTAGTTTGTCCTGACTCCCTCTCCCGGAGAGGGTTGGGGAGAGGGCTTGAGTACCAGCCGCCCCAGCTACGCCCCTCTTCCCCGGCCCTTCGCCCAAAAGGAGAAGGGAGATATCAATCAGAGTCGACAAAGCGAAAGTTTGTCGGAAGACCATCGGAGGTCCGCACACATACTATGGCGAAAGCACACGAAGAGATTGAAGAGACAACCGAACAGACGCAATCGCAGGAGATCGATTCCAAGTATCGTCTGATCATCCTGGCGGCAAAACGCAGCAAGCAACTTCAGCGCGGCGCACGCCCCCGCATTGATATCGATCCCACTAAACATAAAGTTACACGAATTGCTTTGGAAGAAGTTGTCCAGGGCAAGATTTTATTCCACACCACGCACGAAGAAGACGAGCCCGTGAAAGCGTCCTAGTAGAAGCTCCCGCTTAGACGATAGGTGGGGACCATTTTCCATTTCTCATTTGACATTTTTCATCTGCCATTTGCCGGATTGATTTAGTGGTGCTTCGTGTCGTTTCGTGGATCGTACACTGGGCTTAGAAAAGAAGAACGATCCACTAAATCACACGAACGGACACGAAACGCAATGGAAATGATAACTGTCAAATGAGAAATGGAAAATGGATCTAAGCGCCTTACCCAGTCATAACTTAACCTCTCACATTCCCTTGTAATCCGGCCCACCGCCGCCTTCCGGAGTTACCCAATTAATGATCTGGTAGGGATCCATGATGTCGCACGTCTTGCAGTGGACACAGTTTGAAAAATTAATCTGTAGCCGGCGTTGGCCGTCGCCGTTGTCAACCATTTCATAGACGGCGGCGGGACAGAAGCGCTGGCAGGGGTTGCCGTATTCTTCGGCGCATCGGGTCGCACAAATGTTGGTGTCGAGTACGTGCAGATGCGCCGGCTGGTCTTCGTCGTGAGCGACTGCGGCATGATAAACGTCGGTCACTTTGTTAAAGGTCAACTGGCCGTCGAAACGAAAATCTTTGTAGCGTTGGGCTACGTCGTCGCCCCGATAACCGTAAGCCGAGAGCTTTCGCATGGCCTCGTGGCCCGGCTCCTGATGATCTCGATCGAAAATTCCCCACGCGCGCCCGCCGGTTATGTATTGCAAGCCCGCGTTCGCCATCCCCAGCCAACGCCCGTGACGAAAACCGGCGTGAAAGTTTCGATAGCGACGAAGTTCCGGGGTAATCCAACTCTCCTTAACCAATGTTTCGAAAGTCTGCAACTTGCTCGCAGAAAAGTCGCCGGCCAGCAGGGCCGCAAAGATCGTCTCAGCGGCGAGCATGCCACTCTTGATCGCCGAGTGAATCCCTTTCAAACGCGCGGCGTCGAGAAAGCCTGCGCTATCGCCAACAATCAGCACGCCATCAGCGTACATCCGTGGCATGGCGTGCCAGCCGCCTGCGGCAATCGCCTTGGCGCCGTACCGAATCATCTTGCCGCCGGCCAGCAGTTTGGCCAGGAATGGATGCGACTTGAAACGTTGAAACTCTGCGTGCGGATCAATCAGCGGATCGCGATAATCCAAACCCGTAACGTAGCCAAGATTCACCACCCGGTTCTGCATGCCATAGATCCATCCGCCTCCGTAGGTCCATTGGTCGGAAGGAAATCCGAGCGTGTGGGTAACTCTACCCGTGGGATAACGATCGTCCGGCAACTCCCAAAGCTCTTTGACGCCGAGACTGTAAACCTGCGGCTCGCGTCCTTCGTCGAGACCCAGACGCTGCACCAATTTCTTGGTTAAGGAACCACGAACGCCTTCGCCCAGGACCGTGACCTTCGCCAGCAAGTCGACGCCGGGCTCGAAATTCGGTTTGCGCTGACCCTCCTTGTCGATGCCTTTGTCACCGGTGCGGATACCCACGACGCGATCCGACTTGTCGTAAAGCATCTCGGCGCCGGGAAATTCCGGGAAGATATTGACGCCCGCTTCTTCGCACTTCTCACCCAGCCATGCCGTCAGACGATTGAGCGAGACGATGTAATAGCCATGATTCCGGAGTGGCGGCGGCGTGATTGGCGATCGGATCGCGTGCCTGCCCGTGAGGTAAAGAAAATGATCTTCCTTAACGGGCGATTCCAGCGGCGCGCCTTCTGCGGCAAAGTCGGGAATCAGTTCAGCCAGGCCACGCGGATCCATTACCGCGCCGGAGAGGATGTGACCGCCCACTTTCGCACCCTTTTCAATAACGGCGATTTGAATTTCGCCGAGGCCCTTGCCTTCTGCCTCCTGCCCACTGCCTTCTGCCTTCTGATTATGCTCGGAGACGAGACGCGCCAGGTGCAGCGCTCCGCTCAGGTTCGCCGGCCCGGCGCCGACAAAGACCACATCCATTTCCAGGCTTTCGCGTTCCATAAGTTCCTCAATCGTTTAGCTAATGAGAAAATGAATGACCATTCAGTTTGGAGTATAGCAGAGGAAATAAAGGCGCGAAATCAGCCGGGAGCGCAGACATCCTGCCTTCTACTCAAATCAGCCAGGGAAGATTAAGAGAGGTTTCAGGAAGTTAGGCAGCGTGTAGTTTCAAGTTGAGTGGGACGTCGAGTCAGGATTGAGTTGTCTTTCGAATTGCTCGCGGTTGGCTTCCAGAATCAACTGAATTGCTCGGACAGATTTTCGCGCACCTCTTCAAGTGTTTCACCCTGAGTATTTGCGCCGGGCAATTCCGCTACATAGCCAATGTAACCGCCCTCTTCGGCTTCCTGATAAATTGCCTTGCTCTTGGCTTTTTCCTCATCGCGGTGAATAATTACCGGCCAAAGGAGGATTCCCACTCATGATCACCAAAGTTCGCGGCCCGAAACCTGGCAGGCCTGGCAGAAGAAGCGCCGCAAAAGGTGGCGCACGAAAGGGCAGCTCAAAAAAGGGCGGAGCATTCACGAAGAAGAAATAGCGTTAGTTGCGAATTTCAGTTCTCAAGAGCTTTGACAAGCTCTCCCCTTGTCCGGGCCGACTCAGGCAGTCTACGACGCTACCTCCAATTAGATGGGCGGGGGCTTGGCTGAATTTGTGTTTGCGTTTGGTGTGGGCGACGGTTCAGCGGCCGGCTTCGAAATGAACGGCTTCACCGGATCGCTATCTGCATAAACCAGCTCGACTCCTTTGTCATCGTAAATCCGTACTCGCACAAAAAACGCTCGGTCTGTACCGACAGGCGGCACCCAGAAGTTTTCCGCTGCCGAGTCGATGTCGCGTTCCGGGATCATCTCAATCGGTTCCTGATCTTTGCTCCAGCCAGCTGGAAACAATCGGGATCTACTCTCGGCCTCGAAGACTTCCCAACGCGCTGTGCACTTCCGGCGTTTGAATCCTTCGATTTGAACTTTGAAGTGCACCAGGTAGCCAACCTGCGCCAAGAGATCCGCGGTGTAATCGGTGGTCGCAAGGTTCCGCGCGTCCGCAAAGTCCTGCAGACTGACGTTGGTATCGACGGTGGGCTTCTCGAGACTCGCGCGCATTGGAGGTTTTTTCCACAGCTCTCCTTTGAAGTAGCCGATAATCAACGCGCCCGCGACCGTCGTCAGTACCGTAATCACGGCCGGAATCAAGATCTGCTGATACCACTTGGCACGCCCACTGGCCGCAGTCTTTTTAGTTAGTCGTTTTTTTCTCAAAGGTCTCATGGTTAACGTCACAACGCCCAATCTTTGCAAAGCAACTCTGCCTGCTCCAGAACTGTCTGCGTAGCCTTCTCCTGCTTGTCTGGTGGATAGCCATGCTTGCGAAGGATGCGCTTGACCATGGTGCGCAGCTTTGCGCGCACGGCTTCTCTCGCAGTCCAGTCAATGGTCACATTTCTTCGCACAGTTTCAACCAACTCGCGCGCGATGATCCGCAGGTTTTCATCGCCGAGAACTTTCACTGCACTGTCGTTAACTTCCAGCGCGTCGTAGAACGCAACTTCATCGTCCGTGAGATTCAACGCTTCTCCGCGTTTTGCAGCTTCGCGCATGTCACGCGCGAGGCCAACCAACTCCTCTATCACAGCAGCCGTTTCAATCGCTCGGTTCTGATACTTGAGAATGGCCTTCTGAAGCATTTCGGAGAACAAGCGTGACTGCACCAGGTTCCTGCGTGACCGCACTCTGATTTCTTCGGTAAGCAACTTGCGCAGAAGCTCGACTGCGAGATTCTTTTGCGGCATACCACGCACCTCGCCGAGGAATTCATCCGAGAGGATAGAGATGTCAGGCTTCTTCAATCCCGCCGCCGCAAAGATGTCCAGCACTTCATCCGAGGAAATTGCGCGCGAGATGATTTGCCGGATCGCGAAGTTCATCTCTTCAACCGTTCCCCGACGTTCGAAAGTCTCCTTCGCTATGGCGGAACGAACTGCCTGGAAGAATCCCACGTCGTCGCGAATCCTAATCGCTTCCGAATGCGGAACCGCCAGCGCGAATGCAAGCGACAATTCATTGACCGACTTGAGCAGCCGCTCTTTTCCGTCAGCCTCTTTCAGTATGTGTTCTTGTGCTGGGGGCAAGAGGCTCAGCTTCTGTGCAGGCGTTCCTTTCGTCCACAGCGACCAATCAAATCCATGAAACAGGACGCTGCAGATTTCATACTTCTCCAGCATTGCTTCGACAGCTTCTTCCTGGTCGACCGCGGTGCGTCCCTTGCCGCCGCTCTCGGTGTAAACGGCCAGGGCCTTCTTCAAGTCCTGCGCGAGGCCGAGATAATCGACAACGAGGCCGCCGGGTTTGTTACCGAACACGCGGTTAACGCGCGCGATTGCTTGCATCAGTCCATGCCCGCGCATCGGCTTGTCCACGTACATCGTGTGCAGGCAGGGAACATCGAAGCCCGTCAGCCACATATCGCGAACAATCACGACCTTGAAAGGGTCTTTGGGATTCTTGAAGCGCTTTGCTAAATCCTCCCGCACCTTCTTTGTGCGAATGTGCGGTTGCCAGGTGAGAGGATCAGGCGCCGCTCCAGTCATGACGATCTTCATCACGCCTTTGGTATCGTCATCATCGTGCCAATCAGGCCGTAGCCTGCGAATGGCTTCATAAAGCTCAAAACAGATTCGCCGGCTCATGCAGACAATCATCGCCTTGCCGTCCATCACCTCAAGCCGCGCTTCCCAATGCCGCACCAGGTCATCCGCAATCAGCCGCAGGCGCTTGTCTGCGCCAACGACCGCTTCAAGGGCAGCCCACTTCGTCTTGAGCTTCTCTTTGTGCTCGACCTCTTCGCCTTCGGTGGCTTCCTCAAAGTCGGGATCAATCTTTGGTTTCTCTTTCTCATCAAGCCCGAGCTTTGCCAGCCGGCCTTCGTAATAGATTGGCACCGTCGCTTTATCCTCGACGGCGCGCTGGATGTCGTAGATGCTGATGTAATCGCCAAAGACCGCGCGCGTGTTGGCGTCCTTCAGTTCAATCGGTGTTCCGGTGAAGCCGATGAATGAAGCATTCGGCAGCGCATCGTGCATGTGCCGCGCAAAGCCGTCGATAAAGTCATACTGGCTGCGATGCGCTTCGTCGGCGATGACCACGATATTGCGCCGCTCGGAAAGCGTCGGGTACACCGCCCGCTTCTCGTCTGGAAAGAACTTCTGGATCGTCGTAAAAACAATCCCGCCCGATTGGACTCGCAGTTTCTTTTGCAGATCGTCGCGGCTCATCGCCTGCACAGGTGTTTGCCTAAGCAAGTCCTGGCAGCGCGAGAACGTTCCGAAGAGTTGTTCGTCCAGGTCGTTACGGTCGGTAAGCACGACGATGGTTGGATTTTCCATCGCCGGATGGAGGACGAGCCGACCGGCGTAGAAAACCATCGTGAGCGATTTGCCGGAGCCTTGCGTGTGCCAGATAACTCCGATCTGTCCGGCATGTCGTCCCTGCTCGAGACTCTCATCCCCATGCCTCGAAGACTCGGCACCCCCACCCCCGGCCCCTCCCCCAAAGGTGGAGGGGAGAAGATCTTTAACTTGTTCGGGTCCCGTCTGTAGGCCCTCTCCCCCGGCCCCTCTCCCAGGGGGAGAGGGGAGATAGACCGCTATTTCTTTGAGAACATTTTCGGTTTCATTGAGGATGCGCTCGTTTGTGAACCGCAACACCCGCAATCCCTGCGCAATCATGTAAGCATCGCGTTCCTGATCGTGATGCCACGCCTCGTTGGGATTATGCACACCTCCGTCGCACTCGATCACGAGTTGAGCTTCGTGACAATAGAAGTCTGCGATGTAGTCACCAAATTGATGCTGTCGTCTGAATTTGAATCCCAGGAACTGACGATTCCGAAGTAGTTCCCACAACAATGCTTCAGCGGTTGTCTGCTTCTTCCGAAGTTCGCGCGCACGTTCCACCAAACCGGCAACCTGGTAGCCTCCGCGATACTGTCTTCCTCTACCAATGCTCGCGCTTTTTCTTCCTCCCTCTCCTTCTGCGGGGATGTCGAGTGTTCTTACTCCCTCTCCCCTTGGGAGAGGGTTGGGGAGAGGGCTTAAGGGCGTAGTACGACGATCACCACCCACTGGCTCTTCTCCCCCTCTCCCCCTGGGAGAGGGGCCAGGGGTGAGGGTCCGAACACCAACGGCGCGCAACGTTGCTTCCACCGCAGTATTGACCGCATGAAACTGATGATAACCCGCCATCTTCTTAATGATCGTGCCGTCCGATGTGTCTTCCTCAAACACAATGAAGTGCCGAATCAGATCGAGGAACCTGCGCTTATCAAAAACGCCGCGCAACAATACTTCAAGCTGTGGCAAGAAAACCGGCGCGAGAGTTTCGCCCTCAACCGTGCGCCACGGCATGAACCGCTCTTTGTCTGCGCTGATTGTTCCAACGCGCGCTTCCAAACCATCAGAGATCACCGCGACAGCGTTATGAAGAAAGATCGAAGGAATTTGTACCTTGTATGTCTGAATCTGATTGAAAGCATCCCAGAGAGTCGCATCCTGGTCGGCCGCGTTCTTCAACTCGATAACCGCCAGTGGTAAACCATTGACGAAGATCACAACGTCTGGTCGGCGATTGCGCTGACCTTCAATCACCGTGAACTGATTAACCACCATCCAGTCGTTTGCGTCTGGATCGTCGAAATCGATCACACGCACAATGTCATGCCGTCGCTGGTATTCCGGTTCTTGCTCCCCTCCACCTTTGGGGGAGGGGTTGGGGGTGGGGGTGCGTAGCATAGGTTGCTGGTATTCCACCGCAATCCCATCAACCAGCATGCGATGCAACGAGCGATTGTTAACAATGAGTGAGGGCGACTCGATAAGGCTAAGTTTGCGGAATACTTCATCGAGTGCTTCCGCAGCGACATTGGGATTCAGCCGCCCAAGCGCGGAGCGCAGTCGTTCGGGCAAGATAGCTTCGCTCAGGCTAGCTCGCTCTGCCGCTGGTTCACCTGGAGCGATCTCAGGGCCGTGGAGTTCGGAATAGTCGAGTTCATCTAGCCACGATAGCGCGGCATCTTCGACGGTCGATTCAATAAATTTGGACAAGGTCTGATAGTTCTCAGGAGTCTGACATCACAATCGTTCTGACCTCGTTATTGTATTTTCTCTCGCGCTGGATGAACGCTCGGATTCCACCTTCCATGATGTTCTGAATATCTTCGCGAACAAAACTCATTTCGATGGCTCCAGTGTGATCGACGTCTACTAAGCGACCGTCTTCGTGAACACTTGACTGCCGAATTCTTAGGACTCCGGCTTCGTTTTCGAGGACAATTACCCGCTCGGCGTCGCCGTTTACTGGAATATTTGCGTTGTGCGTTACGACGATGATTTGGCGTTTCCAGCGGCTGGCTCGCAATTCTTGGACAACCAACTTTGAAATCCATTCCGTATCAAGATCGTCTTCAGGCTGGTCTAGGATGAGCGGTTCGTCTCCATGGTGCAGCACGAAACCGAGCATCGCAGCCGTTCGTTGGCCTGGGGAACCCTGAGTAATATCCTGCCAATCCTCGTCTGTCTCAGGATTACCAGAATCTTTTAGAAAAGATATCTTCGCGATGTCGTCCGCTATTTCTGTTGCTAGCCTCAGCCGCACCGTCTCATCTAGCGTTTCAAGTCTTTTTCGCCAATTCGCGCGCAGGTCAGCATTATCGCGGTCGGAAATCTGATCAAAATTGCCTCTGCTTAAAGCGGTCCGCCACATTGACCACCTGTTTTCTCTCGTCACATCATCCGGCGCATTCCAGATCCACTCGGCGAGATCCGGCACGTCCTCGAGAAATGCATCAGCTCTCAAGTTCAGTAGGTTTCGGACGCTCTTACACCAGCCAATGACGTCACGATGTGGCCTTAATTCAAACTTCAGTCGACCACTGCGTTGCGATACATTTCCCAACAGGTCGGACCGAAGGCTGCGACGTTCTCGAAGCAAACTCTGAATGAGGCTCCACACTGCTGCGGTGCGATCCCTTAGCGAGTCAAGACTCGATTCCAGAGCCGCAAGCGACTTCTCAAGCCCTTGTTGTTGCGTCAAATCCTTCTTCAGTTGATTATAGCTGTCTGGGTCTATACCTTTTGCTTTCAGTTCTCCAAGATAAACTTCTTCATCTGCACGGGCCGCAAGAAGACTCTTGTGCCATTCACTTTCCTGAACCTGCACATGCCAGTCCGCGAAGCTGCGCTCTCCATCAATCAAAACATTCGTTATGCCGTCACTCACCTCTTGTGAGATTAGCTTGAGCGAGCTAGTAAAGCTTTGAATGTCGGCCCCAACGTCGGGGAGGTCTAAGATAGATTTCTCTTGATCTACTCGTACACTCAAGTCCTGGAGAAAACGGTAGACATTCAGTGACGCTGAGTCTAAAAGTTCGCTTTCATTTACCCGTGATTGATTGTACTCTCGGCGCGACTTTGCCTCAGGAGAGTCAAATGCCGCGAGTTGCGCTTCTAATTCTTTGACCTTAGCTCGAATCGAGGGGAGCTGCCCGAGGTCGCCTTTGAGCCGTTCGTGCTCGCGTGTGGCGGACCGCCATTCCACCGCCGCATCATCGAATTTTCGCCACCAGCTGTCTCGACGCGCCGGTTCTGTCTTCAACAGCCCTAGACTTTCATCCACGAACGCGAGGAAGCTCCGAGAAGCCGACAGAGGATCATCCCGATCTTGCGATACACGTTCAAATAACTCCTTCTGGTTTACAACGCGGACGCGAAAATTCGTAGGCACAAATGGACCATCATCCTGCTGCGCCTGTGATCCTGTCTCCTTCGTCCACTTAGTGTGTTGTCTATCCTGAGAATTCTGAATTCTGTGTATTGAAGACAGTTCGGCCTGCTCAAATATTCGGTCAGAGAAGATCTCCGCCTCCTCTTTTACCATCTCTGGAAGTGTATTGAAGCCAGAGTAAATTTGCCTCAGCGCTGCAACCACAGTCGACTTGCCGCTTCCCCGACCCCCGATCACGACGTTCAAAGCAGGATGAAAATCTAGAGTCAGGGGAGCGCTAGAATTGCCAAGCACGCCGCCGAGTTCGACAGTTTCGATCCAAGCATGGCGTGTCTTATTCGGATTGCGATCAGGGTAATCGTTTAACCGCGAATCCCAATGGCACATAATTCGTGCCTCATGATCTAGAAACGCTTGTCTCAGGGCCTCAAGTGTCGGCTGTTCCATTCGCACCCAACAGAATCTTGCGCCGAATCGCCCGAAATCATATGCATCAGAGGTAGCAATGAAAGCGAGATCTCTAAGGCGAGGAAAGTTATCAAGAGACCGCCGTCTAAATAAGTCATTGAAAGAGTCGCTATCGCAATCAACGCAGTCTCCAGGATCAACCGCCTCGAGGCGCGGATGATGGAGAGCTTTCCAGCGAATGTCTCCCTTCACGGTTCTGCCCGAGGCAATGCCGTTGTCATTCAAGGCGTGGGGCGCAATCGCCAAGTAGTCGTCTGGCAAATCATCCAGTATTTTAAGGATCGTTTTTCCGGACGAACCCGGTTCTCTGAACTCTCCATGAAGATGGTATCGACCATGTTCGTGGTCGAAACCTAGGGGCCCTGCAAGAAGAAGATCGAAATCGTGGCTCGTCTTCTCACGGTCACCGATAATTACGAGATGAATTCCATCAGCCCCTGAGCCAGTTGTAATTTCACAACCGGGGAACACTGTAATTCCCCTGTCACCCCCGGCTTCAAGCATCACGTCGATCCAATCGCCGGTGTTGTGATCCGCCAGAACGATGCTTTCAATCCCGCATCGGATCAGTTCGTCCATGTAGCGGTCGGCAAACTGTCGCTTACCATCTGGCGTTGCGAGATCGTAAGCCTGATCAGTTGGCATCCTGAATTGCCAAGCTGGAGTCGCGATCTGCAGATCGCATTTCCACCACTTAGTTAAGGTCATGAGGAACACCTCGCAATTCGCCAGAAAGTAGCTTTGGCAATAGGCCATCGCGCAAAGCAGCGAGCGTTAAAGATTCCCGCAAATTCGCGACGAGCTTTTGATGAAGCGGTTCGACCTGGTCCACGAAACTATCAAGCATTGCCTTTGGCGGCACCACTACGGGCAATGGTCGAAAGTTACTCTTGCTAATCTCAAGAAAGGTTGTGCCATTGGCGTTAGCTTCGATCAGATCCATATTTGCACGTGCCCACAACTGAACGTAGTAATTCGGCAGAGCTTGGTCACAGACCATTGCAATAAAGCCTTGGTTGACCGCTACTGCAACTTCGCTTATCGCGAGGTAGCCAATGGGCGCCCGCGATGACAGCAAAACTGTTCCACGCGGCAGTAAGCCCGAACTGATTTGCGTTAACCCAGCGTCTGAAATCCTGCGCGCGGTGTCCAGCAAAACAGGATTCGCAAGGCTTGACAGATCTCTGGGCGTTGCCCAGTGAATCGTACCGTCTTCCCAAAACCTTGCGTTCTTCGTGCTGGGCGTACTGCCGCCGGCAACGCCGACTTCTTGGCCGATAGTTGATTCGCGCCAACCTTCGGGCAATCCGTTCTCCGTCGGATCAACGAACCAAGATTTGAAGAGCGCTTGTTCCATCGCTTCCAGCGTCTCGTTCATCTGCCGGTTCAGATCGAGCTTGTCGTCCAGCGTGCCTAGCACGTAAGCAATCGCGCGCTGCTCGGAGAGCGGTGGCAGCGGAATCTCCATGCTTTCGATTTGTCCGCCGCTTATATTCACTTGATTTGCGCTTCCGGTGGCGATTGAAACCAGGGTCGACTGACATTCTCCCTGCGTTAGCACGTAGAAGAGGTAGCGCGAATCTAGTTTGGTGGGGTCCTTGAGGACGAAACGCCCCACTCGTTGATTAATAAGAAATCTATCGCTTGGGCCTGTGAATCGCGCCACGCGCCCAACGACCGAGTTCGGCGCGTGTATGCCAGACCCAGTCATTGAAATAAGCAAGTCTCCGGTCTTACAGCGATAACGCGTGGCACTCTTCGCCACATCTTCTGCTACGTACTCCACTTCCGAAGTGTCCACGTCCCGGAGTCTCACGTTCTTGATCTTCAGAACCGGAACACCCGAATCTTTGAAATCGCTGCTCTTGAATGCAAATCCACCTTGAACCGAGACGTATTTGCCTAGCGGCGCTAACGGATAGTCTTTAGCCATAATCAAGCATTTCCAAGTTCTGCCGAATCGCCTCTTCCAACTTTCCAGATTCCGCGAACTGGCTCTCCAGCATCGCGGTGAGCCGCTGCATCTTCTCTTCGAACGGCTCGCCATCGTCCTCGGTCGCAACGGTACCCACATAGCGCCCAGGTGTCAGCACATGTTCGTGGTTGCGGATGTTGTCGAGCTTTGCAGCATTGCAGAAGCCGGGAGCGTCGGCGTATTCACCAGCGTCCTTGTCACCCCGCCAAGCGTGATACGTGCGCGCGATCTTAGCGATGTCCTCGGCCGTTAGTTCACGGTGGACTCGGTCCACCATCGCGCCCATCTTGCGCGCATCAATGAAAAGCGTCTCGCCGTGCCGATTGCGGAAACGACCACTTTTCTTACCACGCGTGACGAACCATAGACAGACAGGAATCTGAGTCGAGTAGAAGAGCTGCCCCGGAAGCGCCACCATGCAATCAACCAGATCGGCTTCGACGATCTTCTTGCGAATCTCGCCCTCGCCCGACTGGTTCGATGACATACTGCCGTTGGCGAGTACGAAGCCCGCGATGCCTGTCGGTGCGAGGTGATGAATGAAATGCTGCACCCAGGCGAAGTTTGCATTACTCGCAGGCGGCACTCCGTACTTCCAGCGCACATCTTCACGCAAGCGCTCGCCGCCCCAGTCGCTGTCATTGAAAGGCGGATTCGCTAAGACGAAGTCGGCTCGCAAGTCTTTGAAAGCGTCGCCGTGAAATGAACCTTGCTCGTTCCAGACAATGTTCGCTTCTATACCTCTAATAGCCAGATTCATTTTGGCGAGTCGCCAGGTGGTGTTGTTAGATTCCTGTCCGTAGATGCTGATGTCGCCTTTGGCCTTGCCGCCATTTCCGTTGCCCGTGGCATGCGCCTTCACGAACTTGACCGATTGCACAAACATGCCGCCGGAACCACAGCAGGGATCGAAGACGCGGCCTTTGTACGGCGCGAGCATTTCCACGAGAAGCTGTACCACCGGCCGTGGAGTATAGAACTGTCCACCCTTCTTGCCTTCCGCGCTCGCAAATTGCGCCAGGAAGTATTCATACACGCGGCCAAGAATGTCTTTCGAACGACTGTCTTTGTCTCCAAGTCCGATGTTGCCAATCAAATCGATGACTTCGCCAAGCCGTTGCTTGTCGAGCGCGGGCCGAGCGTAGTCTTTCGGCAGAACGCCTTTCAGTGACGGATTGTCGCGCTCAATAGCGATCATCGCATCGTCGAGAGTCCTACCGATGGTTGGCTGCTTAGCGTTCGCAAGCAGATGTTGCCATCGCGCTTCCTTTGGCACCCAAAAGATATTAGCGGCAACGTACTCATCACGATCCTCGAGCGTAGCCAGACGGTCTTCGGGCTTCTTGACGTAAAGTTCGCTTTCCGGATTCTCAATGTCTTGATTGAGCTTCGCGCGGAATTCCTCGAACGCATCCGAAATGTATTTCAGGAAGATGAGGCCAAGCGCGACGTGCTTGTACTCCGCCGCATCCATGTTTCCACGCAGCTTGTCCGCCGCCGCCCAAAGCGTCGGCTCAAGCTTCTGCTCGGTGACCGCGGCCTTCTTATGCGCGCCGCGTTTCTTCTTTTCCGGGGCTGGTGTGATTGTTGGGGCCATCGATCACTCCCTGACAGGATGAAATTCAGACCGGCTATTGACTGATCAAATTTCGGGTAAGTCTGAGACGGTGCTGAGGTGGGCCTATATTGCCTCAATGTATGGAATTTTGCTACCGGAAGGCGTTACAAAGGACGGGTGATCCGTGGGCTAGCGGTGTTTGAGGCATGGATCGGGGAGCAGTGAGCAGTGGCCGGCTCTGCCGCAGCACATGGCGGAAAGGCTCTGCCTTTCCGGCTAAGGTCCTCAAAATATTCCGAGGCTCCGGCCTCAGTAGTTGAGGCGCAGCCTCAAGAGAATTAACCAATCTCCACGGTAAGCCAGAGGCTTACTGCGATGTGCTGTGGCAAAGCCGCAAGCCCGATGTATATCTACTTCTTCCCTGACCGGGAGCGAAAACCGATTTGCTTGCGACCGGGGAGCGGCGGCGACATCAGTTGTCGAATCGCGTCGAACACGATTTTGAACTTTCGATCGTACTTACTTTCAAGCTCATCAAACCGCCGTGATAGTTCGGCGTTCGACGCGAGCATTCGTCTCAGTTTTACAAAGGCGCGCATGATCTCAACGTTCGCCAATACTGCTCGGTCGCTGCTGAGCACACTTGAAAGCATCGCGACACCTTGCTCGGTGAAGGCATAAGCCTGGATAGCGTCGTCCACCGCGACCTTCTTTTGAGGTGCCACTTTGGTACCTCAAAGCCGCCGACTCTTCGGCAGTTAGCTGAAACATGAAATCCGACGGAAATCGCTTCAGGTTTCGTTTGGCCGCACGGTTAACAGCCTTCGTTTCGACGCCGTATAAGCTTGCAAGATCCGAGTCCAGCATGACCTTCTCGCCGCGAATAAAGAAGATTGCCTTTTCGATTCTTTCCACAAGAATGAGGTTTGAGTCTTTCATCGTGAGCCCTCCACGCGCGCAGTTGTAGCGGCGCATGATAGATGAAAGGCTTGAAACGCGAAAGTAATGAAAGTTGCAAGCGAGGTCGATCAGCCGGAGCAGCCTTGTTTTGGAGTGCGCTGACTTGTCAGCGCTTTCGAAAGCGGCGACAAGTCGCCCCACTCCATATTTGGACAAAACAGCTACTCTAGCTATAATGGCTACGGAGTTTTTAGGGAGGCTACCATGGCCACATTGACCTTTAAGAACAGTCGCGGAGAGTTGGTTGACGTTCCCACCGTTGCGGCCACGCGGGTAAAAAATGAGTTTGGCCGGATTCTCGAACAGGCAACGCATAACGGCGCCGTCGCCATCACGCGGCATGATACGACGAAAGCGGTGCTGCTTTCAGTTGCCGAATTCGAGTCATTGGTCAGCGCTCGCTCGCGGACGCTGGACGCACTCAGTAACGAGTTCGACGGACTGCTGGGGCGCCAGCAGACACAACAATCTCGCAAAGGGATGAAAGCTGCCTTCAATGCTTCACCGGCCCAACTCGGGCGCGCTGCGGTAAAAGGCGCACGCCGAAAGAAATAGAGAAGTCGGAGGTCAGATATTGGATGTTAGCCTCGACCCGCAGGTCACGAATCGCTGACTTAGATACTCAGCCTTCAAAGGTATGACCTCCGACCGAGATAGGAGATCCGCCTCTGACTTCTGACCTCTGACTTCTCTATGACTACGCACCAACGGCAACCAAGCATTTACGTGATTGCCGGTGTCAATGGCGCCGGCAAGAGCAGCGTGGCGGGAGAGACTTTTCGTCAATCGGGCGCTGATTACTTCAACCCCGATGAAGCCGCGCGGCGGTTTGCAGCGGCAAATCCTACGCTGACACAAGCAGAAGCCAACAGCGCCGCCTGGCACGAAGGCGTTAGACTGCTTAAACGCGCCATCGACGAACGGCTCGACTTTGCGTTCGAAACTACGCTGGGCGCGAACACAATTCCCCGCCTACTTCGTCAGGCTGCAAATGCCGGCTTCGACATCTATCTTTGGTATGTCGGGCTGGAATCACCCGAACTTCACATCGCGCGGGTGCAGTCGCGAGTAGCCCGCGGCGGGCACGACATTGCAGAATCAGACATCCGCCGGCGTTACGAGCACAGCCGCCTGAACCTGATCGATCTGCTGCCGGTCATTCGGGCACTTCGAGTATTTGATAACAGCACGGAAGCTGACCCTGCCGCTGGTCTGACACCAAAGCCGACACTGGTGCTGGACCTGGAACGCGGCAGAGTCGTTGGGCCGAAAGACCTGACACACACTCCCGCGTGGGCAAAACCGATTGTTGCTGCTGCCTTGCAGCTCCGTCCCTGAACTCCGAAACTTATTTGCCTCGATCCAGACTCAATTTCTCTCGCGGGATTTGGTACACTTGCCCCTTTCCTGTTTAGAGTAACGCCGTATGCGACAAGTCCTATCCAGAAAACTGATCCTCGTCCTTGCGGGCGCGACACTGGTGCTGGCGTCGCTGGCATTCGGATTCTCGAAAGTCAGATCGGTTATTGGCAGGCGCAAGGCGCCGGCAACTGCGGCTCGAATGGATCACGTCCCGCGCGTCGTTTTGTGGGCGTGGGAGCGGCCGACAGATCTGCGGTTCATCAATCCAAAAGAAACCGGAGTGGCATTCCTCGCCCGGACGATCCGTCTGCGACAGGGCGAAGTAGTTGTGCGGCCGCGGCTGCAATCTTTGAATCTACCGGAAGGCGCCACGGTGATAGCGGTCGCTCGGGTCGAGACGGACTCGGTTACCAGGCCGGATCTCTCGGATCAGCAACGGCAGAAGTTGGCCGAAGCGATCACAGAGATGGCAAAGCTGCCGAACGTCGCGCACATTCAGATAGATTTTGACGCGACGCTGACGGAACGAAAGTTCTATCGCGAGGTGATTGTTGATGTGCGGCGACGTCTGCCTGACACGATCAGTTTATCGATCACCGCACTCGCGTCCTGGTGCACTTTTGATGACTGGCTTTCCGAGCCAGGGCTAGATGAGGCGATAGATGAAGCCGTGCCGATGTTGTTTCGGATGGCCGGCGATAGTAAGCAAATCGCCAATCGGCTGGACGCGGGCGAGGATTTCATCGCCCCTCCGTGCCGTCATAGCTACGGCATTTCTACAGACGAGCCGCGCGCGAATCTTTCTTCGGCGCGGCGACTCTATGTTTTTAACCCTGACCCGTGGACCGAAAATTCGGTGCGCGCGATTTTGGAGTCAAGAAAATGATTGCAGGAAACTCAACCAGGGCGCTGGTAGCTCTGGCATTAATTCTTTCAGTCTCGATCCTTCTGCCCCAACCGACTCAGGCCTGCGGGCCTTTCTTTACTGATTCAATATTTGTTTTCAGCGTGCACCCGGACTTCCCCCTCGAGACCTTTGCGGGAGGAAAACTCGGGATCATACAACCGAGCTGGGCCAGGTCTTATCTCGTCGCCGCCTATCGCCATTTGGCGGGAACCAGCCTGAGTCCTGATGAAGCAAAGGGCATCAAAGCACTCTGGGACGACCGCCTGAGCTACGGCTGGAGCATTGACGACGCCGGCTGGGTCAAGAAATGGAATGAAGCGAGAAAGAAGGTTCCCGGAATTGCCGCGCCGCCTGAGATCAATGTCTATCGCAACCGTGAGAAGCCGCATGAGTACGAAAGCTACTTGAACTGTCAGCAAGGTGCGTTTGAGAATGCGGAAGCTACTCTGAACGAGCGCATCAAACGGTTCGGCGCCGGCAGCGCGAGCGTCCGCGATTGGATTGCGGCGCAGGACACGGTCTTCTCGAACTGTGGCGAAGGCCGGCACATCCCGGAAGCGGCGCCCCCGGATCAGGACGCGCTCATCCGCGCCGACCGTGCTTATCAGATTGCCGCCGCAAACTTTTACTCGGCAAATTTTGACATGGCCAGACAGCAATTCGATTCAATCGCGAGCGATAAATCTTCGCCGTGGCGCGGCCAGGCCGGCTATCTCGCTGCGCGCGCAATGTTGCGTAAGGGTAGTCTGGTCGATAAGGCCGAAGAAGGCCGTCCGGCGTTGACCGACGCTGAAACGCGGCTTAACGCCGTCCTGAAGGATGACTCGGCCTCGGCATCGCATCAGGCAGCGGCAAGACTGCTAAATCTTGTGCGCCTGCGCCTGCGCCCGGAAGAAAACGTTCACGAAATTGCCCGTGTGCTTATGAAGAAAAACGGCAGTCCCGATTTCAAACAGGCCGTCTGGGACTACACCGTCCTTTTGGACAAATTCCTCGGCGAGGACGACGAGACTGCCACGAGGAAACTTCCCGCGGGATTGAGGAGCGACGAGCTTACTGATTGGATAATCACTTTCGAGGAACCGGCTGCGACGGCCGCCGCGCATTCCATTGAACGCTGGGAAAAAACCAGGGCCCTCCCCTGGTTGGTTGCGGCACTGTCGTATACGGACGGGCAGCAACCGAAAGTGGCCGCGCTGTTGAGCGCCGCGGCCGGGGTCGATCACAGCTCGCCTGCATTTCCTTCCCTGGCATTTCACAGTGTGCGGCTGCTGATTGCCACTAACCGCGCCAATGAAGCGCGGGCGATGCTCGATAAGATTCTTACAACTGATCGACAGCAGTTGACGCCATCGGCGGTCAATCTTCTGATGGGGCAAAGAATGACGCTGGCACAGAACCTCGACGAGTTTCTGCAGAACGCTCAGCGCGTCCCGGCCGGCATTAGCTCTGACATCGACGGGCGTCAGATTCCGGATGACGAGAGCACCGTTAGCGAGACGACCAAAGACGGCAAGCTCTTCTTTGATTCGGATGCTGCTAATGTCTTCAATGAGGTGATGCCCGTTGCCATCATCAAGGACGCAGCAAGCCGGAAGGCGGTCGCGCCAAACCTGCGTAAGGATATTGCTCAAGCGGCTTTCGTTCGCGCGGCGATGATCGATGATCGAGAGACTGCCCTGCAGGTCGCACCTCTCTTGCAAGACATATATCCGGAGTTGAAACCATTTCTCGGGGCGTATCAGAGGGCCACCACGCCAGATGCCAGGCGCTTCGCCGCGGCCTTTCTATCGTTGAAGTTTCCCGGGCTCAGACCTTACGTGAGTCAGGGTCTCGGACGATCGAGCTCGATCGAGGAAGTAGATAGCTATCGAGATAACTGGTGGTGCGCTGAAGCTCCGATATCTATGTCGGGGGCGGCCTCGGAGGGCGAAGGAGACGCCAAATCCAAGCCTGACCCGATCAGGCCACCAGAGTTTTTGAGGCCCTCCCGGTCTTTGGCTTCCCGCCAGTTCGCTGCTCTTCAAGCTTTGGGGACTGGCCCCAATTACTTCTGTCGTATGGCGATCGAATGGACAGAGAAGAATCCGGCTGATCCGCGTTCACCGGAGGCGCTGCACCTCGCTGTGCGCTCGACACGCTATGGTTGCACCGACAAGGAAACGGGCCGGTGGTCCAAGGCTGCCTACGATCTGCTTCATAGCCGTTATCCCAACACCACCTGGGCCAGGAACACGAAATATTGGTTCAAGTAAACAAGCACAATGCAGCGCTGTTTGCGGAGTGAGAACAAGGGTGACAGACAACAAACATACAAACAACCTAATCAACGAAACCAGTCCTTATCTGCTTCAGCACGCACATAACCCGGTCGATTGGTATCCGTGGGGCGAAGCGGCGCTCACCAAAGCGCGGGATGACGACAAACCGATCCTGCTCAGCATCGGTTATTCCGCCTGTCACTGGTGTCACGTGATGGAACACGAGTCCTTTGAGAACGAAGCCATCGCGAAGCTCATGAACGAGAACTTTGTGAATATCAAGGTCGATCGCGAAGAGCGGCCGGATCTGGATCAAATCTACATGAGCGCAGTGCAGATGATGACCGGCCAGGGTGGTTGGCCGATGACGATGTTCCTTACGCCTGCGGGAGTGCCCTTCTACGGCGGAACTTATTTTCCTCCCGAAGACCGTTACAACATGCCGGGATTTCCGCGCATTCTCTTGAGCGTGGCCGAAGCTTATCGCTCGCAACAGGAGCAGGTCACCGGCACTGCGACCGCGATGCTGGGAGAGTTACGGCGGGTTGGCTTGACGGACGAATCAAGCGAAATGCTCACAAGGGAAATGCTCGACGGGGCCTTTCGTCGTATCTCTTCAAACTATGACCGCACCAATGGCGGCTTCGGCGGCGCGCCCAAGTTCCCACCGGCGATGAATCTCGAGTTCTTTCTCAAAACCTGGCACCGCACGGGTTCAGCCGAAGCCCTTGAGATGGTCGAACACACCGCCCGCAAGATGGCCGAAGGCGGAATGTACGACCAACTTGGCGGCGGCTTTCACCGCTATTCGGTCGACGCGAAATGGCTGGTCCCTCATTTCGAGAAAATGCTCTACGACAACGCGTTACTCTCGCGAATGTATCTGCACCTCTATCAGGTGACCAAGAACCCGGACGCGCGCCGGGTCGCCGAAGAGACGCTGGATTATGTAGTCCGCGAAATGACCGACCCACGTGGCGGTTTCTACTCGAGTCAGGATGCGGATTCAGAAGGCGTCGAGGGAAAGTTTTTCGTTTGGTCGCGCGCCGAGATCCTGAATGTTTTGGGAGCGCAAGATGGCAGTCTCTTTTGCGACTTCTTCAACGTTACTGAACGCGGGAATTTTGAGGGCGAAAGCATCCTCAATGTTACTTCTTCTCTGAAAGACGTCGCCGCCAGACATGACGTGTCCGTCGAGCACGCACAGGTAACAATCGCCAGCGGGCGGCAAAAACTTTTCGATCTCCGGGAACGACGCATCAAGCCGGCACGGGATGAAAAAGTTCTGACTGCCTGGAATGGGCTGATGCTCACCAGCTTCGCTGAGGCCTCAGCCATTCTCGAGCGCTCAGATTACCGTAACGTTGCCGAGGCGAACGCTAGTTTTCTTCTTAGCTATTTGCAAAGGGCCGGCCTGTTGCTCAGGACTTACAAAGACGGCGAGGCAAAGCTGAATGCCTACCTCGAAGATTATGCCTGCCTTATTAATGGTTTGATTTCTCTGTACGAAGCGACCGGCAAGCTGGAATGGCTGGAGGGTGCGGTTTCGCTCGCCGACAAGATGACTGAGCAATTCTGGGACGAAGATGCCGGCGGCTTTTTCTTCACCGGAAAGAGCCATGAGCAGTTAATCGTCCGCTCGAAAGAATTCATGGACAACGCCACTCCGTCCGGCAATTCAATCGCCACGCTTTCGCTCCTCAGGTTGGGGCTGCTTACCGGAAACGATGACTATCGCCGCCGCGCTACGGCCGTTTTGCGACTGATGGCCAACCAGATTCGCCGCTACCCGTCAGCGTTTGGTTTTGCTCTAGGTGCGTTGGATTTCTATCTGGCCACGCCTCTGGAGGTCGTAGTCGTGGGTTCACCCGAGCCAAAACTCGACGATCTCCTAAGGGCTCTGTGGCAAACCTACCTCCCAAATCGCGTCATAGCACCGTGCAGCACAGCCCACGAGCAAGCTGCCGCACTGGTACCGCTTTTCGCCGGTCGCAACACTCTTGCTAGCCAACCCACGGCCTTTGTTTGCCAGGCCAATACCTGCCAAATACCGGTACAAACGCCCGCTGAACTGCTGAAGCAACTCGTCCGGACAGAAGCTCCCGCCCAGGCGCCCGACTCCCAGGAGAGTCAGCGAACCGGTAGACTGGTCCCCTAAATACTCACAAAGCCTATTGACTAGAAGACCTTGGGCCAGCTATTCTCTACGTGGCCAACACTGTTGGCCGCTGCCAGGCTACTACAAACACGCGGTTGTTGCTTTCGGCTCCTTCCTCCGGATTTAGACCCAGATCACCAGGAATCAACGGAACTACCTAATGCCAAAACTTAACTGGAAGACTCTGCTGCTGGTCGGCGGTGTTGCGGCTATCGGCGGCGCTATCCTGATACTCGGAATCGCCTCCACAGTTCGCCTTCCACTCCTCGGTTGGAGCGGTGTGGGGTCGTTTGTGATCCTGCTGGTCCTCACGCTTCTATGCAGCAGGTTCACGGTCCCGGTAACTAATGTCGATGGCATAAGCCATACTCAAAAGTCCGTCGCGGACGCTTTCATATTCCTCGCGGTCATGATGTACAGCACGGCTCCGGCGAACAGCGTGGGGCCCGCCATTATCCTGGCCGCAATCGTGGGATTCCTCGCTTCGTTTTCTTTCGCTGAACGCTGGCCGACAGTCTTTGCCGTTGGGACTTCGATAATCTCAACGTTTGTTGCCTCACTTGTCTACAGATTCATGGTCCTGACATTTGCCGGCGGGGCCCTGGAGGGAAGAGAGACGGGTTTGGTTCTCGAACTGCTGCTTTTCCCCCTCTGCGTTTTCGGTTTTATCCAATATGCGCTCAGCACGTTTGGCACAGTTGCCTTTAATTCTTTTTGCGCCGGTCACGCCCGGGTCACGGTTTCGCAGGAAAGTCTGATTTGGACCTTGATTACTCAGGTAGCGAACGTGACTTCGGCGGCGCTGTTCTATTCAGCTATCCACGGCTCCGGTCTCCCATTCGTCTTCGTCGGAGCCTTAATCATCGTATTGGTCCATCTGCTTTACCGGTTTAATGAAAAGCGAGTCAGTGAAGTCACCCGCGCGCAGGCTGAGAAGGTCAAGTATGTGGAAGAAATCGCGGACTTGCACATGAACACCATCGAATCTCTGGCAATTGCGATTGACGCGAAAGATCAGACCACGCATGGCCACGTGCGTCGTACTCAGATCTATGCCACAGAGATGGGAAAGCTTTTGAAAGTAAAGGAGCAGGAATTACGAGCACTGGTAGCCGGGGCGCTGCTGCATGACATCGGAAAGCTGGCCGTACCTGAGTACATCCTCAACAAACCCGGGAAACTGACTGAGGCTGAATTCGCCAAGATGAAGATCCATCCCACCGTGGGTGGCGATATCTTGAAGCGCGTTAATTTTCCTTACCCGGTCGAAGACATTGTGCGCTATCACCATGAGAAATGGGACGGCAGTGGTTATCCCAAAGGTCTCAGGGCCGAACAGATTCCCCTGGTCGCCCGGATTATTTCAGTGGTCGACTTTTACGATGCGACGCGATGCGACCGTCCATACCGGAAGGGCATGAAGCGTGAAGATTCGCTCACGCTCCTGCTGAAGATGTCAGGGTCGTCTTTTGACCCAAAGGTCGTTGATCTCTTCGCTAAGCACGTGATCGAGTTCGACCAGATGATCGCGGCTGAGGACATTCAGGAACAGGTGCCATCAGAAATTGACCTGACCAACAAGTCTCGACCCGACGCCGGGCTGGCCTCGGACATTCTCGGGGCCCCCGACAGCAATCTCGGCTTCCGGTCGATCACACAGGCCCAGCGTGAGGTATTCGCGCTGCACGAAATTGCGCAGACGATTGGCTCCTCGCTGAACATGCACGACACCGTCACGCTGGTGTCCAACAAGCTGCGCGCTATCGTTCCCTTCGATACGTGCATTATCTTTGTGGTCGACGACCGTTCCGGGAAGGCGGTCGCCATGCACGTGGAGGGCGACCACGCCGACCTCTTCAAAGCGCGACGGATCAGTGTGGGCGATGGCATCACGGGTTGGGTAATCGCCAACGCTCGCTCAATGTGTAATTCTTCACCCGAGCTTGATCTGGTGGGGCTGCCCGACGATGTCTCCCGAAGCTTTCGAGGCGTCCTGGTTTCGCCCCTCATCCGGGAAGACGGCGCCTTCGGCGCGATCACGCTTTATTCGAAAGGCCGTACCTCCTACACCACTGAACACGTTCGCTTGCTCGAATCGGTCGCTCAACATGCCGCTTCGGCCCTGAACAACGCCATCACTTTCGAGAAAACCAAAGAGAGTGCTCTGACTGATCCGCTAACGGAGCTACCCAACGCGCGTGGCTTCTACATGATGCTCGAACAGAGACTGGCAGAGTGTCAGCGTCTGAATCGCGAGTCACTCGCCCTAATCAGCATGGATGTCGACGACTTTAAGAAAATTAACGATCAGTGGGGACACGCCATCGGTGATCGATTGCTAGCCAGCATTGGGCGAGTAATACGCAAAGAGCTGCGCCAGATGGATATTCTTTCGCGATACGCCGGAGACGAGTTCGTAGCGATTATGCCGATGGCCTCGCAGGCAATGGCAGAGATGGTGAGCGAGCGGATCCGCAAGGCGGTAAGCGATCACAAGTTTTCAGTCAGAACTGGCAAAACCGTCGAGGTCACGATTAGCACCGGCATTGCCAGTTTCCCGGACAACGGCGAAACCACTGAAGAATTGCTAACCTCCGCGGCGCGCAACATGCAGCGGGACAAACATACTCGCAAGAACCTGATCAGCCTGTCGACCATGCCCACGCCGGCCAGGATCGATCACTACACCTGAGACTATTCAGACAATATTGTCCGGCACGCCTGCTTCGGCTGGCGTGCTTTTTCTTTTTTGTGTTTTGTCTGACCGCAGGTCTCGCGTATAATCGCGTGAGTTCGAGCAGGATCTTGTTCCAGGCCAGCAGTAAGCTGGCCGATTCACATTAAGCGGGCCAGCACGCCTTACATGAGCAGCCAAACTACCGAGCGAAGAGAAAAGTCCAATACTCCGGCAGGAGGCGCAACCGGCGTTCTCGACGCGCCCCCGTCCGGCCCCGCAACCCAGACCCGACCACAATCTCAGGAACTTACGGAAGATCGCGAGACGCTGGTGAAGATCTTTCATCAAATGCTGCTGATCCGGCGGTTTGAAGAGAAGTGTGCCGAATCCTACAGCCTGGGGAAAATCGGCGGGTTCTGTCACCTGTACATCGGGCAGGAAGCCGTCGGCGTAGGCGCCATCTCCGCACTTCGTGACGATGACTATGTGCTGACCAGTTATCGAGAGCACGGTCAGGCAATTACCAAGGGGATTTCGCCTGAGGCCGTAATGGCTGAGTTGTATGGCAAAGCGGGCGGCTGCTCAAAAGGCAAGGGCGGCTCGATGCATCTGTTTGATAAGCGCGTCAACTTCCTCGGCGGTCATGCAATTGTGGGCGGACAGATTCCGCTGGCCACCGGCGTCGCCTTTGCGACTAAGTACCAGGAAACCGATCAAGTCACTCTCTGTTTCTTTGGCGAGGCTGCGGTCAATCAGGGTGCTTTCCACGAATCGCTGAACATGGCCCAACTGTGGAAACTGCCGTGTATATATATTTGCGAGAACAACCAGTACGGGATGGGGACTTCCAGTGCCCGCTCGATGTCGCTCCAGAACGTGGCTGAGAAGGCTTGCGCCTACGAGATGGTTTCCGAGTTCGTCGACGGCATGGACGTGCTGGCGATGCGCCACGCGACCCTGCGCGCAGTAAAGCGCGCACGCGAGCAGTACCTGCCCACTCTGATCGAGGCGCGTACTTATCGCTATATGGGCCACTCGATGTCCGATCCGGGCAAGTATCGAACCCGCGCTGAAATTGAGAAGTATCAGAAGCGCGATCCAATCAAAATATTCACGGTCACCTTAAAAGAGAACGGCATCCTGACTGACAAGCACATCGCGAACATCGAATCGCAAGTGAAGGAAGCGGTCGAGCGCTCTGTTCGCTTTGCTGACGAGAGCCCGGAACCGGATCCGAGCGAGTTGTATAAAGACGTCTACGCGAATCCTTTGAACTAGTCTTCGAATTGAGAACTGGCCAATGGCAGTGATGACCATGCGCGATGCTTTGAACCTGGCCCTTCGCGAGGAGTTGGCCCGGGACGGGAACGTCTTCCTGATGGGCGAAGAAGTCGCCGAGTATCAGGGCGCTTACAAAGTCACTCGCGGTTTGCTGGAAACGTTCGGCCCCAAGCGGGTCATTGACACGCCGATCACTGAACTTGGATTTGCCGGGTTAGGCGTTGGGGCAGCTATGGTTGGCTTGCGGCCGATCGTCGAGTTCATGACTCTTAATTTCTCGATTCTGGCGACCGATCAAATCATTAACTCCGCCGCCAAGATGCTCTACATGTCCGGCGGCCAATTCAAAATTCCTATAGTCTTTCGCGGTCCTGGTGGCTCGGCTTATCAGGTTTCTTCGCAGCATTCGCAGGCGCTCGAATCCTGGTACGCCTACTTCCCCGGTCTCAAAGTCGTCATGCCTTCGACGCCGGCCGACGCCAAAGGGCTTTTGAAAAGCGCCATTCGGGATGACGACCCCGTGATCTTCATCGAGCAGGAACGCATGTACAACATGAAAGGTGAAGTGCCGGAAGACGAAAACTTCACAATTCCGCTCGGCGTTGCCGAGATTAAGCGCGCAGGCACGGACGCTACGATCGTCGCCCGTTCATTGATGGTGCCGGTGGCGCTGAAGGCTGCGGAAGAACTCGCCAGGGATGGTCTGTCGTGCGAGGTCATCGATCCGCGAACTATTCGGCCGCTGGACATCAACGCGATAGTTGAATCAGTGAAGAAAACCAACCGAGTAGTTATCGCTGAAGAATCGCATCCGTTCGCGGGTGTGGGGGCCGAGATCAGCGCCGAGATTAATGAGCGCGCCTTTGACTATCTCGACGCGCCGGTAAAGCGTGTTTCGGGCGCGGACGTGCCGATGCCCTACGCTAAGAACCTCGAGCGAATGGCGATTCCCGACGTGGAACAAGTCATAGCAGCCGTTCGGGAAGTTTCGTATTTGTAGTCAGTAGTCAGTTGTTTCGCACTGATCGAGAGTCCGTGAACTGACTACCAACAATTGACCACTGACCACTAACAGATATGGCCACCCAAGTCGTAATGCCGAAGCTGTCGCCCACGATGGAAGAGGGCCAGCTTTCGCGTTGGTTAAAAAAAGAAGGCGACAAGGTTTCGATGGGGGAACCGCTCGCCGAAATTGACACCGACAAAGCCACCATGGAAATGCAGGCGCTGGCTGACGGCGTGCTCCGCAAGATTCTGATAAACGAAGGCGAGAGTGCGCCGCTCGGCCAACCGATCGCAATCATCGGCGAGCCTGATGAGGACATCTCTGCGCTGCTCACTGCCGGCAATGGAAAGCCGCCGCAAGCATCGCCCGCGCCATCAGGGCCATCAGGAAAAGCCGCCGAGACTGCGCCGGCAGAGCTATCCCGAGAGGCCTCCGATTCTAACAAGACTTCCGAAACTTCGGTCCCGGCCAAACAACGCGACGTTGCTCAGCAGCCGCCCCGGGACGATGGCCGGCAATTGATCTCGCCAATCGCGGCCCGGATGGCGGCCGACGCCGGTGTCAATCTCAAATCCATGCAGGGTAGCGGCCCGGGCGGCCGCATCGTCAAACGCGACGTGGAAGCCGCGATGGCGGAAAAGCCCGCGAGCTCAACGGCTGCTTTGCGATTGCGAGTTGGGTTGACTCAACCAACTGAGAAGAGCGCGGTCTACGGCCCGTCGGGTTACCGTGACGAACCGCTGAGCGAGATGCGGCGAACGATCGCGCGCCGATTGGTGACCTCACTTGGCCCGGTGCCGCATTTCTTTCTCACCAGTGAGATCGACATGGATCGCGCGGCGGACATGCGCCGGGCCATTAATGAGTTAAGCCCCGATATCAAGTTAAGTATCAACGACATCGTTATCAAAGTCGCCGCCGCAGCTTTGATCCAGCACCCGCAGGTCAACGCTTCGTTTCAGGACAAGACGATCCGCTACTACGAGCACGCGGACATCGGCGTCGCGGTGGCCACGGAAAATGGTTTGATTACTCCCGTGGTGCGCGCGGCCGATACAAAATCGCTGCTGGAGATAACCGGTGAAGTACGCGAGCTGGCAGAGCGCGCTCGCGCCCGGAAGCTCAAACCTGAGGAATACACGGGAGCGACGTTTTCGATTAGCAACCTGGGAATGTTCGGCATCGACGAATTCACTGCCGTCATCAATCCGCCTGAAGGCGCAATTCTGGCCGTCGGGGCGATGACCCCCAGCCCGGTCGTGAAAGAAAACCAAATTGTGATCAGAGAGACCATGCGCGTGACCATGTCGTGCGACCACCGAGTCGTTGATGGCGCTATCGGGGCCCAATTCCTGCGCACCTTCAAACAGATCATGGAGAACCCGCTCTACGTTTTCCTGGGTTAGCAGAGTGCCACGGGCGTCCCACCCGTGAATCACGCGCAGGATGCGCGTGCTACACTCAACCGGTACCGCTTGATTCCAGATCGGGATGATTCCCGATCTTTTTTGTGACTGAAATCCGATTCGCAATGGTGCGCACGTCCAGATCCAACAGCTCGGCAGCGCCACATCTGGCGCTAATTGTCGTTCAGATCTTGTTTGCTACGTGGCCCATCGTCGGCAAGATCGCTTTGCGGGTCGTGCCCGCGGTTGCCCTCGTAGGTTTTCGGGTAGCGGGAGCTGCTCTGACACTTCTAATCCTCGCCAGAGCCAGCGGAAACCTTCAAAAGATCAAGCGCGCCGACTGGTCTTTACTGATGGCGTCGAGCATCCTCGGCCTGATCCTGAATCAATGGCTGTACGTCAAAGGCCTCTCCCTAACCACGGCGATCAACGCCACGCTGTTGAGCACCACCATTCCGGTATCGACCTTGCTGGTCGGCGTTGCTCTGGGTACAGATCTGATAACTTTGCGTCGCGTGCTCGGAATTGCCCTGGCAGCAGCAGGCGTGCTTTACCTGATCGGCCCGGGGCGGGCGCAGTTCTCCTCCGCCACTCGCACTGGCGATCTACTGATCGTTTCGAACTCGCTTTGCTTTGGCGCCTATATCGCCGTATCAAAGGACCTGGTCAAGCGATACAACGCGCTGACCGTGATCACCTGGATTTTTGTGGTCGGATGTGTCGCCACCATTCCCGCGGCCGCACTTAGCATGGCGCACATCCCTCTCGCGAGCATTTCGTGGCGCGTGTGGCTCGCGATTCTATACGTCATCCTGCTGCCAACCGCAGGCGCCTACTACCTGAACGCCTGGGCGCTGGCGCGCGTGCCGCCGAGCACCGTTGCCGTTTACATTTATTTGCAGCCGCTGATTGCTTTCGCGCTGGCGCCAATGATTCTCGGCGAGGCGCTAGGCCCGAGCACCATCGTTGCGTCGCTGTTGATATTTGCCGGCGTGGTCGTGGTTACGCGTCGCCGGCGGCGCGCGGGCCGGTAGCCCGACCGTTAGGGAGGGCTCAGTTGAAGAAACCGGGGAATTCGGCGATCATCCTAACGCACTCGAACGTTATTGTAGTCGGAGCCTGACAGATATGGCCTGGATGATTTTTGTAACCTTGCTCCTCTTCTACGTCCTGGGGCTCTTCGTCTTTCACGCCACCGGCCCGGTTCACATTCTTCCGTTTGTCGCTGTCGCGATACCGCTGATAGATCGCTTTCTCGTGCGCAGGTACAAGGCAAGCCGAACCTAAACTCCGGCTGTCACCGCAGAGCGTTCTCGCAAGCGCGGCAGCTCTTTCTCCGCCGGGCATTCAACGTCGCGCACGACTCGCAACGCACGTACATGGCGCGCGCGAAGAAATGCATGATGGCATAGCTACCGCCGAGGATGGCGACGGCTATGGCAATGTTGAGCAGCGTATCTTTCAAAGTTCTGTTCTCCTACCAGCTTGGTTGACCGACTTTCTCTACGCGCCCGCTCGACGCTGGCATTTTCTGCTATTGGCTCATCATCCGCAAAGACGTTGACGATTTTAGGTAGTGTCCTGCCTTGATAAGCGGTGTTGCGGAGTACCGACTTTAGTCGGGTTTTTGTTAGGCGAGAAAAGACCCAACTAAAGTTGGTACTCTATACGCCGTCAAACCAGGATACCCAATCTTAGATAGTCGTTGAGCGAAGCCGAGACCGTGTGTTAAGGTATGCGCGATCGAGAAATCGCAAATCAGAAATCGGGAGCGAGACCGGAACCAGTGTTCGACATTGTAGAAAAGGAATGGCCGATGTCAGAGGGCGATGGCAAGGCGACGCGCAAGAAGCGGCCGCGGATACTCGCCATCACAACTGATTGCTGCACCGGATGCGCCGGCTCGCCGGCTTGCATCGAGTACTGCCCCATCGAAGCCTGCATGTTCTGGATCTCGGACGAAGATCACCCGCCGTTCGGCCGTATCGAGGTCGACCCTTATCTGTGTATCGGATGTCAGAAGTGTACTAGCAAGGGACCCGACGGAGCATTCCTCGATGGCTGTCCCTGGGACGCGATCGAGATGATTCCTACCGACGATTGGGAAGCGGTACACGGTATTGTTTTGCCGGACCTACCGCCCGAACCACCCGCCATTGCCGCCGGCTAATTCGCGCGACTCTTAATCATTCGGATGGCATGCAGTCCGCGAATTCAGACTGGCGATTGGTGAAACGCGCGCCGCGCTGCCAGAGCCGCAAGCACATAGCAGGCGCTTCCCATCAGCATTGCGGCCTGGAACCCTAACATTAACGCAACGAACACGGTCGTAACCGATCCGATCACGGACATGATGCCATTCAGCCCCCAATAAAACGGAGGCGCCGGGAGGGACCCGCTGCCCGTCTGCCGCAGGCCACGGGGGAAAGGTATACCCATCGCCAAGCCAAGCGGCGCAATAAGCACGATTGCAATCGCAATCCGGGCCCAAAGCGGAAGCGGCAGCAGCACAGGTACCAGCCGCGGCAACGCGATAGCTTCAATAGCTCCGATTGCCGCGACCGTGATGCACGCCACGGGCATCGACACGCGCGAACTGAGCGCGCTCCCGATTCCACCCATCGCGAGCAGCGTGAAGAGCAAAACCGACAGCGTGTAGATTGGGTGCCCGACAAGCAACGTCAGATTCTGCAACAGCGCCAGTTCCACCGCGATAAATCCAAAGCCCAGGGCTGCGAAGTAAACTAAAGATCCGGCATACGGTCCGATGCTCGCGCCTCGCGGTCGTCCGAATGCGGCAAAGACCACGAGCAGACCAATGCTGGGCACGAGCAACCATTGAAGGAGCGTCTTGGCAATCGTTGCCGGCATCCGGAAGGGGCGGTCAACCGCGAAATAAAACGGGCTGTCATCCCAAACAGCCCCCACAAATTGCGGCGACTGGGCTTCGTATTGCGCCATAGTTTTTCTTCCTGCCAGCAAATCGCCAATCAATGGCGGAGCAGGCCCGCCGGGCATGATGATCGGCTCTGCCTGTGTCCACTTTCCAGCAATCTCGGCGGTTTCGTCGGCGCTAAACGGACGCTTGCGCAGCATGAAAAGCATCTGCGAGTAGTCACTGGACGCGCTTCGCTTTTCCATCAGTACGACGATTCGCTTTGAAGCCGCCTCAGCTCCAAGTGTCGCCACAGAGTTCGACACCAACCTTGGAATATCAGTTTCCCAGCGCAGGATGACGAGAATTCCGTTATCGGTGAGATGGTCGTAGTAGGCGCGGAAAGCTTCGGTCGTGTAAAGATAGTTTTCAGAAAGTGACAGACCCCCTGATGCGACGGAAGCCCACGAGTCAACGAACCCCAGAAGTATAATGTCAAACTTTTGGTTGGTACGGCTGATGAAGTTTCGCCCTTCGCTCTGGATCGCTTCGACATCGGGCCGGTCGTAAAGATTGCCTGCCCGCTCGCCGTAACTGCGGACGAACTTTAGCATTAACGGATTCAACTCAACGGCCGTCACCTTGCGGCTGCCGGACGCAAGCGCCGCGACAACATCGGGGCCGCCGCCAGGACCGATAATGAGCGTCTCGGCATTCGGCGTCAGTCGGAACGGAAGGGCCCGGTACGAATCGCGCATATCCTTTGCGCTATCGATCCGGCCATCCCAATCGCGAATCCCCGTCCACGCGTCCGAGTCGATGTAGAGTCTCGCCAGGCCGGGCGCGACACCCTCCACGGCGTCGATGCGTGAGTAAGAGTTCCATCCCGTTTGGGTAATGCGAGATCCTGGTTTCGCATCCATCTGATTGCGCATGGCCTTGGTGGTGCCGGGGACGACGCGAAAGGTGCCAAACTTGATGGCAGAGAATGCGACACCAGCAGTCAGGACAATCCCGGCAATCGCCACCACACGCAACCTTCTTGAAAGGCACGCGGCGGCGATCGCGGGTGCGATGGCTGCCACCAGCAAAGCTGACTCGCCACCGAGGATGTGCAAAAGCAGCGTCACGAGAATCGCACCCAGGGCGGCGCCCACCAAATCGGCGAAGTACAGAGAACCGGCAACGGCGCGATGAATATCGAACACGATCGATAGCGCCATGCCCGCCAGGAAGAACGGGAGCAAAGGCGCAAGAAAGTACAGCGGCAGCCGCTCCATCTCGAACGGAAACCGGGCCAGTAGCCACAAACAGAGGGGAATCGCACCGGCGTAGAGCAGAGTGACCAGGGCGGCTGTATCCATCGATAGTCGCGTGACTCGCTTCAACAGGTGGACCGTGAAGCCTCCCAGACCCCATCCAAGCAACGCCACCGAAATAGCCACGAAGGCGAAGTGGTACCAAATGCTGGCAGAGTAGATGCGAGTGAGTCCGACTTCGAGGACAAGACCAGATAAGGTGATGAGAAAAACGCCTATACGCGTACGCATGCGGCCATTAGTTAAAGCGATGCGAGCGGAAACGTCAAGCCGAGGCCCGCCCGGTTGGGCAGTTGCCCAACTCTAAACAAAGCTCATATCTTATCTTTCTGATTGTGGACGGCTACTAATCGCTTTAGCCGTCAATGCCGCTTGCTGCCTAATCTCCGTGTCGGTGGATGCGGTTCCCTGCGAAAGCGTTTCCAATAAAGGCAAATCGTCTTTGGTGCCGACATAAGCCAGGCCCTGGAGCGCGCTGTAAATAGTTGCGCGGTACGGTGTCAGCCACGCGATTGTTTGACCGGCCGTAACAGTTTCTCCTTCTTTCACCGACAGGTTTCCAATAGCGCCATCCAACGGTGAACGAAACTCCTGCACCGCATTCGACGTGTCACGAATCCTGGCCAGCAGACCTCCCGCGCTAATCCTCGACCCCTGAGGCAAGACACTAACAACCGTCCCGGCAATCGGCGACTTTGTATTGAAGGGCTGCAACATCGCGCGCAACTCTGACCGGCCGGAAGCATCACCAAAGCGGACCAGTTGCAGGGCGGCGTTGCGACGCACCAGAGGCTCGGTGTCATTCAACAGGGTAAGCAGGGCCTGATGGAACTCCTCGGACTTGTTGTCCTGGCCCATCACCCACGCCACCGTCTTGCGAATCTCGGCGGTCGGACTCTTCGTCAACGCGGCTATCTGAGGATAAAATTTCTTAACGGTGGGATCCCCGCGTTCGATTCGTTCTTCAACTCGAGACAGGGCATGTTGAATCTGCCGGGGATTCTTCTCGTCGGCCAGATAAGTCGCGATCTCTTCGTCTGAAATATCTCTGCCAAACCACGTGCCGTACCAGGTAAGGAACGGCACGATGATAAATAGCGCCGCCAGGATAATCAGCGGTAAGGAAGCGCGGCGAGGTTTTGGCGGCGGGTTCGAAGCCGCTTCGTGACTATTGCCGTTTCCGTTCATGAAGGGTCAACTATCTGCGACTAATCATAGCCACTGAGGCACAGAGACACGGAGAAGAAAAAGAACAAGAATGACGATCTTAGTGTAGCGTCTCTCAAGTTGACTTTACAGTCTCCTTTTCGTGCGGCTTCGTGTGATTTCGTGGATCGAGTCTTGTCCACGGCAGGCGATCCACGAAATCACACGAACAATCACGAAGACTCAAAGCGCTTTTCTAACATTCATTGTGACCAGCGAACATGCTTAACCGTTGTCCACTTATTTTGGCTTGCTCTGTGTCTCCGTGTGGCTTCATTTTGTTAGGGCGAAGGATAAAGGTGATACAGCATCAAGTAAACCATGACGCCGGTGATCGACACATACAACCACATCGGCAAGGTCCAGCGGGCGATCGCCTTGTGCCTGAGAAAGTCGCCCCGCTTGGCCCGGCGCACAGTAATGATCACAAACGGCACGATCACCGCCGCCAGCACCGTATGAGTTGTTAAGATTGTGAAATAGATCGGCCGCGTAATTCCCTGCCCCGTAAATCTGGTCGTTCCATGATGTGCGTGATAGACAACATAGGAAATCAGGAACAGCACCGAAGCCGTCAGCGCCGCGATCTGACAGTTGCGATGAGCAATAACTCTCTTTCGCCGGATGAAGTAGTAGCCGCTTGTTAAGAGGACAAAGCTCGAAGCGTTCAGAGTTGCATTAAGATGCGGTAGAACCGAGTAGTAGTCTGTCATTACGAAGAAATGCTTTGGCTTTGGTATGTCGACTTGCGTAGAGGCTATCGCTATTCCTTGTCCTTGCCGGCTTTCATTTGGGCAACCATGCGGCTCACGTCCGGCGGCATAGCCCTCCCCCTGGCGTCCTTCAGAGCCGGAATATTCGAACCACCGCTATGCCCACCGCCGGCCGGCGCTAAGAGTGTCTGCGACCCCCCACGGGCCAGCGCCGCTCTTTTTTCCAGCCTGCGCTGTAAAAAGCCCATGCCCGGAACTGCCAGGAACGAAAGGGCCAACACCAAAGGCACGACGGTGAAGAACAGACCATCGGTGCTGATGATACTGCCGCCCGCAAAGAGATTGTAAGCGATGAGCGCAAAAAATCCCGCCGCAGCGACGACGCAAATCAGATTCAATAGCGATTCTTCGCGCTTCATGTTTGTGTCCGAGGAACTTTCGATTTGTCGCAGTGGCACAGACTTTAGTCTGTGCTCATGACTCTCTTCACAGACCAAAGTCTGTGCCACTTCAGTGTTTCTTAGTGGCCTGCGGCCGCTCGACTAATTCTTCGTACCCGCACCGTTCGCACATCCACGACGGATACACGGCGGTGGGATCAGCGGCGTTCTGATAAACCGCGCGCTGAGACGGGATAATCTTCCCGCCACACACCGGACAAGAGCGCCCGCGGGTCGTGCGCTTCTCGACATCGATCTTCAGCAACTGGCTTTCGTCGTCCACTTAGTGTTTCAGGGCCGTCCTTCGTTTATTCTTATCAGCCGGATTTGCGTTGACGAAAAGCCAGAACAAAGATCGTGCAAAAAATGAAAACCGGCGGCACCAGCAGGACCAGCACGCCAATATTCAAATTCCTGACGAACGCGCTGTTTCCCCCAATCGATGCGCGGCACATCACACATTGGGCGAGGGCGGATTCGGAAGACAATGCCAGCACCAAAGCGACCACAATCGCCGTCACGATGGAACGCACTATGGATTTCCGTATGTGGCTGAGCATTCTCAAAATCCTAATGGCTTTCGGCGGCTGGTTGGGCCGGCCTTTGGTCCCGCAGGTCTCTGGCGCGGAAACTGTCCGGGAAAAACACCAGCAGCATAAGGCAGATGCAAATGACCAGCGCCGGAACAATTGTCAGCACCAGGTTCAAGCGCTCGAATCGCAGGTGCATAAAGTAAGCCACGATTAGCGCCGCTTTGATGATCGAAGCGCCCATCAGAATCACCAGCATGTATATGACCGGCAGATGTTTGTAGCCGAGAAAGACTTCAAACCCGGTCAATGCCAGCAACCAGAACCAGACAGAAAGGAAGAGTCTGGTTGAGCCGGCAAAATGTTCAGCCTCATCGGTCGCATGTGCAGTCATCTTGTATCCTCCAGCGATATGTCGCAGCTTGGATTATCTTACCGATCACTTGAAGTCAATCGACAACAGATAGATCATGGGAAAGACGAACATCCAGACCAGATCGACAAAGTGCCAGTAAAGTCCGCTGATCTCGACATCTTCATGCTTTAGTTTGTTGACCCGCCCGGCGACGACCAGCAGATAGATACAGCCGGAGGCGACGTGGAACATGTGCATGCCGGTGATGCCAAAGAAGGTCGCGCCGAACAGCGGCGTCGAGCCCGGCCACTTCTCGGCCCACTCGGCCGGCAACTGAAACGGTGACAGGCCTTCAGAGATCAAATGCTTCCATTCAATCATGTGCAGCACGATAAAGGTGACGCCCAGCACCGCAGTAGCGATGATCCATTTACGGGCCTTCGATCGTTCTTTGCGCGAAGACGCGGACACCGCCATCACCATCGTCAAGCTGGACGAAAGGAGCACCAACGTCATGACTGACGAGAATATGATGCTGGGATAGAACTTGAATGGCGTCGGCCAGACGTTGGACGTGCGCACATACGCGTACGCAATCAGCAGCGCAGAAAACGTCAGCGAATCGGACACGATGAAAAGCCACATGCCCAGCTTTCTGTGGCCCACGCGGTATGGCAGCGTGCCTCCACCCCAATCGCCCGAAATAGCCTGTGCTTCAGTTGCCACCGGTCACCTCCAAAAGTGGCGCAGACTTGCGGTCTGCGATCGACTTCGAAGAACTTTAATAGAACAAACACAGACCGAAAGTCTGTGCCACCTCTACTTCCAAAAGAACAGAAGTAAGAACAGGGCCACCCAAAGTCCGTCCATGAAATGCCAGTAGATCGTGGCCGCATCAGCGGCGCCCACGCGCCGAAGCTCGTTTTCGACCGTGCCGCGTTTACCGGTCGTGCGCAGCAGCAGATAACCCAAAGCCAGAATGCCGCCCAGCAGGTGCAGGCCGTGCGCCGCTGTAAACAGATAGAAAAAAGAGTTGTATGGATTGCTGGCCAGGTACGCGCCCTGCCTAACGAGCTGTCGCCATGCGAATACCTGTGAGGCCAAAAATCCGAGACCGAGTGCGACCGTAATCATCAGCCAACGGCCATAGCCCGCTTCACTCTGTTGTTTCAAAGATCGACGCGAGACTTCCATGGTCATGCTGCTGATCAGAATCAGCGCGGTGCTTACCCAGAGCACCTTCGGCATCACGATCGGCTGCCAGTCATTCCCCGACGCTGAGCGCACGATGTAGGCGCTGGTCAACGCTACGAACAGCATCAGGATGCTGGCGATGGCCACCCAGACGCCGATGCGATAGCGCTCAGGTGAGAAGCGCATTGATTCGCCACCCTCACCATGCTTGGCACCACCGTTCTTCGGAAAGCCATTGCCACCGCGAGGGCGCGGACCGCCGCCGACAGTGGTGTCGATTATCCGCTCAGTGCTTGTGACCGTTGCCGCCATTCCCGCTTGCCTCTCCCAAGCCTGCGCCAATCTCGGCCCCTGCGGGCTCCGTCTGCATAATGAAATCCTTTGGCGCGCCCGGCACTGAAAACTCATATGGACCGTGATGAACCTCAGGCGCCACCCCGGCAAAGTTATCGTGTGGTGGCGGCGTCGCCGTGGTCCATTCGAGCGTCGTTGCTTCCCATGGATTGTCCGAGGCCTTTTTGCCCTTGAACATGCTCCAGAACAAATTGAAATAGAACACGAGTTGCACAGCCGCCGTGATGATCGCCGCAACGGTCACAAACTTAACCAGCCCGTGCGTATTCTTTAGAAACTCGTACTCGCCAAACTGCGCGTAACGACGTGGCATGCCGACCATCCCCATTGCATGGAACGGAACGAAGATGGCATAGACGCCAATGAAGGTGACCCAGAAATGGAACTTGCCCAAACTTTCGCTCATCATGCGGCCAAACATTTTCGGGAACCAGAAATACGTCGCCGCGAACATTCCAAAGATCGACGCCACACCCATCACCAGATGGAAGTGCGCCGTCACGAAGTAAGTGTCGTGAAAGAAGAAGTCCAGAGACGTCTGGCCCAGCACCAGTCCGGTGATTCCACCGGCCACGAACAGAGAGACAAAACCAATCGCAAACAGCATCGGCGTCGTGAACCGGATCTTCGCCCCCCAGAGTGTGCCCAGCCAATTGAAAGTCTTAATGGCCGAAGGCACGCCAATCGAAAGCGTTAAGACTGAAAACGCAATGGCTGAGTATGGACTCATGCCACTGATGAACATGTGGTGGCCCCAGACAAAGAAGCCCAGCATGCCGATAGCGAAAATCGCAAACACCATCGCCCGATATCCGAAGATCGGTTTGCGCGCAAAGGTCGAAAGAATGTGCGAAGTCGCGCCCATGCCCGGCAGGATTGCGATGTAGACTTCCGGGTGGCCAAAGAACCAGAAGAGGTGCTGCCACAAGAGAGGTGAGCCGCCGTTGTGCAGGGGCACCGTCGAACCGCTAACATACAAGCCACCGGGAATGAAGAAGCTGGTGCCGGCAATTCGATCCAGCAGCAGCAGGATGCCACCGCCCAGCAACACCGGGAACGAGAGCAGCGCCAGGATGGCTGTGGTAAACCACGCCCAGCAGGTCAGCGGCATGCGCATTAAAGTCATTCCCTTCGTACGCATGTTGAGCAAGGTGGTAATGAAATTCAGAGCGCCAAGCAAAGACCCCACACAGAAGATGGCGATGCTGATGATCCACAAATTCATGCCCGCGCCCTGGCCCGGGCCGGCGATCTTGCCCAGCGCGCTCAGCGGCGGATACCCGGTCCACCCGCCGATCGGCCCCACGGTTCCGCTGCCTGCTTCCCAGATGACCCCCAGCTTCGAAAACCATGCGCCGACTGTGAGGTTGCCTTCGGCGACGATGGCCAGCAGGATCACTATGAAGCCCACGAATGTCACCCAGAATGACATCATGTTCAGCACGGGAAAGGCCATGTCGTCCGCGCCGATTTGAATCGGCAGAAAGTAGTTGCCAAAGCCGCCCTGTGGCGCGGTAGTGAGCACGAAGAAAACCATTATCGTTCCGTGCATGGTCACCAGCGAGAGATAAAACTCGGGCGTCATGATCCCGCCGGGCGCGCCCGTCGGAAACAACGTGCCCATGATGGGCCAGCTCGTTCCCGGCCAGCTCAAGTTCATGCGCATCAACACCGACATGATCAGTCCCACCACCACGGCGGTCAGCGCCAGCAGAATGTACTGGATGCCGATCACTTTGTGATCGAGACTGAAGATGTATTTGCGAATGAAACCCGTCGGCGCTGGGTGCCGATGAACTTCGTGAGTTGCTTCTGCCATTGCGGTTCTCCTCTAAACTGAAAAGGGCAAAATCGAAACTCAGTACTGCGGTAGTTGATACTTATTCAGCAGCTCGTCTCTCCTGGCTTGAAACTTTTCCTGCGGCAGCGCGACCAGTTCGCTGAACTCGGCTTCGGGCAAAACGAGCATGTAGGATTTCATCTTGTAATGGTTCATCCCGCAAAGCTCTGCGCATGCCAGTTCGTACTTCCCTGTCTTGGTCACCGTAAAGTGAACGGCGATGGCCATGCCCGGAACCAGATCCTGCTTGAACCGTAATTGGGGCACCCAAAAGCTGTGGGTGACGTCCTTCGATTTCAGGATCAGCTCGACCGGGCGATTTACCGGAACTACCAAGGTCGACACCACCGAATCGTCCTTCGCGTTTGGATCGGTCTCATCGAGGCCTACGTAGTTCAGCGCCGAATCATCGATCAGCTTCGGATCCGTGCGGCCGAAGACGGTGTCCTTGCCCGAATAATGAAAGTTCCAACTGAACTGCTGTGCCACTACCTCAACTCGATAAGATCCCGGGGGCGCCGAGTTCAGATGAAGTGAGGCCCAGACTCTCTGTCCCATGACGGCAAGGCTAATGAAGATGATCGCGGTCACTACGGTCCAGACGACTTCGAGCCGGTTGTTTCCATGCGAATACGTCGCGCGAGGCGCGCTGGTTGTATCGCGATACTTCCACACCACCCAGCCCAGTCCGATCTGGGCCGCGGCGAAAGCCACGCCGACGACGATGATCGTGATCGTGAACTGGCTGTCAACGCGTGGACCGTGCTCAGAGATGGATTCGGGAAACCACCAATGCTTGTTGAAGAACATCCCAACCGAGCCGAGCGTTATGATCCAGATCGCTATTCCAAGAACGCGTCCCATCGCTTATCTCCTTAAAGAAAGTGCATAGGTCCTATAAGTCCTATAGGGCCTATATGACCTATCACCTATTTAGAACCATCACACCAAACAACAACGGCAAGTACAGAACTGAAGCAAGCAGCAATTGGCGCGCATGCTGGTTCGATTTTGAGAGCGCGGCGCGAATGCTGGTACCAAGAAACAGCAGACCCAACACAAGGGCGGCGACGAAATAAAACCTGCCCGAGATTCCCAGGAGCGCCGGCAGCAGACTGACAGGTACGAGCATCAATGCGTAGAGAATGATCTGCTGTCCCGTCACGCGGCCATCCGGCTCAACCACCGGCAACATGCGAATCCCTGCTCGCCCATAATCCTCGCGATACATCCAGGCAATGGCCAGGAAATGCGGAAACTGCCAGAGGAACAGGATCGCGAAGAGCACCCAGGCGCCGATGTCGATTTCACCGCGCGCGGCCGTCCAACCCATCAGCGGCGGCATCGCGCCGGGAAACGCTCCCAAGGCCGTCGAAAGCGTGGTGCGTGTCTTCAAGGGCGTGTACAAGAACAGGTAGCCCGCGATGACGGTCAAACCCAGCACCGCCGTAAGCAGATTCACAGACAGAGCCAGATACACCTCTGCGGTGAGGGTGAGCGTGACACCGAACCACAACGCTTCGAACGGAACCAACCGGCCCGAGGGCAGCGGCCGCTCAGCAGTGCGCCGCATCAGGCCGTCGAGACCGCGCTCCATAAATTGGTTCAGCGTGGCCAGGCCTGATGAAAGCAAACCAATCCCAATCATCGCGTGAGCGAAGGTCAGATAGTTAACTGCTCCGCGCGAGCCGAGGCAGAAGCCGGCGGCCGAAGTCAGCATGATCAGAAAAGTAATCCGGGGTTTGGTTAGTTCAATGTATGCGGCGGCCCGGGCCTTCGCACTCGGCGGCGCGACGACTTCGGCAACAGCGTTTGGGTGCAGTTCTATCCCAATAGTCTTCATGAAAGCTTACTTCTCGTGTCGAAAACTAAAAAACCCACAGAACTCTGATAACCGGTTTTTTTGGTCGCCTATGCCGGAGCGAGGACATACTCCTGGCGATCTACCCGCAGAATCCGGAACACTCTCAGCGTCAAAACGATCGTCGTCGCAAAAACCAAAGCGCCGCAGGCCACGTGTGCCACTGTCACCGCCACCATCGGATTAAGCGGCTGTGGATCGAAAGGCGAAGCTGCGCGCGTAATGTACGCGGCCAGGCCCAACAGCAACTGAACAAACAGAAGCACGGCTGCGGTTAGTGCCGGCCTGGTCAGATACTTCTCGCTCCGGTGTCGCAACATCACCGTGGCGACTGTAGCTCCGAGAACCAACGTTACCACGATTGCCCCTCCGACATGGGCGAGCAGCAAACCCGTCGGCAAGTCCTGGTCCCACGTCGCTGAATGGCGCAGCGTTGCGCCCAAAACCAACTGCGTGAGAATCACAGCCAACGCCACGATGCACAAGGCCCGGATCGAAACGCTCTCACCGTCTTCTGTGACACTGGGAGCCGGCGCCATCCAACTTCGCGACGTAAACACGGCCAGACTGACCGTAATGAGAAAGAACAACTGTGCCAGGGTCGCGTGCGCCGCCGAAACGGCCAGCGGCAGATTCATCTTAACTGTCAGACCGCCGAGCAGGCCCTGCGCGACCACTCCAACCAGGGCGATCCAACCAAGACGCTTTACCCAGGTGCGTCTCTCGCGAAGCTGCAAGTAAACCGCCAGAACAATAGTCAAGAACCCGACGGCCGTGGCCACCATGCGGTGACCGTGCTCCCAAAACAGGTTGCCGACCATTTTGGGAAAGAACTGACCGTTGGACAAAGGCCAATCAGACGTAGCCAGTCCGGCGTCATGGCTGGTGACGCTGGCGCCGGCCATAATGAGAAAGAACGTCGCGCACGCCACCAGCAACGCGAAGCGATGAACACCCTTAGACATTTTCGATTTGCAATTGCCGATTGCCGATTTCCCGCCTGCCTAGAGGCCCGAAGACCAATCGGCAATTGGAAATCGACAATCGACAATGTTTCTAGCGTCTACCGAGCATCGGGAACTCGATCGCCGGCACCATTGGCAGAGAGTTCGGCTGTCCCAGAGCCGTAGCGCCGAACGAGAAGTCCGCGGTAGCGGCGGCCTTGGCAGCCACGGTTACTTCCATCGTCTTCTCAGTGCCGTTCGCCCCGCCTTCATGCCATGCGACCACGGTGTACTTGCCCGGCGGCACGTCCTTGAGCGTAAAGCTGCCGTCCTCACCGCTGACCGCGAAGAACGGGTGCCTGGTCACACCGACGTAGGACTTCATCCACGGATGCTGATTACACTTGACCGGCACCAGGACCTCTGCGCGAGCCAGCTTGTGCGTCAAAGCCGCGGCGCCGTTTGGCTGCGACTGGTTCCAGTCCGGATTGCTCTTTGGCGTGAAGTGAATATTGTGCGTGGTCGGATCGCTGTTCGAAATCGTGATTGGCTGATTCACCATGACCCCCAAAACGTGCGGCTTGTAATGACAGCCGTTCTGATCCAGCGTGGCGGGCGTCGATGGCGTCTCGAATGTCCAATCGCCAATCTTCGAGCCATCAGCCAGGGTTCCGTCCTTGATGTAGACGTAGGTATTAGCGAGCTTGCCGTCCTTGACGAGCCAATCTTCCGTCGTCAGATTCGGACTCTTCGACGTACAAGCCGAGTCGGCGGACGTGTCGATCTTCTTCGCTTCCGGCGCGGCGCCGGTGTAGGAGACCTTACCAGTGACGCTGCCTTCGTCGCCTTTTGAGGTGTAGGCCTTCCCGCCCTTATCGCCGGTGTTGGTGTTATCTTCAGTCTTGGGGCCACCACATGACGAGGCCAGCGACAGCAGGCTCAGCGTGGCGATCAAGCCCAGCCACAATCTTGCGCGTTTACTAAACATAAATTTCTTCAGTCCTCCATCGAAAAATGACTTCTAATTTTGCGACTAAGCATACCCTAGTTAGTTACACGAGCGATAGCCGGGAACATCGATTAATATTGTTTCGAACTGTCGATTAGCTGCTTTCGCGCGGTCCGGTGCGCGTGACGCAGTTGCGCCAACGTTCTCAAACCTGCTTTTCGCCGGGCGCGTTTTGCCAGATCAACCCGGTCGCTGCCCCTCCCGGTTTTGTAATTGCGGCCCGTTTTCGGTGGCGTCTGCTGCTGGTTCGCAGCAGCCGGCGGCGTAGGCGATGCCGACAGAAGCCTTCGCTGCTCGTCGGGCGTCATCAGAAACATGTAACGCACCAGTAGTCTTGCGTGATCGCCGTGATAGTTCGACACATCCGACGGCGGATTCGGCAGGTTCACCACCCAACGGTCCTGATCTCTCTTGAACAAACCTGTGGGCATCGCCGTGCCTGGCGCAATCTGCGCAGGATCCAGCAGCCAGCGGAAGGTCCACTCAGGTTTCAATCTTTGCGAAGCCAGCAGGAAGTTCGGGGCGATGGCTTTCGCATCGTGGGCCGGCTCGCCCGTGATGTGACACTTCAGGCACGGCGTACCCGAAACGAAAATGTTTCGCGCGATCGACCTCTCAGATTCCGTCATCGGCTCCATCGGGTCTTTGATGTATGGATCGTTCTGCGATGAAACGGCCACAAAGAACCGAACCAGGACCCGCAATTCGTTCGGCGAGAAGTTGAACGTCGGCATGTGCACCTGCAAATAAGGTCGCACACCGTTGCGATTAGCGCCGGGCTGCGGCAGAAGCTTGCCGTTGCTTTGATCATTCGCGCTTGCCGCCGGCCTGGCTCCCGCGTTTGCCGGCGATGACGACGGAGATGCTCCCGGCGCGGCAGAAACCGACGACGGTGGCGCGGGTTTCTCGCTCGCCTGCATCAACGAAGGATCTTTCAGGAACTTCATCAACCAGTCAGGATCGACACGCGCGCCTTCGCTGGTGAGCTGCGGCGGCAGAAATTCTCTCTGGCCTGAATAAAACGGCAGAGAATAAAGTCCCGCGCCGCTGATCATTGTCGGCTCGGCAGAATTGTTATAGACACTGACAAGTTGGCCCGGTTGCAGAACGTGACAGCCCATGCAGTTATATTTCTTGATTACCCACCAACCGTTTTGAATGTCCTGACGCCGCTGATCCGGCGGACTGTAGAAGAGCGATGCCGGCACGTTCGCGCCTTCCGCTCCGAGACTGCCGAGCAAGAGTGTGGTTAGACTTGTACGCCATTCCGCTGTGAGGAAAGGCTTCGGCATCCGCAGGCGATCCTTCGGGTCGAGGTATTGCGACTTGCCGGTGTCGTAAATCTTGGGCTCCGCCAGCTTGTGCTCGAAGAATCCACGGTGGTTGTACCACTCTTGTTCTTTGTCCTTCGGGTGCAGCTTGAGCGGGTCGCGGCCGTACTCAGCGTCCTGGGTCACCAAAGCAAAGTCGAGACGCTCGAGCGGTGTTGCGCCTTCGGTCGTCAACTCTTTGCCAATGCGCTGCTCTTCTTCAAAGCCCTTGATTTCATGACAGCCGGCGCAGCCGTATTGCTTAATCTCAGCCTTCCCGTCTTCGATCAACTTCGGATCGTCCATGAACGAAACGTCGGCGCCGGAGGACGGAGAAGAGAGCGAGAAAAGATAGGTTGTGATATCGCGCGCATCCTGCTCGGAAAGTCGCAGGTTCGGCATCACCGTCATGTTCTGGACTTGCAACTCAGCACCGTCGTTGGGACATTTCGAATGCAGTTCGGTATCGAACAGGAACGGCAAGCCGTGCTTTGAATAATCTTCAGGTGTCAAATCCCTGTGCTCTTTCGGGCAGTACGGCGCCCAGCGCTCGCGTGGGTTGTAAATCCAACGCACGATGTAGTCATAGTTGGATTTCTCTCCGACCCTGGTCAGGTTCGCGGCAAACGTGCCGCCCATCTTGTTGTCCTCTTCGCCAATCGAGTGACAAGCGAGACAGCCGCGCGATTCGAACAGTTCCTTGCCGTGGTTCTTGTCACCTTGTGCCTGCGCGGGAGCTTTGCCATCAAAACTCTGCTGCCACAAGTAAGCCGCAACTGCCTTCAGGTCGTTCTCGCCTTCTTTACCGTCTTCGGTAAAGCGCCAGAACGTCGGCATCTTGGTGCCCGGACGAAACGCCTGTGGATCTCTCAGCCAGCCCGGAATCCATTCCTTGCGTAGCTTCAGCCGCACGTCTTTCAGATTAGGACCGACCTTCTTCTGGTCCTGCTGAAGATAACGCGTCTGCAGGTTCAACTCGTCGATGCGGGCTGCCAACTGACTATTCGTCACTCGCAGAGAATCCGCATGGGCCAAGAGGCGTTGTCCTTCGACGTCGTCGCTGGCGCTGGCGCTGGCTTCAGTATCCAGTCTGGCCTGCCGTTCGTTCGCGCCGATTTGTTCCTGAAGTTGAATGACCATCTGCCGCGCGTTTGTGAGCGCGTCAGTTTCGCGATCGAAAGCTTCCATCCGGTGGCAACCGACGCACCCGCGCTGATAAAACAAATCCTTGGCCAGGTTAAGAGTGTCCGCGCCCTGCGTCACCCGGTCATTCGCGTGGCACATCTGACAGCCCGCCTCAGTGTTTTCTTTGGGAAACAGCGGATGCAACCAGAAAGGATTCTGACCGTGCGCCTTGACGACGCTGGTCGTGGCGCGACCATTACCGCCGTGACACGCTGAGCAGCCAAACTTTTCAGGGTTATGAATTTGTAAAAGCTCTTTGCGAGGATGGCTGACGAAGGCCTTGGCCAGATCGTCAGGCGTCTTGCCCGGTCCACCGGGAGCCATGTCAGAAGCCTTGATGGTCAGAGATTCGCGCGTCCCCAGGTGGCAAATCTCGCAGCGATCGACGATGCCGAATTGATTGACGCTAATCTGGTGGCCGAGAATTGTGTAATCGAAACTCTGTTCGTTCTTTCGAATCAGGTCGTCGATGCTCTTTTGCGGCAGCAGGCTGACGTGATTCTTGAGATACTCATCGCGTTTTTTCGCCAGCTCCGTCGGCTCTTTCAGTAACTCGGCTTTTTCGCCAAGGACTTTCGCTTTTTGCTCGCGCAGCTCGTTGAACGTCTGTTCAAGTTGCGCAAAGTCCATCTTTTGCTTGACCGGCTTTCCATCTGCTTCCGCGGGCAAGTCAACCGTAACCTGTTCCTTCTTCTTTGCATCAAGTTGCCTGCGAAAATGACGCTGCCAGAACCCGCCATGCGACACTTCTAATTTGTAGGTAATGACAACAATCTTTCCGCGTTGGTTCTGGAAAGGCTCGGTAACCGCGTCAAGCCTCGCCTGAATCTGGCGGACGCTCCGATCTTTTTCAGCAAGATCAGCTTTGACTCTGTCGAGCGAAGCCTTGGCTTCCTCATCGAGATGTTGATATTCAGGGGACTCTTTTACTCCCGCCTCGTCTTTGCCGGCGTCCTTGCGGATGCTCTTGAGATAAGCCACGTAGCGTTTGGTGAACTGCTGCTGCATTCCCTGCCACGGACGCTGGCCGAAACCCTCGTCGTACAGGGCCCAACCCGCTGAGAACATCAGCAGCAGGGTGCAGATGAGGAGAATCGCGCTCGTCGAACGGCTGACGATCGGATCGCGTTGCGGCTCCGCTTCTTTCTTTACCAGGGATTCGATCGGTTCTTCTGCCACAGTCTATGATTCCTCAATATGTCCGACAAACTTCAGTTTGTCGTTCCTTCATCAAAACCTTCGTGTGCAGATCGACAAACTGAAGTTTGTCGGACATCTGCGTCAGACATTGAACCACGGAGTCACCCAGACATACTTGATCGTAAAGACTAAACGTAAGAAAAGTTTGACGGGCATCGCCAGCAAGACACTGACGGCGAAAAACTGAAAAGTCATGTACTGCAAGATGCTGGTGTTCGCCAGCAGCTTCAGCTCAAACGGATCTGGCGTCTTTGCCCAGGCCCAGATCCGCTTCGGTGAAACCAGATAGATGAACCGCAAAGGCCCTCGCTTCATCAGCCAGTGAAAGAACAACCCGCCGGCGAGAAAGAAAGCACTGACCACCAACAATCCGAAAATCCCCACCACCCACGGAAGCACCCGCGGATAGTTCGCAAAATTCGCGGGCGTCATTCCCAGGATTTCATGCAGGTCGCGGTTACGGTCAAAGACCACCGCACTGTGGTCCCAGGTCTCGCCCGGCCAGAACCAGATCCAACCCGGCCCGCGGATGAACGTCCCGATGACGATCAAAAGGATCCACATCAGGAATCCCCAGCCGAACATGTTGACGGCGAGCCGTCTTTGCCTGAGCGTGTAGTAGCCGTTGCCGAGAGGATTTGAATCAACGTAAGGAAAAACCATCAGCCCGACCATGATTAGCGAGGGCATAACCACCCCGGCAATCCAGGGATCGAAGTAAACGAGCATTTCCTGCAGTCCGAGGAAGTACCACGGCGCCTTCGAAGGATTCATGGTGAGATTGGGATTGGCCGGTTCTTCCAGCGGGGCGTTGAGCGCAATTGACCAGACATACAGAACGACCGTCACAATGACGGCCGCCAGAAACTCTATGCGCACGAGATAGGGCCAAACGTGCAACTCCTTCGCCCATCCCGGCCGCCACGGCTCAACCTTGCGATGATGCGTCTTGGCCAGCTTCGCATCCCCTTCCAGCTCACCAATCAGACGATCGTTGGCGCGGGCTTGCTTGATTCCGAGCCAGGTAAAGAACGGGACCAGAAACAGCATCGCGACGATGGGAACGTTGTCCGCAGCGGAAACAATTTTCCAGACCTGGTGCCAATCCTGAACGGAATAGACCCAAAGGCCGACCAGAACCACGGCGACAAACAGCCCGATCAGCTTGTTGCGGCGCGAATTTGGCTTTGGAGTTTCCATCCTGAATCTACTTCAAATCTCGAATTTCAAACTTCAAACTTCAAATCCCAAATCCCAAATCTTGAATCTTGAATCTTGAATCTTGAATCTTGAATCTTGAATCTTCACTTCTTCTTCGGCATCTTCATCTCAGACTCAAGCACGACCGGCGCCGGGCCTGAGATACCGCCATCCTTACGTATGCGCCAGAAATGCACCGCCATAAAGATCGAAGCCACCAGAGGAATTCCGATACAATGCCAAATGTACGAGCGCAGCAGCGCGTTGTCGTCCACAATCGATCCCCCCAGCAGGCCGAAACGCACGTCGTTGTATGGGGTCAAACCGAGTTGCGGCCCAAACGGCCCTTCGCTACCGAGCATCGGCGTCGCTCGGGCCATGTTCGTTCCTACCGTGACCGCCCAGAAACCCAACTGATCGTCGGGCAAAAGGTACCCAGTGAATGAAAGCAGCAGCGTCAGTACCAGTAGCACCACTCCGACGCACCAGTTGAATTCGCGTGGTTTCTTATACGAGCCGGTCAACACCACGCGAAACATGTGCAGCCAGGTGGTAATCACCATTAAGTGCGCGGCCCACCGATGCATGTTGCGCAGCAGTTTTCCAAATGGGACATCGTGCTCGAGATAGAGAATGTCTGCAAACGCGTCAATCTTAGTGGGGTGGTAGTAGAACATCAGCAGCACGCCCGTGAATGTCAGCACGATGAAGAGATAGAAGGTGATCCCTCCCATGCCCCAGGTGTACCGATAGCGCACCGCGTCGCGATTGATCTTGGCCGGATGCAGATGCAGAAAAACATTGGAGAGAATTGCCAGCGATCGATTGCGCGGATCAGACCGTTCGTGTGACACGCGAAACATCGACTTCCACACCTGGGTCTGCTGCGGATCTTTGTAGTCCTTAGCCTCTTCAATGGCGCGATCCTTGAGCGCGGCGGCAGTTTCCTTCGCCCGCTCAACCAAACCGACCTCGGTCTTGGCGCCGGTCAGCTCCTTCGTTTCTTTCTTTTCCGTGTGCTCGGAATCCATAGGTTACAGTTGGATGAAAGCTCCGGGCTGGTCGAACTCTCCGGGCGCCGGGATGCCTTTCTCCCATTTGTACAGCTTGGCGACGTTGACGACGATCTGGCCTTCAGCATCCACTTCGACGTGGGCCCGATCCATGGGCCGCGGCGCCGGTCCTTCGAAGTTGATCGCCTCGCTGTCATAACCGCTGCCATGACAGGGACACTTGAATTTGTTCTCGCTCGCTTTCCAGTCAGGCGTGCATCCCAGATGAGTGCAGCGTGCATAGACTACAAACAGACGATCGGAGGTCTTGTCTACCCAAATCCGATAAAGCTGCTGCCACTTGGTATCGACGCCCAGCGCGTAATCGCCCGGAAAGCCAATCTTGAAAGTGCTTGGTGGTTCGGTTATGGAACGCGGCAGAAAGAACCGTACGAACATCAAAAAGCAGGTAGTCAGAAATCCGGCGATGCTAAACCAAACAATTCGGCGTCGAGTCTTGTTCACCGGCGGATCGGGCACGGACTCGACGACGACCGATGGAGCTTTTCCAGCGGACTTCGCCGGGGCCTTCGGCGCCGGTGGAGTTACTGCTGAACTCTCTTGTTTCAAATTGTCATCCACTCGCAGAAAACCTCCGCCTGCGACGATCGATTTTCAGACCGTGCAGCGGTCACACGTCAACGCCGGGGATTGCTGCGAAATTATACAATTCCCCGCGACACAGGGATTGATGTCTCTGTGAAAAACCAAAGTTAGTCTGTTCACTAAGAGTGCGGCCCACCTAAAAAAAGTAATAAACTGGCCCAGTAGACGGCTTTTATACAACTTTTGCAGCAGAGTTGGCAAGAGGATAGTTAGTATTAGTTGAGGGCTCGCGGTTGGCAACCAGCACCGTCTGAAGGGGAAAATCAAAGTGGAACCGAGTGTGCGAGTGGTTCTTTATACCAAACCCGGCTGTGGTCTTTGCGAAGAAATGAAGGCCGAGATGAGCAAAGCAGGCTGCATGGAACTGTATACGCTCGAGGAGGTAGACATCAACAGTGAAGCCGACTTGTTTGCGCGTTATCAGTACGAGATCCCGGTCTTGTTTATTAATGGCGTCGAGGCGTTCAGACACCGTCTGCGACCTGATGAGTTCAGAGCTTGCGTAACCGCTCTGCTTAACGCGCCGAGCTAGTGTTTACAGGTGAGGAGAGGCGACCGGCCTCGGAAAGATTGAAATTCAATTCCTGGCTGTGTTGTTCGATTGCTTCAAACAACTTCTCGCGTTCACCCTCATCAGCCGTCTGCCGGTAGTTCCCGATCAGTTCCTTCATCGACGCCAGCCCTTTGTAGAGCCCAGCATTCTCAATCGGAGGCGTCAAATAGGAAATCAGCTCGGCATAGGATCGGCGTTTGGCGATGGTGCCTTCCGACGGGTTGTTGACACTGTAGATATAGACGTTGGGCAATTCGCCGATTAAGCGATCCGGCCAGCACGCGCCCGACAGTCCCACCTGCTTCCCCGGCATGAATTCCATCGCGCCGTGCGTCCCGACGTGAACCACCGCGTCCGCTCTAAATACTTTTTCCAAATACGTATAGAACGCAGCGAAGCCGTGATGCGGTGTTCCGCCCTTAGCCATCAGCAGCCGCATCGGATCATCTTCGAATCCAAATGTTGGCTGCACGCCGATGAAGACATTCCCGAGGGTGATTCCCTGAACCAACAAGTCGCCGCCAAATGAGTTTATCGTTCCGGGCGCCGCGCCCCACTCGGCCTCGATTTCATTTACGAATGGACAATCCCGCCGGTAGTCGTCCACGGTCATTCGGTACGCCACGTTCGCTGTCGCACCAAGACCTTCCGAGTTTCCGCCCAGCAGCGTCTCGCGCAACGCGTCAATAGTTTCCGGAACATCCACGCGATAGCCTTCGCTCTTAATTCGTCCGAGTACATCAAAGAGACTCGCGAAAACGTCGAGGTCGGCAGCCGTCCCGATGTTTCCCTTGTTAGGTGGAAAGCAATAGATCGTCAAGGCAATCTTTAATTGATCGCGTTCGGCAGTCTGCAAACGGTTCCAGCGTTTCAGGCGGCGGGCGATGCGCAGACACCGATCTTCCAGCGGCGCCGGCTCGACTCCGCCCGCCGTAATACCGCCAAACACGAAAGGCTCAGTGGCACCGTCAATTTCCGGAATCGCGACTTGCATTCCGGTCTGGATCGGATTCAATCCAGTGAACGATTCCTGCCACGATTCGATCGTCTGCGTGTCCAGACTGACCATCGATCGAAACGGAACGTTGAGTTCTTTCAGATACTCTGCCGCCGCTTCACTGTCATTCATCGCCGGCCCGCCCACAAAGCTGAAACCGGTTAGCGAAACGATCTGACTAACTCGCGCCGTAGGAGTTTCTGAACGGTTACGAGCGTTTCCGTTCCTTCTGACTTCTGATTTCTGACTTCTGACTTCTCTTCCTTCCGTTAGCTCGACGAAGAATCTCCTGCACGCCTCGCGATTGTCCATCAGCGTTGAGATCGCAGGAATTACGCTCAGCCCTTCCGCTTCAATCGCTCGAATCAAACCGTCATAGTGCTGGCGCGCCTTACTGACTATCTGCGGCCGCATGAGTAGCAAACCGATGGTTGAAGGGGGATCTAAGGTCGATCTTTGAGCTTGGAGCTTAGAACTTAGAGCTTCGCTGCCTTTCGCACTGCGTTTCGAATACCAGCGTTCGTAAGCCTCAAACGATTCAAACAACATCGGTGCATCCGGATGGTAAATCGCGACCGAGGGCATCGTTTCGGGCGGCGCAATCTCGATGTGCTTAACACGTTCGTCTTCGGCGTAATGCTTCAGTGCGTAAAGCAGCATCGCGCGAATATTTGCCGGCGTCGGCTGCAGGAAGTAACAAAACATCATCAGATAGTTCTTCACATCGCGTAACGGGCCCGCACCCGGCACAAATCGGAGCAGCGATGGCAGACGATTGGTGAACCTCAAATACTGAGATCGTCCGTGACCCTTGCTCTGACCATTCGTTCCTCCATTGCGCTTTGCACCCTTTGCCTGCCGCCCAATCCACGAGCCAACAGATCGAAGCAGAGTGGTCGCCTTCTCTTCCTGATTGTCTTCCTTTGCGTTGTTCTTCCTTTGCGTCTTTGCGCCTTTGCGTGAAATTCCGGGCAAACGATCAAAATCCAACTTGCCCATCCGCGTGCGCTTCATCAACTCCGGCATGCAGTTAATCACCACGACCGCCCGATGCCGATCCTTGCAGGCATCGAGCAATGTCAGTAACCGCCCCGCGTTCTCGCCATCCATCACATGAATGACGAACAAGATCTCCGCTTCGCGCAGATCGCTTTCAATCGCGCGCCATTCTTCTTCGGTAAGCGACGCGCCAAAGTTCCAGGTCGCGACACGCAGATCAAGGCCGTGCTGCCGATTAATCTCGCCCTCAGCATTACGCAGCGGCGCCAGCAGACTGGAACCGACGTAGAGAACCGTGATTTTCATCTTTTTGTTTTCAGTTCGTGTCGTTTCGTGTTATTTCGTGGATCGCTTTCGCGGCAAGCTAAAGAAACGATCCACGAATCCACACGAAACACCACGAAGCAATGACCTCGTTCGAAATCTGCCTTCATCAAATTACGTATCGTTTCCATTCCAGTCTAATGGGACTGCCAAAGTTGAAGAGTACCCCAACGCGTTTTCGAGTGGCTTTCATGTAGTTCAATATCTGCGCCTCGTCGGTCCCGGTCAGACGATCACAAGCTTTTAGCTCCGCTATGATCTGACCAAAGCACATGAGATCCGCGATGTATTGTTTGCGGAGAGCTTCGCCCTTGTAATGAATCGTTAGACGGCATTGAGATTCGAATGGAATGTCTCTTCTTCGAAGTTCGATTTCGAACGCTTCCTGGTAAACCGGCTCAAGAAAGCCTCGGCCAAGTTGCCAGTATACTTCCATTGCTGCGCCAACAATTTGATAGACCTCGTCTTTGAGGACCAGTTCCGCCAAGGGTTCAGTTCGTGTCGTTTCGTGTTATTTCGTGGATCGCCGTAGTCCGTTTCGCTACCAATCTACTTAACCATGCTAGTCAAGTACTAAAGTTTGCATAGCCTAGTGATTAAGGAACGATCCACGAAAACACACGAAATAGCACGAATCGCCAAGCGTTTTAGCTAAACGGCTCCCTCAAGATGATCCTCTAGGTTGTCCACAAGATCACACAACCTTTCCAAAATCTCCTCGTCGGGATTCCAGTAGCCGCGGTCATGTGCCTCGAGCAGCCGCCTGATTAGCGAACGCAGGGAATGCGGATTCAGTTCTTCCAAACGATTGAACATCGCCGCATCCAACAGAAAGGTTTTAGCAATGTCGGTGTAGATCCAAGGATCTACGGCATCCGCCGTCGCGCTCCAGCCGAAAGTATTGGAAACATGATTTTCTATTTCAGCGACCCCGCGGAAGCCATGCTTCAACATTCCTTCGTACCACTTGGGATTCAGAGTCTTCGCGCGCGTCTCGAGCCGAATGGTCTCTGCCAACGAACGAATCTTCGTCTGCGGTGAAAGCGAATCAGACAAATAGATCGACGGCCGCGCTTGTGCGCGTTTCTCAACTGCCTGGGAAATGCCGCCGAGATATTCAAAGTAATGATCGACGTCGGTAATTCCGACTTCGAATGAATCGATGTTCTGGTAAGTCGCTTCCACCCGTGACAGCGCGTGATCCATCAAGTCCCGCGCTTCACGCCCTTCGATCGTCCGTCCTTTCGAGTCGCGGCTGTACGCAAAGCATTTGCGCGTTACAAAGAGATCCCCGAGCGCGTCATCGTTTTCCCATTGCGACTGCATCACCATGAAATTCACATTCGTGCCATAGTTGCCCGGCGCATTTGAAAACACTCGCGCGACGGCATCGTCAAACTCCGCGCCGTCTGCATCGATCTTTTCCGAGACGTTGCGTCGCACGTAATTCATGTCCAGAGGTTCGTCGAGCGCGGCAACTCGTCGCACTGCTTTATCGAGCAACGCCATTGTCGGCGCAAACAAATCGCGAAAGACACCTGAGACCGTCATCACTACGTCGATGCGCGGGCGCTTCAGTGCGTCAAGCGGAATCACCTCAACCTCAGTTACGCGATTCAGTGCATCACGGACCGGACGCACGCCGAGCAGCCACAGCGCCTGCGCCGCGCCTTCGCCTTGCGTCTTGATGTTGTCCAACCCCCAAAGCACCAGCGCCAGGGCGCGCGGATAGCGGCCACGTTCCTCAAAACATCGGCGCAGCAGAGCGTCGGCGGTGTGCTCGGCGCGCGCGAATGCCATTTGAGAAGGAACTGAATAAGGATTGACCGCGTGCGTGTTGCGGCCGGTTGGCAGGACGTTCGGGTTCTGCACGATATCGGCGCCGGGCCCGGGCTCGATGTATTCGCCCCGCAACGCGCGCATCAGCGACTCAGTTTCGTGATTGGAGTCAAGCTGTTCCGCAACCTTCGCCAGCAGCGAAAAAGTGGGAAGAGATTTTTCCCGGTCAACACCCGCCCTTGAACTCAGCCACGTGACTGCCGCGTCCGCACCGCTTTCGCAAAACTGCCGAACTGCTTCCGAAACGATTGAGTCGACTAGTTCCCTCGCCTCGCTGATCGAGGCCTCAGAAAGAAGATCGTCGTAGCAATCCAGACCGAGCGATTCCGCCACCAGCCTTGGCAACGCCCTCGCGCCGTGCTCCGGCCGGTCGAACGAAGCCACCATGCGCAGCAGATCCGCTTTCTCCTGAAGTTCCGACGCACGGCCAAATACGTGGAGGCCCGTCGGAATCAGCCGCTGTTCGATTTCAACCAGCTGTTCGTTCAGCCGCATCACGCGGGCATCGCGTTCAGTTGGGGTTACTTTGGGATTCATTGCGAGAGTCGTGTCTCATGTTAAGATGTCTTCTCTTTTAACTGATATCTGATATGTCAGCAAGCGAGCAAAAGAGTCAAGTCCATGACCTCATTCAAAGCTTTCTGAACCATGCTGGAAGCAATCAACCTTAGCTGCGTACGCGGCACTCGCCGGCTCTTCAAGGGTCTGAACTTTTCGGCGACTCCCGGCGAACTGGTCGAACTGCGCGGCGAGAATGGAAGTGGGAAGACGAGCTTGCTGCGGATTCTTTCCGGGCTGGCAACACCGGCTGAGGGTGAAGTTCGCTGGCAAGGAAAGAACATTCGATCGCTCGGCGAGCAGTATTCGGGAGCAGTTGCCTATCTGGCCCATCAAAACGGTGTGAAAGACGAGTTGACCGCGATTGAGAACCTTCGCATCGCCAGTGGAGTAGCCGGCAATGCTTTGAGCAAGCCGCAAGCGCAGGCCATCCTCGAGCAGGTCGGATTGAGTCGTCAACGGAATCTGCCGGTGCGTTTTCTTTCCGCCGGACAGCGGCGACGGGTAGCGCTGGCTCGGCTGCTGACTTCAAAGGCCACGCTTTGGATCCTCGACGAAGTTCTAACGTCGTTGGATGATTCGGCGATAAAGCTTTCCGGCCAGTTTATCGGTGACCACTTGACCAACGGAGGCATCGCCATCATCGCTACGCATCAGGAACTGAATTTGTCCGCGGATCGGGTGCAGCAAATCAATCTTTCCCAGTGAGCACGCAATCACTTCATTCAATGTTCGGGTGGCTGGTTTGGCGAGATTTGATTCTCGCCTGGCGCCGGCGCGCGGACGTGCTGGCCACGCTCTTCTTCTTTGTGATCGTCGTCAGCCTCTTTCCCCTGGGAATTGGCCCGGAAAGAGAAACGCTCAAGACGATTGCGCCAGGTGTAGTTTGGGTCGCGGCGTTGCTGGCCTCGATGCTCTCGCTGGGAAGAATGTTTGGTAATGATTATCAGGACGGCACGCTCGAGCAGCTCTTATTGACGCCCCAATCCACTTACCTGATCGTCATGGGCAAGACGTTGGCGCACTGGCTGGTTTCTGAGCTCCCACTGGTAATCATCGCGCCTGTCCTTGGACTTCAGTTCGGTTTATCGGAGAATAGCCTGGCGATAATAGTTTTGTCTCTCTTGCTGGGAACACCGGTTCTGAGCTTGGTAGGATCAATTGGCGCGGCGCTCACTCTGGGGCTGCGCGCCGCAAATGTTTTGGTTGCTTTGCTCGTCTTGCCGCTTTATATCCCGGTGCTGATCTTCGGAACTGGCGCGGTACAGGCCAGTGTTAATGGTACGAGCCCACAAGCGTGGCTGTTGTTACTCGCGGCCACGGTGGTTTTGTCACTGGTGTTCGCTCCCTGGGCAACCAGTGCGGCGCTGAAGATATCTGTGGAATGATAGTTGTTTCGGCGAGGCGTTCGACCAGGAAAGGGTGGCGGCGAGGCTTAATAAGATGAGTTCCAGAAGCATCAATTGGTACAAATACGCAGCGCCTGCGAACTTCTACCCACTCGCGGGCAAAATGATCCCCTGGTTCGTCATCCTGACGGCCCTGCTTTTCGTCGTCGGCCTCTATGTTGGGTTTTTTATCGCACCCACTGATTTTCAGCAAGGCGAAGCTTATCGAATAATCTTCATCCACGTGCCTGCTGCCTGGATGGGCATGTTCCTATATGTACTGATGGCGATTTATGCGGGCATCGGGTGGGCATTCAATGCGCGGCTGGCATCGATGATGGCTACGGCCATTTCCCCGACCGGGGCAATTTTCACCTTCATCTCGCTGGTAACCGGATCCCTGTGGGGCCGGCCCGCCTGGGGAGTCTGGTGGGTTTGGGACGCGCGGCTGACTTCGACTTTGATCCTAATGTTTCTTTACATCGGTTTCATCTCGCTGCAATCGTCGATTGATGATCCGCGCCGGGCTGATCGAGCAGGAGCAGTATTGGCTCTGGTGGGTTTGATTAATGTTCCGATCATCTATTTTTCGGTGCAGTGGTGGAACAGCCTTCACCAGGGCGCGACGATCCGGATCGCCGACAAACCAACTATGGCGCCGAGCATGCTGGCGGCAATGTTGATTCTGCTGGCCGCGTGCTGGGTGTATTCGATCGCCGTGGTGTTGGTCCGCGTGCGCTACATTATTCGAGAAAGGGAGCGCGAGGCGCCATGGCTGGCGGAAGCCGTGGCATAGTAATTAAGAGTTCAACCTTTAGGTTGGACTCGATTAACAAGCTAAAGCTTGAACTCTGAACTTATGAACTGGGCAAAGTTTTTTTGGATGGGTGGTTACGCGCTTTACGTCTGGGGATCGTATGGCGTCACTTTTGTCTTGCTGGGCGGCGAAGTGCTGATGCTGCTCAAGCGCAAGCGCGATCTGGCGAAACGAGAAAGTCCCCCGGAGCTTGAACATCATAGCTCGCAGCTTGAAACTTCATCTTAGGAAATCATGAAAAAGCGTCATAAGAGAATTGTCTTTATCGTTGCCTGCCTGGCCGCGCTTGGCTTAGCCACGTGGTTGGTGCTGGGCGCATTTCGAAATAACCTCGTCTTCTTTTTCAGCCCAACGCAGATCGCGACAAAGGAAGCTCCGATCGGAAAGACGTTCCGCATCGGCGGGCTGGTTGAAAACGGAAGCCTGAAGCGGGACACGGATGGACTGACTATTCGCTTTGTCGTCACGGACACGGCCAATACCATTCCCGTGGTGTACAAAGGAATTCTGCCCGATCTTTTTAAGGAAGGCCGCGGCTGCGTAGCCCAGGGCAAGGTAGGTTCCGACGGAGTCTTTTACGCCGATCAAATTATGGCCAAGCACGACGAGAACTATATGCCGCCGGAAGCTGCGCGCGCTCTCGATCAGGCGAAAGACATCGAGAAGGTCAAGAACTCGGCGAACGAAGCGGGCAGGACGTTGTCTACCAAGTGAGCTGCAGAACGCCATTACAGATAGGAACCACCGCAGCCATCTCTGTATAATAGAGTAACTGCCTGGAGGAATAGGTTCAATGACTGCGATGACCCTGAACGAGGCTAAAGAAAACCTGGAACGGTTGATCAATCAGGTAGTAGATGACGCTGAGCCGGCCATTCTATGCTCCGATTCGGGCCGGCAGGTTGTCGTGTTGCCGCTGGATGAATTCAATTCATGGAAGGAAACGATCTACTTGTTATCCAATCCTGCTAATGCGGCGCATCTGCAAAGATCGATTCAGGAGGCACGTGCCGGACAGATCCAGGAGAAGGAACTGATCGATGCATGAAGATTGCTTTTACTGAATCAGGTTGGAGCGACTATCTTTGGTTTCAGGAGTACGATCGAAGGCTGGTCAAGCGAATCAATCTGCTGATTAGGGACGCCAGTCGGTCACCGTTCGAAGGAATTGGTAAACCCGAACCCCTCAAGGGAGACTTGGCGGGCCATTGGTCACGTCGAATAACCGACGAGCACCGCTTAGTCTATACCGTCACACCTGAAGAGCTGATCATTATTGCGTGTAGATTTCACTACAAGGACTAGATGATTCCTGAAATTGGACAAATCGCGCTGATTCTCGCGCTCATGCTCGCAATAACACAGGCCACGCTGCCTTTGATTGGGGCTGCGCGCGGCATTCCTCAACTGGTGGCGCTGGCCCGGCCCACGGCACAAGCACAATTTATCTTCGTAGCTATCGCGTTTTGTTGTCTCGCCTATTCATTCATCAACAATGATTTTTCGGTCCTCAATGTAGCTACGAATTCCAACTCAAAATTGCCGCTTCAATATCGACTGGCCGCGACCTGGGGATCGCATGAAGGCTCGCTGCTGCTTTGGACTTTCATGCTGACCATCTGGATGGTAGCTGTAACGTTGTTCAGCCGACACTTGCCGAACGAGATGGTGGCTCGCGTGTTGGGAGTGATGGCCACGATCAGCACGGGCTTTCTACTGTTCATGTTGCTGACCTCGAATCCGTTTCAGCGACTATTCCCTGTTCCTCCAGATGGCCGCGATTTGAATCCTCTCCTGCAAGACCCGGCCATGGTCGCGCACCCGCCTATGCTTTACATGGGATACGTTGGATTCTGTGTAGCTTTTGCGTTTGCGATAGCCGCGCTGATCGGCGGACGGCTCGACGCTACCTGGGCCCGCTGGTCGCGGCCGTGGACCACCGTTGCGTGGATGTTTCTGACCTGTGGCATCGCGCTGGGAAGTTTCTGGGCGTATTACGAACTGGGCTGGGGCGGATGGTGGTTCTGGGATCCGGTCGAGAACGCTTCGTTCATGCCCTGGCTGGTAGGAACGGCGCTGATTCATTCGCTTGCGGTAACTGAGAAACGCGGAGGATTCAAGAGCTGGACTGTGCTGCTGGCGATCGCGGCTTTCTCTTTGAGTCTGCTCGGGACGTTCCTGGTTCGTTCGGGGGTTCTTAGTTCAGTGCATGCCTTCGCGACTGATCCGACGCGCGGAATATTCATCCTCGGATTTCTGACAGTTGTCATCGGCGGTTCGCTGGTGCTGTATGCCTGGCGTGCAAAGCAGGTCGGCCTGGGCGCCAGGTTCGAAATCCTCTCGCGCGAATCGCTCTTGCTGACAAACAATGTTCTGCTGGTCGTGGCCGCTGGATCGGTTTTGCTGGGCACGTTGTATCCGCTGTTCGTGGATGCGCTGAACCTCGGCAAGCTTTCGGTCGGTCCGCCCTATTTCAACAGCGTGTTCGTACCGCTGATGGCGCCGGCGGCGTTCTTGATTGGCGTGGGGCCAATCGCTCGCTGGAAACAGGCCAGGCTTCCGGAGATGGCGGTGCGTTTGCGCCTGGCATTCGCGCTCAGTCTGGTCACCGCTGCCCTTCTGCCTTTTGTAATTGGCGGTTGGAAATGGCGCGCCAGCCTGGGATTGCTGCTCGCGTGCTGGATCGTCGCGAGTTCTGTCCAAAACATTTGGAGCAGAGTCCGAAGCCAAGCCGGCGAATCGAATCTGATTAGTAAATTGAAAGCGCCGTCGCGCAGCTATTACGGAATGCACCTGGCCCACATCGGTGTGGCGGTGTTCATTGCCGGGGTGACGGTAGTCACCAGCTACCAGACGGAGAAGGACGTCAAGATGAACATCGGCGACACGGTCAGCGTCGGGGGTTACGAATTCCGTCTGGCCAATCTCGCCCAGGTTCAGGGTCCCAACTTTCAAGCCGTGCGCGCAGACATCGCAGTCACTACCAACGGGTCTGAGGTTGCGATGATGCATCCGGAAAAACGCGCCTTTACCGCGTCACAAAACGTGACCTCTGAAACGGCCATTGACCGCAGCATCTTTCGCGATTTGTATTTGTCACTCGGCGATGAAGCCCCCGGCGGTGGGTGGACCGTGCGCGTCTATCACAAACCGCTGGTGAACTGGATTTGGGGTGGCGCTTTACTGATGGCGCTTGGTGGAGGGTTCGCGGTTACCGATCGCCGTTACGCCCTGGCATCACGCAAGCCGTCGAGCGAGGCTGCGTCTGGTAAGCCGGAACAAGTTGCAAAAGTGGCGACGACCGCCGCATCGACCGCTGTTGAATAGACCATGAATAAGTTTCTGCTATTGCCATTGGTGCTGTTCATCGGCCTGGTTGCCTTTCTTCTGGTTGGCCTTCGTCGCGATCCGCATGAGGTCCCATCGCCGCTCATCAACAAACCGGCTCCCGACTTCAAGCTGAGTCAACTGCGTGAACCAAACAAGACGTTCTCGCCGCAAGAGATGCGGGGCAAAGTGTGGGTATTGAATTTTTGGGGAACGTGGTGCGTGGCTTGTCGCGAAGAACATCCCCTGCTGCTTGAGTACTCAAAGACCGGCGCTGTTCCGATCTATGGGGTGGACTATAAAGATGACCGCGCCAAGGCAATGCAGATGCTCGACGAAGAAGGCGACCCATATGTGTTGTCCGCGTCAGACCCTGACGGTCGGGTGTCGATCGACTACGGTGTCTACGGCGCGCCAGAGAGTTACTTAATCGATCGCGACGGAGTGATTCGATTCAAACAGATCGGACCGATCACCCCGGCGGTGTGGCAAAAAGAAATTCTGCCGCGGGCAAAACAGTTGAGCCAATGAAATACGTCGTAATTATCATCCTGGTGTTCCTTTGCCTCGCGGGCGCGATAGCCGCGAAAGAGGCGACTCCTAACGAAGATCCTAAAATCGAGCAGCGCATGAAGGCTCTGACCGAGCAATTGCGTTGTCTGGTTTGTCAGAACGAGACGCTGGCCGACTCTCGGGCGGATCTGGCCGAAGATTTGCGCCGCCAGATTCGCGAGCAGATAAGAGCCGGCAAGAGCGACCGGGAGATCATCGCGTTCTTGACCGAGCGATACGGCGATTTCGTTCTGTATAACCCACCGGTGAAAAGAACAACATATCTGCTCTGGTTCGGACCATTCGTTCTTCTGATTGCCGGAACTGGTGTGCTTTATCGCTATCTCAAACAGAGGCGCGAGCTGATTTCCGACCAGCCGCTAACTGCGGATGAGCGAAAGCGCGCCGAAGCTATCCTGCGAGGCGAAATCGGATAAAGGGTGGGTTAGATCCCAATGTTAACCTTCTGGATAATCGCTGCTCTGTTCATGCTCCTGGCGCTTTGGTTTGTGCTGCCGCCGCTGCTGCAAACAGCCGGCAACGACAAGACCGACGACATGCGCGCTGCCAACGTGCTGATTTACAAAGATCAGTTTAGGGAGATGGAAACAGACCTTAAGAACGGTCTGGTAAGCGAAAAACAGTATGAGCAGGACAAAGACGAGCTTGAGCGCCGTCTGCTTGAAGACGTAAAGGTGACGGACCCCGAATCGCCATCTCCGTCGACGGCCACGCGAAAGTTTGCTTATGGCGTGGCCACCGCGATACCAATCGGCGCGATCGCCTTTTACCTGGTGGTCGGCAGTCCCAAAGCGATCTCTCCGTCATTGCCCACGGCAGGCGCTCCGGCCCAGGCCAGCCAACCCGGCGGTCCGATGAGCGATCAGCAGATCGCCGATAATGTAGACAAGCTGGCAAAACGACTCGAACAGAATCCGAACGACGCTGCAGGTTGGCTGATGCTGGCGCGCAGCTATACCTCGATGGAGCGCTTCGCCGACGCGGCATCAGCGTACGCGCGGGTGCTCGCCTTGAACGATCGTGACGCGAGCGTTTGGGCGGATTACGCGGAAGCTTTGGCGCTGAGCAGCGGGCAGCGGCTGGCCGGTAAACCAACTGAGGCGGTCAACCGCGCGCTGCAAATAGATCCGAAGAACCAAAAAGCCCTGGCGCTCGCCGGCAGCGCTGCGCATGAAGCAGGCGACTATCAGAAGGCGGTCGACTACTGGCAGAAACTTCTACCGCTTCTGCCTCCCGGATCGGAACTAGCACAGACCGTGTCAGATGAAATCGCCAAAGCCAAGAAGCTGGCAGGTGATAGGGGTTCGAAATAGTGTCCGACTGTCCGACAAACTTCAGTTTGTCGTAGACTTCCATTGGGGAGTCTTTCGTTGAAAACGACAAACTGAAGTTTGTCGGACAATCATTGGAGGTAACAAATCATGTCAGATAGAAAAGCCATTGACTGCCGCGACTATCCGAGTGAGGCCGGCTGCACATTGCGACTCGAGGGCACCGAAGAAGAAGTGCTCGACGCCGCTGTGAACCACGCGGTTATCCGTCACGGTCACACCGACAACCCGGAACTCAAAGAACAAATTCGCGGGCTACTGAAACCCGCCGGACAATAGATCGTGGCCCCGTTTGGAGTACCGCCTTTAGGCGGTTATCGTTCCGCCTGAAGGCGGTACTCCAAACCTTCAATATCAACTATGACTAGAGACAACCTGCTTTTTGCGATCATCGGTATCCTGATCGGCTTCATTATTGGTTTCCTGCTGGCCAACTCAATTCTCACGCGTGAGGCCGCTTTGCGCGCCGCACCGCCGTCAGTTCAACAGGGCCAGAACCTCCCGCCTAACCATCCGCCCGTTGGCGGTGAACAGGGCGGCGACCCGCAGCAAATGTTCACCCAGGTCCAGGAGGCCATGAAGCAGGCCCGCGAGCAGCCCGATAATTTTGAGGCGCAACTCACCGCGGCCAAGCTCGAGTATCAAATTCAAAGATTCGACCAGGCGATCGAGTACCTTTTGGTTGCCAACAAGCTGAAGCCTAACGACTTTAATGTTCTCGGAATGTTGGGCGTGGCGAACATGGATGCGGGACATTTCGACGCCGCGGAAAAATGGTACCGCGCGGCGCTGATTAAGCAGCCTAACGACATCCCGGTGCTGGATGGACTGTGCGCGGTGCTGCTCAGCAAGGGCGATGCCAAGGCGGCTGAAGTGGAGATCAACAAACTCGCGAAGATAGATCCCACCAATCAGGACTTGCCACAGTTCCGGGACAAGCTGGCGGAATTAAAGTCAGCGAAGAAGTAGTTTGGAGTACCGCCTTCAGGCGGAAGGCTTGCCTAATAAGGAATGCCGCCTAAAGGCGGTACTCCAAACAAACTCCAAACAAGCTCCAAATCAGTTCCCTCCCGATCGACGCCGCCCCAAAAGCCACGTCTTAAGAATCCCGGGCTTCGCCTCATCAACCGCGAAATATTCCTGTATGAGTTTCTGGTAAAGCCGCTTGCGTTCGGCTGGCTGGAGTTGGTTACCGAAAGGCATTTGCCCTCCCTTAACGTACGAGCTAATCAAGACCCGATCCATCGGCCAGTTCAGCGAGCCGAGGCCGTTCGGTTGATGACACGCGCCACATTGCACCCCACCAGTCGCAATGGCTGCACCGGAAACCGGCGCAGAATAATTGAGTCTCGCCGGAGTCGTTGAGCCGAGACCGGGACCCAGCTTGCTCGCATCCAAATACTTATCAAAACGTGGCTTGCTGTATTTGAGAAAACGTTGATTGACTATCTCGACCATCTCCAGCTCGTCGCGACTCACGCTGCCGTTCTCCGGAAAGATTGGCAGCACGCCGCTCTTGTGACACATGGCACAGTTGTCGTCACCTTCCCCAAGTTCCCAACGCCCCTTGATCGTAATCGAGCCGTTCCGGCGGAAGGTCCGAAAATAGTCTTTGAAGTAAGCATTGGTGGCGCCTTCGGCCGCAGGCACGACGGCAACTACTGAGACGTTTCGAACCGGCGCGCGCGCGCGCGGGTCGGGCACACCGAACTGCACCCATTTCTCCGCGACCTTCTGCGCGGCATTTCCCGGCACCACGATCAGCAGCCGCCAAAAGCTGTCCGGGTTATCAGGGGTTCCCAGGTGCCGCGATTTGTAACTAAAGAATAGGAGCTTGTCGTCGGCAGCTCTGGCGGCGTTCAGTCCCCGCAACATCGCCTTCGCCTGTCTCAACGTCTCGTTGCGACTAACCACGCGTAGGAAAGCCGGCGTCAAAAGGAAATCGGGGATCGTCACGTACTGGCGCGTCTCGGCAAAATACACGCTGTCCGCAACGGTAAAGCCGAGTTCATGTCCGGGCTCCAGTTCGAGGGACAGCGTGGCGACGAACTGGACAAACTCTGGATAGCGCCTGGCGAAGTCACTTTCTGGTGTGAGGCCGCACTTCCGCATCGTCGCGGTGATGCCTTCGAGTTGCCGTTCGTAAGCTGCCTGCGCACTGTCCCTGTCGTACGCGCCCCGCGCGGCCAGGATGAGCGCATTGACTCTTCCCAGGACCCAGGTGTCAGTCTGAGACTTTATTCGATCACACGGCGTTGCCGCGACGCCTGCTGTGGCCGAGACACAAGGCACAAAGCACAGTACGAGGACGATTGTTCGAACGCACGATGGGAAGGCAGTTTGACGGCGGATTGAATTCATTGCTTGGGAATCATTATCAGAGCTTTAAGAGAGCTGTCAAAGTATTTGTGAGTATTCCGGATGTTCTTGATCCAGGAGGCGATTGGGATTAACTTAGCCAGCGAATCGTTTCTGGGTCGCCTCTTATGAAACTGAAGCCACAACGATCGTTCAAGGCTCTTGGGTTTCTCTTGCTCAGCTTTGTCCTCGTTGCCGGCTCTCGCACCGACGCCGGTTTTCAAAACAATCCTCCAACCGCTCCGAAATACGTGCCGCCCGCCTGTCAGGGCAAGCCGCTCACCGTCGTGCCGCGGGAGGTGGCCCTGGCGCAAACGCCAACCGAGGTCAAGAGCAATCCGGCTATAGGTAAAGACGAACAGCTGAAACTCTTCGACGCTGCCGTCAAGATAATCAACGACGTCTATGTGTATCAGGACTTCAACGGTGTGAACTGGTCGGGTGTCGTCGCAGAGTCTCGCGCGCGGGTGTCCGCAGGGCTCGACACCGAAGCATTTTATGCCACGATGGAAGCGCTTGTTTCGAGGTTGGGTGACGAGCATTCCCACTTTGACTCGCCGGTTAAGGTCCAAGCCGACAAGGCCGCGCTCTCTGGAGTAAATAACTATGTCGGCATTGGCGCGCTCATGAAACCGATGATTGAGAAGAAGCGCGTCTCAATCCTCGCGATCATTCCGGATTCACCGGCGGAACACGGCGGCTTACAACAGCATGACGCGCTGCTGGCGGTTGATGGCCTCGCAATGGTAGTGGATGGAAAGCCCTATCAACAGCGGACGCGTGGTCCGCAATGCTCCTCGGCCGTTATTACCGTCCAGTCTCCGGGAACACCGCCTCGCGACGTCACCCTCGTGCGGAATCAGGTCTCGGGTCCCACCCCGATTTACGCGCGGATGGTTACGACCACCGATAACTCGCGAATTGCTTACATTTTCCTGCCTTCATTCTTTGACGCCACGATTCCCGATCAAGTGAAGAAGGCTTTGGTTGGCCTTAGTCCCCTGGATGGACTAATCATCGATAATCGCATGAACACAGGAGGCTCCAGCAGGGTTCTGCTGCCGACCATGAGTTACTTTACGTCGGGTACTGTGGGTCACCTCGTTAGCCGCGCGGCGCGCCGGCCGCTCGAGATCACGGCCGATCCGGTTGGCAATTCCCAGAAGATTCCGCTTGTGATTCTGGTCAGCCATGACACGGTCAGCTATGGCGAAATATTCTCAGGCGTGTTGAAGGACGTCGGCCGCGCGCGCATCGTGGGCCAGACAACCGCCGGCCGCACCGAAACACTGCACGGGTATAACTTTCCGGACGGATCGCAGGCGTGGATTGCCCAGGAGCGATTCGACCCGATAAATTCTCATGCGGATTGGAAGCGACAAGGCATCAAACCCGACGTCGAAGCCTACGCCGATTGGGATACCTTTACTTTTGGTAGTGATCCGGCCGTCGCGAAAGCAGTAGCGCTGTTGAGAAAATAGGCGTCTGCGTTTATCTCGTGATGAACTTCGTCGTACTGCCGCTTTCCGCCATCTCTTTCAAAATGGCGTATCCGTGGCCTTCACTTATTGGGGGCTTGCTAATACATATGTTCGGCATTGGACTGCCCATATCGCTTGTGGTGCGCCGGTATTCGAGGTAAAAACCAATCCGTGATGAATGAGATCACCCTGGAGACTGAACGGCTCTTGCTGCGCTGGCTCCGCGAAGATGACTTTGAGCAGTATGCAAAGATCTGCCGCGATCCTGAAGTCATGCGTTTTCTAGGCGGGCAGTTGATGACTGATATCGACGTGTGGCGCCAGATGACTTCCTTTGTGGGCCACTGGTATTTTCGCGGTTATGGAATCTGGGCAGTCGAAGAAAAGAGCACCGGCAATCTAGTGGGAAGAATCGGGTTCCTCAACCCGATTGGTTGGCCGGCGTTTGAGTTGGGCTGGACCTTGGGCCGCGACAGTTGGGGCAAGGGCTACGCGACCGAAGGCGCGCGGCGCGCGCTGGCCTACGCGTTTACTGAGTTGGGTCGCGATCACGTAATTAGTTTGATCGACCCCGCAAATGTCGCCTCAGCTAAAGTCGCCGAACGCCTCGGCGAAAAGGTTGAAGGCAAGACTGAATTACTTGGAAGAGAAGTTCTGATCTACGGCATTGGCCGCGACCAGTGGGCCGTGCCTTAGTTCGACGTAGCTGAAACGTGAAAGGAACTGAATGAGGGATGACGAAAAGATCAATCAGCCGGGTTTTCCTTCTGGCGGTGATGGCAATCGCTTCGGTGAAAGTGCCGGTCCAATTTGCCCACGGCGATAATCCGCTTGACACCTTTTGGGCCAGGTTCAAAGCCGCCGTGATTAAGGGCGACAAGAACGCGGTCGGCCAATTGTCCCGATTTCCGATCGGAATGCCTTACGGAGTACCGGCGGTTAAGACCCGCGCGCAGCTAATCAGGCGCTACGCCCACGTTTTTAACGGAGAAACAAATGCCGCGAACTGCTTTGGTGAAGCGCGTCCGGTAATCGACCCCGACAACCGGAAGCGATTTACCGTTGTTTGTAAAAACGCAGCCGGCCATGAAGTGATCATTTATGGCTTTGTTCTTACCCGAACCGGTTGGAAGTTCGAGTCGCTGGATAATATTAACGAGTAGGGGATGGACGAACTTCTAAGGCTCAATCGCCATTCTGGCGACCTCGGACATGGGGATGCGCTCGACCTTTCCCGTCTTCAGCACGATTATGATCAGCCCGCCTTCGACGACAACGCGGCGCACCGTCGACATCGGACGATCGATTCTGGTTCCGTCCTTTGATTCAATGATCAGATGCGCGCCGGGCAGCGGTACTTCCTGAGTACTCGGCTTCGCAGACGTTTCGGACTTTGCTGTATCAGCGGCCCCGGTCTTTTCTTCGCCGGCGGCGGCTTCTTTCTTAGCTTCTTCAGTCTTAGCTTCTTCAGTCTTCGCTTCTTCGGTCTTCGCTTCGGAGGTCTTTGCCGCTTCTGTGTCGGGCTTTGCCGGTTTCGGTCGAGCCGGCCGCGGTGTGCGGTTACGCGAATTGCGGGCTGTCGGCCTTGTCGGCTTGGGTTTAACGGCCGCCGCCTTCTTTGCCGCTTCCGTATCTTCAGCGGGTTTTTCCGCTGCATTCTCTTCCGGCTTCGGCTCAGCAGTCACCGGCGGAGTTTCCCCGACGGGCTCAGCGATGGTTGCGCCGACAGAGGACAGCCGCTTCCCGCCTCGCGCCGGGGCCGCAGACTCGCTTTCACTTTCGGTGTTCTCAGCTACCGGAATGCCGCCACTGAAGGGCGCGAACGATCCGCCAAAGCGCACACGATACGTGCCTTCTTCATCGTTTGGCGTCCGTGCTTCGACGCGCAAGATCAGAATCTGCCGTTTGCGCAGATAAATGCCCTTGGTCACTTCCGGCGACTGCGACTGCGAATTCGCGTAGATGTTCGTCTTCGTCAGCGGCCTGAATGTGATGGCAGTGAAAACGTCCATGTCGCCGTTCAGGTTCTTGCTGTCCATGGTGATCAGAAGGTCGCCCGGATTCCCCTCGAAGGCGTAGAAGTGACGCGTCACGCGCGGATCGCCGAGATCCAGCGGCGCAATCTTTCCATTGATCTCGTTTGTCAGTACCGGTGTGGGAAGGTTCTGTTCAGCAGACTGCGCCGTCACCGTCCGCGCAAATGCGAAGAGCAAGCCCGGAAGAAGCGAAATTATTAAGAAGCGTTGGAACTTCACGACAATCACACGCACCAAGGGATACACGGCCTGGCATGTCCTTGCTTGAATCGGCGACCCGTAGAGTACCAGATTTGTCTTCAGGATCGAATTCGAAAGAGACCAAACAGAAAACGCCTGACGAGCTTTCCCCTATCCAATACTTTGCACTCTCCCTTATCGAACTCTCTGAAGCCCGCAGCGCCCCATCTGATTTCTTGAAGCGCTCTCCGATTGGGCATCGTAATGACCTACAGGCGCGCCCCTCGAGGCGGTCCGACGGATCCAGGGCACCACGCCCCAGCAACCTGCCTCGGATTGAGATCTTTTCCCCCATTCCTTATCCATCATTTCTTGCTGGTCACCAGAACACATTGAAGCAGAAGCTTTTGCTTGACTTTTTCTGGCAGTGACTATATTGTCTCGCCTCAGATTGTTGGCTGAGTTCCCACGGGCCTGCGCCTCGCACACCCGCTGAATTCACCGTAGTTCTTCGAACGCGACAGGAGTCGCCAGGCATGTCCCCAGATACGAGCGAACGGTTCGACGTGATCGTCGTCGGCGCCCGCTGCGCCGGTTCCCCGCTGGCCACCTTTCTAAGGCGCGCCGGCTTATCGGTTTGTGTCGTCGACCGGGCGGAATTTCCCAGCGACACGCTCTCAACACACATGTTCCAGCTTAGCGGAATCGAAGTTCTGCAAAAGCTCGGCGTCATGGACGCGGTGCTGGCGTCGGGAGCCCCGCCCCTCAGCAATTGCTACATGAAGTTCGAGGACGTCGATCTCTCCGGGCCAGCACGCCTGCGCGAGAACGACCCGAACATGGCCATGTTGTGTGTGCGGCGCATCTCGCTCGATGTGCATCTTGTCGACAAAGCCCGTGAGGCCGGAGTCGACATGCGCCTGCACACGAGAGTGACCGAACTGGTCAAGAAGAACGGCCGTGTTGCCGGCGTGCGAGTCGCAGGTGGCGACGGAACGACATACACGATCGAGGCCGATCTGGTGGTCGGCGCTGATGGTCGCAATTCGACGATCGCGCGCCTGGCTGACGCCCGTCGCTATCATGTGATTCCGAGTGAGCGCATCAGCTCGTGGGCCTACTTCCGCGGCGTCCCCCAGCAGGCCGTGCCGAGGCTCTATTACCATCGCCTCGGCGATGACTTCGTCGTCGCCGCCCCCGCTGATGACGATCTCTTTCTGGTGGCCTTGTGTCCGTCGGTCGAATACTTTGATTCGTACCGGGCCGACAGCGAGGGCTGGTTCAAAAGAGCCGTCGCGGGTTGTCCCCCGGTGGCCGAACTCCTCGCCAACGCTGAGCGCGTCACGAAGTTCCGGGGCCTTACCCGCTTCGAAGGTTTTTTCCGTGAGGCCACGGGTCCCGGCTGGGTGCTGGTCGGCGACTCTGGTCATTTCAAAGATCCAACCCCGGGCCAGGGCATTTCGGATGCGCTTCGTCAGGTCGAGAAGCTGTCGGCGGCCATCGTCCGCGGGTTCGGAAACCCGAAAGAGCGCGACGCCGCATTGCGCAGTTGGTGGCGCTGGCGTGACAAAGACGCCTTACAGCACTACTGGTTCTGTTCTGATATCGGCAAGCGGGGTACGATCTCGCCGGTGAGGCTGGAAATGCTGCGGGGCTTGGCTCGAGACGATGAGTTGCGGAAGGATTTCCTGGATATCTTCATTCACCGCAAATACCCGCGAGAGTTGTTTGGTCCCGGCGCACTTGTCTCTGCCACCGCGCGAACACTGACCAATCACACCAATCGTCCTGGTGCGATAGGCGACGCTTTGCAGCTCCTGCGAGAGGACATCGACCGCCGCATGCAGGCGTGGAGCCCACGATTCACTGATAGGGCAGCCGTCGATGAACCACACCTGGATTACCAACCTTCGCCGGCGTGAGCGACCAATGACCAGTCCGCAAAAAAACCGTATGCCCGTTTCTTCGATGATAGAGCTACTCCGTCACCGGGCCGAAGAGACTCCGGACAACCGGGCATACACGTTTCTGACTGCAGGTAAGGAAACCGCAAGCCTGACCTTCTACGAACTCGATCAGCGCGCGCGGGCCATCGCCACTCGTCTTCAGCAACTCAAGGCTAAAGGAGAACGAGCCTTGCTCCTGTTCCCGCCGGGGACCGAGTACATCTGCGCCTTTTACGGCTGTCTGGCCGCAGGGGCTGTGGCCGTTCCCGCTTATCCGCCGAGAATGAACCGCAACCTTCAGCGGCTCGAGGCGATCCTGGAGGACGCCAGCCCGAAAGTGGTGCTGACAACCGAGGCCGTCTTTCGCCAGATGCAGTCCCGGTTCCGAGAATCACCGCACCTGGCGAAGCTCGATTGGGTTGTCACCGGTGACGTACCGGTCACCGAGGCCGATGCCTGGGTCGATCCTCAAGTCAATGGCGATACTGTCGCTTTTCTACAGTACACGTCTGCCTCTACTTCCAAGCCGAAGGGGGTAATCGTCAGCCACGGCAATATTCTCCACAACCAGGTTCTTATGAAGAAAGCCGTCCAGCACGGGCCGGAAACCGTGGCGGTATCGTGGTTGCCCCTCTTCCACGACATGGGTCTGATTAGCGTTGTCCTGGCCTCGCTCTACAATGGGTTTCCCTGTCACCTGATGTCGCCGGTCGACTTTCTCAAAAGGCCGCGCCTCTGGCTTGAAGCGATGACCCGTTACCGGGGCACCTTCAGCGGCGCTCCGGACTTCGGCTTTCAGCTTTGTGTAGACAGAATCGGCCCGGAGGATCGCGAGGGACTCGACCTCTCCTCGTGGAACGTCGCCTACAATGGCTCTGAGCCGGTGCGAGCGGAAACCCTACGCCGCTTTACCAGGGCTTTCTCCTCAGTTGGCTTCAGACCAGAAGGGTTGTTCTCTTGCTATGGATTGGCTGAGCACACCCTCTTTGTCACGGGCCGCTTCTACACAGGGACCGTAGCTTTCTCTCGCGAAAGCCTCGAAGCGCATCGCCCGCTCAAGGCCGGAGACACGACGTCTGCGGATCTTGTCAGTTGCGGCGCGCCCTTGTTGGACACAAGGGTGCGCATCGTCGACGCTCGTACGAGCCGCCGATGCGCTGATGGGCAGATCGGGGAAATCTGGTTGGCAAGTCCAAGCGTGGCCCTCGGCTACTGGAACAATCCGGAAGTCTCCGAACGTGACTTTCAGGCTCGACTTGAGGACGGAGAGGGGCCTTTCCTGCGCACCGGAGACCTCGGGTTTATCCACGATGGTGAATTGTTCATCACTGGGCGGCTCAAGGATCTGATCATCATACGAGGTCGCAATCTCGTTCCGCAGGACATAGAGCAGACGGTAGAGCAGTGTGACCCGGCAGTTCAGCCCGCCTTTGCGGCAGCCGTGTCGGTGGAAGCTGCCGGCGCTGAGAAGCTTGTCGTGGTTGCCGAGGTTCGCCGGGAGGTCCGGCGAAGTTTGGACACGAAAGCTTTGATCGACCGCATTCGCAGCGCGGTAGCCGCTGAATACGCAGTCGAAGTCTCAGCGGTTGCGCTATTGCGTCCCGGTAGTTTGCCCAAGACTTCAAGTGGCAAGACTCAGCGCGCGAAGGTCCGGCAGGATTTCCTCACCGGAAACCTCACCATCCTTGAGCAGTGGCGCGATAAAGCCGTCTTCGGCGGGCCTCAAAGGAACGCGCGACGGGCGAAAGGCTGGAACCAGGCATCGGTGGAGAATTGGATCGTCGAGCGCCTTGCCACGCACGTGAAGTTGTCGCCCGGCCGCATCGACCGCGATCTCCCCATTTCCTATTATGGTCTTGACTCGTTGGTGGCAGCGGCTTTCGTAAATGAGATCGAAGAGACCTTCGGAGTTGAATGGGATTTCGAGCGGCTCTTCGCGGGCGAACCAACTGTACGCCAACTCGCAGAGCGTCTCCTGGCCCAGACCAACGCGGTGCGACATCCGAAGCGCGACGAAGAGTCAGTGGCTGGATCTTCTGGTTTGCGCCACCAACGCGTAGAGCCGCCGGCGCCGCCACAGCCGAATGGCTCTGACGGAGAGAAGCAACCTCTGCTGGGACAATTGGAACAGTGGCAAGCGTCACTGCAGCCGCACGGCGGAAGCGGGCAGAAACACATTTCGTCCGGACGTTTGGCGCGACTAGAGGAGCCGGTGCGACCGAACGGTGGCGGCGGGAATGTGCTTTCGCCGAATCGGTCGGGGCGATCGAAATCGGCGGTACAGCCGCTTCCGTCTGCCCTGGGTGGAAACGGCAACAAATCCCGGCAGGAACATCCCTTTCGCGCGAGTGTAAATCCCGAACTAGGGCGGCTTCTGGGCCAGATGGGAATGGACAAGACTTTCGTCAGGGGCGAAGGCAGTTGGCTGTGGGACGAAAAAGGACGCCGCTACCTGGATTTCCTGGCTCAGTACGGCGCCTTGCCGTTCGGCTTCAATCCTCCCAGGATTTGGGCGGCACTCAACGCCGTGCGCGAGAGCGGCGAGCCCAGCTTCGTGCAACCCTCCAACCTAAACGCGGCCGGCGAACTGGCACAGCGGCTTTTGGCGGCCGCACCTCCCGGTATGGCCTACGTCACTTTCGCCAACAGCGGCGCCGAAGCCGTGGAGGCGGCGATTAAGTTGTGCCGGTCCACAACCGGCCGCCACGATATCCTGGCCGCGTCGAATGGCTTCCATGGTAAGACCCTCGGAGCTCTCTCGGCAACTGACAAAGAAAAATACCAAAAGCCGTTCGGCGCGCCGGTTGCGGGTTTCGACTACGTGAAGTACGGCGACATCGCGGCTTTGCGCCGGGCCCTCTCCACCGGCCGTTATGCTGGTTTTCTGGTTGAGCCGGTGCAGGCGGAGGGCGGGATTGTGGAACCTCCAGCCGGATACTTAAGGTCGGCTCGGAAGGCCTGCGCTGAGGCAGGGACGTTATTCGTGGCCGACGAGATTCAGACCGGTATCGGCCGTACCGGAGCAATGTTTGCCTGCTGTGAACTGGGGATTACACCTGACGTGATGACCGTGGCGAAGGCCCTCGGGGGCGGATTGATTCCCATCGGGGCCGTCCTGTCGACCGCCGCCGCATACAACGTCGATTTCGCTCTAAAACACACCTCGACTTTCGCCGGCAATACTCTGGCATGTCGCGCTGGCCTGGCCACACTCGATTTGCTTGAGGAAGACAACCGTGCCTTGATCAAAAGCGTGGCTGAGAACGGGGCCCGATTGAAGGAAGGTTTGCTCGATCTGAAACGCCGCTTTCCGGATTTGATCGGGGATGTACGCGGGCGCGGCTACCTACTGGGCTTGAGCTTTGCTCTGAATCGCTACTCTGTAGACGAGGGCCTGCTCGGTTACCTCGGTGAGTTGGACGAGTTCACCTTTCTGGTGGTCAGCCACCTCCTGAACTTTGAGGGAGTACGCGTGGGCTGCACCCTGAATCAGGGCGGGGTTCTGCGAATCGAGCCGCCGCTGACTGCTACGTGGGACCAGTGTGTGTTCTTCTTGGAGGCTTTGGAGCGCGTCCTTCTAGTCCTTGAGCGCCGCGACATAGCTACGCTGACAGCTCAGGTTTCCGGCCTCCCGCTTCCGGCGCCGGCTTCAGGCAAATCCGCGAGACCTCGGACCGCGAGGCGTCATCGCCTTGAGGTGCGCCCGGACGACGGCCGGTTTGCGTTCCTGGTGCACCCGCTGGCATGGAAGGACTACGCTAATCTCGATGGCACCCTGTCGGTGCTGTCCGAGCATCAGTTGGCCACTTTGTCAACGGCCTTCGCCGACAACTTTGACCCTTTCGTCATCGGCGAAACCCGAGTTGTGGGTAAGAACGGCAAAGCCGCCTACGGCGAATTCATCCTGGTTCCGCGACGCGCCAAAGAACTCAAGGCCATGTCCCGTCAGGAAGCTGTAGCCGAAATTCGCGAAGCCGTGCGGCTCGGTCAAAAGCGCGGCGCAAGGATCGTTGGACTGGGAGCATACACTTCCGTTGTGACCGAGGGGGGTCTTGCCCTCAAGGGCGCCGGGCTACCGGCGCTGACCACCGGAAACTCCTACACCGCCGTAGCTGCTCGCGAGACCGTCCGTCTGGCGGCGGCAGAGCGAGGGTGGGCGCTGCCGATGCGCACGGTTGCCGTTGTCGGAGCCAGTGGCGCAATCGGCCAGGCGCTTTCTACGCTGTTGGCCGCAGACGTCGGACGACTGATTCTTGTGGGTAACCCGGAACATCCTGAAGAAAGCCGGCGCCGCCTGATCGAGGTGGCCGGCCGGCTCGCCTGGTGTGTGGACGAACTCCGCAAGCAGTCCGCGCTGGCGCAAGGATCCGTCGCTAGTTGGGTCGCAGAGCTCGGTTTTGTCCTGCCTTCCAAACCAGACCGCGCCGGCCTGATAAGTCTCGGCGAGGAGCTGATCCGCCGAACCGGCTCGGTACTAGTTTCGACTGACGCCAGCGCCGTGCTGCCGCAAGCGGACGTCGTCGTTTGTTGCACCAGCAGCACAGAACGGCTCGTACGCGCCGATAGTTTGCACGCCTCGGCGATCGTTTGCGACGTCTCCCGGCCATCCAACGTTGGCGCTGAGGTAGGGGCTCGCCGGCCGGATGTTATGATTCTGAACGGTGGTGTTATCCGGTTGCCCGGGGACAGTTCTCTTGGATTCAACGCTTCCCTTCCTCCGGGACATGCCTATGCATGTATGGCTGAGACGATGATGCTGGCCATGGATCAAAGATATCAAGATACCAGCCTGGGGTTCGATCTGCCGCTGTCGCAGATATTGGAGATGGAACGTCTGGCGGACGAGCTCAACTTCCAAATCGTTTTGGACAAGCAGGAGAGGAGCACAGAGGTAGAGGATAACGACTTCTCCAGTCCTATTTTTGAGACGGCTGATTCGAGAACTCTTTGTGTTTAGCCTGTGGAGAGTCTTACAAACTACGCCCCCGAAGCATTGATAGTGATGCACCTCCTTTGTCGGGAGGAGAACGAGGCGCAAGTCCTTGAGGGGGCTCATCCTTTAGGCGCCCGTCCGACTTCCCTGGGCGTTTCTGTTCCATGGAGAGACGTGTACCCATTTAGTCGAAAGGGATCCTGGAACCGTCGCCACCACTGGTTATCATGAAGGATTCCGCTCTCGGTCATCTCGCGCGGTGGGCCTCCGGCTTGAGACTGGAGCAGGTACCCGTGCGAGTTCGTGAGCAGGCTATTAACCAGGTCCTGTCAACCCTGGCTGCAGTTTACAGCGGTTGGGACAGCGACCTGGGTCAGCCTCTCGAGCGGGCCTTCCTCTCGCCGCCGTCGGGTCCAGCCCGGATCCTACCGACGGGCATCGCCGCACCCGCGGCGCATGCCGCTATGCTGATGGCGTCATGGTCGATGGTTCTGGACTTTGACGATGTAATGCTCGGGGGTCACACCGGGCACTCCTCGGTTCTGGTGCCTTTTGCTATGGCCAGTGCCGGTGGGCGATCGGGCGCCGATCTGGTTCTGGCGCAAATCGTAGCCAACGAAATCGCTGCCCGAATCAACATGGTCTGCGCCGTGGGCTCTACCCGCGGTCAGATGGCAACACACCTTCACCTGCTCGGCGCTTCGTCGGCCCGTGCCAAGCTTGAGAATCTCGACGAGGGCAAGTTCGCTGAGGCGCTGAGTTTCGCGCTCTCCTATCCAGCGCAGGCCCTTTTTCCGGCGTTCCTGGGATCGGACGCCAAAGCATTATGTGCGGGTCTGCCGGTTCGCGTCGGGATGGAGTCGGTCGACGCGGTGCATTCGGGCTTATCGGCAGGGGCCGATCTGCTCGATGATCCAAGGGGCTTCTTTGCGGCCCGGTCTCGCGTTCCGGTCCGGGAGTTCCTGGGAGGCCTGGGCGAACGCTGGCATACCGAGACGAACAGTTTCAAGATCTACCCAGTCTGTGGCTACCTGTGCTCCGCACTCGACGCCACTCTCGACTTGGTCCAACACCACGATATCTCTCCAGACGACGTCGTCTCCGTGGATGTCTGGGCATCGTTATTCACAGTCGCAATGGACGCCCACTCGGCGCCCTACCTTGACGGTCCGCGGTCCTGCATCTCTACGCTGACTTTCTCGACCCCCTTCACGGTGGCTTCCGCCATTCTGGCCCGCGAGTTTAGCCCCACCCAACTGAAACGGCATTGGATTGAAGACCCAAGAGTCTGGGAGCTGGCGGCCCGTGTCAGGAGCCGGCACGATGTCAGCCTGACTCTCAAATCAATGAAAGCGGACATTCCGATCGGCGCGGCCCTGCGTCGCACCAGCCGCTGGCAGGCCGCGGCATTCGGCTGGAGCCTTGCGGCAACCGCGTTCGGGCGCTTCGGTCGTTGGCGTCAGCCGGCGACACTCCACCTCGTCGCCGGGTTGACCACCGCTGCCGGCGACAACCGACCTCTCGACTTCAGGAGTTCGACCAAGCCGATGGGGGCACGCGTGGAGATTCGTCTGTCCGACGGTAGGGTGCTGAGCCGATCGGTATCGATTCCCCGCGGCTTTGCCGGCGCTCGACCCTCCGAGAACGGCGGTCAGACTGTTCGCGAACTAATGCGGGAAAAATTCGCCGCCTCTGCCGGCAGCGTGATTGGCGCGGAGCGGGCCGCTGAAGCCGCGCGCCTGATCGAGGATCTGGAGTCGTTGTCGCCGACTGGTGTCGAACGCCTATTTGACTTGGCGTGCTTTCCAGTTCCTGCGCCGAACGGTGGAAGATTAGAACCCGACGATTCGCCCTGGCTCGCTCATCAATAGACTTCGTTGACTCCAGGCGTGGATGAGAGAGTGCCGGAAGAAAGACCTTGACAAGCTTTCGGGCACTGGTAGAATGACGCCCCTTCGCCGCAGGATGGGTGAAAACGCGGAGGATAGCCTTGCTAGCAACTGCGCTTGCCCACCCGGCTGAAGTGCTTGGATGGGCTGGTTTCGAGATGGGCGGAGGACCGCTTGGGATGCATTTAGCGAAGAGTTCAAGAGCCTGTCGATTGTCGCTGGTTACGTATCGAAGGAAGCAAGGCATCAAGGTTTTTTTCGGATCAAGGCCACTAATCTGATTTGGCGGAGGGCTGATGAATTTCCTAAAACGAGATCGAATGACTCTGGAGCAGTTCTTACCTTCACTCGACTCGAGGCTCGCGGAGATCCCGCTCGCGGAGATCGAGCGACCGGGAAACCCCGGCCTCTCTATCCTCCGAGAGCTTGAGGGCACCGCGATATTGGTGCCAACCGAACATGGCGGCAAGGGAGCCACACCCGTCGAGGCGATCCAGATACATCGCGCCGTGGCCAGTCGCTCGCCGTCGCTGGCCATTGCCATGACTATGCACAATTTCTCCGTCGCGACCCTGGTGGAGTATCTGTTCTATGGGAACTACACAGTCGAACTGCTTAATCAGATCAGCGGCGGTCAACTCCTGGTGGCCTCGGGTTTCGCTGAAGGTCGCACCAGCAGCAGCATCCTGGATCCCGCCGTGAAGGCCACGCTCAGGGAAGGGGGCGGTTACCTGATCAACGGCAGTAAGAAACCCTGTAGCCTTTCGAATTCCATGCACCTGCTTACCGCCAGTGTCGCTGTTCCCAGCGCCTCTGGAAACGGCACTCGCAGGGCGGTGGCCGTCGTCCCGGCAGACGCCGAAGGCCTCACTCGCAAGCCTTTTTGGAAGAGCACCGTGCTGGGAGGAGCGGAGAGTGATGAGGTGATCCTCACTGACGTCCAGATTTCCGATGAGCAACTCTTTTTCCCCGAGGTCGAAGAGAGCCTGGACGCCGTCGAAGCCGGCGGTTTTCTATGGTTCGAGCTTCTTGTGTCGGCGTCGTACCTCGGAGTGGCATCGGCGTTGGTGGAGAAGGTGCTCGCCGGCAGTCGCGGTGACGCCCCGGAGCGAATGCAACTGGCCATTGATACCGAGGGCGCCATGTCTGCGCTGGAGGGCGTGGCTCGCTCCATGCAGACAGGAGATCGCGGAGAGGCGATCCTGGTGCAATCCCTCCTCGTACGCTTTTCTGTGCAACAGGCCATCGAGCGGATCAGCGCCCGGGCTGCCGAGTTACTCGGCGGAATGGCCTTCATCGGCTCACCCGACGTCGCTTACCTGTTTGCCGCGGGCCGGGCCCTCGCGTTCCATCCACCGTCGCGTCTGAGCGTTGCGTCCGCCATAGACGGTTACCTGATGGGCCAACCTATGCAGGTCGCTTAAAAGGCAGGACCCATCGCGCGAGGTTGATAGAACGGCGCTGCCGGCTCGCACTAATGCCGGCATTCATGAATGGGGAGCGATCGCATCATGGACAAACTCAATACCTTCCATACGCGGACGACCTACGCACTGGTTCGCCTTGACTGGGCCGTACTCATGCTGGTTGGCGGCGCGCTGCTTTTGCTGAACTGGCGAGAGGTCAACTGGTGGCGATTCGCCGGCGCCTTCTTGCTGCCCGACCTGATTGGCACTGCTCCCGGTCTCTACTTTTACTATGCGCGCCGCGCAGGCCCTCACCGGTCGATCCCCGGCGTTATTCACAAGCTCTACAACTTCGGTCATTGTTTTGCGGTGGTGGCACTGTGCTGTGGCTTGTGGTGGTTAGCGACGGGAAGCCTGGAATGGGCGATGCTCGCTTTCCCGATCCATCTGGCCGGAGATCGCTCAATCTTCGGCAACATTTACAAACCCCTCGGGACTGCGTTCGAGCCAGTGAAGCATGAAGCCTTCAAGAGTTTCGAGGCACAGTACCAGGACGCCGGCGATTGGTGAGGGAGTTGAGCCGCTCAGATTGGACTCATCAGCCACCGGAAGGACGGCGCTTGCGACCGCAGCGCTGGTCCTTCTCAAGAAACGCAAGGAGAGACAATGGTTGACGCGACACCTCGCGAAGCGGACTGGAACGAGGCCCCGAGTTTGATCGACGGGGCCACGCAACTGGAACTCACGGCGAGGGACTGCCATCTCGACTACTGGTTCTCGTCAGTTCCTCGGGGAACTCTCCAGGGACTTGTTGGCGGCCACTCACCGCTGGCGCAAGTCCCCGACTACATGCTTGCGCCCGGTCCGCTGAGAGACGCTATCATTAACGAGTTCGCCTTCCGCTCAATTGCCGAAGAGAAGGCCACCCGAGCGATCAGCTATATCGTGGCAAACTCGCCCGACGTGACCAGCATGGAGTTTTTCGGGACACAGATGATCGACGAAGCGCGACACGCTCGGGTTTTCCGCGGCCATCTGCTCGAACTCGGAGTACCAGAGGATGAACTCTTCGCCACCATTGAGAGTATCAGCGGCGAAGATAGTCGCCGTATCCTCGTACCGCTCGAGGACTTTGCTCTGCCCATGGTGCGCGATCAGCGCGACTTCATCGCCGGAGTAGTGATCCTGACCATTCTGGTAGAAGGAGTCCTTGCGCCGTCGGCTGAACTCTCCGAGCGCAAGTGGCGCCTACTTGATCCGCCGGCGGCACAGATCGAACGCGGGGCGAACATAGATGAGATCCGCCACCTCACGGTCGGCGGCTCGGTTGTCCGGCAATATCTACTGGACCACCCGGAAGAGAAGGTTCGGGTTCTTGAGATTGTCTCCCGAGGACGCGAGTTGTGGTCTCAGCTGCCTACGCAAGACGTGGTCATGAAGCGCGAACTGTATTTTCAGGAGGGTCTGGAGCAACAGGCAAACGTGGTCGGGGACTACGAGATTTGGAAGGGTAAGCGCCTGATCGAGTCGACTCCTGAGGAGCGCCTCGTCGCCGCAAACACGTGGTCTATGGAAATGCAGAACAGCAGGTTGAAGTACATGGGTTTGGCGGAGGCCATCCCATGACCGCGAGCGCAGCCGATGCGATTAACAGTGTGGGCGCTCCCTCCGTTGAGCGGCTTGTGGAAGCCGTCCGGCGAGGCCTTCAGTTGGACGCCACGGTCCCGGTATCGCTGACGGAAGTGATCGAGTTCACAAACATCAATTATGTCTATCGAGTGGGAGTCCCCGGGAGGAGCTTTTACCTTAAGGTGGTACCCGAACGCCCCAAGCGCTTCCCGACACGCCTGTCGCGGGAACGTGTCTTTTCAGAAGCGGAAGGGCTGCGTCGCTTTCGTAATTTGGTCAGGGGCGCGATCCTAATTCCCGAGGTCCTCTTCGTCGACCGCCTGGAGATGGCCCTGGCGATGAGCGACGTAGGAGAGCAACGTCAGGTTTTGTTTAGCGTCCTTCCGGCACGGTTTGACCTGCTCAGCGAGCAGGCTGAAGCGTTGGGACAGGCCCTCGGTTTGGTGCATGGTGCAACTCGCGGTTCCGGTTCGCTCCGGCCGCCACAGGAAGAGGCCATTCTTCGCAAGGTGATCTTTGAAGGGCTTTTGGCGCCAGGCGCACAACAGGTTTTCCCGGAGCTGTGGGACAAGCTGAACCTGGAGATGCAGGCCCACCTTGAGTGCCTGATCCACGCCGACCTCTGGAGCAAGAACCTACTTGTGCGGAAGGGCGAACCCGTAGCTGTCGTCGACTTTGAGGGTGTTTGCTATGGCGACCCGGCATTCGACCTGGGAACCCTGGTCGCGGTCTCGCTCCTTCCCGCTCTGGAAAAGCCAACCCTGATATCTGACGCTCTGGCCTTTATCTCGAGCTTGTTGAGCACCTGGAGATCATCGTGCGGCGACGACTCTTGGGCCGGCGAAGTGTTTCCCCGCACGTTCCGCTCGACCGCATCCTTCATCGCCATCCGGGGGTTCGGCCCCTTTCCCTACGTAATCAGCGAGGCTGCGCGGCAGCGCATCTTTCAGCTCGCGCGCTCTCTGGCCACTGAGCCCCCGGCGAGTCTTGATGGCTTCCGAGCCAGGGTGATCGAACATGTCAACTCGCCATCGCTGGCGCCTGAGCCTCCGGAGACTGTTAGTTCGACGAAAGGGAGTTAGGAATGCGAGCCCGGGTTTACGAATCCATCGATAGCATTGGCTCCCACCAGATCGAAGCGTTGCCGACCGGTCTGGACTTTTCTTTCGGTCTGCTCCGTGCGGTGGAGTGCTCGCTGTGGGGGGAATTGCTGGTGCGCTACATCACGGTCGAAACCGATGATGGGGGCACCGTTCTCGCTTTCACACCTGTATATGTTGGCAGCAACCTCAACTGCAATGCTCTGCTGCCGAAGGTCATCCAGAGAGGCTACAACGCCCTGGTGGCAAGCCTGGGCTCGGCGATGGCCACCAGAGTAGCTATCGTGGGCTGCCTCATCTCCGACCGCGGCTGGATTCCCATGCACTCCGATCTAACAGATCGTAAGGGTGCCCTGCGACTCATGCTGAACGAGGTTGATGCTATCGCCAGGAAACATCACACCCAACTCGCCATGCTCAAAGATATCCACTGCGAGTTTCCAGCAGAAGAGCGGGCGGTCATGAGAAGCGCGGGTTACACAGAAGGTTTCTCGTTGCCGACGATCCGCGTCAATACGGCGTACCGATCCTTCGAAGACTACCTAACCAAGCAACTGACGAAGAACGGCCGCAAACACGCGCGCAAACAATTCCGCAAAGCTGAGGGCACCTTCGGGTTGCGAGTCGTTGAGGACTTCGAAGACTTGATACCGCTCGTCTTTCCGCTGTACCGGGCAGTATTTCTCAAGGCCCAGTACCAGTTTGAGGAGCTGCCGCCGCGCTTCTTCGTTGAATGCGCCCGATCCACCAGTCCCAGAACTGAGATGATAATGTGCGAGAGAAACGACGGCCGCCTGGTTGGCTCGATGCTAATCTTCTATGACGATAATGAGCAACTGAACAAGCGAATCGGCATTGACTACAGCCTTGAAGAAAGCGGGCTGATCTACAATTTGCTGAATTATACCGGGATCCAGCGTGCCATTGGGCGCGGGATCTCAACCCTTTGGCTCGGGCAGAGTTCCTACGTGCCGAAGAGCCGGATGGGCGGGGTGCTTGAGGATCAATACCTGCTGATTAAAGCTTTTGACCTCACTCTTAAACCAACCCTGCCTCTTCAGCGTTGGTGGATGTCCCGCTATTCCGCGGCCCATATCCGGGTTGGTTTGGAGCAAGGCCTCTCGATATGACATAAGCGAGGCAATTTCTGTAAATGAAACCCAGAATCCTACTAACTGGAGCGGCTACCCTGGTGGGCGCAGAGATTCTTAAGGAACTACTCCTGCTGCCTGGAGTCGAGTCAATCCTGGTGACGTTGCCATCCGAAGAGTCGATGCGTCGTCGAGAGATGGATCGTCTGACGGCTTACCTTGGTCCGATGCCCCAGTCGGCCGTGCCCCTGGCTGCCGACTTGAGGCTGCCACGCTTTGGTTTGTCCGAAGGCGAATGGGACGAACTGGCACTATCGGTGGACGTTGGCTTTCACTGTGCTCAGCGAGAGAGCAAAGATCAAAACCTGGAACTCGCGCGAGAGCTTAACGTGCGGCCGGTGGAAGCCTGGATCGATCTTCTCGGCCGCAACCCAAAGTTGCGCCTGCACCACCTGTCGTCCGGGTTCATCGCCGGCACGCGCCGCGGTCTCCTAACTGAGTTTGATCTGGACTGCGGCCAGAACTTTCACAACGCCTGGGAGCGCAGCAAGTTTGAGGCGGAGGTTCGCTTGCGAGAGTCCGAAGCGAGCGACCGAGTCACCATCTACCGACCAAGCCATACGCTGGGCCGAGCGACGACTGGCCAGGCATTTCAATTCGGAGGCGCATATCCCCTGATATCGACGCTCGCCGCGTCATGGATTCTGCCTGGTGACCCGCGAGCGCGCATCGATTTTGTTCCTGCGGACTACGTGGCCGCCTCGATCGTTGCGCTGGCCGGCTCGGAAGCGACCGGCACTTTCCATTTGGCGGGTGGCTGGAAACGATCCCTTGAAGTTCGCAGGGCGGGTGCGATCGTAGCGAAAGCTTGCGGACGTTCGCGGGGGCCGCGTGTAATTCCGCGAGGCTTTGCCTGGCCGCTGCACTTGTTCGGAACTTCCTCTTCAGGAGGTCTCGCAGGCCGGAGAGTCGCTTTCACCATGGCCCGCGACCTGCTGCACCAGGGCCCTGTCTTCGATACTTATCTCGCAGACTTGGCCTTAAGACCGCTCGGAGTCGTTCCGCCGCCTGACAACTGGCTTGAGCGCGTGGTGCGCTGGGCCGAGGAGCGCCGCTGGACGCTACGGCCCGCGGACAACTTGAATCAGCCGACTGCGGGTGGGGCGATGCTGACAGGCACGGAGTCTGGCTCACAAACGATCCCACGTTCCACGAGAATCACTGCGCAGTTCTTTGAAGGAGGGTCGTCCTGATTCCGCTGGATTGTTGCGGAGTTGACTTTGAATTGACTGATTTGACGCAATCCTCGCGCTCTCGCCAAAACACTTAACCAACCTTAAGGAGGTAGGGAAATGGGAGTACTCAATGACGTAAAACAGGAATTGCTTGCAGACCTTGATGAAGCAAAGCAAAAACTGATCAAGGACATAGGCGTCGACGACGCAAAATCTCTGGCCGCCCTGGCGAAGCCCTCAGGAAAGCAAGACCAGTTTGTCCTGTTGGGACGATCCATCGGCAAAGTGATGGGCTTCAGAATACTCCGGTCAGGTGAAACGGGGTTTCCGCACCTGGAGTTGACGTTCACCGACAGAGGACTTTACTTCTACAATGGTCAAACGATTCCAGGGGGAACGAATGCGACCTACACGGGCTTTCTGGATCAAGAGCTAGTCTTCTACGGACAAGGAAACGGAATGTCGGTGGCGGTCACGGATCCTCGGACTGAAGCCACATGGCTTACGGAGGGCGTTGCCAAGCTTGAGCCGAATCTGACTGGCGCAGGCACTTATCGCGGGTCGATATTGTATCGGTGGGCCCCCGGACCTTTCGCGGTCCTTAACCCGATGCCGGCCGTGTTCGAACTGACGATCACGAACTTGGGCATCACACACGGTACGATCTGGCGCTGGGTTCAACCAGAGACCGGCGACGAGTCGGATGAAACTACCTAGGGCGGCAACAAAGCGGGCCGCAGGCACGTAAAACTTGGATCATAAGTCGGGCGGGTCTGCAGATCTCTGGCCAAAGCCTCGGGATCGTTGCAGTGTTGGAACTCGATCGCTCGTGAATCTGCTGTTGGAGAATGTCACCAGCCACTTAACGGTGGTTGGTGACTTGTGGTCAACGAGCTTCTTCGAGTCTCCGCGGCGCAGCCGGTTTGGAGTCTGTCGTGAGCTTCCCTTAAAACAGACTCAATGCTATTTAGCAAGGGACGACAAATCAACGAACACCAGAACGGTCAAGCCGACCACTACCATGATAAAGAAGATGCCGGACCAAACGAGCAATAGTTTGACAAAGACAGCCTTCGGCGTGATTCCCAGATTAAGCGTTTTGCGGATCTCATCGAGTTCTTCGTCTATCGGTTTCATCCAAGAGGCAGAGTAAAAGGCGAATATCGCTAACCCGATACCAATTGTCGCGGGCAACAACAGAGAAAAGCGTAGGGGCCCCAGACTCAGATGCGACAAATAAAAGGAAAGCATCGCGCCAGTGATCGCATAATAGGTAGTATTGAATCTTAGAATCAGGTCTAACCAGTGTTTATACACACCCACCAGAATCTCATACTGCTTGATCGGGATTTGCTTATCGGAGGTTCCATTCATGATCTTACTCGATAGTGCGTGATGAGATTCGCCGTCTATTACCAGAGCAGCGGCACCAGAGCATTTACCTCGCGGGTGTAAGCCCGGTAACTCTCGCCCAGCCGGTCGATCATCATGGCCTCTTCGTAGCGAATGCGCCTCACATACGCCAGAAGCTGGAAAACGAGGGACAATAACGCTCCTACCCACGCGTGCAAAAAGATCAACGTCGAAACGAAGAGAATAAGAGCCCCACAGTAGGCTGGGTGCCTGATGAAGCGGAACGGTCCCGAACGGATAACCTGGTGATCTTCATAGACGGTGATGAACCAGGTGAAGAAACGCCCTAAAGTAAGGACTGCCCAAATGCGAAGACTCAGGCCTGCTACGATCCCGATCAAGGCCAGGGTCGTAACCACATTCCATTGAAAACTCTCTGGATAGCGGAAATAAATCGCTTCGATGATGCCAATTAATTGAGTTAAGTACACCGACCAAACGATCTGCGCGGCGGTGCGACGATCATGCGGCGGGGCCGATCGGTCAACAGGTTTGTAGACCGGTTGAAAGGCCGAGATTGCGACCGCTACGCCAACCAGAATCCACAGCTGAGGACGGCGCAATACAGCTGGGTTTGCGATCGCTGGAAGTAGGTAGAACGCCGCAGCCACAAGGAGGGCCGTGGCAAGCTTGCGAATCATATCAGTAGGGTAAGAAAGCGAGAGAGCCGATCAACCGGCCGCCTTAAGAATATCTCGCATAATCGCGAGGTGGTGGCGATGATGAATGTCTTGAAAGAATAGCCACTGACTTGCCGTCAGATATTTCAAGCGTGGATGGCGGCTTTTTCCGCGGTTCTCCTTGATCTCACTCAGACGCCATTCGACCTGTTCGAGACGCCTCATAAGATCGTCCTTCAGAGGTTCAATGTCTTCGGGGGTTCCACTGAGCGGAACAAGCTGTGGAATCGTGGGGAACCAATATCGCGGAATGAAGCCACCAACCACCAGTCCCCAGCCCCAGGGGCCCATAAGCTTGTTGGCATTCAGGCCGGTCATCGACTCCTCGAGTCGATCAAGCACATAGTGACTTGTGCGGTAAAGGTGCTCGAGCTGATGGCCGTAGGACCACTTGCTAACACGAGTGTCGAGCACCGCCAGATTTCCGTTGTATTGCGCGGCCAACTCGTCGGCGAAGCGCGGGGAGCCGTGCAATCGCCCATCCTTGCCGAGGGAACCCCAAAGACGATTCACGGCCACGGTAATACGATCCATAACCCTCCGCCACATACTCCAAATGACAAGCGCAAGCGCCTCGCTCGCCCTACCATTAGAGCCGAGTGATGAGCGCTTGCAACCGTTCTCAGGACGATCTTAAGTGCGCGTTATCGACCGAACGGAACGGGCGGGATGAACACCCGGAAGCTTCTCCGAACCTGGCCAGTGCCAATTCGCTTGGCAATCTCGTTCGGGGCCTTGCCGAGTTCAGTGAGTCCATCACTAAAGCCGCGGCTGGCGTTACGAAGGGAGTCCCGAACCAGCCCGTCACGCTTCTTCCTGGACGACTTCTTGCTCCGTTTCGAGAAAGTCTTGGCTCCCTTTGCCACCGAGTTAGCCGAACGGAACACAGCGTCGGATACGCCCACGGCAAGCCGCTGCAAGCCCTTCGTCCCCTGCGTATACTTCTTCTTCTTCTTTTTCTTTCGCTTCAACGCCTCGATGACGACTGGCGTAGTAAAGAGCGCGCCCTCGTCCTTCTTTGGCGCTTCAGTTTTAGTTTGAGTTGCCATTGTTAGCTCCTATGTACTTGGCGACCAGAATACGATCTACTTCTCCTAGGAGAAGATCGGAAACAGTCCGCCACCCCTACTTCTCTTGGCTTTTTTTCGATACACCAGAACCACCGGGACAAGCTGCTTGCCATCGGCCTGCGTGCCCAATGACGCGGAAATCTCTTTCATCGCGTCTTCGATGTCGCCCAAGAGCTTGCCTCGACCCTGCCTCAGTTGTTTGATGTTCTTCCGTTTCGTCTTACCGAGGTCAAGAATTACTGGCGCGTTCAAGATCGGTCCCATAAGCTGATTCCTCTCTTTCCCGCCACTTTGGTTGTGCATGGAGCGGCGAGGAGGCGTCATTTTATCAGCGCCCCACGGTTTGTCAAGAGGAAATGGCAAGAAAAGTTGCTGGCTTCCACAACCCACTTAGAAAAAATCACTTGAAAACTAATCCCTTCGAGATAATAATCCACGAGTAGCTTCTGGTTAGTTTTCGGGTCCGTCTCCTGGCACTAGCTGATTACCGAGGCATCTGGCCCTATGGGAGGCCCCAATAACATGAGTTCTTCCTTCAATTCAGAGGGCATGGAGGTCGACCCCAAACGCTCGGGCGGCATGGGGGCCCCTCCGGAAGAGATGGCCGGGCAAACCGAGACCAACCGGAAGAAGGCTTGGAAAGCCTGGCGGGCCCGCCTTAGGCGACGGGAGAAAATTCAACGTATTGTCGACGTATCCTCGGAACGCTGGCAGCGCCGTCAAGGTCTTCCCATCGCGTCTCGACCCTCGGATCCTGACGCCCCACTTCTCCGACCCTTGCCGCACCCGCAAGGTCTGGGAATCCCGAAGAAAGCGAATGGGGAGCTGTCTGCCCTGCCTCCCCCACGCCGCGAACTAGCCTTCAAGGCCGGAGTGTTTAGGTCCGTGGCGCGTCTCGTCGTCTGGATAGGCGGCGCCTGCATCTTCGCCATCGGCGTGTTGCGGGACTGGCTGGGCCGTCGCAACACGCAGGCAAACCGAGCTCGGCGTTTGAAAGAGACGTTCCTGAAGATGGGTACCACCTTCATCAAGATCGGTCAGCAGCTCTCAATGCGCATTGACCTCCTTCCGAAGGCCTACACCGACGAACTCGAAGAATTGCTCAACGACGTGCCTACCGAATTCGACCCGGTGGAGGCCATCAAAACGATCGAGCGGGCAATGGGTCAAAAGAAGGGCGCACCAGGTCCGATACCCCTGGAACAAGTCTTCTCGGCGTTCGATCCCGAACCCATTGGCCGGGCGTCTGTCGCTTGCGTCTACCAGGCGATCCTAATTAGCGGTGAGCGCGTAGCGGTAAAGGTCCGACGGCCCAACATCGGCCCGGACCTGGCCGCCGACATGCGGGCTCTTGCATGGCTGCTGATGCTCGTGGAGGTGATCGCCTTCGCGCCAGGCTTCTTCAAGAACCTCGCTCAGGAACTGCGAATGATGTTGACAGAGGAGCTGGATTTCGCCCGAGAGGCCCGGTTTGCGGACCTGTACCGGCGCAAGATGCGCAAGACCAGGCAGATGAGCTTCGTTTCGGTGCCTCGGGTTTTTTTCGAGTACTCCAACGACGAGGTCATGGTTGCCGAGTTCGTCTCTGGCATCTGGCTCAAGGATATCTTGCCGGCGTTGGAAGCTCAGAATGCGCAGGCCCTGGCCGAGCTGGATGACATCGACTTCGACCCGGTCATTCTCGCCCGCCGCATTCAGTTAATTGCCCGCTTCAATAACTTCGAGAACATTTTCTTCCATGCCGATCTTCACCCTGCCAATATCCTGATCCGGCCCGGCAATAAGATCGTCTTGATCGACTTCGGGTCCTGCGGCTCATTCAACATGAAGGAACTGAATGCCTGGCGGCGGTGGTTTGACGCCCAGAGCGTGGACGACGTGGGTGGCATGGTGCAAGCAGCCCTGGCAATCATCGAACCCGTGCCACCGATTGACAGGGATCAGTTCGGCAAGGAGCTCGAGTCGAAGTTCTGGGACCAGCTTTATGCCGTCAAGAGCAAACACTCCGAGTGGCACGAACGGATCACGTCCCGGCTCTGGTACGACTTCCTGGACCTCTCGCGGAAGCACAAGGTCCCGATGCGACTGAACACGCTGCGAATGATTCGGGCGTCCATGCTCACCGACACGATCGCCATTCGACTGGATCCTGATCAGGACGCGTATCGGGAGTTTCGCTTCTACGAGAAGGGGGCTGGGAAACGCGCGAAGAAGCGGGTTGTGAAGAGGCTGCGCACACTCGCGGCTCCGCGCAAGTTCATCGGCCTCGAGTACGGAGTGGAGTCCGCCCTCAAGCTTGTCAACCAATTGCAGCGAACTGTCGACTCCCTGGCTTCGATCCGCATTCAGGACATCGTCGCGAAACTTGAGTACCTCTCGATGCTGTTTCTCAGGGGTCTGCTCTGGATCGTCGGGACTTTTGCGGTGTCGGCCATTGGCCTCGGTGTGTTCCGCGTCTTGAAACACGATGTGGCATTTATATTCCAAAGACGGAATCTCGAAGACCTGTTACTCGATGTTCTTGGGAACCCGGTGTGGATAATCATCGCCGTGGCCCCAATCCTGGTCGTGCTGTGGCGAATGTCCTTTCGCCTTCAGGAGCGAAAACCCTGGGATAACTGATCGAGGCGACTCCCAGCCGGGCAGAGTTCTTTCAACTGAAGAGCGGGAGATGCGCAGGGCGGCCTCTGGGCGAGACTTTTGCCTGCGGTTCAGCTTCGCAAAACCTCCTGTCCACGAACCGCCGGCAATATGCCTGCTGCGCCAGCCAGAGCCGGCCCATGACGACACCTTGGCGGGATCTGTTGACTCGTCCGCGCGGCACGGGCGAATTGGCAAGTTCGGTTGAGTCTTACGAGGTTCCAAGGCAAGGTTAGCAGCAGTCACCATCAACACCTCGCTGTCCAGGCATCCATAAGATCGACGATGCTGCCAGGATAAAACGCCATCATTGATGGCACTCTCAATATCGGCACCCGAGGGCCCACGGCATGAACACTCCTGAATCTCTTCTCAAAGACGCACAGCAACTGGACACCACGCGCTTCCACTACATTATCGTCGGCTCCGGCGCGGGCGGCGGACCGTTGGCATCCCGGCTTGCGCTCGCGGGCAAGCGAGTATTGCTCGTAGAGGCGGGAGGCGATCCTCTCAAGGCTAAACCATCGCCAGCGTATCCCGACGCGGGCGTCGGTGAAGTGACGCGCATCCCCGGCTACTACGCCGCGGCGTCCGAGGATGCGGAATTGAGCTGGATGTTTTCAGTGCGGCACTACGCGGACACGGCCCGGCAGGAACTTGACGAGAAATACAACCAAACTCCTTTCGACCCAAATCGTCCGCCGGGCACAGCGACCCCCCTTGCCGAAAAGTATCTGGATCCCCACCCCGGTGGCGGTCGACAGGGCATCTTTTACCCTCGCAGTTCGGCCCTCGGCGGCTGCACTTCCCATCATGCGATGATTGTTATCAGGCCGAACGGCAGAGACTGGAATTATATCGCCGACCTTACGGGCGACGATTCATGGCGGGCAGACCGCATGCGCGGCTACTTCGCCAAGATGGAGCGCTGCCTTTATGTGAAGGCCTACGACCAATTTCTCCGCAACCTGCTCGGGATCTTTTACTATGTGTGGCGCTGGCTGCTGTTGCTTTTCGATCCGCGCGCGTCGGTCGACAAAGGCGGCCACGGCTTCAACGGCTGGCAACCCACCAGTTTCATCGACCCGTTTCTCATCGCCACGATTAAGAGAACCGACCAGGGTTTTTTCAAAGTGATCGTTCGGGCCGCGCTCTCGGTGCTGCACAGCAACTACTCGCTCATCGGTCTGCTCAAGCGCGCTCTGGTGCGGCTGCGGGTCGTGCAGCACATTGACTTCAACGACGCCAATACGCGGCGCGCTAACCCCGAGGGGGTCTTCCTCATCCCCATCGGAACTGAGAGCGAAAAGGCCGACGATGAGGAAGGCCACGTCAGGCCTGGCCGGCGTGAGGGCGTGCGTGAGTTCCTGTTGAGTACCGCCAAGCGGCGCCCCGACAAGCTGGTGATCGCCACCAACGTCCATGTGACTCGAGTTCTGTTTGAAAAAGCCGGCGTGGGTGAGACGCCGCGCGCGATCGGGATTGAGGCAGTGAAAGGCCCGCACCTTTACGAGGCCAGTCCGGCGCAGCAGCCCGTCCCTCAGAATGCCGTGGTGCGCTATTTCACGAAGGGCGAGGTCATCCTCTCCGGCGGTGCGTTTAATACGCCGCAACTTCTCATGCTCAGCGGCATCGGCGATCGTGAACATCTCGCCGAGCACGGTATTCACAATCTGTGTGGCGCCGGCGGCAAACCTTTGGAGAAGGGTCGCACGGATGAGAATGGGGATGCCTTGCCGGATGCACCTGTCATCGACCTTCCTGGTGTGGGGAGGAATATGCAGGATCGCTACGAAGTTACCGTCATCAGCGAACTGAACAAAGACTTAACTACGCTCGATGGCGTCAGCTTTGAACCCGGAGACCGGAACGACCCAGCCCGTGATGTGTGGCTCCGTGGGGGCAAGGGCCTGTATGCCACCAACGGCGGCACCCTCGCCATCATTCGTCGCTCCGTCGCGCTGGGCGATGATGAACCGGAGCCCGACCTTTTCACCTTCGCCGCGTCGGCGGCCTTCCGTGGCTATTACTGGAACTGGTCGCGCGAGCTGTTCCGGCGCACTCTGGGCGGCGATCAAGAGGAGCATAAGCTCTGGAGTTGGGTCATCCTCAAGGCATACACACACAACAACGCCGGCACTGTGCGGTTGAGGACCGCAAGTCCGTTCGATATGCCGGAAATCTGCTTCCATTCTTTTGAAGAAACACCCGGTGACGGCTGGAAAAAGGATCTCGCGGCGCTCGTTGACGCCGTGGGCTTCATGCGCCGCGTCAATGCCCGCAATCCAAAGCAGTTCGTCCACGAAATCCAACCAGGGGAGGAAATCGCTGATGGTTCGCCGGAGATGGAGGACTGGATCAAGACGCAGGCTTGGGGCCACCACGCTTGCGGTACATGCCGCATCGGCTCTGATTCGTGGCGGGCCGATCCTGAAGAGTTGTTAGACAGGCGCGCCGTACTCGACAGCCGCTTCCGCGTGCATGGCGTGCAAGGGTTGCGCGTGGTGGATGCGTCGGTCTTCCCGAAGATTCCGGGGTACTTTATCCTGGCGCCGATCTTCATGATTAGCGAGAAGGCGGCCGACACGCTGCTCCAGGATTCGATCCGGCCCATCAGTCCCGCCGTGACCCCGAAGCCGGAGGTTCCGAACCAGCCTGACGCGGAAGAGGACGTCGCTGCCGAGCCCGAAGGAGCTGCTGCTGAGGCAGAGCCTGGCACTCAATTGGACGGCGCTGATGAGGGCGAGGAAGGTGCCGCGGAGGTAGAGCCCGATACGGCGCAACCCGGCGCTCACGAAGACGAGGACGCCGCTTCGGTGGACACGGCCAGTTTGTTAGCAACGCGTCCGTCTACGTATCACAAGATGTTCTATCGCACTAGGAAACGGTTTCGAGAAAGACTTGACTCGCTGCGGAAAGCTGGAGTAGTTTGGCGGCGACCTAAAAGAGAGGCTCCGGCGATGCGCCGCTATCGGATCTGGTTTTTATCTCAGATGTTGAGGAGGACATCCTCCTCGGCCTACCAGTCTCAATCGAGCATATTGCCAACACCTTTCCAGGACGAAATCTGGAGCGTATCGGATCGGCCGGAACACTCTGGCTCAGCCAAGGGATGGAAAATGACTACTATCAGTACTCCTACCTACCGCGCGGACCAATGTTTTGAAGGTTCCACCGACTTTTATAACACTCCGGAAACTGATCAATACACCCCATCCTACCAGGAAGCGAGACCTCTCGTGAATAACGTGGGAAAGCGTTGGGAAGACGGCAGCCTCCCCCCTTGGATGGAGGAGGGAGATACCGAGAGGTCGCCCGCTCAACAATACGTCGAGTGGTTCAATGGCATCTGGCACACGGGTGATCCGAGTCTTTGGAGCAGGGACGTTTTCACTAACACCGCAACTACGATTGACCCATCAGGGATTACCAGAGGCGCCGACGGATGCGCCGCAAATTTCACCCTGCTCTTCAAATACTTTCCCGAGCTTCGCGGTGAGGTCGTCTCCTGGGCTGCCAATGATCGAGAAATACTTATCAATTGGCGTTTTGTAATTCGAAACAAGAGAGACAGGCTACCGATTGGACCGATTACGCAATTTCTGCACGATCAGCAGGCTGACCGTGATTTTCTAGTCCCAGTCGTTGACAAGTTTTGCTTTTCAGAAGGGAAGGTAAGTTTTCGTCTGGCGACCTTCGATATCATCACTTTCGTAGGTTATCTGTCTGACAACTACGGAGGAGACGAGCTGTATGATTTCTTAATCGCCTACTTCTGGCAATCGGCGTTTGGGGGTGGCGTAGCGCTTCTTCCGCGGATGATCGTGAACCTCTTTCTGGGGTTATTCTACTGGCCGCCTCTGCCGCTGGAAGGGCTGTATGCGGACGCGGGTGACGGAGTTGTTAAGCTCAAGTGGGAGCCGGTCAAAAAGGCAGAGGCATACAAGGTCACCCGCGCTACCGCTATTTCTGGTAACTACGGATCGCCCCTACAAGACGGGAAGGATCTTGTGATCCGGGTCGCGGAGAATCCCAACCCGACTGCCTACGAGGACTCCAACGTTATCAACGGGAAAGCGTACTGGTATTTGGTTACTCCGATTTACAAACAGTGGGAGTCTACACCCGTTAAGAAGGGGGCGGAGATTTCTTATCCACCTCAGCCTAGCGCTAAGCAGGCGACGTGAGCACTAAACAATGCAGCTAAGTAGTTGATGTGAGTTTTCGGGTTAGATGAATTCACCATTCAAAGGAGTTTGGCGATGACAACTCTTCTGGCGTTGCTGAGCATTAACTGGGCCATGGTTCCCGGCCGTCTGTTTACTATCTCATTCATCATAACTGTGGTCGGCTACCTGGTCCTGATCATCTTCCCGCGCCAATCCTGGGCGAACTTTTGGTTTTCTGGAATCATCGTGCCCGCGCTGCTCGGCGCCCTCTACAGTGTCGTGTTGCTGGTATGCTTTTTTGCGCCCGATGCAAAACAAATGCAGGAGTTACCGTGTGCTACCGTTCAGACGATTGCCAAAGGGGACCCCAACTTTAAGTGCGACGAGTCAACCTTGAATGTATCCAACCCGCTGGATTTCTTCTCGTTGCCCGGGCTGCGCCGATTGTTCCTAAAGGACGGCCTCCTGCTCGCCGGATTTCTCGATATCATACTCTTGTCTCTCATTGCTGCCGCCTGGATGACGCGGAAGGCCGCACAGATTCGTTTGCCGTACATTTACCTTTTGCCCTGTATCATCCTGACGTTGGGGGTGCCGGGCACTGGTGTTGTTGTGTTCACAATATTGGCCGCGTTGAAAGGGAGGCTGGGACAAATGGCCAGGTTCGAAGGTCAGCCGCCGACCAACACTATGCCGGTGTTTGCTCGGCCCGTCGATGTTTGAGAGTTCTCGGCTGGATGAGAGCGTCGGTGCCGAAGAGGCGATCAAGCTCAACTATCGCTTAGGGGGGAATCATGGAGCCTGAAGACTTTGGGACCGAAGCAATTACCGAAGCAGATCGCGCCTACAACGGATCGCGCTTCGCCGAAGTGCGGGATGCGATATTCGCCAATCCCTATCAGAAAGTGTGGGGCGGCGAGGGCGAGGCTTCATTACCCATCCATAGAGTTACCCTATCAAGGGCCCTGCGCGGCATTCTGCCATTCGGTAAGCCTTTCATTTTTCGCCAGGCCGCTGAACGAACAGTCGATTCTCATGCTGATTTGCGGTGGGGCTCGGACGGGAAGGGTTTTACTCGCTTGATTCACGCGAACGGAGTGTGCCTCACCGGGTTATGGGAAATCACTGAGGAGACTGAGTACTCTGGCTATTTCCGCAAGGGAAGCCAGGCGCTAGTGGTGGGACGTTATTCCACTTGTTGCACTGAGACACAGCGCGGCCAAACGCGTTCGCTGGCATTGGTCGGCAAGCTGTATCCCACTACGGACCCGACTCACGCCGAGCCTTTGCGGACTGTCAGCTTCATCACTCAGGAAGACATCGGCGGCAAAAAGACGGCCTATATGAACGACGCTGAGTTGCGCAACGCTCCAAATGTCCATGCCCTGGGTCGCCTTGTCGGCGTGCCCATTCGGCTGCTCACCGGGCTCCTCTTTACCGTCGTCGATAAGCAGGGCGCGGAGCGCCAGCTTTACGAAATCGCGGAACTCGGTAAGCCGGCCAGTGAATCCACGCGCACCCCACAGTACATTCGACTGCCGGTCGCGGCGGAGCAGCCGAGAATTGAAGGGGAACAACTGGATTTTCGGGACGAGGTCATGGCCCAGATTTTTGATCGTGGCGACCCGGAGCCCAAACGCTCCCTCGTCTTCAATGTCGAGGTGACTGACGAAGGTTCGAGGAGCGGTTTTGGACTTTCGCAAACCGTCAGCTTAAGCAATTGGCGGCGCATCGGCCGAATGACTTTCGATAATGCGGTCATCTCGTACAACGGTGATTTTGTGCTTCACTTCAACCATCCTACCTGGCGCACCGATCGGAACGATCCGTCGACCGCTACGCGCGTGAACGAACGTAGGGTGCGTTGAGTTTGCGAGGCGCAAGAACTATCGCTCGTGCCGTTCCTGGTACCCGTTAGAACTGCTGGCAGGTTTTCCGTCATAGGCCAGGTACGTCCGGCACAGCTATACGCGGATACTGAATGCAGCTCTGTTCGGTGATCCCAAAAGACATCATGAATGGGAGTACTTGCCGAAACGTGAGATGAACTCGGATCGCGTCAGGCCGCCGGCCTCAGCCAACTTCGTGATCGATGCCTCATCGAGAAAATCTCTTACGCCGATCCTGACCATATAGTCGCGCGCCACCCGGTAACTTTCAGTCTCCACGTCGACAAAACGTTGCCGCCCGCGACCCGTTTCAGGATCCATCACCCGGCTGAAAGGGACGGGTTGAAATTCGCCACCCTGAATAGTGATCATCGAATTCGAGCCATCGCGAAGGAGATAGTTAAACGCCGCGTAGCCGAGGTCGCGTGCATATTCGGCGTCGTAAGGGATAGGAGACGCGCAACGCAGTTCGTAGCCTATGCTCTTATCCACCACTGTTACTTTTATGTTTCGGCGTTCCAGACGGAGCTGCACTTCACTTTTGACCTTGCGGCCCAGATCGATCTCAGCCACGCGTATGTTACCTTGAGCATCCCGATCGACATCCTGCAGCTCGGCGACTTCGGCCGCATCAAAATGTTCAACCAAAGCTTCGGCCAGCAGGATTACGCCGTAGTGTCGTCCCATTGCTCGGCGCTTGATAATCGTTCCTTCGACAATATCAACGATATCGGCGAGTGAGATCTTCTTGTCAAACTCCTCGGGGATAATGGTACACGTCGCACTCGCGGCCTTACCGATTCCGAGAGTTAAATGGCCGGTCGGCCGTCCCATGGTCACAGCCAGATACCAACGCCCGGTCGTGCGCGCGTCCTCCATAAGTCTCTTAACCAGTTCAACTCCGACGTGGCGGGCGGTCTCATAGCCGAGGGTCGGGACTGAGCCGGGCAGCAACAGATCGTTGTCGATGCTCTTGGGTACTTGCACCACCTTGATGGACCCACGCGTCTCACGCTCAATAGCTGCTGAGCTGCGCACCAAATCGTCGCCTCCAATGGTCACCAGCGCTTCCATTCCGAGTTTCTTGAGCGCCGCAATGGTGTTCTCCAGCGATTGCGGTTGACTGGTTACGTCCGTGCGCGAGGTTCCCAGCATGACGCCGCCCTGCAAATGTATGCGGGCTACCTCATCCATCGTCAGTTCGTGTTGCTCATCCGTATACCGCTGAGCCAGCCATTCAAAGCCATCGTGAAAACCAATCGGTGTGCAACCACACTTAATGGCCTCGATTGCAATCGCCGAGATCACTCCGTTTGTGCCTGGCGCCGGACCACCGCCGACCAGAATGCCTACTCTCTTAAGTGCCATCAGCTATCTCTCAAAGGTCATGAGTGGCGCAAATGAAGTCAGAACCGGGAGCGGTAGCGACCGGGTCCGTATTTCGGAACGCACCCGGTCGCTACCGCTCCCGGTTCTGACTTCAAGGCACCTGCCCGCTAAAGTAACCGAACCTATTGCGAAACTCGGCGGTTGTCATATTGGCTGCGGCAGCCATCTTTTCGACCCAGGAAGGATCTTCGAAGTCCTTCGCCTCAAGCCGGATCATGTATTCACGAGCGACCCGATAGCCTTCACTTTCAACGTTGACCATTCTGACGCGCGTCTTGCCTGTTCCCGGCTCACGAATCTGGTCAAATGGCATTGGCACCATCCGTCCGCCCTGGACGCTGATCATGGCTTCGGTCCCGCCCTCCAGGAGGAATCTAATCGCGCTATAACCCAGATCGCGGCAATAGGCAGCGTCGAAGGGAATAGGATCGGCGCAGCGCAGTTCGTAACCGATATTCTTGTTGACGATAGTCACGCGAATACCGCGCTGGGTCAGGCGGCCTTGCACTTCGACTTTGACCTTCCGAGCCAGGTCAACTTCGGCGAACCGGATATTACCGTGATCATCTCGCTCGACATCCTGTAGTTCCTGAAGCTCCTTTGATTCCAATTTTCCGATCAGACCTTCAGCCAGGATCGCTACCCCAAAGTGGCGGCCCATTGCCCGTCGTTTAATGATCGCCGTTTCAACAATGTCGCAAATGTCGGAAAACGCTATAGTCTGCCGGCTGAACTCTTCGCCGATCACGGTCAGGGTGGCGCCTGCCGCTTTGCCAATCCCCAGGGCGAGATGGCCTGCTTTCCTGCCCATCGCGACCACCACATACCAACGTTTCGTCGAACGTGCATCTTCCATCAGGTTCTGAACCAGTTCGACCCCGTAGTGGCGAGCGGTCTGGTAACCAAAAGTAGGTATGTGGCTGGGCAGCGGCAGGTCGTTGTCTATGGTCTTGGGGACATGGACCACGCGTAGTTGGTGTCCGGAACGTTCAGCGACGAAGCTGGATGAAAGCGCGGTGTCGTCACCGCCGATGGTCACAAGATGAGTAACCCCAAGAGCACGCAAGGACTCAACCACTGTTCGTATGGCTTGTTCAGAAGTTGTCGGATTATCCCGGGACGTGCCGAGCATTGAGCCGCCTTCAAGATGAATGCGCGAGACATCTTCAATCCGTAACGGACGCACTTTTGAGGTGTCTCCACGGATAAGCCACTTGAAACCATCCGCGATTCCGACAACCTCGAAGCCCTCATTAACGGCCTCGATAACGACAGCCGAAATAACGGCATTGATTCCCGGCGCCGGCCCTCCGCCCACTAATATCGCTAAGACTCCGTTTGCTGACATACGCGCTCACAGTGATTGATTGAGGCGATCTTACAATCACACAAGCAGAATTCCACAGTCTAGATGGTTTTGGCATTAATCAAAAACGGCGAGGTGTCGCTATGTTCACTTCCACGATCAAGATCGATGCGACTGGTAACTCATTAGCAGTGCAATGACGGCAGGGTTCAGTTTGAAGGGTTTCACGGGCGTCTCACCCGTGGATCAGGCGCGGGGCTTTGTTTGTGGCTTTCGTCCGTCTTATACAGCTCATCTTTCGCTTTCGCGTTTCGCTGGTCATCGCCTTATTGGTTCAAGAATTAACTCAGCAAAAAGAACGTCCTTATCTTGACTCTTCATAATTCGATAAAGCTCTTCGACCAAAGTCAGAGTGTTTTTATAGAGCCTTTCTTCTTTGACAGTCACTGCGTCTCTCGGCCCGCTGATGTTGATCGCCGCTTTCTTTTCACCCAGAGTTAAGGCAACCGAAATCTCAAAGTATCTATAGTTTGAACCATGTTGCGGAAGTTCGATTGAATCCGTCACCAGCAGATTGTTTGATCCAATCAACTTGAGTAGATTCTCCTTGTCTGCGGGCGACAATTTAAACTCTTTCCGCAAAGGAGGCGTTCCCCTTCTCCTGTCCCTGCTGGAAGTTCGCTCCCACACAATCGCGTCCCGCTCAACGGTAATCGTCGTCGTATTAGAACCACTATCCCTGCTGTGCTCGCCGGTCGTCAACCGGACGCCGATGTGCAACTCGTCCGTCGCGTTGCCGGAAACGGAGCAGGCGCAAGCCGCGAAAAACAGACATGCACTTACAAGTTTCTTCATTTTCGGTTTCTCCTAATAGTCGCGCAGCCGCTGGATCGTCTCATCGCCCCTTCCGATAGACTCCATTGAAACGCACATTCATGCCGCCGCACTCAGAGTTATCACTGGCTACGATGTAATCGCCAACCAATTTGAGTGTGACCTGACATCCTTCTTCAATCAGGATAAGTTCGTTACCTCGAGGTGCCGATCTGGCGGCAACACTGCCCACATGCACATTGTCACCAAGACCGCGCCAGATGGCGTCACCTTGAACAGTTAGAAATCCCGATTTGCGATCGCGCCGGATCTTCAATGATTGATCGTAATACTTCCAGCGGCCGATCCACTTTCCCAGGGCCGGGATTGTCGGGTGCTCGGGGATAACCAGGCTATCCACCGGGAGCCAGCCAACTGTTTCACTACGCTTCAGCGGCTGGTACCAACTGCAAATCCACGAGCCGTACATCCTGGAAACAAGCACTTGATTCCCGGTGACGAGATAACTCCTCATCCTGCACTTCGCATCGGCGCTCGGGCAACCATCGTCATCATTCGAGAAGTGAATTTTAGTTCCCTTAATGCCGCTAACCGTAGCCAGTTTGAACTCCGCGTCGTCAGATGGGAATAGTCCGTTGCGACACCAATTAGCCGGATTGCCGTTAATGTTCTGGGCAGGAGTCTTCGGGGAAGCACACATCAAGATTAACAGCGCTAAAAGAATAACTTTCGCCGGCAGTGGTATTTTTATCTCGAGTATGAAGTTGCTCGCTCTGGCCATCTTGTTTGCCCGGGTGTTTCGCGGTAAGCGTTTCCTCCACCGATCCGTTGCCGTCGCTTAGATCAATCTCGCCCGTCGGTGGTGGTTCAGCTTCGACTTTCGGCCCAGTAGATATTGAGCCACGTTTCCAAACTGAACCACCATCGGCTAGTTGAACAAGACATATTCGTCGCCCCTGACGGTACGGGTTTTGCCGTCTTTGAATCGAACTTCTCTTCCGGAAGTCGCTTCGGCAAACGTCCAAGTCGAGGAACTTGAAGTTGGTTTAACAAGAAGAATGTCGCCTGGTTGGAACGGCGTTCCCGCGCTTCCTACTGCCGGATAAAGCGCGATGCGCGTCATATCAACATCGCTGTCCTGGAAATTACCCGTCCATTTGATCTTCATTTTCTCGCCGCTTCGCCCGACGATCGCTCCAGCCCACCAACTGTTGCCGCTCCACTGCGCGATGACTTGATCGCCCTTTTTCAGCACATAACCGGGAGGAAGCGTCGGACGCATCGAAGAGACTTTTTCATCGAAGGCTGCTTCGGTTTTCAATTTTTTGATTTCTTCGATTGCCGCCGGGCGCGCCGCGACGACTTGTTCGGGCGATAGATTCAAAGTCTGTTTATAGGAAATCGTGTTGACTTCGATGGCTTTTCCGTCGGCACGGGTCACCTCCGCCGGCACCCAGGAATTCTGGCTGCCCTGTTTGGCGATCACGAAGTCGCCGACTTTTAAGCTCGAACTCGCGCCGGTCTTCGGCAACAGATAGATGTCCGCCTCGTCAACGGTCGGCGTAGTTGTTCCGTATGGAATCTTGTAGCGCGAACCGTCAATCGTTTCGATTTTGCCTTCGCCGTAAGATTCGCGCGAAAGTTTGAATACAACCGTGTCGCCGACTTTTAGTTTGGCATCGCCGCCGCCCGTACCCTTTTCGGTTAAGCCGCCGCAAGCCGTTAGAAACAAGCTGGCACTTAAAAACAAACCCGCGCAGACAATCAGCAATAATTTTCTCACTTCTTCCTCCTGTGTTTTCCAGTTATGTTGAAGGTTAGCGAATTGGCTCGCACGGCTCGAAATCGGCGAAGTAATCCGCGTACTCGTTTCGTCTCGTAGTTCTTGCCGGAACAATCTAATGCAGCAGTAATTCTTCGTCGGCTGTTTGAACCAGCGTCCAAACCAGACTTTTCATCTCTCAGGGCGCGACCTTGGGCAGCCTGTTACCGGCAAATGCGACTGTCAAAAAATTGCCCCTGAGCGTTCTGCTAAATTTGTAGGTTGCGTCGCGGCGAGTGTGGTCATCGCCCCCTACCGAAAATGTTCCCGTCATCTTGCTTCCGTTAGATTATTACTTTGCCTTTGGCAGTTTTGCAGTAAAAGTGCCTTTGATTGATTTGTCGCCTTCGGTCAGATTCACTTCGCCGCTCACAGCGTCGGCGGTCACGGACGTGATTTTCACTTCGCCGTTAACCTTTTTATTACCGAACGAGTTGTCAAAACGTGTCTCCGTTTGTTTGCCGTCGGCGAAAGTGATAATCGTAACATTGCTCACGACATTGAATTTGTCAGCTTTCGGGCTGTAGGTCCCAACTTTGAAAGGCGAATCAGCCCACGTTCCTTCTTCGCCCGTCAATCCGATATCAACGCGCATCTGGTCGGGCGCGGTTAGAGGTTTCTCGGGTGTCGTTGTGTCCAACTCGTAATTGGCGATGTAGATGGTGTGGAGAGAAGTTTTTGTAGTCGGTTTTCCCGGCGTGCTAAAATTCATGCCGCTGTAATGAACGGCGCCGGATTTGACGGTCAAAGTCGAATCTTTGCCCCCTACTTTGACATCTAGTTTCGAAGAACTTGCGCCAGTACCTGTGCCAGTACTCGTGCCAGTACCCGCCGCGCCGCAAGCAGTCAGCCAGAGGCTGGCAAAAATAACGATCAAAACTTTTTTCATGTTAGTTTCTCCTTAAGCGTCTTTAGTTCGTCGCTTTGAAAGTGACTGTTTCCGGTCGCATGGTTTCTGAAGGTTTCCCCAGCGCGATGAGGTAAGCCCGTCAGAGGAAGTGCCTCGATTGCCATCTTGCTGATCTTCGGACCGGCAAAGGTTCTTTCGCCTTACTTACTCGCCCTACGCGAAAAAATCAGCAGCGCTACGGAGGCGATGATAGATATAAGACCACCCAACATCATGAACATTCCGTTCTGCTTGCTCTGTCTCGCATAACTACACACGCTCTCGGCGCCCGACATCGCAATACTTGCTTCCTCTCTTAATGCCGCTTCCCGAGGCGTTCCCGCCGCGGCTCTTGCCGCGCTTGATTTTCTTTCTGCCTCGGAAAGATACCGAGGGCAAGTGGTCTGCTCTTCAATGAAGTAACTGAGATACACGCCCGTCCCGATAACACCGATGCCCACGACGAGCAGAATTACAGCGATAATTTTCATGACTTGCAGCCTCACGGCACCTTCCCAAAGTTATTCCTGGAGCAAACCGCCGCACCTCTGTGGCCAGAGGCAATTGAACCAGGTGTCAATGTTTTTTTGTCTTGACTACTCGTGTCTGCGTCCTGGTCGTTGTTGTTTGGGTCGCGGGTCTTGTTTTCGTCGTGGTGCGCGTCACATTGGTCGTCTTGGTTACCACTGTTGGAGCTCGTGGATGGTAGTTGATCTTGTTGACCGTCCGTACTGTGACCGTCTTTGACGCGATGAAGTTTCTTCTGCCGGCGAATGCGACCGTGCGGGCGCGATAGGCACTCAACGCAACCGGATGGCGAACGGCCCACCAACCCGGGAGGGACTTGTAGCTATAAGGGGAAACATACGCTCGATAGTTCGGGCGGAAGATCCACCGGACAACAGTCCATGAGCCGAAATTGTTACTGGCGGGAACAATATAGTAGTTTTCGCCATACAACTCCGTATCGCCCTGGATCTGTAAGTTATATTTCTCGCCGCTCTCTCTATCAACGGCGATGGTCGCGAGATCCTGAAATTCACTCTCGCTGACCGGCATCTGCAAAATAATCAGGTGCGTATCATCTACAACTTTTTCAGTAACGCGAATGAAATCAACTACGCCGTTCTGATCTAGATCGAGATTGTTGATTCCTGTTTCAGAGTGATTAAGCGATTCTTCAAATTTCTCAAGAGTCTCGGAAGTCTTGAATAGTTCGGCCACTGCATATAGATCCAGCCCGCTGGCGGCTTCCGAATGCGGGGGTGCCCCCGTTGCGCCATCCTGCGCCAGGACGCTGACCAAGCCGAGAGTCAAAGTTGCGAACGTGATCTTCTTGCTTATCGGGATTGAAATAACATTTCCTTTCATTTGTTTCCCTCTTTTAGAAAGTGTTCGAGTCGTTCCGTTGCCAGGCTAAAGCCACCGCCGGAAAGCGAAACTCAAAACTGTCGCATATGGAATAAGCGTTCCAAGACTTGTTCTTCCAGAAGACTACCGTCTTTCGAGAATGTGTATCCTTGCCGGGCGAACCCTTTGTTCAACAAAAGGCCGATCTTTCGACCGATTTTCCTATCCTCAAAACGCACCCACAGCGTAACGACTACTTCGCCGTTCTTTCCCGAAACGACTTGCGGCGGATGAAACTCAGGGACGTTTGGTTTAATCGCACCGCGGTTCGTAATCCCTCGACCAGGCACGAAATCGTCGCCTTTCGTATAAAGCACCGTAGAGAATGCCAGCAGACCTTTATCAACCCAGAGTTTCGCCAACTCTTCGCGCTCTCTCTGATTGGCCTCTTTCCAACCGAGCGCGTTGAGAGCGTTTTTCGATAAATCCGCGCTCTCTTCCAAATAAACCGAATTCACAAAAGCAGCGTGGAAGCTGCAGCCCATATACCCGATGACAATGACTCTTGCCGATCTCTTGATACAAACATCGTCTTTGGTAAGTTTCTCGTTCTTCTGTTTCCCAAACTGCTCCACCACGGCTTCATCGGTTGAAAGGTCAATCGTTTGGGCATTTGCACAGCCCGCAAGAATGCAATGCAAAAAGGCAAATGTGAGCGAAAGTTTGATTAAAGTTTTCATATCCACAATTGCAGCGGCGGCATTCATCCAAGTTGAGAATCAAACAACTTCAAAAACTCTCCCGAAGCCGGCCAGGATAACTTCAGAATCCGAATACCTAAATCTGGGCGTTTCGGTTTCGCAGGGCTTGCAAGTTTTCGTTGATCTTAAAAATCACCATGATGAACTCGCAGTACAATCGCAGTAGCAGTATTCCCACTACACACGCGACAACAGCGGCGATTAATTGCACAATGATGAGGAATATTTGAGTTACCGCGTTGGCAAACGTGAGGTACTGCATCATTGCAACCATTGCATACAAACCACCGAGAGCCACCACTACGCCGCCGCCGATGGTAACGATCGGAATAAGCACAAGCCCGACGACATAAATGATCTTCACGACTCGGGCAGTAATTAGCTCGTCGAAGTTGAAGAATCCTCTCAAAAACGAAGTCTTGGCAGTTGGAGTTTGGATTGCCGAAGTCATTCTCTTGTTCTCCTTAAGGCTTAATTTTCAATTGGACTACTTCGCAGTTTTCTTCCCTTTGAAAAAGAAAATCGCCGAAACGACCGTCAACACGAAAGCCAGAACAAACACGACCACTGACGGAATCAGTCCGAGCATTGATTCTTCAAAACTGACGCGGTTATTCGTCATCGCAGGCAGTAACAGGCAAATGACAAACCCAATTCCCGCCAAGACCATCAACAAAATTCCGATGATCAAACCTGCTAGTTTCACAACCTCGCCCTCCAAATCCGTGGTGCAGCCTCGCGCAAACTAATTACACTTCATGTATGTTCCGGCTTCGCTGAAACCTGCCATTTGCACCGCCGAAAATCTTCCGCCGCCCATATATGCTTTTTCGACCGCGAATTCGCGTTCCTGACACAATCCGTGTTGATTTGGGATCTTGACCAGAATCGAGCCTTTTTTGATTTGCGATGTCGGAATCCCCAGGTCGTTTGTGAAGAGTTTCCAAGTCGTAAAATTCATACCGCTTTTGACGAACACTATCCCGCGGAATTTCGGACTCGCGGCATAGCTTCTTCTGACAAGCGCCTCGATGGCCTCGTCTTTGTAAGGCGGGACTTTCCAGCTATTCGTTTGCGACTCGGTCTCGATTTTCTGTCGCAGTTTATCCAGCTCTGGTTTGACGGCATCGAAAATATCGGCCGGAACCGTGCCGCCGTTTTGCGCGTAAAGCCGCTGCAGGTTCGGCAAATCCCTGGCTTTCCATTTTTCCCGGTCGAACAACATCACTTGCACGTCATCCCATACCGGGTCACCCGCAACCACACCTCTGCGGTGGGTCGATTTGTTTATTGATCGCTTCCAGTCCTCAATAAACCGGCTTCCCACGGCGCTCTGAGTTCCGGACGTAACCGACTTTAAGATTTCATTTCGATTAGCCGCCATCCCGCACCAATCGCCGGAGCGGAACATTAGCCGGTCAAGATACTTGGGGTCGTTTGTGATGCCGGGATATTTCGACGTGCAGAGCGCGTCTAGTTCCGCCAATTCAACTGTCGCTTTCTTAATCGCGGCAGCATTAATGCCGCCTTTCCCAGACGCAAATTCCGGATTGTAAAACTGCTCAAACAAATCCACGGTGCGAAAAAACCTGTTCGCCTCAACGCGAAAAATTTGGCGCTGCTTATCCTGCTCGCGTTCCGTCGCCGCTGCCTTCGGACTGCTTAGGTCTTCGAATTTGCTGTATCCTACATCATACTTTCCGGGTCCGAACTTTACTTTTGCACTGTATCCGCGAGTAGCGTCTCCAAGAATCTCTACAATTGTGCCTTCGCGGTTGCTCCCGCTGAGCACGACCGTATCGCCCACCTGAAACATTTCCTTGGGGATGGCCGCCAGCTTCTTGAGATCTTCCACCACGAGGTATTGAAAATCATTCGCGCCGGGTCCGAGCTTCACTTTTGCCACTCGGTCTTTAAAGGATTCGATTTTGCCTGTCCGTCCGTCAGGGATTGTGACCATATCGCCGACGCGAAAAGTTTCCTGCGCGAAAGCGGGCAGAGCCATGACGACGAGCAGCAATAGAAATAAAAGTGTGCGTTTCATTTTCTTCATCCTTTGTTTTCCTTCCAGTTCTTCATCTGATTGCCGTTCCGTGGAGCTCTTCGCGCCATGAATCGAATTCTCGCGTAGGCTAAAGCGCACCCCTGCTCCATTGAGCCCGCATACGAGTCTTTTGCCTGGTCGCTTATTAGTGGCAGGCGGGCACAAAACATTTCATTTTGTTTTTGGGATTTACTTCCCGGCAGGTAGGTCGGCTCGAGGAAATGACAGGATGGGCGGGGTCAGCCGGAGTCCTTGAAGGAAAGAAACGATAGCTGGAATAAGGTTATTTCTGGACGATCCGAAAGGCGTAATCGGCGACACTTTCCCATTTGCCGGCGGCATTTGCGCCGCTGAGGTCTAACACGTAATCGCCGCTCTTGAGCAAATCGGCGGGCAAGCTCAAGGTCAGGTGGGCGGATTTCATCGGGCGGCCATTGGTCACCTCGCGGCTCCAAATTTTTCGTCCTTCAGGAGTGGAGAGCGTGGCGCGATACTTTTCATAGGCCTCGCCTTCCAAAGTCAGCCGCAGGCGAACTTCAGTTGCCCCGGCAGGCAGGACCAGCGCGCCGGCGCCGCTCTCGCTACGAACCATACCGGGCAGCAGCGCGAAGGTGGCAATCACTGGCGACGTCCTTTTCGGCGTTTCCCGGGCAGGCGTGCGGTTTGAGTTTTCCTCGTCGCGGGTCGGCTGCTGTTGTTCAGCAGTCGCGATAGGCGCTGATGATTCGCGCGGGGTGACTGGTGTTGGCTGCATAGTTTGCGCCTGTTGTCGCGCGGGGCGCGTCCCCCGTCTGTCGGTCAAGAGCCACAGGCCACCGAGCACGATCACCAGCAATGCGGCTGCCAATGTGAAGCCGAGTACTGGACGCCGGGTAATAAAAGCCCCGGCCAGGGACCGCCACCAGGAAACGGGCCGGTCGGGCACGCGCGCCGAGACCGCCTTGCTGGAAACCGAATTGAATAGCGCCTGTGCAAACTCCACGCGCTCGCGCCGGTGTTGAGAGGCCAAACGCTTCTGCTCAAAAAGCGCGCGCTCGGGCGCAGGCAGTTCACCGCGCACGTAGGCGTCTATCAAATCATCCTCGGCTATGAGGATATCCTGATAAAAGTCGTCGTTCGCGAGAAAGCGGTCTTCTATCTCAGCCCGTTCAGATTCGGACACGTTCCCGAGCAGAAAACGTTTCGCCAATTCACTATTGTCTAATACATTCTCCAAAACTTGCGCGGCCTCCGTTTACTAGTGGCGAATGGCGCGAATTCGTTTCAATACTATCCAGACTTTCTCAGGCAATCGGCGACACATTTTTCGAGTGGCACGCGAATTCGGTGAGCGCGAATTCTAAGAGCGTTGAGCGGCAATCCCATTTCTTCGGCGAGTTCTTTTCGCAGTTTGATTTTGCTGCTCTTCTCTGCACGGTAATAATCGAGGATCAGCGCGCGGTTTTCCGGGGGCAATCCTTCAAGGCATGATTCAAAACATGCAATTCGCGGCGAGTCTGTTTGTGAAGAGTATTGGCTCGAAGCGCGCAGTTCTTCAAAGGCGCCTCGTGCCCGCTCTTGTTCCTTCAGAGCTTCCAACCACACCAGGCGTGCCATACCACCGATATAAGCGGAAAGACTGCGGATGGCTTCACCTTCATCAATCTTTCTCGCGAGGCGGTTGAGCGTCTCATCGGCAAGCTCCTCGGAAGTCGTGCTTCCTCGCCACTCAAAGAACTTCACCAACTTGCGGCGCAAGATTTCATATTGCTCTCCGGCTCGCTCCGGGTCTTCATCAAGCACGGACAAGAGTCTGGCAAGACTCTGCTCCGTCAAGACCCAATCCTTCTTCTTGCGTGGCAGAGGTTCCATGTTTCTATGGATCAAAGTCAGAACCGCCTGCGGTTCTCGGAACTATCGCTGCCTCTTTCATTTCCATTCGCCCTGCATAGTAAAAGCCGCCCAGTAGTAAGGCGATTGCCAACGCCCTTGTTTCAACATATCCAGTTGCGCCGTTCTGAGGGCCGCCGCCGGCGATTTTCCTTCCTTCAGCATCGCCTGGTAAAAACGGCCCATCAGCGTAGCCGTCGCCGAGTCGTCCACTTTCCACAAACTCGTTCCGACACGCGCCGCGCCCGCATACATGAAACCTCGTGTCAGTCCCACCAATCCTTCGCCCCTGATCTCTTTGCCGAGTCCGGTCTGGCAGGCGCTCAACATCACGAGGTCGGCGGGTAAATTGAGATTGTATATTTCGTTCAACCGAATGAACCCGTTTTGCGGTTGTCCCCGTTCATCCACGAGCGACAATACGATAGCTGACAACTCCGGGCGCTGGCTATCGAGCACACCGTGCGTCGCGAAGTGCAAAATGCGGTACTGCGCCAGTTCCGGGCTGGTTGCGGTGGCCCGGCTCGCCTGAAAGTTAAGCGCGACCATCCCCTCTCCGGCAGGCACAATAGCAAGAATTGCCTCCGCTTCGCGACGTGAAAAAGGCAAGCGCGTCCTACTCAATCCGCCTTTGGTTGCGCCTATCATTCCGCCCATCGCCGAATGAGGCGTCATGGCTACCGGCGAGACGCTTCCCGTGTTGCCCGGCAATTTGACTCGCGCATCATCTTTATCAAAAACCGGATCAGCCAACACCGCAATTGTCTTTGGCGCTGAGCGCCGCCCCAAGAGTTCACTTCGCAGCACCGCAATCACCGACGCCGAAGGCAGGCTGATGATTTCGTGACCGGCGATTAGAGGTTGAAGAATGAGGGATGAAGGATGAGAGCCTGTCAGCGGAGATGCAAGACTTCCTTTGGCATCCCTTATCCTTCCGACTGCTTCATCCGGTTCTGGCAGAGCGGCAAAGGGCACGTACTGCAACGCGCCATCACTGACGACAAACAAGCGTTTCACCTTCAAATGCGCTTTTACGGGGACGAGCAGCATACGGCTCATCTGAGTCGCGGTCTTCGCGTAGTCCGCTTCCGCCTGCGCCAGACGTGCCCGGCGCTGCGGCATGCTCTCGCCCAACGGGTGCTCGTTACGCGCGGTTAACTGTTCATAAAAACGTCGCGCCACTTTCTCCACTTCAGCGCGACCGGGGAGTTCGTAAATGTTAATGGTTGTCGGGGTCACCGCCCAGACGAAGCTGCGCACTTCGCCTAACTTGTATTCAAGCAGTAGCGTCTCTTTATCCAGCGTTTGCTGAATCTCTTTGAGGGTCAGCGTCCGCGGCTGCATTAGCGCGGCGTAGCGGGGACTCGTCTTTCGGATGCGAGTTTGCACTTCGTCGTACTCGTTTGTGAGCGCGTTCAACTCTCCAGTGAGCGTCTTGACTTGTTCGTTTGTGTGTTCGCTTCTCAAGAGAAGCGACTGCTCTTCGGCGCGCGCGTTGAGTTGTTGCAGCAGCGATCGCTCGCGTTCAAGCAGCGACGCGTCGGCGCCGCGACGAATATCCGCGCGCGCTTCCCGGAGAAGCTCAATCAGTCCGCGCGCACGCGCACTTTCGCTGGCGCGCAAGGCCGCTTGGTCATAACCGGCGAAAGAGTCTTGCAGGTGCAACTCAAACAGCAAGTTAATATGAAAGTCGTAATACTTCTGCACCGTTGAGAAGTAGGAGACACGCAACACCTGACTGGCAATTCTGCCGCGCACGGTCTCGACGATACGAAGAGCGGCTTCGATGTTAGCAAGGCCTTCCGCGAACCGTCCCCGGTCGCGCTCGCTGCGGGCGATCCAGTAGAGTGTGTGAGCTTCTCCCTGTTGATCTCCGCTCGTCTGCCGAAGCGGAAGCGCTTGACTGAAATGTTCGAGTGCCTTCTGCTTCTCGCCCACGCCGTAATAGACCTCGCCGATGACCGTGAGGGCTTCGGCCTCTGTGTAATGATTGCCGATCTTTCGCCCGAACTCGAGCGCTTGATTGAGGTAATCAAACGCCTTCTCTTTCTCGCCGAGTTTGGCGTAAAGGACACCGATTTGCAGGCGCGTGTAAGCCGTGCTGCCGCGGCTATTAAGCGTTTGCTGAAGGGCGAGTGCGCGCTGGTAAAACTCAAGCGCCTTCTTATTCTCGCCCCGCGAAAAATATATAGATCCGATGCTTGTGAGCGCCTGCGCTTCTCTCGGGCGGCCACCGACGGCACCGTAAAGCGGCAGGGATCGGTTATAGAAATCAAGCGCCCGTTCGGTCTCACCAAGTTCAAAATAGACTGAGCCGATGTTTGAAAGCGTATTGGCTTCCCCACGTTGGTTTCTGCCCGCCTGCTCAAGCGCGAGCGCCTGGTCATAGAAATCAAGCCCCTTCTGTATCTCACCTAACGCCACGTGAACGCGGCCGAGATGGTTGAGCGAGATGGCTTCCCCACGGCGATCGCGTTTCTCTCTTCGGAGGGTGAGCGCTTGATTGAAGAAATCGAGCGCGTCGTTTAGTTCACCGAGCGTTCGGTAAAACAAGCCGATGTTGTTGAGCACGGTTGCTTCCCGCTCTCGGTTGCCTGTAGATCGGAGGAGAGGCAGCGCCTCCCGATACTTGCCAATCGCGTTGCGCTTTGACTGGCCTGTTCTCTGGCCAACAAACCGCAACGCCTCTTGGAGCAACATCTCTGCGGCGGCGTAGTCTTTATCTTGCTGCGTGGCTGGGCGCGGCTGTGAGACATTCATCTCATACCGCCCTGCTTCCAACCTGGTTCCTAATGACCTGACGTCCAACCGATAAACGCCCGAAACATCCGCCAACACGGGAAGTCGCTCACTTCCTTCCGTGTCATCTGTGTTGTTCAAACTCAGAATAATCCGGTCGTCAACGCCGAAGAGAGCCACCGCGACGTTGCTACCTCGCGGCTCAACGTTAATCTGGATGAATTGGCCCGCTTCGCATCTCAACAGGTAGGAATGCGTCTCGCCCGGTTTAATCTCCCTTTCAAACGACTTGCCGGGTTCAAGCGTGCGGGCGCCTGATGGTCCCTGAAGAGCCGCCAGAACACCGCCGTCGCGCTTTATTTGATTGGTCACCGGCGACGTTTGCGCCTTCATCACCGGACAACTGAGGAGGGGGAAAAGAAGGATTATCAGATAGGAGTTGAAGCGCGCCCAAAGACCCTCTCTTCCCGAAAGCACCGAGCGACTTTTAGAGCAGTGAGCCATGCCGACATCCTTCGAGAATTGTGGTATTTATGCGTGCCGCGAATGCGTCGCTAGCAGAGTTTTATCTTAACTCTTCATATCCTCCGTCTTCAAATTGATGTGATGAGGCAGGCTCTCTTCAACCGAGAGTGATATACCCCAGGTGCGCTTGAGAACAAGAACGAGTCACCCCGGGCGTTTGTGCCCGGGGCAAGCTCGAACGATCAATTTTCTTCAGCGCCAGTTCCACACTGACTCCTTGCCGCTGATCTCCGGCAGGTAAATGCCATCCTGCTTGTCAGGACGCACATACTTGACGAGGAAATCAACGATCCATGTCCGCTGACCATCCTTGCCGGGATTGACAAGAGCGTTTCGTTCAATCCGCCACACGGCTCCCTCTACAGGATCGTTCGCGCCGTGGAAGCCATAAGTGTCGAGCGCCTCCATCGCTGACTCAATGCTCAGCGGCCGACCGCGATGAATAAGTGTTGGAGTCACAAAGTCACCGTTCTTCACACGAGTGATTAGCTCGTCATATCGAGCGCGTTTAGGTACCCACCATCAGATCGAAGGCTACGAACGGTTCGTGTTTGAGTCGATAGCGCGTCCCATGCGCTTGCATCAGCCATTCGCCAACCAGCCGCTCGCCATCTCGCAACACTGCGAGAAAGCGATCCTGGTTGGCATAGACCCATTGAGCAAATCGCCAGTGTTGCTCGAAAGGCGATGAATCTGCGACATAGCCGGCGCGCACGAGCGGATAGAGCACGCCGTCCAGGCGCGCCACTCCGACATTCGTTCCGTCAAGCTTTTCTTGCACCAGGATGTGGTCGTGACGATCGCGCGATTTTAGGGTAGCTATGCGCGCCTGTCCCACATCACACTTGTGATCGCCCGCCCCGATGCGGCTGCTTGGCAGGTGCGCGATGTGGCCGTAGTTCTTCATTCCCAATGGTTTTCTTCGTTCTTGCATTAGCTTCAGACCTCTGCCGCGAACGAACCGAAGTACCTTTTTGTGAAGATTGGCTGAGGGAGAAGGAATCGAACCTTCATCTTCGGGTTCAAAGCCCGACGTGTTGCCGGTTACACCATCCCGCAAAATCGGTTTCAAGTTCCGAGTTTCGGGTTTCGACTTTTTTGAGCCTTCCAAGTAATTGTTGGCAGGGACGCTCGGATTTGAACCGAGAATCTCGATTTTGGAGACCGATGGTTTGCCGGTTAGCCTACATCCCTAAAAAGTTGGTGCATGTGGTAGGACTCGCACCTACGAAGTCTCTTCGGACGCCTGATTTACAGTCAGGTGCTTTTGCTGCTCAGCCACACATGCAAAATAAAATTCGTTATGCTAAAAAATAGATGAAGGCAGAGAGCACAATGCCGCGAACACACTTCGAGGCACACTTCTCCTGAGATGGCGACGCTCGACACGCTCGCAAAGCAACGGCGCCGACATCCGTTGAACCCGTGAGATAGAGACTCGATGCCGAGCAACGAGATCTACATCTACACCTACACCTACACCTCTTATCTCACGGGTTGAAGGCTCCCTGCCTTCATCTCGCAAAAAGGTACTTCAATTGTCAAAAAACAAAAGGAGCGGGCTTTAAGCCTCCCAGGGAAGCTGCCCGCTCCTTACATTCTCGCGATTTTTCTTTGAGATTTGGGAGCGGGAGGCCGCTCCCGCGAATTAATGCCTGATACGACGGCTATCTATGGACTGTGCCTGTCTTTGTCCGAGTCCGCCGCCAAAGGTATTGACGGATGACAGGCTCAGGCCCGATAAACACACGCCACGCATACCGGTGCACGGCTGCCGTTTGGTCGTATGTTCTTTGGATGTCCAGCTCGTCGTCATTGAAAGTTTTTCCTCACGATGCGCAATTCAGACGATCGCGCAACCTTCCTTGTATAAGACAGAACCACCGATCCTGTCAAGCATTGTTATGTGAAAACACACTCGCTAAGATTTCACGCGCTCCTGCGTTGCTTTTTTGTCGACAACACACTTACGCGATGCGCTACAGCCTGGATGAAGCGTTCATCTTGAGCGAGCATGTCGGCGTTGACCGTTTCTCTGCCCTCCATCTGTGCGCGCAGGACCTGATTCATCTGCGTTTGATACGCCAAGGCGCCAGGTTGTGCTGCTCGCTCCTTGAAGAAATTCAAGACATCGAGATCGATTAGAATTGAGATTCGCACCTTTGTATTTCGAGCTTCCGTTTCCCCCGCTTTGGTCAAAAACGACCCTCGCGGCAACCGCTTAAGCTTCTTTGGGTCAAAGACCGACGTGTCAGAGACTCTCTTATTTTTCGTCTTCATAAACTTTCACCATCCATTTTTCCGCCCGCCGGGCCGAAATGAGCCGGACAATATCGTCGCGATACGTGAACGATACGAACAAGAGCCCAAGTGAAGACATCCCAATCATCACATAACGAGTTTCATCGGTAGTCGAATGCTCCAAATCCTCAAAAGGAACTGCGCGCGGATCATCAAACACCTGTTGAGCCTCTTCGAACGACACTCGATGTTTCTTCGCATTCTCCAGGGCTTTCTCTTCGTCCCACTCGAATCGCATCACTTACAGTATATATATATTGAATATATATTCAAGTACCTTCTTATTGGCCTTGAGATAGAGGACTTCGCCCGACTAAGCGTTTCATGAGTTCCGATCCTTCAAAATCATTTCCGCCGCAATGCGGTAGCAATCAATCTTTGACAACGGTTCCCAATCGAAGCGAGCTGGGTTCTGAATGAGCGTGACCTGCGGTTGAGACGCGCAGTTGAATACGACGTAGAGCCAGTAGTCCTCGCCCAAACGCTGGGCCGTTTTGTATTCGTTAGCGGTAAGCGCGATCTCGGATGTGTTACACTATTTTGCGCAAAGCAAGATAGTTGGATCGTGCTAAATCTTGCTGAAGATCCAGGCCATGAACGACGACGCCTCTGTCATTGCCAATTGGACACCGGAGCAGGTTGCGAACGCCCAGCGCTGGGTGGAAACCTGGAAGCTTGCAGGTCCGGAGCTGGAGCGTATCCGGCGGAAGGAAATTCGAGAACTTGACACCCAGCGAACGATCGCGTTGCTCTGCGGCGCCGCTGACTATACGCGTCCACCTCGCGCGCCCAAGCCGTTTTCGGGTCTTGTCGAGCAACAGCGATTGTTCATGAAGGCCAGCGCGCCAGGACTGAGGTTATCCAGGCCGCTACTGAGCTTCAAGCGCGCGCTGTCACGAACTGCGAGTACGTGATGAAAGCAAGAATTGGCGTATCGTTATCGCACTGATGAGGATCGCATCTTGATCGTGGAAGTATTTAGGAAGACTACGCGCCAGACACCAAATGCCGTGATTAAGGTGTGCCAGCGGCGGCTTACAGAATACGACCGAGCAAGGAGAGTCGAGTGAGCATGAAAATGAGGAATGCAGAAAAGCGCATCCGAGCTTTGGGATGGAAAGACGGGACCGTGGCTCAGTTCCTGAAGCTGACGCCGGAAGAATCGGCCCTAATCGAGATCAAGCTGGCTCTCAGCCGCAAACTCCGCGAACGCCGACAGAAGCGAATGACGCAAGCTCAGCTTGCCCAAAAACTTCGTTCCAGCCAGTCGCGCGTGGCCAAGGCGGAGACGGAGGACAGTTCAGTGTCAATCGAATTGCTGGTACGTGCTATCCTTGCTACCGGCGCAACGGCAAAGGACGTCGGCAGAGCGATTGTCAACAACTCATGATGTTCGAACATTGGTTGCACTCTCCTTTACAATCGCTGAAATTACTGTCCTCCCCGCCAGAAAGAACCTCGCTTCAGAACAGCAAACAATGCTCGAACTCCTCCCATACCCATTGAAGGCCTCCATCCTACCTTACGGAACCAGACCGCCCAATAGCTAAACAATGCTTGCCACGGTCTCTTTGACAGTCGAAAGATAGAGCCTTCGACGAGCACGATCCAGGCGTTGATAAAGTGAACTGCGGTTAACTCGCAGTTGGCGGGCAGTTTGGGAATGGCTGCCCGTCTTTCCCCGCAACATGTCATAAAGATCCAGTATGGCATGGTCAAGAAAATCATCCAGGGAATCACCCTCGGTGTAGGCGGCGAAT